>Ga0265319_1000073_pt1 | contig 81138 bp, 80 predicted proteins | sample 4824metaG_FD_192443 | JGI IMG/M metagenome (GOLD analysis project Ga0265319, IMG submission 192443) | Rhizosphere microbial communities from Carex aquatilis grown in University of Washington, Seatle, WA, United States - 4-8-24 metaG | ecosystem: Host-associated > Plants > Roots > Rhizosphere >... | reverse complement strand
TGGCCCGGGCACCTCGGCGGCTCGCTCTGCGGCGGCTCCGGGATCGACCTCAAGACCTCCTCGACGATCGGCTTCGAGCGCCGCCACAACCGCGCCCTGGCGATCGCCGACGAGGCGGAGTTCGTCTCCGACGCGGTCGCCTCGCTCGGCGACCGGCCGCCCAACGTCGAGCAGATCGTCGACCTCAACCGCGGCCCCCTGGTCGAGGACTTCGGCACGCCGGCGCCGCTGACCCCGCACGAGGTCGAGGAGGCGGTCGCCGCCGGCGCCGTCGTCATCGACGGCCGCACCAACGAGGAGTTCGACGAGTCCCACATCGCCGGCGCCCTCAGCACCTCCGCCTACGACACCGGCTTCGCGACCAAGGTCTCCCGGGTCGCACCGGGAGACACCGAGATCATCGTCGTCGCCGCCTCCGACGGCGACGAGCGCCAGGCGGCGGAACTGCTGGCGGCGGTGGGGATGCGGGTGCGCGGCTTCCTCGAGGGCGGGATGACCGCCTGGCGCACGGAGAACCGGGCGATCAGCCGGATCGAGCTGATCGACCCCGACGAGCTGGCGGCGCGGGTCGCCTCGGCCGAGCCGCCGCTGGTGCTCGACGTCCGCAACGCCGCCGAGTACGCCGGCGAGCACATCCCCGGCTCGCTCCACATCCCCTACGGCGATCTCGCCGGCCGCCTCGACGAGCTGCCGCGCGAGCGCCCGATCGCGACGATCTGCCGCGGCGGCAAACGCAGCGGTCTCGCCGCCTCGATCCTCCAGCGCGAGGGCTTCGACGACGTCGTCCACGTCGGCCAGGGCGTCGGCAACTGGCGTGCCAACGGCCACCCGGTCGAGTCCGGCGCCCCGGCCCCATCCGCCGCGATCTGACCGCGACCTCAGCTCAGCTCAGCCAGGAGGTCGTCGAGGTCCAGCGGCTGGACGTGCATCTCGACCTTCTGGCCGGGCTGGGGCGCCGGCCACCCATCGCGCGGGCGGTCCCAGTAGAGCTCGATGCCGTTGCCGTCGGGGTCCTCGAGGTAGAGCGCCTCGCTGACGCCGTGGTCGGAGGCGCCGCCGAGGGGGACGCCGGCCGCCACCAGGCGCCGCAGCGCGTCGGCGAGGGCGCGGCGGCTCGGGTAGCGGATCGCGACGTGGTAGAGCCCGGTCGTGCCCGGGGGCGGTGGCGAGCCGCCGCGGGACTGCCAGGAGTTGAGGCCGATGTGGTGGTGATAGCCGCCGGCGGAGACGAAGGCGGCGTCGGCACCGTAGCGCTGCATCAGCTCGAAGCCGAGCACGCCGCAGTAGAAGTCGAGGGCGCGGTCGACGTCGGCCACCCTGAGATGGACGTGGCCGATGTCGACGCCGGGATCGATCGGGTCGACGTCGCGCTCGGGCATGTCCCCGAGCCTACTCGCCGTCGAGAGCGGCGTTGACGAGGCGGTCGGCCTCGGCGTTCTGCTCGCGCCGCACGTGGCGGATCGACCAGCGCTCGAACGGGGCCAGCGCCCGCTTGACCTCGGCGTGCAGCTCGCGCATCGTCGGGTCCTTGACCTTGTAGCGGCCTTCGACCTGGCGCACGATCAGCTCCGAGTCGCCGACCAGCTCCAGCTCGCTGGCGCCGTGGGCGGCGGCGGACTCGATCCCGGCCAGCAGCGCCCGGTACTCGGCGACGTTGTTGGTGGCGCGGCCGATCCGCTCGCCGCGCTCCTCCAGCACCTCTCCCCCGGCCGCCTGGACGACGACGCCGATCGCCGCCGGTCCGGGGTTGCCGCGGGCGCCGCCGTCGACGTTGACGACGAGCCTGCTCATCCGGCCCGGCGCTCGGCCGCGGCGCGCTCCCGGGCCGGAGCCAGGACGATCTGCCCGTCCTTCGCCACCGCGGCGTTCCACTGCCGCGCGGCGGCATCCAGCTGGTCGACTTCGGTGCCCTTGGCGAGCTCGACCACCGGCAGCTGCTCGTCGCGCAGATCGACCCCCCACTGGTACCAGGAGAGCTCCCAGGCAACGGTGATCCGCAGTTCCGAGGCGGAGCCGGCGGAGGAGCCGACCGAGACCCAGGGCGGTCCCAGCGTCCGCACCAGGCCCTCGACGGTGTAGCCGGCCTCGCTGTGGTTGAAGCGCTCCAGCGCCCGCTCGACTGGGCTGGCGAGCGAGGGCGCGGGCTCGAGCCGCTCGACGCGGGCGCCGGGCGCCGCCGGGTCGGGGCTGCGGTCGGGCTCGGGCGCGGCAGCGGGCCGGGCAGAGTCCTCGCGCTCGGGATCGGACGCCGGCGGCGGCTTCGCGCCACGGCGCAGGAGCCGGGAGAGCCGGCCACGTTCCTCTTTGACCGCCTCCTCGGCCGCGGCCTGCGCCTCTGTGCGCCAGCCGATCCGCTCGGCGCGGGCGGCGCAGCGGGCGCAGACGGTGCGCGATCCCTGCTTGGAGAGATAGACGCTCGCGGGCTCGTCCGGGGCGAGCGTGCGAGCACAGATGGCGCAGCGGTCGGGGCTCAAGCGGCTAAGCCTAACCCTGCTGCAGGGTGGACTTCAGGCGCATGACCGCCTTGGTGTGCAGCTGCGAGACCCGCGACTCGGTGACGCCGAGGACCTCGCCGATCTCGCGCAGGGTCAGGTTCTCGTAGTAGTAGAGGGCGACGACCAGCTGCTCGCGCTCGGGCAGCGAGCCGATCGCCTCGGTCAGGCGGTCCTTCACCTCGCTGGTGTCGAGCGCCTCCTGCGGGTCGGCGGCGGCGTCGTCGGCGATCGTGTCCAGCAGCGAAACCTGGTCGCCGGAGGAGTCGGAGACGGTCCAGAGCTCGTCGAGCGCGTAGACAGAGGAGTTGGCGATTTCCAGCAGGGCCCCCTGCAGCTCCTCCTCGCTCATCTTCAGCTTCACCGCCAGCTCGGCCTCGGTCGGCGCCCGCTGCAGCTCGTGCTCGAGCTTCGACTGCGCCGCCTCGATTTCGCGGGCGCGCGAGCGCACCGAGCGCGGCACCCAGTCCAGCGAGCGCAGTTCGTCGATGATCGAGCCGCGGATCCGGGTCATCGCGAAGGTCTCGAATTTGATCCCGCGCTCGGGCTCGAAGCGCTCGATCGCCCCGATCAGGCCGACCAGGCCGTAGGAGATCAGGTCGGCGTCTTCGACGTGCGAGGGCAGGCCGGCGCCGAGCCGACCGGCGACGAACTTGACCATCGGCGAGTAGGCGACGACGAGGCGCTCACGGGCGGTGCCGTCGCCGTTGTCCTTGTAGCGACGCCAAAGGTCGCGCAGCTCCACCTCTTTTACGCCAGTTTCCATCTCGATTCAGGCGGATTCTACGTTTGTGGGCGGATTCGGTCTCATGCGCGGGGGTGACTGGCGGCATAGGTGTCCCGCAGGCGGGCGGCGTCGACGCGGGTGTAGACCTGCGTCGTCGAGATCGACGCATGGCCGAGCAGCTCCTGAATGGTACGCAGATCGGCCCCGCCCTCGAGCAGATGGGTGGCGAAGGAGTGCCGCAGCGAGTGCGGCGAGACACCGCCGATATTGGACGCCTGGCGGGTCCAGAGGCCGAGCCGGCGGGTGACGTCGGAGTTGGAGAGCCGGCGGCCGCTCTTGGAGAGGAACAGCGCCCGCTCGCGGGGGTCGGTGGCGAGGGCGCGGCGGCCGCGTTCGGTGTAGCGGCGCAGCGCCCGCTGGGCCGGGGCGCCGACCGGCAGCAGGCGCTCCTTGGAGCCCTTGCCGAGCACCCGCAGCTGCTCGGTTTCGAAGTCGAGCGCGTCCTCGTCGAGGTTGACGATCTCCTCGCAGCGCAGCCCGCACGAGTAGGCGAGCTCGAGCATCGCCCGGTCGCGCAGCTCCAGCGGCGTGTGGGCGGGGATCCGCTCCAGCAATGAGCGCATCTGCTCGCTGCTGAGCACCTTTGGCAGCTTCTCCGAGCGCTTCGGGCTGGAGACCAGCTCGGCCGGGTTCTGGCCGGCCCGCTCGGTGCGGACGAGGAAGCCGTAGAGGCCGCGGATCGAGGCCAGCTTGCGGGCAACGGTGGCGGCGGCGGCGCCGGCCGCGGAGAGTCCGGCGGCGAAGCGGCGGACGTCGCGGTGGCGGATGTCGGCTGGGCCGAGGCCCTGCGCCCGCGCCCACTCGACGAAGCCGCCGAGGTCGATGCCGTAGGCGTGCCGGGTGCGCTCGGCGGCGCCGCGCGCCCGCAGGTCGCGGTCGTAGTCGGCCATCGCCGAGTCCCAGTTCATCCCAATCAGGTTCGCCGCCCGGGCGCCGGTGCCTTTAGGCAATTCAACCGCTGGCCCCCTGCAATATCTTTCGCCGGTGCGCTCCAAGGACGAGGTTCGCAAGGAGGTCTGGAAAGCGATGGACCGCGAGGGCGTGTCCCGCTTCCCCGGCGCCGAGGGGCGCATCCCGAATTTCGCCGGCGCCAAGCTGGCCGCCGAGAAGCTGGCCGCCCACCGCCTCTGGAAGCGGGCGCGGACGATCAAGGCCAATCCCGACTCGCCGCAGACCTACGCTCGGCGGATCGCCCTCGAAGAGGGCAAGACGGTGATCATGGCGGTGCCGCGCCTGCGCGATCCCCATCCCTTCCGGGTGCTCGACCCGAAGGATCTCTCGAAAGCCGCGATGAAGGAGGCGGCGACGATCAAGGGCGCGCTCAAGCACGGCCGCGTCGTCGCCGTCGACGACCTGCCGGACATCGACTTCGTCCTCTGCGGCTCGGTCGCGGTCAACCTCAGCGGCGCCCGGATCGGCAAGGGCGGCGGCTACCACGACCTCGAGTACGGGATCCTGATCGACGCCGGCAAGATCGACGACCACACGATGGTCGCGACCACCGTCCACCCGATCCAGATCCTGCGCCAGCACCTGATGGTGACCGCCCACGACCTCCCGGTCGACATGATCGCGACCCCCCGCGCCGTGATCGAAGTCGAGCGCCAGTACGAGCGCCCCCGCGGCATCCTCTGGGACCACCTGCAGCCCCCCCAGATCCGCGAGATCCCGGTGCTCGAACGCATGGGGTATGCCTGAGGCGATCGCCAGCGATCCGCGCCTGGCCTCCGGCGCGGACTACGGCGAACCCGACCCCGAGTGGCGGCGGGTCGACTGGCGCCCGCACCTGCACCGGGTCGAGCTGCCGGGCACCTCGGTCAACTACGTCGAGGTCGGCGAGGGCGAGCCGATCGTCTTCGTCCACGGGCTCTCCGGCTGCTGGCAGAACTGGCTCGAGAACCTGCCCCACTTCGGCCGCGCCCAGCGGGCGATCGCGCTCGACCTGCCCGGCTTCGCGGCCAGCCCGATGCCGTCGTGGGAGATCACGATTCCCGCCTACGGGCGCCTGCTGCACGACTTCTGCGAGAAGCTCGGGGTCGAGGGCGCGACCGTGGTTGGCAACTCGATGGGTGGTTTCATCGCCGCCGAGGCGGTGACCTGCGGGCCGCCGCGCTTCAGCCGCCTCGTGCTCGTCTCCGCCGCCGGCATCCTCAACACCTGGAACCCGGAAGCGCGGGCGACCGCCACCGCCTGGGCCTGGCAGCAGCTCGGGCCCCACTTCGCCCGCCGCGGCCGCCAGATCGTCGCCCGACCGCGGGCACGCGAGGCCGTCTTCGGGCCGTTCGTGCGCTTCCCCCGGCGCCTGCGCGAAGACCTGCTGCTGGAGCAGATCGAGGGCGGGCTGACGCGGGCGGAGGGCTTCGGCGACGCCCTGCGAGCGACGATCCGCCACGACATCCGCGAGCGCCTGGTCGGGATCGAGATCCCGACCCTGGTCGTCTGGGGCCTCTCGGACCGCGTGATCCCGGTCGCGGCGGCGATCAGCTACCACCGCCGCATTCCCCACTCCCGCCTCGAGATCTTCGAGCGCACCGGCCACGTCCCCCAGCTCGAGCGCCCAGCGCGCTTCAACGCCCTGCTCGACGAGTTCCTCGCCAGCTGAGCGCTCAGCTGGTGATCGCGCCCTGGGAGGCCGAACTCACGGTCGCCGCGTACTTGGACATGACGCCGCGGCCGAACGGTGACGGCGGCGGCTCGTAGGCGGCAACGCGGGCGGCGATCTCCTCGTCGGAGAGGTCGACGGTGAGGCGGCGGGCGTCGATGTCGACGGTGATCTGGTCGCCCTCGCGGATCGCCGCGATCGGGCCGCCCCTGGCCGCCTCGGGGGCGACGTGACCGATCATCAGGCCGCGGGTGGCGCCGGAGAAGCGGCCGTCGGTGACCATCGCCACGCTCTCCCCCAGGCCCTCGCCGACGATCGCCGCGGTGACCTGCAGCATCTCCCGCATCCCGGGCCCGCCGACCGGGCCCTCGTTGCGGATCACGACGATGTCGCCGGGATCGATCTGCTGATCCTTGACCGCGTGGAAACACGCCTCTTCGGTCTCGAAGACGCGCGCCGGCCCGGTCTGCTGGCGTCGCTCGGTGCCGGCGAGCTTGACCACGGCACCCTCGGGGGCGAGGTTGCCGCGCATGATCGCCAGGCCGCCTTCGGCCTTGAGCGGATCGTCCAGCGGGCGGACGACTTCCTGGCCGGCCCTCTCCGTCGCGGCCTCGGCCTCCTCGCCGATCGTGCGACCGCTGACCGTGATCGCGTCGCCGTGGAGGAGGCCGGCGTCGGCGAGCCGCTTGAGGATCACCGGCACGCCGCCGGCCGCGTAGAGGTCGGTGGCGACGAAGCGGCCACCTGGCTTGAGGTCGGCGAACAGCGGCGTGGCGCGGGAGATCCGCTCGAAGTCGTCCATCGTCAGCTCGATCCCGAGCTCGTGGGCGAGCGCGATCAGGTGCAGGACGGCGTTGGTCGAGCCGCCGGAGGCGCAGACGCAGGCGATCGCGTTCTCCAGCGAGTCGCGGGTGATCACCTTGCTCGGCCTGATGTCGTCGGCGAGGACCTTGATCACCAGCTCGCCGATCCGCTCGGCGACGGTGCTCTTGTCGTCGTCTTCGGCCGGCACCATCGCCGAGCCGCCGGCGCTGATCCCCAACGCCTCGAAGGCGCAGGCCATCGTGTTGGCGGTGAACTGGCCGCCGCAGGCGCCGGCGCCGGGGCTGGCGACGCCCTCGAGCTCGTTCAGTTCCTCGTCGCTGATGTCGCCGGCGTTGTGGGCGCCGATCGCCTCGAAGATGTCGAGGATGGTGACGTCGCGACCGTGCCAGTGGCCGGGGGCGATCGAGCCGCCGTAGAGCAGGACCGAGGGGACGTCGAGCCGGGCCATCGCCATCGCGCCGCCGGGGATCGTCTTGTCGCAGGCGCAGAGGACGACGATCGCGTCGAACTGGTAGCCGCGGGCCATCAGCTCGATCGAGTCGGCGATCACCTCGCGGCTGATCAACGAGGCCTTCATCCCCTGGGTTCCCATCGTCACCCCGTCGGAGACGGCGACGGTGTTGAACTCCATCGGCGTGCCGCCGGCGGCGCGGACGCCGTCTTTGACGTGCTCGGCCAGGGCCCGCAGGTGGAAGTTGCAGGGCATCGCCTCGGTCCAGGTGTTGGCGATCCCGATCGTCGGCCGGCTGAGGGCCTCGTCGTCGAAGCCGATGCCCTTCATGTAGGCGCGCGAGTGGGCGCGGTCGGGGCCGTCGAAGACGGTGGCGGAACGCGGGCGCGGGAGGCCGGTGGCGGTGCTGCCGTTAGTGCTCATGGAGCAAATCTACTGACCAGGTCGAGGACATCGACCGGACCCGGGCCGCTGCCGATTCCCCGCAACCCGGCGCCGACCGCGGCCGAGGCGACCTCGCGGGCGCGCCGGGCCGCCTCCAGCGGCTCGGCGCCGCGGGCGAGAAAGGCCGCCAGGGCCGAGGAGTGGGTGCAGCCGGAGCCGTGGGCGGCGCCGTCGGGGTGGCGCTCGCCGGGGATCTCGACCAGCCGCTCGCCGTCGTAGAAGAGGTCGACCAGGCCCTCGCTGTGGCCACCAGTGACGACGACGGCCCGGGGGCCCAGCGCCCGCACCCCGCGCGCCAGCTCCTCCTGCGAGGCCGAGGCCCCCTCCCCTGCTCCGGTCAGCTCGCGCGCCTCGGGAAGGTTGGGGGTCGTGACCGCGCTCAGCGGCAGCAGCCGCTCGACCAGCGCCCGCCGCGCCTCGTCGTCGAGCAGCGTCGCCCCGCTCTCAGCGACCATCACCGGGTCGATCACGACCGGCGCCCCCCCGAGGAGACCGAGCGCCTCGACCACCGCGTCGACCGTCGCCGCCGTCCCCAGCATCCCGATCTTGACCGCGTCGACACCGATGTCGGCCGCCACCGCCCGCACCTGAGCAACGATCATTGCCGGCTCCACCGCTGCGACCGCCTCGACCCCGACCGTGTTCTGCGCCGTGATCGCCGTGATCGCCGTCGTCCCGTGCACCCCGCAGTGCGCGAACGCCTTCAGGTCGGCCTGGATGCCGGCCCCGCCGCCGGAGTCCGAGCCGGCGATCGAGAGCGCGGTTGGAACGCGATGGATGGTCACATCGGCCAGCCTAGATACCAACGCCCGCAGGCGGGGGCTGAAGGGTTCGCGAGTACGCGCCCAGCGGCGAGCAGGTGAGGTAGCCGAGCAGCTCGAGGCGGGCGAGGGCCGCGGCGGCGCCGGAGCCCGAGAGACCGAGGGCGACGGCGACGGCGTCGCAGGTGTCCGCGCCGCCCTCGACGCTCGCCAGCACCCGGGCGAGGCCGGCGTCGAGGGCGGGGCCGGAGCGCTGCAGCGGCCTGGCGCCGGCGCCGAGCAGGGCGTCGAGGACGTCCTGGGCGTCGCGGACGACGCAGGCGCCGCCGGCCAGCAGGTTATTGGGCCCGGCCGAGGCCCGCGAGGTGACCGGGCCGGGGACGGCGCCGAGGTCGCGGCCGAGGTCGGCGGCGAGATCGGCGGTGATCAGCGAGCCCGAGCGGGCCGCCGCCTCGACGACGACGGTCATCCCCGCCAGCGCCGCCATGATCCGGTTGCGGGCGGGGAAGGTCCAGCGCCACGGCGGGGCGCCGGGAGGCAGCTCGGAGACGACCAGGCCGACTTCGCAGATCCGCCGCCAGAGCGAGCGGTGGGCGGCCGGGTAGGCGGTGTCGGGCCCGCAACCGAGCACGGCGATCGTCTTGCCGCCGGCGTCGAGGGCGCCGCGGTGCGAGCAGGCGTCGACCCCGAAGGCGAGGCCGCTGACCAGGACCATCCCGGCGCCAGCCAGCTCCCGCCCCAGCTCGCGGGCGACCTCGCGCCCGTAGGCGGTGGCGCGGCGGGCGCCGACCACGGTCACCGCGCCGAAGGGCTCGAGACCTTCGAGCAGGCCCGGGTCACCGCGGCCGATCAGCGCCCAGGGAGCGTCGGCGGCGTCGCGCAGCGAGTCCGGGTAGAGATCCCGGTGGCGGCAGGTCGCCCAGCAGCCGGCGGCCGCCAGCTCCTCCCCGAGGTGACGCTCGGAGAGCGCCGCCACCCGGCCGAGCAGCTGCGCGGCCACCTTCGGCGCCGCCGCCGCGACCAGGTCCTCGTTGCTCAGCCGCAGCAGTTCCGGCGAGCGCGAGCCGGGGTTGCCGGTGGCGATCTTCTCGACGTAGGGGCCGAGCAGCGCCAGCAGCCAGGAGCGGCGCAGGCACTCGGGGCAGGCGCCCGGCTCAGCCACGATCGCGCCTCCGCAGCTGCAGCGCCTGGGCCATCTGCTCGACGCCGATCGTCCCCGCCCCCTCGAGGTCGGCGATCGTCTGCGCCAGCCGCAGCGCCCGGTCGTGGGCGCGGCCGCTGAGCCGCTGGCGCGCGTAGAGCTCGGCCAGCAGCCCGCCGGCCTCGGCGCTGAGCGCGCACTCGCGCGCCTCGCCCGGGGTCATCTCGGCGTTGCTGCGGCCGGGGCCGAGCCGGCGCTCCTGGCGGGCGCGGGCCTCGCTCACCCGCGCCCTGACGTCGGCCGAGGCCTCGCCGGGTCCGCCGCCGATCTCCGCGGCGCTGGGCTGGCGCACGGCGGCGAGGATGTCGATGCGGTCGGCGAGGGCGCCGCTGAGCCGCCCCTGGTAGCGCTGGACCGCCAGCGGCGCGCAGTTGCAGTCGGGGTCGGCTTCGCCGCGCCCGCAGGGGCAGGGGTTGGCGGCGGCGACCAGCATGAACCGGCAGGGCAGGCTGCGGGCGCCGCCGGCGCGGGCGATCGACACCTCGCCCGCCTCAAGCGGCGCCCGCAGCGCCTCCAGGGCGTCGCGGCGGAACTCGCAGAGCTCGTCGAGGAAGAGGACGCCGCGGTGCGCCAGCGTCGCCTCCCCGGGCTGCGGCGGGGTGCCGCCGCCGACCAGGCCGGCGGGGCTGATCGTGTGGTGCGGCGCCCGGAACGGCCGCCCGCCCGGCAGGGCGCCGCCGAAGCGGCCGCAGGCGCTGGCGACCCGCGCCACCTCCAGCGCCTCGACCGCGGCCAGCGGCGGCAGGATCGAGGGCAGGCGGGCGGCGGCAAGCGACTTGCCGGCCCCGGGTGGGCCGACCATCAGCAGGCTGTGACCGCCGGCGGCGGCGACCTCGAGCGCGTGGCGCAGGTGCGGCTGGCCGCGCAGGTCGGCGAGGTCAGGGGCGCCGGGGGCGGGTTCGAGCCGCAGCGCCGCCGGCCGCGGCCGCGGCGGCTCCCAGCCGCCGCTCGCCAGCTCGGCCAGGCGGCCGACGCCGTCGAGCGGGATCACGTCGATCCCCTCGGCCAGCGCCGCCTCGGGCCCGTTCTCGGCCGGGACGACGATCGCCTCGGCGCCTCCCTCCCGCGCCGCCTCGGCGATCGCCAGCGCCCCGTTCACCGCCCGGGTCGAGCCGTCGAGCGCCAGCTCGCCGACCAGCGCCACCGGCGCCAGCCGCTCCCATTCGAGCTGGCCGGAGGCGCTGAGCAGGGCCGAGGCGATCGCCAGGTCCATCCCCGGGCCGGCCTTGCGCAGGCTGGCCGGGGCAAGGTTGACGACGATCCGCTGCAGCGGGAACTCGAAGCCGCAGTTGACCAGCGCCGCCCGCACCCGCTCGCGCGCCTCGCGGACCGCGGCGTCGGGCAGGCCGACGATCGCGAAACCGGGCAGGCCGCGGTGGACGTCGACCTCGACCCTGACCGGGCGGGCGGCGATGCCGTCGAGGGTGAAGGTGCGGGCGGTGGCGAGCATGACCGCGACGCTACGGAGCAAAAGCGCACGTGTTACGCGCCCAGATCAAATCTTCGGTGACAAAGGTGGGGAGACTTTCCGCCGCCGGCGGCTTGAAGGCCGGATGACCGTCGCCCGCCAGCGAACCGGCCGCCTCGCCGAGGAGCTGGTCGCCCGCCGTCTCGCCGCCGCCGGCTGGGAGATCGTCGAGCGCAACGCCCGCACCCGCTTCGGCGAGCTCGACCTGATCGCCCGCGACGGCCGCAGCCTCGTCTTCGTCGAGGTCAAGGCCGGCCGCCAGGGCTCGGCCTTCGGCCCCGAGCGCCCGGTCCTCGCCGTCGACCGCCGCAAGCAGCTGCGGGTGCGCCGGCTCGCCGCGGCCTGGCTGGCCGAGCACCGCGACATCCCCCGCTACGACCGGATCCGCCTCGACGCCGTCGGCGTCACCTACGACCGCGCCGGGCGTTTAGTCGACTACGAGCACCTCCAGGGTGCTTTCTGAGACCTCAGTCAGCGAGCTTCAGCTGCGAATAGGCCACCGACTGGAACGAACGGCGGTGCAAGGGAGATATCCCGATTCGCTGGATCGCCTGCCGGTGCTCCGGCGTCGAGTAGCCGACGTGCTCGTCGAAGCCCCAGCCCGGATGCCGGGCGGCGGCCTCGTGCATGTAACGGTCGCGGGTGACCTTGGCCAGCACCGAGGCGGCGGCGATCGCGGCGCTGGTGCCGTCGCCTTCGATCACCGCCCGGTGCGGCACGGCGCAGCGCGGCAGCGAGAAGCCGTCGACCAGGCAGGTCGCCTCCGCCCCCGGCCGCAGCCGTTCCAGCGCCTTCGAGAGCGCTTCGATGTTGGTCACGTGCAGGCCGCGGCGGTCGATCCCGGCGGCCGAGCGAATCACCACGCTGACCCGGGAAGCCGCCCTCAGCACGCTCGGGAACATCTCCAGCCGCCGCTCCTCGGTCATCTGCTTGGAGTCGTGCAGGCCGGCGAGGGCGCGGCGGTCGGCGTGCGAGAGCCGCTCGTAGTCGATCAGCACCGCGGCGGCGACCAGCGGCCCGGCGAGGCAGCCGCGGCCGGCCTCGTCGGCGCCGGCGACGAACCTGCTCTGCAGCCCGCGATCGAAGGCAAAGAGCCGGCGGCTGCGGGCCAGCCGGCGACGGTGGGTGCGACCCGGCTTAGAGGGTGCCGATGCGGTCGGGGGGCCAGTAGGTGGCAAAGGCCTCACCGATGATCCAGCTGCGGGGTACGGGTCCCCAGAAGCGGCTGTCGTCGCTCGCGCCACGGTTGTCGCCCATCATGAAGTAGTGGTCGGGTGGAATCGTGATCGTCTTCGGCAGGTTGCAGGCGGGCGCGTCGCCGCAGGGGGTGATGTAGGGCTCGTCCTTCTTCTCGACCCCGTTGACCACCGGGTGGCCGTCCTTGACCGAGAGCGTGTCCCCCGGCAGGGCGACGATCCGCTTGATGAAGTTCTGGCTCGACTCGCCGGCGGTCGGCTGCGGGCAGGACTCGCCGACTTCGTTCGGCTGGCGGCCGTTGATGGTGACGCCGCATTCGGCGCCGCTGTCGGCCCCGGCCGGCGGGTGGAAGACGACGATGTTGCCGATCGCGGGGTCGGTGAAGTGGTAGATGAAGCGGTTGACCAGGACCCGCTGGCCGACGTCGAGCGTCGGCTCCATAGATTCGGAGGGGATCTGGTAGGGCTTGACGATCCAGGCCTGGATCGCCAGCGCCAGCCCCAGGGCCAGCGCGACGATGACGACCAACTCGATCAGCCCGCCGCCCCGCCCTTTCGGCTTCGGGATCGAGAGTTTCAGGCCGGGTCCCCGCCGGAGTCGCCGGCCTCCGCCGGCTCCTCGTCCTCGGCATCCTCCGACGCTGCGCTGCTGTCCTCGGTCTCCCCGGCCGCGGGCGCCTCAGCGTCCGTGTCCGCCGCTGCTTCGTCAGTCTCGATCTCAGTCTCCGCCTGCGCCTCCGGCGCCTCCGCGGTCTCCTCGCTCGCCTCGGCCGCGGGCGGCGCCTCGACGGCCTCCGCCTCCTCCTGGGTCACGCCCTCGGCGTCGACCGCCTCCGGCTCGGCGGCGCTCGCCGAGGAGACCATGTCCTCGTCGATCCCCCAGCGGCGCTCGGCGACGCGGGCGGCCTTGCCGACCCGCCCCCGCAGGTAGTAGAGCTTGGCGCGGCGGACGTCGCCGCGGGCGGCGATCTCCAGTTTCTCGATCTTCGGCGAGTGCAGCGGGAAGGTCCGCTCGACGCCGACCCCGAACGACTGCTTGCGGACGGTGAAGGTCTCGCGGGCGCCGGAGCCCTGGCGCCGCAGCACCACGCCCTCGAAGACCTGGGTCCGTTTGCGGCTGCCCTCGACCACCTGGAAGTGGACGCGCACGCGGTCGCCAGGCGCGAAGGAGGGCAGGCCCTTCTTCAGCTGGTCGCGCTCGATGCTGTCGATTACGGAGCTCATTTGGCGAGAAAAAACCGCCGGACCCAGTTGCGGGAACCGCGCGGTGGCGGAATGGTAGCTATTCCGCGCCGGAATCGAACTGCTCGGCACGAAGCCGGCTCTGTTCGAGCCGCCACCGGCGCACCTTCTCGTGGTCGCCGGAGAGCAGGATCGGCGGCACCCCCCAGCCGCGGTGCTCGGGCGGGCGCGTGTAGTGCGGGTACTCGGGCATCCCCTCGAGCAGCTGGCTGAAGGACTCCTCGACGGCGCTGTGCTCGTGGCCGAGCGCCCCCGGCAGCTTGCGCATCAGCACGTCGGCGACGACCATCGCCGGCAGCTCGCCGCCGGCCAGCACGTAGCGCCCGATCGAGACCTCGTCGTCAGCCAGGTGCTCGTGCACCCGCTCGTCGAACCCCTCGTAGCGCCCGCAGAGCAGCGCCACGTGCGGCTCCGCCGTCAGCTCGTCCGCCAGCTCGTCGTCCAGCAGCCGCCCCGTCGGCGTCAGCAGCACCCGCCGCGGACTCTCCCCATGCGGATAGGCAGCCTGCAGCGCCGCGTCGACCACGTCGACCCGCAACACCATCCCCGCCCCACCCCCATACGGCGCATCATCCACCTGCCCCGCCGTCAACGGCGTCGTATCCCGGTAGTTGAACAACCGCAACTCGCTGCCTTCAGCGATCGCGTTCGAAACCGACCTCTGCCCGCGAAACCACTCGAACGCCTCCGGGAACAAAGTGAAGATGTCGAGTCTCATAACTGGCCTGTGAGCGGGGGTCCGGGTGAGGGTGAAGCGTCTTGTACTTTTTTGGCGGCGCGAACCTCGGACGGCTCCAGCCGCTCCACAAAAAAGTTAAGCGGAACCCTCACCCGGACCCCCGCCCGCACGCCCCTATCAGTCAAGAATGTCGACTATGACCCGGCGGTCGATGCGTACAGCGGCCGCCTTGGCAATCGTCCGAATCGCATTCGCCACCCGCCCGTTCTTGCCGATCACGCGCCCCAGGTCCCCCTCGGCGACGCTGACCTCGTAGATGAGGTCGCCGTCCTCTTCCAGCTCCTCGACGACGACCGCCTCGGGATCCTCGACCAGGGCCCTGACGAGGAACTCGATCAGCTCGGTCATCGCGGCCCGGCCTAGCTGCCGGAGGCGGCGATGCCCTTGGTGCGCAGCAGCCCGGCGACCGTCTCCGAGGGCTGGGCGCCGTGCTCGAGCCAGTGGCGCGCGCGCTCCTCGTCGACCTCGATCGTCGAGGGCTCGGTCTGCGGGTTGTAGCGCCCGATCGTCTCGATCGTGCGGCCGTCGCGCGGCGAGCGTTTGTCGGCGACGACGATGCGCCAGATCGGGTTCTTCTTCGAACCCACGCGTCTGAGTCTGATTCGTACAGCCATTCGGACCGGGCAGGTTAGCGCCTGCGCATCTTCGGGCGCGGTGCGGCGCCGCTCATCTGCGCCAACTGTTGCTGGTCGGGCATCTTCCCCGAGGCCATCGAGCGCATCATCTTGCGCATCTGGTCGAACTGCTTGACCAGCTGGTTGACGTTCTGGACCCGCGTCCCGGAGCCGTTGGCGATGCGTTTGCGGCGCGAGCCGTTGATCATCCCCGGATTGGCCCGCTCGGCCGGGGTCATCGAGAGGATGATCGCCTCGACCCGGTCGAGCTCGCCCTCGTCGAGGTCGGCGTTCTTCAGCTGTTTCATCGCCCCCATCCCCGGCAGCATCCCGATCAGGCCGCTGAGCGGGCCCATTTTCCGCACCTGGCGCATCTGCTGCAGGAAGTCCTCGAGCGTGAACTGGTCCTTTTCCAGTTTCTTCTGCAGGTCCACCGCCTGCTTCTCGTCGACCTGCTGCTCGGCTTTCTCGATCAGGCTGAGGACGTCGCCCATGCCGAGGATGCGCTGCGCCATCCGCTCGGGGTGGAACTTGTCGAAGTCCTCCAGCTTCTCGCCGGTCGAGGCGAAGAGGATCGGCTTGCCGGTCACCGCCTTGACCGAGAGGGCGGCGCCACCGCGGGCGTCGCCGTCGAGCTTGGTCATGACGACGCCGTCGAACTCGGCCGCCGCGGCGAAGGACTCGGCGACGCCGACCGCGTCCTGGCCGGTCATCGCGTCGACGACCAGCAGCACGTCGTGGGGCTGCGTCCGCTGCTTGATCTTCGCCAGCTCGTCCATCAGCTCGCCGTCGATGTGGAGGCGACCGGCGGTGTCGACGATCAGCACGTCGCGGCGCTCGGTCCGCGCCTGCGCCAGCGCCCACTCGGCGATCGCGACCGGGTCGGCGTCGGTGCCCTGCTGGTAGACGTGGGCGCCGGCGCGCTTGCCGACGGTGACCAGCTGCTCGACCGCGGCTGGCCGGTAGACGTCGCAGGCGGCGAGGGCGACGTCCTTGCCGGCCCTGCCGAGGTACTGCGCCAGCTTCGCGCAGGCGGTGGTCTTGCCGGAGCCCTGCAGGCCGGCCATCAGGATCACGGTCGGGCCGCTGCTGGCCATCGCCAGCTCGCTGCCGGTGCCGCCCATCAGCCCGGCCAGCTCCTCGTTGACGATCTTCACCACCTGCTGGCCGGGGTCGAGGCTGCCCAGCACGTCGGATCCCAGGCAGCGCTCCTTCAGCGTCTTCGTGAACGCTTTGACGACCTTGAAGTTGACGTCGGCCTCGAGCAGGGCGAGGCGGATCTCGCGCATCGCCGCGTCGACGTCGGCCTCGCTCAGCTTGCCGCGGTTGCGAACGTCGGAGAGCGTCGCCTGGAGGCGGTCTGAGAGCTGGTCGAACACGGTCGCTCAGCTTAAGGGAGCTACTCGGCCAGGAGGGCGTCGGCGTAGTCGCCGGGGTCGAACGGGCGCAGGTCCTCGAGCGTCTCGCCGACGCCGATCAGCTTCACCGGGATCCCCAGGTCGGCGGCGATCGCCAGCGCGATCCCGCCCTTGGCGGTGCCGTCGAGCTTGGTCAGGACGACGCCGTCGACCTCCACCGCTTCGGAGAAGACCTGCGCCTGGCGCAGCCCGTTCTGGCCGGTGGTGGCGTCGATCGAGATCAGCGTCTCGTGCGGGGCGCCGGGCAGCTGCTTGGCGATCACCCGCCGCACCTTGGTCAGCTCGTCCATCAGGTTGCCCTGGGTGTGGAGGCGCCCGGCGGTGTCGACGATGACGACGTCGGCGCCGCGGGCGCGGGCGGCGGCGATCGCGTCGAAGGCGACGGCGCCGGGGTCGGCGCCTTCCTCGCCGCGGACCAGTTCGGCCCCGGCCCGCTGCGCCCACTCGGCCAGCTGCTCGGCCGCGGCGGCACGGTAGGTGTCGCCGGCGGCGAGGATGACCGAGAGACCCATCTCTTTGCTCAGGTGCCAGGCGACCTTGCCGATCGTCGTCGTCTTGCCGGTGCCGTTGACGCCGACCATCATCAGCACCGCCGGCTCGCCGCTGAGGTCGATCGGCGCCCGGCCGGTGGAGGCGACCTCGGCCAGGATCTCGATCAAACGGTCGCGGACGGCGGCGCCGTCGGCGGGCACGGTGCCGGCCTCGACCTCGTGCTCGAGCCGCTCGACCACGGCGGCGGTGGTCGGGGCGCCGGCGTCGGCCAGGATCAGCGCCTCCTCCAGTCGCTCCCAGGTCTCCTCGTCGATGCGGTCGAAGAGACTGGCCGTGATCTCCTCGGCGAGCGCCTGGCGGCTTTTCGAGAGGCTCTCGCGCAGGCGGCGGAAGACGCCGCGGCGCTCGGGCTCGGGCTCAGCCGCCGCCGAGGCGTTCGCGCTCGCGCGCGAACCGAGGTCGATCATCTCCTGCCAGCTCGTCGCCATCGGCCGGGGAGGCTATCTGCGCGGCGGCCTCGAGCTCGGCGACGGCGGCGTCGAGGTGGCCGGCGATCCGCCCGGCGTCCGGCACCGAGTCGGGGTCGGCCAGCAGGCCGAAGCCGACCTGGCCGTGGTAGCTGAGGATCGCGATCGCCAGCCCGTGGCGGTGGGCGAGGAAGCCGATCGGGTAGACCGCGGTCAGCTGGCGGCCGAGCACGTAGAAGGGCACCTGCGGGCCGGGGAAGTTCGTCACCAGCAGGTTGAAGAGGCGGGTGGAGAAGTTGATCGCCGCGGTCGGGCCGAGCAGGAGCGGCGGCGCGAAGTCGCGGAACCAGTCGTTGAGGCCCCAGATCGCCTCCGCCCCCAGCGGCTGCTTGGAGGCCTTGAGCGCGTCCATCGCGACGGTGACGGCGTGCAGGCGTGCGACCGGGTCCTCGACCCCGACCGGCAGCGGCCCCCGCATCGCGGTCAGTTTGTTGCCGAGCTCGCCGTGCTCGTTTTCGGTCCGGATCGAGACCGGGACCAGCGCCTTCAGCTCGAGCCCGTCGACGGCGACGTCGCGCTCCACCAGCCAGCGGCGCAGGGCGCCGGCGACGACGGCCAGGGTGACGTCGTTGACGGTGCCGCCGAGGGCGTTCTTGACCCGCTTGAAGTCGGCGAGGTCGAAGTTCGCCCAGTGGAAGCTGCGGCGCGCCCCGATCTCGGTGTTGAAGGGGACCTTCGGCGCCGGCCGGGCCAGGTTCCGGGTCACCTCCCAGAGGCCGGCGAGGCCGTCGCTGGCGCGCTTGCGGGCGCGCCGCGGCTGCGCCAGCGCCCGCCGCAGCCAGCGCCCGAGCCGGGCCAGGGTGGCGACGATGCCGCTGCCCGCGCGCCAGGCCAGCCCCAGCCGGGTCGGCGTCCGCGCCGGCGACCAGGGGGCTTCGTCGCGGGCCGGCTCGGCGTTCGGCTCGACGTCGAACAGCAGCATGCCGATGTCGACCGCCGAGATCCCGTCGGCCATCGCGTGGTGGGTCTTGTAGACGACCGCGAAGCGATCGTCGGCGAAGCCCTCGACCAGGATCAGCTCCCAGAGCGGTTTGGCGCGATCCAGCGGCGGCGCCAGCAGCTCGCCGACCAGCTCGCGGAACTGGTCCTCGCTCCCCGGCGCCGGCAGTGTCACCCGGCTCAGGTGCTGGTGGATGTCGAAGTCGGGGTAGTCGACCCAGAAGGGGGTGCCGAGCCCGAGCGGCGGGTAGAGCAGCCGCTGGCGCAGCCGCGGCAGGTGGTGGACGCGGCTGCGGATGTGGGCGAGGAAGTCGTCGGGAGCCGGCGGGCTGCCCGCGCACATCAGCAGGGCGCCGATCGCCATGTGCCCGTTCGCTTTCTCGTTGGCCAGGAACGACGTGTCGAACGACGTCAGCCTGTCCATGTGGCGCTGTGCCATTGCCCCCTTAGGCTACGGCGGAGAGGGTTTCGCCGCCCTCGTCCTCGCCCAGCTCGTCGTCGCCGTCCTCGCCCGCGTCCCGCGGTAGCCGCCGCGAGACGACCTTGGTCACGCCGTCGCCGCCCATCGTCACCCCGTAGAGCACGTCGGCGGCGTCCATCGTCCGCTTCTGGTGGGTGACGACGATGAACTGGGCGCGGTCGGAGAAGCGCCGGATCAGCTGCAGGAAGCGGTCGATGTTGGCGTCGTCGAGGGCGGCCTCGACCTCGTCGAGGATGTAGAAGGGGCAGGGCCGGGCGAGGAAGACGGCGAAGACGAAGGCCAGCGCCACCAGCGACTTCTCGCCGCCGGAGAGCAGCGAGAGCTTGCGGGTCGACTTGCCGGCCGGGGTGACCTCGATCTCGACGCCGAGCTCCTCACGCCGCTCTTCCTCCTCCTCGTCGAGCTCCGGCTCGGCCTCGCCGGGGGCCTCCTGCTCTCCCGCCGGCCGCTCGGCGTCGCGGACCGGCCGCAGGCTGACCCGGCGCAGGGCGCCGCGGCCGCCGGGGAAGAGGTGGGCGACCATCTCCTCGAAGTTCCTCGCGGTGGCGTCGAAGGTCTGCTCGAAGGCGCGCTCGATCTCGGCGTCGATGTCGCGGATCAGCGTCTCCAGCTCGCGCATCGCCCGCTCGGTGTCCTCGCGCTGGGCCTGCAGGCCCTCGACATGCTCGCGGGCCTCGTCGTACTCGCGCTCGGCCAGCGGGTTGACCGGCCCGATCTGGGCCCGGCGCCGCTCCAGCCGCTCCAGCCGGCGGTCGATCTCGGTCCGCTCCTCCTCGCTCAGCGCCTGCTCGGCCGGCGGGATCTCCTCGCCCAGGCGCTCGGCGATCGCGGCCAGCTCGCGCTCGGCCTCGGCCCGGCGGTCGCCGAGATGGGCAGCCTCGACCTCGGCCTTGGTCAACTCGTCGGCGACCGACTTCATCTCCGTCTGCAGCTCGTACTCCTGCTGCGAGCAGGCGCGCAGCTCCTCGGCGATCTCGTCGCCGTCGCCCTCGCCGCCGACCACCTTGCCCTCGGTCCGCCCGACTCGAGCGCGGATCGCGGCGCCGACCGCCTCGACCGCGGCCAGGGCGGCGCGGACGTCGTCGAGCAGCTCCTCGCCAGCGGCGACGCGCTGGCGCAGCGCCTCGCGGTGGCGCTCGCCGAGCAGCCCCTCGGCCCGGCGGGCGTGGCGGGAGGCGCGCTCGGCGCCGGCGCGGACGTCGCCCAGCGCCGCCTCGCGGGCCGCCTCGGCGGCCTCGGCGGAGCGGGCGACGGCAAAGCCCTTGGCCGCGGCCTCGAGCCCGGCGTCGATCTCGCCCAGCTCCTGCTCGAGCTGGCGCGCCCGCCGCGCCGGCGCGGCGCCGGAGCCGACGTCGAGGGTCAGCGGCCCGAGCTCGCCGCGCAGCGCCTCCAGCCGCGCCTCGAGCTCGCTCTCGCGGCCGGAGAGGCCGACGGCGCGGACGGCGATCCGCTCCTGCTCGCCGCGCAGCTTGGTCAAGAGACCCCAGGCCTGGGTGCGCTCGCGGTCGCGGGCGGCAAAGCGCTCCTCGGCCTCGCGGCGGCGCTTGCCGACCGCGGCTAGGCGCTCGTCGAGCTTGGCCCGCGCGGCGCGAGCCTTGGCGACGGCCTTCTCGGCCGCGGCGGCCCGGTCGGCCCCGAAGCGCAGCTCCTCGGCGACCAGCTGCGCCCGCAGCCCCAGCTCCTCGCGCTCGATCCGGGCGCCGAGCTCGGCCGCCTGCGCCTGGCGCTTCAGCGGCCGCAGGCGGGCGCGCGCCTCGCGCTCGACGTCGAGCGCGCGGTCGAGGTTGTCGCGGGCGGCGCGCAGCTTCAGCTCGGCCCGGCGGCGGCGCTTGCGGTGCTTGCCGAGCCCGGCCGCCTCCTCGATCAGGAGCCGGCGCTCGCGCGGTTTGGAGTGGATGATCGTCTCCACCCGGCCCTGCGAGATCACCGAGTGCATCTCGCGGCCGAGGTTGGTGTCGGAGAGCACGTCGGTGACGTCGGCGAGCCGGCAGCGGGCGCCGTTGAGCCGGTAGCCGCCCTCGCCGGAGCGGTCGAGCCGCCGCTGCACGGCGATCTCCGCGAACTCGGTCGCGGCGCGGCCGTCGGCGTTGTCGATCGTCACCTCGACCTCGGCGGCGCGGCGCTGGCCGATCCCCTTGCCGCCGGCGGAGATCACGTCCTGCATCGAGGCGCCACGGATCGCCCCCGGGCTCTGCTCGCCGAGCGCCCAGAGGACGGCGTCGGTGATGTTCGACTTGCCGGAGCCGTTGGGGCCGACGATCACGCTGACGCCGGGCGAGAACTCCAGGCTCACCCGCTCGGGGAACGACTTGAACCCCTTCATCGTGATCGATCTCAGATACATGCGCTCCTCGTTCCTGCCCGGCCTAGGCTCGCGGTTGGCTCGGACGCGACGCTCGCCATCGCTAGCCCCCGAGCCGCTGCAGGGCCTGCTCGGCGGCGACCTGCTCGGCCGCCTTCTTGCTCCGCCCCGCGCCCTCGCCGACCCGCTCGGAGTCGACCACCGCCGCGACCTCGAAGGTGCGGCGATGCGGTGGGCCGGTGGCGGCGACCACCTCGTAGCTTACGCGCGCGCCGCGCCGCGCCAGCAGCTCCTGCAGAGCGGACTTGAAGTCGATCCGGGTCTCGGCGGCGTGCTCGATCCGCGGCTCGAAGGCGGCCGCCACCGCGGCCGCGGTGCGGCTGAAGCCGAAGGCCAGGTAACAGGCGCCGATCAGCGCCTCGGTCGCCTCCGGCAGCGGCCGCTCGCCCTCGAGCAGGACCTCGGCTGGAATCGCCGCCGTCACCCCCTCGGGCTCGTTGGCCCGCAGCATCTCCGGCACCCCGAGCTGGCGCCCGACCGCGGCGACGGAGACGCCGCTGACCGCCTGGTTGTGGATCTTGGTCAGGCCGCCGGAGGCCTCGCCGCCGAAGCGGGCGAAGAGCTCGGTCGCGACCGAGAGCCCGAGCACGCTGTCGCCGAGGAAGGCGAGGCGCTCGAAGGAGTCGACCCGCAGCTCGGTCCAGGAGGAGTGGGTCAGCGCCTGCTGGCGCAGCTCCGCCGGCAGCTCGGCGACCAGCGCCGCCAGGGACGCCACCGCCGGCTCGGGGTCGGTCGCCACCTGCTCAGGCCGGCGCGTGCTCGACCACGAAGCCGACCGCGTCGCCGACCGTCTCGATCCGCGCCGCCTGCTCCTCGGAGACCGAGACGCCGTAGCGGTCCTCCAGCTCCATCACCAGCTCGTAGAGGTCGAGCGAGTCGGCGTCGAGGTCCTGCTTGAAGCGGGTCGTCTCGGAGATCCGCTCGAGATCGATTTCGAGCTCCTCGGCGAGGTGCTCGCGGACGAGCTGCAGGACGTCGTCGCGGTTCATCCCGCCCTTCCTATCACGCGTCCCGCTCGGCCGCGAGGGCGCCGCGGCCGGCGCCGCCCGCGCGCAGCAGCGCCGCGGTGCGGTCGACCGCCTCGACCTCGGCGCAGCGGGCGGCCAGCCGCACCGCGTTGGCGACCCCGTCGGCGCCGGAGCTGCCGTGACCGACGATGGCGATCCCCCGCAGGCCGAGCAGGATCGCGCCGCCGGTGGTGTCGGGGTGCAGCTCGCGGCGCAGGCCGCCGAGCGCCGGCCGCATCAACAGGCCGCCGAGGAGCGAGACCGGGTTGGAGCGGGCGGCGCTGCCAACCGCGCCGGCAACCGTGCGCGCGGTCCCCTCCATCAGCTTCAGGGCGATGTTGCCGGTGAAGCCGTCGGTGACGACGACGTCGACGGCGCCGGCGGGGAGGTCGCGACCCTCGACGTTGCCGGCGAACTCGATCCCGGGCGCGGCGACGAGCAGCCGGTGCGCCTCGACCACCTCCTCACGGCCCTTGCCCGACTCCTCGCCGACCGTCAGCAGCCCCACGCTCGGATTCTCGACCTCGAGCACGGCGGCGCTGAAGGCGGCGCCGAGGAAGGCGAACTGGACCAGGTGCTGGGCGCGGGCCTCGACGTTGGCGCCGACGTCGAGGAAGAGCACCGGTTTGCCGGGGATCGGCACCTGCACCGCCAGCGCCGGCCGCTGCACGCCCCGGAGCCGGCGCAGCCCGAAGGTGGCCGCCGCCATCGTCGCCCCGGTCGAGCCGAGGCTGACCAGCGCGTCGGCGCCGTCGTCGGCGACCTCGCGGGCGGCCAGCACGACCGAGGCGTCCTCCTTTGCCCGCACCGCGGTGACCGGATCCTCCTCGTTGGCGATCCACTCCTCGGTGGGGACGACTTCGACGCCATCGGCGTCGTCTAAATCAAGCTCCCCCGGCGGCCCGAAGACCCGCAGGCGGATCCCGTCCCCAGCGGCGCGCCGCGCCCCCTCGGCCAGCACGTCGAAGCCCTGCTCCGCCCCGTAGCCATCCAGGGCGACCGTAACTCCGCGCCCAGGCGCCACGCTTACTCGGAGTCGGCCGCGCGAGTCGCCGTAGGATCGACGACTTTGTGGGTGATGACCTCACGCCCGTCATAGGTGCCACAGGTGGGACACACCCGGTGCGGCAGCCGCGGGCTGTGGCAGCGCGGGCAGTTGTTCAGCCTGGGCTTGCCGGCCTTGTGATTCGCCCGCCGCTTATCGCGCCGCGCGCTCGAAGTTCTCTTCTTGGGGACGGCCATCGGACGCGTGATGGTAGCCGGTTCGCCCGGCGAGCAGCCGAAACGTTCGCTCAGTACAGGGCGCGGACCACGGCCAGATCGTCCTCCTGCCAGGCGATCTCGCCACCGGACCACTCGGCCAAATCAGCTGCGGACTCCGGAAAGTCGTAGCCGGGGTCGATCGGGGCGACCTGGACGTCGGCCTTGACGACGTCGGCGATCACCAGAGCGCGGGACTGTTCGCGGACGCGGCGGAACAGGGCTTTCTTCTGCTCGCTGGTCAGGTGGTGCACGGAAAGAACGGCAATGACCAGGTCCCAGGGACCGTCCGGGAAGGGATCCTGCATCCGCGCCAGCTGCACGTCGTCGTAGTGCTCGCGGGCGCGGAAGACCATGTCGGGGCTGGAGTCGAGGCCGATCACCCAGGCCTCGGGGAAGGCCTCGATCAGGCGGCGGGTGGTCTCGCCGGTGCCCATCCCCAGCTCCAGCACCCGCTCGGGCGCGAAGGGGATCGCCGCGATCGCCTGCTCCTGCAGCTCGTCGTAGCGCGGCACCTCGGAGCGGATCAGCTCCAGGTAGGTCTCGGGGTTCCAGTGGAATTCGGCCATCTCGTAATCTCGTTCGAGGATCGTCCATCGTAAGTCTCGCCGCAGCGGAGGTGCGGAAATGGCCCAGACGCCGCAAACCATCGATCTCTCGCGCCTCTCGCTCGCCCACGGCGAGGGCAAGAGGCTGGAGCTGCCGGTCGCGCTGGCGCCCTTCGAGCTCGGCGGCCAGACCTACGGCGCCAACCCGGCGGCGCCGACGGTGCGGCTCGAGGTCTCCCGCCCCAGCAACGGCTTCGCCTTCCGCCTGCGCTTCGGCGTCCACCTCGAAGGGCCCTGCATGCGCTGCCTGGAGCCGGCGGCGCTCGACCTCGATGTCGAGGCCCGGGAGATAGACCAGGCCGGGACCGACGACCCCGAGCTGCGCAGCCCCTACGTCGACGACGACGAGCTCGACATCGGCCGCTGGGCCCACGACGCCACCCTGCTCGCCCTCCCCACCCGCCTCCTCTGCCGCCCCGACTGCGCCGGCCTCTGCCCCGTCTGCGGCGCCCCCCTCAACGACGCCGACCCCGCCGACCACCTCCACGACCAAGGCTTGGACCCCCGCTGGTCCAAACTCAAAGACCTCAAACTCGAGTAGCCGCCCGCGCTCGATGAGTTAACCCGCCTATAGCCGGTTTAACTCATCAACCGATCTCGGACAGCCACGATCTGGCCGTACCGGTGTCGTGAGGGAGGGGTTGTGTGCCCCTGCAGCGCGCGGCGTCCCGATTTTCGCCGCGGCGCACTCGGCGAGAGCTACCCCGTTAACGGCGAAAATCCCAGCAAGCGAAAGGGGCACACAACCCCTCCCCCGCCAACCCCTTACGGCTGCTGATCGAGCTCCGCCGCCGGTTCGTCGTCGCGCCCGGCCAACCGGTCGCGCCCGCGCTGGACGGCGGCGAGGAACTTCTGCAGGTTGACTTCGAGGGTGTTGAGGATCTCGTCGGCGTAGTCCTCGGCGCCGAGGCGGATTTCACGCTCGCGGGTGCGGGCGTCCTCGACGATCTCGTCGGCGGCGCGCTCGGCCTGCTTGGTGACCTCCTCGTCGGAGATCAGGCGCGCCTGCTGCTCGCGCGCCTCGCGGACGATCCGCTCGGCCTCGCGTTTGGCCTCGGCCAGCATCTCCTGGCGCTCCTTGACGATCCAGCGCGCCTGCTTGATCTCCTCGGGGATCGTGGCACGCATCTGATCGAGGAGGTCGTAGATCTCCTCGCGGTCCACACGCACCTGATCCGTCAGCGGGACGGGGCGGGCGTTGTGGACGACGTCGTCCAGCTTGTCTATGAGGACCAGTACGTCCATTGCAGGTCGTAAGCCTACGTGTATGCGGGGTCTTTGGTGAAGATGCGGTTATCCAGGGCGTTTTTTGCAAGCGCTCGCCCACGGGACGAGACGATGGCGGGAAGCCTACCTGTCGTCCAGGCGCTCAGCGAGGGCGGTCGCGACCGGGCCCGGGACGAGGTCGGAGACGTCGCCGCCGAAGGTCGCCATCTCCTTCACCCCGGTCGAGGAAAGGAAGCTGTAGTGCGGCGAGGCGATCACGTAGATGCTCTCGATCCCCGGATCGAGCTTGCGGTTGAGCTGCGCCATCTCGAACTCGTACTCGAAATCGGAGATCGCCCGCAGGCCCTTGACGATCGCCTTGGCGCCGTTGTCGCGGGCGAACTCGACCAGCAGCGTGGCGAAGACCTGTACCTCGACGTTGGCCAGGTCCGCGGTCGCCTCGCGGATGAAGTCGCGGCGCTCCTCGGCGTTGAAGAGCGTCCTCTCCTTTCGCACCGGGTTGTTGACGACGCCGACGACGACGCGGTCGAAGACCTGCGCCGTGCGGGTGATGATGTCGATGTGGCCGTTGGTGACCGGGTCGTAGCTGCCGGGACAGACGACGGTCCCGTTGCGCTCGCTCACTTCGTCGCCTGACCGTAGATGCAGACGTCGGCGGCGCCGTAGCGGCGCTGGCGCAGCGACTCCAGGCTGTCGAGGCGCAGCGGCCGGCGGGCGCCGCTCTCGACGACCGCGCGACCGTCGTCGGCGAGCAGCCGGGGCAGATGGGTGTTGAGATCCTCGGTCACGCGGTCGGCGAGTTTATAGGGGGCATCGATGAAGACGAGGTCGAAGCGAGGCGCGCCGGGGCCGCTGGGGACGGCGGCCAGCCAGCGGCCGACGTCGGCCCGCACCAGCTCGACGCGCTCGCGCAGCCCGAGCCGCTCGACGTTGCCCAGCGCCGGCCGGGAGTCGCGGTCGACGAGGACGGCGCGCCTGGCGCCGCGCGAGAGCGCCTCGATCGCCAGCGCCCCGGTGCCGCAGTAGAGGTCGAGTACGGCGGCCCCCTCGACCCGGTCGCCGAGGGCGGAGAAGATCGCCTCGCGGACGCGATCCGAGGTGGGCCTGACCTTCCAGCCGCGCGGCGCCAGCAGCCGCTGCCCGCCCAGCTCGCCGCCGATCACCCGCATGCGTCGCTCGCCCTCATCCCACCATTAGAGGGGAATCGGGTCGCTGGCGCCGGCCCCGAAGCGGCGGCGGGCGGCATCGAGCAGCGGCCCCAGCGCCGGGTCGGCGAGCGAGCCGTGGCGGCGCAGCAGCGCCAGCACCTCCTCGCGCGCCTCCAGCAGGGTCGCCGAGTCCTCGGGCAGGCTGGCGACGGCGAAGCGCGGCAGCCCGTGCTGGCGGGTGCCGAGGATCTCGCCCTCGCCGCGCAGGCTGAGGTCGAGCTCGGCGAGCTTGAAGCCGTCGCTCTCGGCCGCCACCGCCCGCAGCCGCCGATACGCCAGCGCCCCGACCCGATCGGCGAACAGCAGGCACTGCGAGGCGTGCTCGCCGCGGCCGACCCGGCCACGCAGCTGGTGCAGCTGGGAGACGCCGAAGCGCTCCGCTCCCTCGATCAGCATCAGGGTCGCGTTGGGGACGTCGACGCCGACCTCGATCACCGTCGTCGCCACCAGCACCTCGACCTCGCCGGCGGCGAAGGCGCGCATCGCCTCGGCCTTGCGCGGCGAGGGCATCTGGCCGTGGAGGACGCCGAGCTCGAACCCTCGCAGCTCCCCCGCCCGCAGCCGCTCGGCCTCGACCTCGACGGCCTTGCCCGGCATCTTCTCCGACTCCGCCACCAGCGGGCAGACGACGAAGGCCTGGCGCCCCTCGCGCAGGCGGGCGCGGACGAACTCGTAGGCCTCGGCCCGGCGCTCCTCGCCGACCAGCCAGGTCTCGACCGGCCGGCGGCCGGCCGGCAGCTCGCGCAGCGCCGTCGTCTCGAGGTCGCCGTAGGCGGTCAGCGAGAGCGTGCGCGGGATCGGCGTCGCGGTCATGTGGAGGACGTGCGGCGCCATCCCGGCCACCCCCTTGTCATCGAGGGCACGGCGCTGGCCGACCCCGAAGCGGTGCTGCTCGTCGACGACGCTGAGCCCGAGCCGGGCGAAGGTGACCGCCGGCTCGATCAGCGCGTGGGTGCCCAAGATGAGTCCCAGCTCGCCGCTGGCGAGCTGGTTCAGGGCCTGCTGGCGAATCTTGGCCGGCGTCGCTCCGGTGATCAGCGCGAAGGGCGTCGCCTCGTTCGCCAGCAGGCGACCGAGGGTGATCGCGTGCTGCTCGGCGAGGGTCTCGGTCGGCGCCATCAGCGCCGCCTGGTAGCCGGCTTCGAGCGCCCGCAGCATCGCGTAGAGCGCCACCACGGTCTTGCCCGACCCCACCTCGCCCATCAGCAGCCGCTGCATCGGCTCGCCCGAGTCGAGGTCGGCGTCGATCTCGTCGAACGCCGCCAGCTGGCCCCGGGTCGGCTCGAACGGCAGCGACTCCAGCCAGCGCCCGACCGGCTCGCCCGGCTTGCCGAGCCGCGGCGCCGGCCGGGCGGCCCGATGCGTGCGCTTGCGCGTCGCCAGCAGCGCCTGGTGCAGGAACAGCTCTTCGAAGCCGATCCGGCGCAGGGCATCCTCGGCCTCGGCCTCGTCGGCCGGGAAGTGGGCAGCGCGGATCGCGTCGGCGACGCCGGCGAGGGAGTGGCGGGCGCGCAGCTCGGCCGGCAGCCCCTCGATCGCATTGGGGGCCCAGAGGCAGGCCCGCTTGGCCCAGTCCCTGATTCGCTGTGCCTTCAAGGCGTCGGTCGCAGGATGGACAGGGACGAAGCTGGCGGGCCGCGGGTCCTGTCGAGGGGGAGGGTCCTGTGGGCGGGCAGGTGTGTCCGTTCTCGGACCCTCCCCCTCGCCACCCCCGGCAGCGACGAATTCGTACTCGCTCACCACGAAACCGCGTTTGGAGAGCTTGCCGGTCAGGACCAGGGCCGCCCCTGGGATCAGTTTCTGCGCCACCCAGGGCTGGTTGAACCAGGTGGCGCGCACATGGCCGGAGGCGTCGCCGACTTTGACGCTGACGATGCTCAGACTCCCACGGCGGAAGGGGCGCGGCTGGGACCCCAGAACCTCAACGCTCACGGTTGCCTCGGAACCCTCCTCCGCCTCCGCCAGTTCCTTCACCGATCGGTCGCGGTGGCTGTGCGGGAAGCGCCAGAGGACGTCGCCGACGGTGTGAAGGCCGGCTTCCGCGGCGGCTTCCGCCAGCTTCGGGCCGACCCCGTCCAGGGCCGTGATCGCGGCGTCGAGGACGCTGGGGCGGGGCCAGTGGACGGGGGCGCCGAGCAGGTCGGCGCGGCTGAGCTCGCGGGCGCCGGCGAAGGAGCGCATCGGCAGCCCCGCCGGGGCCGCCGCTACTGGGCGGCGAGCAGCCACCACCAGCTCGGCTGTCCCCCCTCGTGGCTCTCGACCTCGACCCCGTCGGGGACGTGGGTGTCGATCTCGGCGAGCGCGATCGGCGCCCCCTCGCCGGCGATCACGGTGACGATCTCGGCCCCCTCGGCGAGGTGCTGGATCGTCGCCTGCAGGGTCGAGCCGGCGCCGCCCCAGGCGACGATCTCGCCGCCGGCGAAGCCGACCGCGTCGCCCTGCTTGAAGCGGCCCTGGGCGTCGTCGCGGGCGGCCGGGGCGACGCCGCCGGTGGCGACTTCGGCCAGCGCCGACTCGAGCCGGCCGGCGTTCTCCGCGGCCGAGGCGGCGGCGTCGAACTCGACCAGCGCCAGCAGGCTCGCCTGCTGGGAGGTCGCCGCCACCACCCGCGCCGGCTTCTCGGAGAGCTCGCAGGCGCGCTCGGCCGCCATCACCACGTTGGCGGAGCTGGGCAGGACCAGGACTTCCTCGGTGGGAACGCCGTGAATCCCGGCCAGCAGCTCGTAGGTGGAGGGGTTGAGCGTCTCGCCGCCGGGGACGACGTCGGCGCCGAGCTCGGCGAAGAGCCGTTCCAGCCCGGTGCCGGCGGCGACCGCGACCACCCCGGTCCGGCCCGCCTGCAGCCGCGCCGTGCGCTGCGCCATCTGCTCGCGCATGTCGGCGACGTCGAGGTTGGTGACCGCGCCGGCGCCCTCGAACAGCGCCACCGCGGCCTCGGGCTCGTCGGTGTGGACGTGGACCTTCAGCGTCGCCTCGTCGCCGACGACCAGGACCGAGTCCCCCAGCCCCTCCAGCCGCGGCAGGAAGTCCCGCGCCGCCAGGCCGCTGCCGGCGACGATGAAGTTGGTGCAGTAGCGGAAGCGGCTGTCCTCGTGGTGTGGCAGGCTGCGGCGCGGCGGCTCGTGGTGGGCGACCGGCGGCAGCTCGGCGTCGGTGCCGCGCAGGCCGGCGACGACGCCGGCCAGGATCAGCACCAGGCCGTGGCCGCCGGCGTCGACGACGCCGGACTCGCGCAGCACCTCGAGCTGCTCCGGGGTCCGCGCCACCGCCCGCTCGCCATCCTCGATCGCCCGCTCCAGCACCGCGGCGAGGACCGCGTCCTGCTGTTCGTCGCTGACGTCGCGCCCGAGCCTCTGCTTGCTGGCCTCGAGGTGGGCGAGCTGGCGGCTCAGCGAGTGGGCCATCTCGCGGAAGACGGTCAGCATCGTCCCCTCGGCCGGCTCGCGCACCGACTCGTAGGCGGCGTCGGCGGCACTGGCGAAGGCGGCGGCGACCAGCACCGGGTCGACCAGCTCGCCGGGGCGGCTGGCCAGCTCCTCGGCGGCGCCGCGGACGATCTGGCTGAGGATCACGCCGGAGTTGCCACGGGCGCCCATCAGCGCCGCCCGCGCCAGCGCCTGCACCAGCTCGGCGCGGCCGACCTCGTCGACCTCGAGCCCGGCGAGGTCGAGCCGGTCGAGCTCCTCCATCACCGCCCGCAGCGTCATCGCCATGTTGTCGCCGGTGTCGCCGTCGGCGACAGGGAAGACGTTGAGGTCGTTGACCTCCTGGCGCCGCGCCTCCAGCGAGGCGTAGGCAGAGCTGATGACCCGGCGGAACCGGGCGATCGATGGATCCGGCATCGTCGGGGAATCTAATCGGCGCTGGCGATGGGCTGGGAGGCGGCCGCGGGAGGCCATTGCTAGCGTGCCCCCGAATGCGAGGATTTGCCACCTGGTGCACCGGTCACCGCAAGACCGTGATCATCGCCTGGATCGTCGCCCTGATCGGGATCGGCACGGTTGCCGGCTCAGCGGGGACGGACTTCAGCGAAGAATTCAATCTGCCCTCCTCCGACTCGGTCGAAGCCCTGCACCTGCTCGAAGACCGCTTCCCACAGCAGGCCGGCGAGAGCGCGACGATCGTCTACAAGTCGCCGGCGGGGGTCTTCGCCACCCCGGTGCGGCGGCAGATGGAAAGCGTCTTCGCCAAGGTCGCGAAGTTCCCCCACGTCAGCGAAGTCAAGAGCCCCTACGCCGAGGGCTCGGGCGCGGTCAGCAAGGACGGCAAGATCGCTTACGCAACGGTCCAGTTCGACGTCACCAACGACAAGCTGGACAAAGAAAAGACGCGGGCGATCATCGCCACCGCGCAGGCCGCGAACGCGGACGGCCTCCAGGTCGAGCTCGGCGGGCAGGTGATCCAGGAAGCGACCCAGGAAGAAGGCGGCGACTCCTCCTTCGCGATCGGGCTGGCGGCGGCGGTGATCGTCCTGCTGCTGACCTTCGGCTCGGTGGTCGCGATGGGCCTGCCGATCATCACCGCCCTGTTCGCGCTCGGCGTCGGCATCAGCCTGGTCGAGCTCGGCACCCACGTCTTCGACATGGCGAACTTCGCGCCGGTGCTGGCGGCGATGATCGGGCTCGGGGTCGGGATCGACTACGCCCTCTTCATCCTCACCCGCTTCCGCAACGGGCTCGACGAAGGGCTGGAGCCGCGACCGGCGGCGATCGCCGCCGTCGACACCGCCGGCCGCGCCGTGCTCTTCGCCGGCGTCACCGTGATCATCTCGCTGATGGGGATGCTGCTGCTCGGCATCAGCTTCCTGGTTGGGGTGGCGATCGCCGCCGCGCTTGCCGTCCTCTTCACGATGATCGCGGCGCTGACCCTGCTGCCGGCGCTGCTGACGATCGTCGGTCACCGCGTCGACCGCCTCCGCATCCCCGGCCTCGGCGCCCGCAGCAACAGCGTCAAGGAAGACAGCCGCTGGTTCCGCTGGAGCCGCGAGATCCAGCGCCGCCCCTGGCTCTCGGCGATCCTCTCCGGCGGGCTGCTGCTGGTCCTCTGCGTCCCCACCCTCTCGCTGCGGCTGGGCTCCAACGACGCCGGCACCGACCCCAGCGGGACGACCACGCGCCAGGCCTACGACCTGCTGGCGGAAGGCTTCGGCCCCGGCTTCAACGGGCCGTTCCAGGTAGTCGGGGCGCTGCCCAGCAAGGGAGACGACACGGCGCTGGTCGAGCTGCGCAAGACGCTCGAAGGCGAAGAAGGGGTCGCCGCGGTGACCCCGGTCGTGCTCAACCCGGCCAAGAACACCGCCGTCTTCCAGCTCTACCCGACCACCTCGCCGCAGAGCGCCGCGACGACGACGCTGCTCGACCACATCCGCAGCGACGTGATCCCCCCGGTCGAGCGGCAGACCGGCGCCCAGGTCCACGTCGGCGGCATCACCGCGATCTTCGAGGACTTCGGCAACGCGATCGCCGAAAAACTGCCGCTCTTCATCGGCGTCGTGGTGCTGCTCTCGGCGCTGCTGCTGATGATCGTCTTCCGCTCGCTGCTGGTGCCGCTGAAGGCGATGGTGATGAACCTGCTCAGCATCGGCGCCGCCTTCGGGATCATCGTCGCCGTCTTCCAGTGGGGCTGGGGGGCGAGCCTGATCGGGGTCGACGGCACCAGCCCGATCATCTCCTTCTTCCCGGTCTTCCTGTTCGCGATCGTCTTCGGCCTCTCGATGGACTACGAGGTCTTCCTGATGTCGCGCATCCACGAGGAATGGGAGAGCCGCAAGGACCCCTCGCTGGCGGTCACCCGCGGCCTCGCCCTGACCGGCCGCGTGATCACCGCGGCGGCGGCGATCATGGTCACCGTCTTCGCCTCCTTCATGCTCGGCGAAGAACGGATCATCAAGCTCTTCGGCCTCGGCCTCGCCTCGGCGGTCCTGATCGACGCCGTGATCATCCGCTCGGTCCTGGTGCCGGCGGTGATGCAGCTCTTCGGCCGCCGCGCCTGGTACTTCCCCGCCTGGCTGGATCGAATCCTGCCGCGCCTCGCGGTCGAGCCGGCCGAGGACGCCGAGGAGCGGCCGGACGGGGTGCACGCGACCACCGAGCCGGCGCTCGACTCCGAGAGCTGAACGGGCGTTGCGAAGGAGGCCTGTCGGTGCCCCTCCGCGGGAATTCGTCGCGCACCCTTCGGGTGCGGAGCGCGCGCGACGAATTCCCCCAGAGGGTGACCGGACCCCTCCTCGCAACGCTCGGTCCGACAGCCTCAGGCGGCCTTCGTAACCTTGTTGGCCTTGAGACAGCGCGTGCAGACGTAGGCGCGCAGCTTGCGGCCCTCGTCGAGGATCCGCACCTTCTGCAGGTTGGGGTCGAAGCGCCGCTTGGTGGCGACCATCGAGTGGCTCCGGGACTGGCCGAACGCCGGTCCTTTGCCGCAGCTGTGACATACCTTGGCCATCGGGTCGCGGATAGTACCCTCTTCGAGACTTAGCTAAGTAGACTAAGATGAAGAGCAGATTGCGGGCGGCGAATCGAAGGGGGAGAAAGCGTGGGGATCGAGGACTTGGCACAAGTGAACATGCACGAGGCGAAGACCCATCTCTCAAAGCTCGTCGAGCGGGCGGAAGGCGGCGAGGAAATCGTGATCAGCCGCGCCGGCAAGCCAGCGGCGAAGCTGGTGCCGGTCGAGGGCCGCAAGCTCGGGCCGCGCAAGCTGGGCGGCTGGGAGGGTCGCATGAAGATCCCCTCAGACCAAGAGTGGGAGGAGATGGACAGGGAAGTCGAACAGCTTTTCGAGGAAAGCGAGATCTTTCCGGGCGAAAACAAGGGGCGCAGCGAGAGTTGAGGCTGCTGCTCGACACCCAGGTCCTGATCTGGGTGCTGACCGACCCGAAGCGACTCTCCGAGCGAGCTGGGAACGCGATAACGACAGGCGAGAACCGCGTCTTCGTCAGCTTGGTCAGTCCTTGGGAGATGGCGATCAAGACGGCTCTTGGCAATCTGGCACCTCCCGACGATCTCGAGTCGCAGCTGAGCGAGAAGAGGTTCGAGCTGCTACCGATCGCCCTGCGCCACACCCGGGCAGTCGCTTCCCTTCCTCATCACCACCGCGACCCCTTCGACCGCATGCTCATCGCTCAGGCACAAGTCGACGGCATGACTCTGGTCACCTCAGACCGGAAGATCGAGCGCTATCAGGTCGCCTTGCTGCCGGCGCTCTAACCCAGCTGCCGCTTCAGCAGGGCCATGCGAGCGACGGTCAGCGCCGCGTTGCGACCCTGGTCGCGCTTGCCGCCGCCGGCCCGGGCCAGGGCCTGCTCCATGCTGTCGCAGGTGATCACGCCGAAGGCGCAGGGGACGCCGGTCTGCAGCTGCACGTCCTGGATGCCGCGGGCGGCCTCGGCACAGACGAAGTCGTAGTGGTCGGTCTCGCCGCGGATGACGACGCCGAGGCAGGCGACGCCGGCGAAGTCGCCGCTGGCGGCGAGCTGCATCGCCGCGAAGGGCAGCTCGTAGGCGCCCGGGATCGAGACGTCGAGCAGGTTCTCGACCGGCACGCCGGCCAGCGCGAAGCCCTGCCGGGCACCGGCGAGCAGGCGCCGGGCGAGGTCCTCGTAGAAGCGCCCGACGCAGACCCCGAAGCGCAGCGGCGCCAGGGTGCCGCGCTCCTCGGCCGTGAACTCTTCGAGGAAGGCGCCGCCCGGCTCAGCCATCGTCGCCCCGCTCGCCCTCGGCGTCGCGCTCCTCCTCGTCGTGGATCATCTCCTCGTCGAGGGCGAGGCCCTGGTGGTGCAGCGAGTGGCCCATCTTGTCGCGCTTGGCCCGCAGGTAGGACTCGTTGTGGACGTTGGGAGCGGACTCGATCGGCACCTGCTCGCTGACCGAGAGCCCGTAGCCCTCGAGGCCGACGATCTTTTTCGGGTTGTTGGTGAGGATGCGGATGCTGGTCAGGCCGAGGTCACCGAGGATCTGGGCGCCGATCCCGTAGTCGCGCAGGTCCGCCGGCAGCCCCAGCTTGAGGTTGGCCTCGACCGTGTCGGCCCCCTCCTCCTGCAGCTTGTAGGCGCGTAGCTTGTTCAGCAGGCCGATCCCCCGCCCCTCCTGGGAGAGGTAGAGGAGGACGCCCTGGCCCTCCTCCTCGATCATCGCCAGCGCCGCCGCGAGCTGCTCGCCGCAGTCGCAGCGCATGCTGTGGAAGACGTCGCCGGTGAGGCACTCGCTGTGGACGCGAACCAGCACGTCAGCGGCGCCGTCGACCTCGCCCTTGACCATCGCCACGTGGTGTTTGTCGTCGACCAGGGAGCGGTAGCCGACCGCGGTGAAGTCGCCGAAGGAGGTCGGCAGCGCCGTCGCGACGACGCGTTCGACCAGCTTCTCGGTGCGGCGGCGGTAGGCGATCAGGTCGGCGACGGTGATCATCTTCAGGCCATGGCGGCGGCAGTACGGGACCAGGTCGGGGACGCGGGCCATGGTGCCGTCGTCGTTCATCACCTCGCAGATGACGCCGGCCGGGGTGAGGCCGGCGAGGCGGGCGAGGTCGACGCTGGCCTCGGTGTGGCCGGTGCGCTCGAGCACGCCGCCCTCCTTGGCCCGCAGCGGGAACATGTGGCCGGGGACGACGATGTCGCGCGGGCCCGAGTTGGGGTCGATCGCGACCTGGATCGTGTGGGCGCGATCGTGGGCGGAGATGCCGGTGCTGACGCCGGCGGCGGCCTCGATCGTGACCGTGAAGGCGGTCTGCAGCGGCGCCTCGTTCTTCGCCGCCATCAGCTTCAGGCCCAGCCGCTCGCAGCGTTCGGCGGTGAGGGCGATGCAGATCAGGCCGCGCGCCTCCTTGGCCATGAAGTTGACCGCCTCGGGGGTGGCGAACTGCGCCGCCATCACCAGGTCGCCCTCGTTCTCGCGGTCCTCGCCGTCGCAGACGACGACCATGCGGCCGCGGCGGATCTCCTCGATCGCCTCCTCGATCGTCGCGAACGGGCTCTCCCCCGTCCTCGCCCCCGGGTCTTGCTCCTGCGCCTCGGTCATATGGCTCACGCTCGCTCCTTTCCGGCGAATGGTGCCACCAGCCGCTCCACGTACTTGGCCACGATGTCGCACTCGACGTTCAGCCTGCTCCCCGGCACGACGTCGCCAAGGTTCGTCCGCTCCAGGGTCTCGGGGATCAGCGACACCTCGACCCAATCGTCAGCGAGCGCCGCGATCGTGAGGCTCACACCGCCGAGCCCAACCGAGCCCCGCTCGATCGCGTAGGGCATCAGCGCCGGCGGCAGGGCGACGCGGAGGCGCCGCGCGAAGCCGTCCGGCTGCAGCGAGACGACCTCGCCGACGCCATCGACGTGGCCCTGGACGATGTGGCCACCGAGCCGGTCCGATGCCCTCATCGCCAGCTCGAGGTTGACCCGGGCGCCGGCGGCGATACCGCCGAGGGCGGTGACGGCGAGGGTCTGGTTCATCGCCTCGGTCTCGAAGCCGCCCGCATCGACGGCGGTCGCGGTCAGGCAGACGCCGTCGACGGCGACCGAGTCGCCGAGCCCGATCTCCGGGCCGAGCTTCGTCGCGATCCGCAGGCGGGCGCCGTCGGCCCCCGCCCCGAGGCGCTCGACCGTGCCGACGTCCTGGATCAATCCGGTGAACATCACCACTCCTTGTACAGGGCGGTGATCAGCGCGTCTTCCCCGACGGGCTCCGTCGACGACTCCAGTGCGCTCAGGCGCGCGGGTTCGGTCGGCTCCGATCCGGGCCCCCCGAGAAGGACGGGGGCGACGAAGGTCCTGGATTCGTCGAGCTGATCCGCAGCTACGAATGCAGAGGCGAGGGTGCGGCCGCCCTCGAGGAAGAGGCTGGTGACCTCGCGGCGGCCGAGCTCGGCGAGGGCCGAGTGGACGCGATCGGCCTGGCTGGCGCCGGCGGCGACCAGGACCTCGGCGCCGGCGGCGTGGAGGGCGCCGACCCGGGCGGTGTCGGCCTCGGCGGAGACGACGACCAGCAGCGGCGCCTGGTCGAGCGTCGCCAGCAGCCGCGAGTCGAGCGGCAGCCGCGCCTGGGAGTCGAACACCACCCGCAGCGGCTGCCGACCCTCGCTTGCGGTGTTCGTTTTCCCCGACATATGAGGAAAAGGCACACCGGAAGCGTCGGCGGCCGGCCGGGCCGTGAGCAGCGGGTCGTCGGCGAGGACGGTGCCGATGCCGGCGGCGATCGCGTCGGATTCGGCGCGCCAGCGGTGGACGAGGGCACGGCTGGCCTCGCCGGAGATCCAGGGGCTGTCGCCGGGGGCGGTGGCGGTCTGGCCGTCGAGCGAGATCGCCAGCTTCAGGGTGACGTGCGGCAGGCCGGTGCGGGCGTGCTTGCGGAAGGGCTGGTTGAGCCGGCGCGCCGCCGCGGCCTCCTCGCCGGCGGCGGCGAGGACCTCGACGCCACCGTCGCGGAGGATGCCGGGACCGCGGCCGCTGGCCTTCTCGCTGGGGTCGTCGGAGGCGATCACGACGCGGCCGATCTCCGCCTCCAGCAGCGCCTCGACGCAGGGCGGCTGGCGCCCTTCGTGGGCGCAGGGCTCCAGGGTCACGTACATCGTCGCCCCGGCCGGGCTCTCGCCGCGCTCGTAGCAGTCGACCAGCGCCGCCCGCTCCGCGTGCAGCCCCCCGAGCTCGGCGTGGTGGCCCTCCCCGATAACCTGCCCGTCGCGAACGATCACCGCTCCGACGAGGGGGTTGGGACTGACGCTTCCCCGACCCGCCTCGGCCAATTCCAAAGCACGCCTCAAATGCGCTCGGTCGGCCATTGTCAGCTGGGCTTTCATAGAACCGATTGACTCGTCAATCAATCAATCGTACTGGGTCGATATGGCTAAGCAGATCAAGGACGCAGGGAGCGCAGTGTGCTCTGCACATGAGCGACCGAGGACGCGGATATGCGACGCCATATCGGCCCCTCCCAAATACGCTGAGGGGCGATGAAACTCATCATCCAGATCCCCTGCCTTAACGAGGAGGCGACGCTGCCGGCGACGATCGCCGAGCTGCCGCGCCGGCTCGACGGCTTCGACGCCGTCGAGCTGCTGGTGATCGACGACGGCTCGACCGATCGCACGGTCGCGGTCGCCCGCGAGCAGGGGGTCGAGCACATCGTCCGCCTGACCAACAACAAGGGCCTCGCCGCCGGCTTCCAGGCGGGGCTGGATGCATGCCTGAAGCTCGGCGCCGACGTCGTCGTCAACACCGACGCCGACAACCAGTACCGCGGCGCCGACGTCGCCAAGCTGGTGGCGCCGATCCTCGCCGGCGAGGCCGACATGGTCGTCGGCGATCGCCAGGTCGCCCAGATCGAGCACTTCTCGGGCGCCAAGAAGGGGCTGCAGCGGCTCGGCAGCTGGGCGGTGCGGCGGCTCTCCGGGACGGAGGTCACCGACACCACCTCCGGCTTCCGCGCCTACAACCGCGAGGCCGCCCTGCAGCTGCTGGTCGTCGACAACTTCACCTACACGCTGGAGAGCCTGATCCAGGCCGGCAAGATGCTGGTCGCGGTCGACGAGGTCACGGTCGCGACCAACCCGCAGACCCGCGAGTCGCGGCTGTCCGACTCGACCGGCGCCTACGTGCGCCGCAACGGCCCGGCGATCCTGCGGATCTACGCCCGCTACGAGCCGCTGCGCGCCTTCGCCACCGCCGGCCTGGTGGTGCTGGCGCTGGCCTTCGCCGCCTGGCTGCCGTTCCTGATCGACTGGATCTTCAACGGCAACAGCGCCGGCCACATCCAGTCGCTGATCCTCGGCGCGGTCCTCTTCATCTCCGCCGTGCAGCTGTTCGCGCTGGGGGTGATCGGCGACCTCCTGGCGGGGCAGCGAGTGATGACCCAGCGGACCTTCGAGCGGGTGCGCCGGGTCGAGCTGGCGCTCGGGGTCGCGCCCTCCCATTACGAGCGCGGAGCGGAGCCGAAGCGATGAGCGCCGGAGGGCAGAACGGGGCCACCGCCAACGGCGGCGGCGCGGCGGTCGCCAGCTCGGCCGAGTATGGCAAGACGGCGAGCTTCCTCGCGGTCGGGGTCGGCCTCACCGGCGTCATCACCTACGCCTACTTCCTGATCGCCTCGCACGTCCTCTCCAAACCCGACTACGGGCAGATCACGGTCCTCTGGTCGGCCGTCTTCATCACGATCTCGACCCTCTACCGGCCGATCGAACAGCTGCTCTCGCGCCACATCTCCGAGCGCACGGTCAAGGGCGAACCGATCGGCCAGCCGATGCGGGTCGCCTCGACGATCCAGCTCGGCCTCTCGCTCTTCTTCGCCGTCGTCGCGCTCGCCCTGCGCGGCCCGATCCAGGACAGCCTGCTCGAGGGCAACGAAACCCTCTACTGGGTCTTCTTCTCCTCGGTCCTCTTCTACGCCGCCAGCTACTTCGCCCGCGGCTTCCTCGCCGGCCAGCAGCGCTTCGGCCTCTTCGTGGCGCTGATCCTCTCCGAATCCTGCTTCCGCACGATCTTCGCGGTGATGGTCGCGATCGGCATCCTCACGGGCCAGTCGGCGGTGGCGATCGGCATCACCGCCGCTCCCGCCCTCTCCCTGCTGGTCGTCCCCTTCGCCTTCGCCCGGCGCGCGCAGAAGGAAAAGGACGACACCCCCGGCATCCCCGGACGCGAAGCGGAGGAGCTGCCGGCTGACCACTTCTCCTTCGCCGAGGGCGGTGGCTTCGCCGCGGCGGTGCTGCTGATCATGTTCAGCGAACAGGCCTTCCTCAACGCCGGGCCGCTGATCACCCGCGGCCTCCAGGGCGCCGCCGCGGCCGGCTTCATCTTCAACGTGCTGATGCTGGCGCGGGCGCCGCTGCAGCTGTTCCAGTCGGTCTCGACCAGCATCCTCCCCCACCTGACCAAGCTCCACACCAGCAAGGCGGAGGACAGCGAGCGCGAATTCCGCCAGACGGTGCGGATGGTGCTGCTGGGGATCCTCGCCTTCACCGCGCTGGTCGTGGTCGTCGTCCTGATCGCCGGGCCGAAAGCGATGCAGATCGCCTTCAGCAAGAAGTTCACCTACGACCGCGAGGGCCTGCTGCTGGTCTCGGTCGGCATGGGCCTCTACCTCTCCTCGGTCACGGTCAACCAGGCCTGCATCGCCCAGGGCCAGGTGCGCCGAGCCGCCGCCCGCTGGATCGGCTGCGCGGCGCTGTTCATCGGCTGGAACTTCGTGCCGCTGGTCAGCAACGAGTTCCGCCGGGTCGAGATCGGCTTCCTGCTCGCCGCCGGCGTCCTCTTCTCCCTCCTCTACTACGTCTATCGCCGCCCGCACGAACGGGCCGAGGACGTGCCCGAGCCGGGCTCGGGAGAGGAGTTGGAGGCGCGCCTGGCGCTGCTGGACGAGAACGTCTGAGGCGGTTGACTAGGGTCCGCCGATGGGTGGACACGACGCCGATCTGATCCTCGTCGCCGGCGCCCTGCTGGCGGCCGGAATCCTCGGGGCGCTGCTCGCCGACCGCGTCCGCGTCCCCGGCCTGCTGCTCTTCCTCGGGCTCGGGATGCTGGCCGGCTCGCAGGGGATTGGCGGCATCGAGTTCAGCGACACCGAGCTGGCGCGGACGCTGGGGACGATCGCGCTGATCCTGATCCTCTTCGAGGGCGGCCTCACCGCCGGCTGGTCGGAGATCCGGCCGGTGCTCGGCACTGCCGCCTCGCTGGCGACGCTGGGCACGGCGCTGACCGCTGTGATCGCCGGCTTCGCGGCGAAGCTGATCTTCGGCTTCGGCACCCTCGAAGGGATGCTGGTCGGCGCCGCCGTCGCCGCCACCGACTCGGCGGCGATCTTCGCCGTGCTGCGCCGCTCGACCCTGGAGAAGCGGCTGGCGCGCTCGCTCGAGGGCGAGTCGGGGATGAACGACCCGGTGGCGCTGCTGCTGGTGATCGGCTTCATCGAATGGATCCAGCAACCCGGTTACGGCCTCGCCGACATGGCCGGGCTGCTGGCGCTGAAACTGGTGCTGGGGATCGCGATCGGGCTGGCGATTGGGCGCCTGGCGGTGACGGCGCTGAACTCGACCCGGCTGCCGACCGACGGGATCTACCCGGTGGCGACGATCGCGATCGCCGCCCTCGCCTACGGCCTCGCCGAGGTCGCCCACGGCTCCGGCCTGCTCGCCGTCTACCTGACCGCGCTGGCGCTGGGCTCGGCCAGCATCCCCGCCCGGCGCACCGTCGTCGCCTTCCACGAGGGGCTCGGCTGGGTCGCCCAGATCGCCCTCTTCATCCTGCTCGGCCTGCTCGTCTTCCCCAGCGAACTGCCCGGCGTCGCCCTCCAGGGGCTGGCGCTCTCGGCGGCGTTGATCCTCGTCGCCCGCCCGGTCGCGACCTTCGTCGCCACCGCGCTGGCGCCGCTCGACGCGCGCGAGCGGCTGATGCTCGGCTGGGCCGGGCTGCGCGGGGCGACGCCGATCTGGCTCGCCACCTTCCCGGTCGTCGCCGGGATCGGCGGCGGCCAGAAGGAGTTCGCGATCGTCTTCTTCGTCGTCGTCAGCTCGACCCTGGTCCAGGGCGCCAGCTTCGAGCCGCTGGCGACCCGGCTCGGGCTCACCACCGACGAGCCGGCGCTGCCGCGGCGGCTGCTCGAATCCGGCCGCATCCGCCGCCTCGGCGGCGACGTGGTCGCCTACCGGCTGCCGCCCGGAGCCGCCGCCGCCGGCCACCGGGTGCGGGAGCTGGAGCTGCCGCGCGAGGCGCTGGTCAACGTAATCGTCCGCGACGGGCACGCGATCCCGCCGCGCGGCTCGACCGAACTGCGCGCCGGCGACGAGCTCCACGTGCTCGTCCGCAGCGAGCTGCGCGAGGAGGTCGAGGCGCTGACGAAGACCTGGCGCGACGGCCCGATCGGGCGGCCGCCACCGCCACCGCTGCCGCGCCGCGCCGCCTCCCAGGTCTTCTCGGTGCGCCCGGCGCGGGCCGGCGACGACCCGCGGGCGCTGAGCGAGGTCGACGGGATCCCGGTGCTGGCGGTGCTGCGCAGCCGCCGCGACGGCGTCGGCGCGATGGCGGCCCTCGCTGACGGCCGCTACGCGGTGACCAGCGACGACGTGATCGCGGTTGGCGGCAGGCGCGCCCTAGCCGGCTGGTGTGAGCGCCGAGCGGGCCGGATTGGAGTCGATCAAGCGGAGCGCGCCTGGTGGCAGGAGGTCACGGGCGCGCTGATCGCGAGGGGCCGGGTCAGCTAGCTCCGGCGGCCTCGGCGATCGCCGTGTAAGCGGCGGCGGGATCGTCGCTGCCGAAGACGGCGGAGCCGGCGACGAAGAGCGAGGCGCCGGCGGTGGCGACCGCGGCGGCGGTGGCGGTGTCGACGCCGCCGTCGACCTCGATCGGCGCCGCGCCGACCAGCGGCACCAGGCGCTCGACCTTGGCCGGCGAGGAGGGGATGAAGGCCTGGCCGCCCCAGCCGGGGTTGACGGTCATGCAGAGGACGAGGTCGGCGAAGCCGCGCAGCTCGGCGACCGCCTCGACCGGGGTGCCGGGGTTGATCGCGACGCCGGCGCAGCAGCCGAGCTCGCGGATCGCCTGCAGGGTGCGGTTGGCGTGCGGCGTCGCCTCGGCGTGGAAGCTGATCGAGTCGGCGCCGGCCCTGGCGAACTCCTCGATCTGGCGCTCCGGCGCCGCGACCATCAGGTGGACGTCGAGGGCGCCGCCGGCCGCGTGGACCTGGTCGGCGATCGCGCCCAGGACCAGCGGCCCGATCGTGATCGGCGGCACGAAATGGCCGTCCATGACGTCGAAGTGGATCACCCGGGCGCCGGCTTCCATCACCTCGCGCAGCTGCGAGCCGAGCTGGGCGAAGTCGGCCGAAAGGATCGACGGCGCGACCCGCGGCGACTCGATCAGCTGGCGCATCCGCTCGCTCATCCGCGAGAGCCTACTGAGCGTCTCCGGATGCGCTCAGGCCGCTCGTAACATCGAGGCGCCGCACATCTGGCAGTGCATGTCCTCGGTGTGGCTCATGCGGGCGATCGTCTGGTGTTCGCCGCAGTTGGGGCACTGCGAGACTAGTTCGAAGCGGCTGAGGCAGTTGACGCAGCGCAGGCGGCCGGGGAGCTGGGTCGGCCGCAGCCAGGGCTCGCCGCAGCTCGGGCAGGGCGCCCGCTTGAGCGGGCTCTCGGCCCCGGAACCGGCATCGGCGGGCTCGCTCACGCGCTAATCATGGCGCTTGAACCGGCTGATGAAGAAGCCGGTGGTGCGATCGCGGTCGGGGCGCAGCTGCAGGCAGCGCGGCTGCAGCGGCGAGGCGAGCCCCGGGGCGAGGGCGCCAAGGTCCTCCAATTCGAGTGCCGGCGCCTCGCCGGCCTCCGCCGCCGCCAGCAGCGCCGCCACCCGCTCCTCGTTCTCGCGGCGCGAGATCGTGCAGGTCGAGTAGACGAGGACGCCGCCGGGCCGCAGCATCCGCGCGGCGCTCAGCAGCAGCCGCTCCTGGAGGGAGGCCAGGCGCTCGATCGCCGCCGGCGTCTTGCGCCAGCGCGCGTCCGGCCGCGAGGCGAGGGCGCCGAGGTCCGAACAGGGGGCGTCGAGGAGGACGCGGTCGAAGCCGGCGCCCATCTCCAGCGTCGCCGCATCGGTCTCGATCACGGTGACGCCGCGCAGACCCAGCCGCTGCGCCTGGGCGGCGATTTCGCCGGCCCGCTCGGGGTCGAGCTCGACCGAGATCACCTCGCCGCGGTCGCCCATCCGGGCGGCGATCTGGCCGCTCTTGATCCCGGGGCCACCGCAGAGGTCGAGCACGTGCTCCCCCGGGCGCGGGTCGAGCACCTCGACCACAGCGGCGGAGCCGCGACTCTGCGGCGTCAGCGTCCCGGCCGCAACCAGCTCGGGGACGGTGGCGCCGGTGCGGCCGGAGACGACGAGCATCTCCGGCGCCGCCAGCGGCCACTCGCCCACGGCAGCATCTACCTCGACGCCAGCATTGCGCAGCTTCTTCAGAGCCGCCTCGCGGGAGGCACTGACTCGCATCGCCACCTCGGCGGGTTCGTTGCAGGCGGCGAGCAGCGCCCGCGCCGTCTCGGCGCCGAACTCGCGCCACCACATCTGCGCCAGCCAGGCCGGCGCCGAGTGGGCGACCGCCGCCGCCTCCGCGGTCGAGTCGTCGCCGAGCAGCGCCGCCGTCAGCTCCTCGCGCTCGCGCCCGGCCCGCCGCAGCACCGCGTTGACGAGGCCGGCGGCGTGGGCGGCACCAGCGTCCTTTACCAGCTCGACCGCCTGGTCGACGGCGGCGTGGTCGGGGGTGCCGTCGGCGAACAGCAGCTCGTAGAGGCCGAGCCGCAGCGCCGCCAGGACCGGCGGGTCGAGCCGGCGGACCGGGCGGCCGGCGAGGCGCTCGATCGCCGCGTCGGCGGTGCCGCGGCGCTGCACGGCGCCGTAGGCGAGCCGCTGCGCCTGGGCGCGCTCGCGGCCCTCCAGCCCACGCTCGTCGGCGCCGGCCCGGAAGGCGCGCTCGGTGAAGGCGCCGTCCTCGAAGCTGGCGCGGATCGTCGCGAAGGCAAGCGCCCGCGCCGGCGCAATCACAACTTGGGGAGCGAGTGGCCGCGCAGGTAGGCGTCGACCGGCATCGGCTTGCCGCCCGGCGGCTGCACGACCTCGAGCCGCAGGGCGCCGCGGCAGCAGCCGACCAGCAGCACCCCCCATTCCGCCTTGACGGCGCCGGTCTTGACGCTGACGTCGACGGCGCGGGCGCGGCGGACGCCGAGCCGCTCGCCGTCGGCGGTCTCCAGGTAGGCGCCGATATGCGGCGTCAGCGCCCGCACCACCGCCGCCAGCTCGCTGGCCGGGCGGGCGGGATCGAGCCGGCGCTCGGAAGCCTCGATCTTCTCCGCATAGGTGACCCCCTCCTCGTCCTGGGGCTCGAACTCGAGCTTCCCCTCGACCCGCAGGTCGAGGGCGCGGACCAGCAGCTCGCCGCCCCGCGCCGCCAGCTTCGCCGCGAGCGCCTCGAAGTCCTCGTCGGCGCGCAGCGGCAGCCGCTCGCGCAGCGCCACCGGGCCCGAATCGAGCCCCGCGGTCAGGCGCATCACGCAGACCCCGGTCTCACGGTCGCCGGCCATGATCGCCCGCTCGATCGGCGCCGCCCCGCGCCAGCGCGGCAGCAACGAGGGGTGGAGGTTGAGGATCGGCGACTCGGAGAGCAGCGGCTCGCGGATCAGCTGGCCGAAGGCGCAGACGACGACGGCGCTGGGGGCGGCGGCGCGGATCCGCTCCAGCACCGCCTCCGTGTTGACGTCAGCCACCTGCAGCAGCTCGATCCCGAGCTCGTTCGCCGCGCTCGCGGCCGGCGGCGAGCTCATCTGGCGGCCGCGGCCGCGGGGGCGGTCGGGCGGGGTCACGACCAGGCTCGGCCGGTGCGGCGAGTCGGCCAGGCGCCGCAGGACGGTGGCGGCGAAGTCGGAGGTACCGAGGTAGACCGTGCTCACGCGTCGGTGCGTGGCTCGCGCAGCTCGTCGCCATCGTCGGCGTCGTGCTCGACCGGCGGGCTGTAGCTGCCGCCTTCGCGCAGCGCCCGCAGCGCCCCCTTGCGCTGTTCGCGAGTGGTGCGATCGAGGATCAGCACCCCGTCGAGATGGTCGATCTCGTGCTGGAGCACCCGCGCCTCCAGCCCGGAGGCCTCGATCTCGATCGGCTCGCCCTCGGCATCGCGGCCGCCGATCCGCACGTGCAGCGGCCGCTCCACGTCCATCGAGACCCGCGGCAGGCTGAGGCAGCCCTCCTCGGCCAGCGAGAGCTCGTCGGAGAGCCACTCGATCCGGGGGTTGACCAGCGCCGTCGGCTCGCCGTCGGAGCCGGCCTGGAAGACGAGCAAGCGGCGCAGCACGCCGAGCTGGGTGGCGGCGAGGCCGACCCCCATGCCGTCGCGCATGATCGCGATCATCCGCTCGACCTCGGCCCGCAGCTCCGGCCCGAAGGCGGTGACCGGCGAGGCGACGCTCTTCAGCACCGGGTCGCCGAACTTGACGACGTGGGCGAGCGCCGCCTCGCGCCGCTCCAGCAGCTCCGCCTCGAGCTCGTCGCGCTCGCTCTCTTCGGCGTCTATGGCGTTCTCGTCGCTCACCGGATCGATTATTGCGGGTCGACGTCGACCCCGATCGCGACCTCGCGGCGGGAGCGCTGGGCGGCGCCGCGCTCGACCGCGGCCCGCACCGCGGCGATCGTCCCCTCGCGGTCGTCGGCCTTGATCAGGATGCGGCGGCGGTGGCGATTGCGGACGCGGAACATCGGCGCCGGTCCGAGCAGCTCCGAGCCGGCCGGGAGTGCCTCGCGCAGCTCACCGGCCACCGTCGTCGCGGCGGCTTCGAGGCGATCCTCGCGCTCGCCGGCGAGGTTGACCCGGACCAGGTGCGAGAAGGGCGGGTAGTGCAGCGCCCGGCGCCGCTCGAGCTCGCCGGCGAGGAAGCCGGCGGAGTCGTGTCGGGCCGCGTGCTCGATGCTCGACGCGCTCGGGGCCAGGGTCTGGACGATCACCTCGCCGCCGGCGGCGCCGCGGCCGCTGCGCCCGGCCAGCTGCGCGACCATCGCGAAGGTCCGCTCCTCGGCGCGGAAGTCGGGGAAGCGCAGGGTCGCGTCGGCGTCGAGGATCGCGCTCAGCGTCACCTCCGGGAAGTCGTGGCCCTTGGCGACCATCTGGGTGCCGACGAGGACGCCGCTCGGCGCCTCATCGAAGCGGGCGAGGATGCGGGCGTGGGCACCGCGCTCGGCGGCGGTGTCGGAGTCGAGCCGGAAGACCGGCATCGGCGCCAGCCGCTCGCGCAGCAGCGCCTCGATCCGCTCGGTGCCGGCGCCGGCCCGCGAGAGCGTCGTCGAGGCGCACTCGGGACAGGCCGTCGGGGCCGGCTCGGCGTGGGCGCAGTGGTGGCAGACGAGGCGGCCGCTGTGGCGGTGGACGATCAGCGAGACGTCGCAGTTGGGGCAGCTCCAGGGGTGCCCGCAGGAGCGGCAGGTGAGCCAGGGGGCGAAGCCGCGGCGGTTGATCATCACGATCGCCTTGGCGCCGGCGGCGCGGACCCCCTCCAGCGCCGCCCAGGTCTCGCCGTGCAGCGGCCCCGAGCGCGGGTCGGCCTCGCGCATGTCGACCAGGCCGACCGGCGGCAGCTCGCGGCCGTCGACCCGGCGCGCCAGCTGCAGCCTCGGCAGCTCCAGCCAGGACTCCGGCCGCGGCGTCGCGGTGCCGGCGACGAGCACGGCGCCGCACTCCTCGGCGCGGCGGCGGGCGACGGCGCGGGCGTCGTAGCAGGGGTCGCCGTCCTGCTTGTAGGAGGGGTCGTGCTCCTCGTCGATCACGATCAGGCCGAGGTCGCGGACCGGGGCGAAGACGGCCGAGCGGGGGCCGACGCAGACGCTGGCCTCGCCGCTGCGCAGGCGGCTCCACTCGTCGAAGCGCTCGCCGGGCGAGAGCGCCGAGTGGAGGACGGCGAAGCGGTCGCCGAGGCGGGCGCGGAAGCGGGCCACCGCCTGCGGCGCCAGGCCGATCTCGGGGACGAGGACGATCGCCCCGCGGCCCCGCTCCAGCGCCGCCTCGACCGCCGCCAGGTAGACCTCGGTCTTGCCGGAGCCGGTGACCCCGTGCAGCAGCAGCTTGCGCTCTGCCCCCGGCCCGTCGTCGAGGGCGGCGACGATGGCGTCGACCGCGGCGGCTTGTTCGGGGAGGAGGCGCGGGCGCTCGGCGGGGGCGGCGAGGGTCGAGTCGCCGGGGCGGCGGCGCAGGCGCGAGCTGCGGGTCTCGACCAGGCCGCGGCGCTCGAGCCGGCGCAGAGTCTGGCGGTCGCAGCCGACCGCGGTCGCCAGCTCCGGGCCCGACATCTCCCCCGCCCGCAGCGCCTCCAGCGCCGCCCGCTGCTTGGCGCCGAGCCGGGGGCCGCCCGCCAGCGCCGCCTCGCCGGGGGCGAGGATCCGCGCCCGCAGCTCGAGCTTGGCGCGGACGGTGCGGCCGCCGCTGCCGCTGCCGGTCCCCGGCGGCAGCACCAGCTGCAGCCCGCGCGAGGGCGTCGAGCAGTACTCGCGGGCGACCCAGAGCCCGAGCCGGACCAGCTCCGGCGTGGCGCCGGCCTCTAGCGCCTCGATCGGCTCGGCCAGTCGCTCGGCCGGCAGCTCCGAGGAATCGGCCAGCTCGACGACGACGCCGAGCAGCCGCCGCGGCCCGAAGGGGACGCGGACGACGCTGCCCACCCCCAGCTCCGCCATCGCCTCCGGGCGGTGGTAGTCGAAGGGGCCGCGCAGGGCGCGGGCGGTGGTCAGCGGCTCGACCTTGAGGATCGCCATCGACCGAGGTTATGGCCGCCGGGAGACGGCCCGGCGCCAGCGCTGGCGGGGCGCCGCCAGAAGCCGTATGCTGCCGCCCGTGAGCGTCAACCTCAGCCCCGGCGAGGAGACCATCTTCGAGGGCCACCCCTCCTGGCGGGCGATCCTCGGCTTCTACCTGAAAGGGCTCCTGATCGCAGTCGTGATCGGCGTGATCGCGAAGCTGGTTGGCGCCAGCAGCGCCATCGTCTTCCTCGTCGTCCTGGCGATCTTCGCCCTCACCGTCGTCGTCGGCTTCCTCAAGCGCTGGGCGACGACCTACACGATCACCAACCGCCGCCTCAACATCAAGCGCGGGATCGTCTCGCGGGAGATCCAGGAGACGCGGCTGGAGCGGGTCCAGAACGTCAACTACAGCCAGTCGCTCTATCAACGGCTGATGCGGATCGGCGACGTCGACTTCGACACCGCCGCCACCGGCGACTACAACTTCGTCTTCGTCGGCGTCGCCAACCCGGCCGAGGTCGTCCACCGCGTCGACCAAGCCACTGGAGCTTCAGCTGCCGGCACCCACGGCCTCGGCGAAGCCCAACCGCCGCAGCAGACTCCTCCGGCTCCTCCGGCTGCCCCTCAGTAGCGGCGCGCCGTCGTCCGACCGCTGCTACGGCTCCCACTCACACAGGCGTAGCAGCCAGTCCCGCCGCCGCCTTCAGCGCCTCGACCCGGTCCCTCTTCTCCCAGGTGAAGTCCTCGCGCTCGCGGCCGAAGTGGCCGTAGGCGGCGGTCTGTTGGAAGATCGGGCGGTGCAGGTCGAGGTAGCGACGGAAGGCGCCGGGGCGCATGTCGAACTCGGCTTCGACCAGCTGTGAGATGCGCGAGTCCGGGACCGCGCCGGTGCCGAAGGTCTCGACCATCAGCGAGACCGGGTGGGCGACGCCGATCGCGTAGGCGACCTGGACCTCGCAGCGCTCGGCGAGGCCGGCGGCGACGACGTTCTTGGCGACGTAGCGGGCGGCGTAGGCGGCCGAGCGGTCGACCTTGGAGGGGTCCTTGCCGGAGAAGGCGCCGCCGCCGTGGCGGGCCATGCCGCCGTAGGTGTCGACGATGATCTTGCGGCCGGTGAGGCCGGCGTCGCCGACCGGGCCGCCGATCACGAACTTGCCGGTCGGGTTGACGAGGAAGCCCTCGCGCAGCTCGGCCGCGTCGAAGCGACCGGGGACCTCGGCCTCGAGCACCGGCAGCACCACCTGCTCCCAGAGGTCGGGCCTGATCGTCGCCTGCGAGTCGACGCCCTCGGCGTGCTGGGTCGAGATCAGCAGCTTGTCGATCGAGACCGGGCGGCCGTCGGCATAGCGGACGCTGACCTGGGTCTTGCCGTCGGGGCCAAGGTAGTCGAGGCTGCCGTCCTTGCGCACCGCCGCCAGCCGTTCCGCCAGGCGGTGGGCGATGTGGATCGGCATCGGCATCAGCGCCTCGGTCTCGTCGCTGGCGTAGCCGAACATCATCCCCTGGTCGCCGGCCCCGGCGATGTCGAGCTCATCCTCGTCGGCGGGGTCGGTGCGGCTCTCCAGCGCCACGTCGACGCCCTGGGCGATGTCGGGCGACTGCTTGTCGAGCGAGACCAGGACCGAGATGTGGTCGCAGTTGTAGCCGTAGTCGCCGTGGTCGTAGCCGATCCCGCGGATCGTCTCGCGGACGAGATCGGGGATGTCGAGGTGGACATCGGTCGAGATCTCGCCGGAGACGACGGCCATGCCGGTGTTGACCAGCGTCTCGCAGGCGACCCTCCCCTCCGGGTCCTCGGCCATGATCGCGTCCAGAACCGCGTCGGAGATCTGGTCGCTGACCTTGTCGGGGTGCCCCTCGGTGACGGACTCGGACGTGAAGAGGTGCTCGTTCTCGGCGAGCGGCTTGGTCTTAGGCATGGCGGAAGGTTAGATGACCGTTCGCTAGCGGTCCTTGTGCCGGCGGCCGCTGGCCGGGACGAAGTCGATCACCAGCGGCACCCCCTCGAGGCCGTAGGCCTCGCGCATCCGGTTCTCGAGGTGGTAGGCCCAGTCGCGGGTGATCAGTTTGCGGTCGTTGACCTGGATCGCCACCCGCGGCGGCCGTTCGCCGATCTGGGCCGCGTAGTAGAGCCGCAGGCGCTTGCCGCGGCGGGCCGGCGGCGGGTGCTTGGCGACGACGTCGGCGACGAAGCGGTTCAGCTCCGGGGTGGGGACGCGCTCGCCGGCGCGGTCGGCGAGCTGCAGTGCCCGCGGCAGCAGCGCCGCCACGTTGCGCCCGCGGGTGGCGGAGCAGGTGATCACCGCCGGGCGCAGCCGCAGCTTGCGCTCGACCCGGGCGCGGGCGTCGTCGATGTCGGTAGCGGTCAGGTCCCACTTGTTCAGCACCAGCAGCGTCGCGCAGCCCGCCTTCATCGCCAGCTCGGCGGCCCGCAGGTCCTCGGCGGTGACCCCCTCGGAGGCGTCGCAGACGACGATCGCGACGTCGGCTCGCTCGACCGCCCGTTCGGAGCGCAGCTGCGCGTAGTAGTCGACCGTGCCGGCGACCTTGGCGCGGCGGCGCAGGCCGGCGGTGTCGACCAGGATCGTGCGGCGGCCGTCGACCTCGAGCTCGGTGTCGATCGCGTCGCGGGTGGTGCCGGCGAGGTCGGAGACGATCACCCGGTCGGAGCCGAGGAAGGCGTTGACGAGCGAGGACTTGCCGACGTTGGGGCGACCGATCACGGCGACGTGGACGGCGTCCTCGGCGGCCGGGCGCGGCTCGCGCTCGCCGAGCGCGGCGACGATCGCGTCGAGCAGGTCGCCGCTGCCGAGCCCGTGGGTGGCGGAAACGCCCAGCGGCTCGCCGAGGCCGAGCGCGTGGAACTCGGCGGTGGCGCCGAAGTCGTCGGGGCGGTCGACTTTGTTGACCGCGACCAGGACCGGAATCGCGCCGCCGCGCAGCGTCCGCGCCAGCTCGGCGTCGCCGGCGCGCAGGCCGGCGCGGGCGTCGACCACCATCAGCACCGCATCGGCCTCGGCGATCGCCAGCCGCGCCTGCGCCTGCACGTCGCGGGCCAGCTCGGCCTCGTCGCCGAGGTCGATGCCACCGGTGTCGACCAGCTCGAAGGCGACCCCGTTCCACTCGCAGGAGAGCCGCTTGCGGTCCCGGGTCACCCCCGGCTCGGCCCCGGTCACCGCCTCGTTGCCGCCGGCGAGACGGTTGACCAGGGTGCTCTTGCCGACGTTGGGGAAGCCGACGACGGCGACGGTGGGGATGCTGGCGCTCACGGCTGGCCCGGCCGAGGCGACTTTCTGTCGCATACCGTCAGAAACTCGCCTCGCCTCACGCGAGCCCCCGCTCCTTCGCCAGCGCCACGACCCGGCCGACGACCTCTTCGAGGCCGAGGCCGGTGGTGTCGAGCTCGACCGCGTCGGCGGCGGCGCGCAGGGCGCCGTGCTCGCGCTCGCTGTCGCGGGCGTCGCGGCGGCGCTGGGCGTCGAGGACCGATTCGAAGTCCTCGCCGGTCTCGGCCGCGCGGCGGCGGGCCCGCTCCGCGTCGGAGGCAGTGAGGAAGGCCTTCAGCGGCGCCTCGGGGCTGACCACGGTGCCGATGTCGCGGCCCTCGGCGACGTAGCGCCCGGCGGCGATCAGCCGCCGCTGGCGGGCGACCATCGCCGCCCGCACCTGCGGGTGGACGGAGACCCGCGAGGCGGCGGCGGTGACGTCCGGCTCGCGGATCGCGGCGCTGACATCGCGGCCGCCGAGCAGCACCCGGCGCTCGTCGAACTCGATCTCCAGCCCCTGCGCCAACGCCCCCAGCGCCTCGCCGTCGTCGAGGCCGGCGCCGGCCTCGAGCGCCGCCAGCGCCACGCAGCGGTACATCGCCCCGGAGTCGAGGTAGGTGAAGCCGAGCTCGGCCGCAACGGCGCGGGCCACGGAGGACTTGCCGGCCCCGGCGGGCCCGTCGATCGCGATAACCATCGCGCGGCAGCGTAGAGGCGGGCGGCCCGCGGCGGCGAGCGCCAGTCAGGCGCCGGCGCCGAGCAGCGCCGCGAGGTCGGCCTCGAAGCCCGGGTAGCTGACCGCCGCCGCCTCCATCCCGTGGACCTCGACCCCCTCGCGGGAGGCGAGGCCGGCGACGGCGCCGAGCATCGCGATCCGGTGGTCGCCATGGGACTCGATCGCGCCGCCGCGCAGGCCGCCCAGACCCGCGATCACCATGCCGTCGTCGGTCGGCTCGACGATGCCACCGAGGGCGTTCAGGGCCGAGGTCACGGTGGCGATCCGATCCGACTCCTTGCGCCGCAGCTCGGCGGCGTCGCGGATCGTCGTCGTCCCCTCGGCGAAGCAGGCGGCGAGCGCGACCAGCGGCAGCTCGTCGATCGCCAGCGGCACCTCGGCGCCGCCGACCTCGACCCCGCGCAGCGCCGCCGGCCGCACCCGCAGGCGCGCGGTCGGCTCGCCGCCGCGCTCGCCCTGCGGCTCGACCTCGATCTCCGCCCCCATCCGCCCCAGGATCCCCAGCAGCCCGGTACGGGTCGGGTTGACCCCGACCTGCTCGAGCACGACCTCGCTGCCGCCGACCAGCAGCGCCGCGACGGCAAAGAAAGCGGCGGAGGAGACGTCGGCCGGGACCGCGATCTCACCCACTGCGAGCCGCTCGGCCGGATGCACCGTGACCGCACCCTCGTTGCGCTCGATCGTGGCGCCGGCGGCGGCGAGCATGCGCTCGGTGTGGTCGCGACTCGGCAGGGTCTCGACGACGGTGGTCTCGCCGGCGGCGAGAAGGCCGGCGAAGAGCAGGCACGACTTCACCTGGGCGCTGGCGACGGGCAGTTCGTAGGTAATCCCATGCAGTGGCGCTGCGGAAATCTCCAGCGGTGGCAGCCGGTCGTCTCGGGCGTCAAGGCGCGCGCCCATCTTCCTGAGTGGAATCGCGATGCGGTCCACCGGGCGCCGCCGGATCGAATCGTCGCCGTCGAGCACCCACCTGCCCTTCTCCTGTCCGGCGAGCCATCCAGGCAATAGCCGCAGCAGGGTGCCAGCGTTGCCGACATCGATCCGCGCAGAGGCGGGACCACGCAGGCCAACGCCGCGAATCCGGTAAGTCGGCTCGACCGCAGCGCCCTCAAGCCTCTCGACCGTAGCCCCCAAGCGCTCTACCGCGCCTAGGGTCGAGAGGGTGTCGGCCGCCTCCAGGTAGTTGACGACTCTGACCTCCCCCTCCCCCATCGCCGCGATCAGCGCCGCCCGGTGGGAGATCGACTTGTCGGAGGGTGGGCGCAGGCTGCCGCGCAGCGGCCCGGAGGGGTCGAAGCGGGTCATCGCGCGCTACTCCCCGGCGCCGAGCACGGTCACGGTGTGGCCGAGCTCGCGGACCAGCGCCGCCGCGCGCTCGGCCTGCCGGTCGCCGCCGACCCAGAGCGAGACCGCGCCCGAGGTCATGTCCGGGGCCGGGTGCAGCGCCATGTCCTCGATGTTGACGCCGGCCTCGCCCAGCGCCAGCGCCAGCGCCGCGATCGTCCCCGGCCGGTTGGCGACGACGATCCGCAGCTCGCGCAGCGGGCCGGCCTCGGAGCCGGCGTCGAGGAGACGGCGGCGGTCCTCGGCGGCGGCGGCCTGCCAGGCGGCGACGGCGTCGCGATCGCCGCCGCGGATCAGCGCCGCCGCCTCGTCGAGGCGGCGGGCGGCCGACGCGACCGCGTCGGCGACGGCGTCGCGGTTGCTGGCGAAGATGTCGGCCCAGACCGCCGGGTTGGAGCCGGCGACGCGGGTCGCGTCGCGAAAGCTCGGCCCGACCTCGGGCAGGCGCTCGGAGTCCCGCGTCAGCTCCGCCGCCGCCTCGGCGACGAGGACGTTGGCGAGCACGTGCGGTAGGTGGCTGACGCTCGCCATCAGGCGGTCGTGGCTGCCCGCGTCGATCGCCTGCGGGCGGGCGCCGAGGCCGGTGACGGTCCGCTGCAGACGGTCGTAGAGCAGGCCGCTGGAGCGCTCTGTCGGGGTCAGGTACCAGCGGGCGCCCGCGAAGAGGTCCGCGCGGGCGTTCTCGACGCCGGCGGTCTCGGCCCCGGCCAGCGGGTGGCCGCCGATGAAGCGCTCGTCCCCCCCCAGCGCCGCAACCAGCTCGCCCTTGGTCGAGCCGACGTCGGTGACCACGGTCTCGGGGCCGCTGGCGGCGAGCGCCTCGCGCGCCTGGCCCGGCAGCGCCGCCACCGGCCCGGCGCAGAAGACGACCTCGGCGTCCTCGCAGGCGGCGGCGACCGAGTCGGCGCCGCGGTCGAGCGCGCCGAGCTCGACCGCCCGCTCGATCCGCTCCGGGCTGCGCCCGTGGCCGACCACCTCGGCCCCGAGCCGCCGCCGCGCGGCGAGCCCGATCGAGCCCCCGATCAGGCCCACCCCGAGGACGGCGACCCTCGTCAAGCGCCGCGCGCCTCGACCGCCGCCGCCAGCCGCTCCAGCGCCGCCACGGTGTCGTCCCAGTCGAGGCAGGGGTCGGTGATCGACTGCCCGTAGGTCAGCTCCGCCCCCGGGACCAGGTCCTGGCGGCCCTCGACCAGGAAGGACTCCAGCATCACCCCGACGATCGCCCTGTTGCCGTCGGCGACCTGGTCGGCGATGTCGCCGACCGCGAGCAGCTGTTTCTCGGGATCCTTGCCGCTGTTGTCGTGGGAGGCGTCGATCACCAGCCGCTCCGGCAGCCCGGCGACGCCGAGCGTGACCAGCGCGTCCTCGACCTCCGGCGGGTGGTAGTTGGGCATCCCGTGCCCGCCGCGCAGGATGATGTGGCAGTCGGGGTTGCCGGTGGTGTGCAGGATCGCCGGCGCGCCGGCGTCGTCGATGCCGGCGAAGACGTGCGCCGCCGCCGCCGCCCGCACCGCGTCGACCGCGACCTGGACGTTGCCGTCGGTGCGGTTCTTGAAGCCGATCGGCATCGAGAGCCCGGAGCCGAGCTGGCGGTGGGTCTGGCTCTCCGAGGTGCGGGCCCCGATCGCCCCCCAGGCGACGGTGTCGGAGATGTACTGGGGGATGATCGGGTCGAGGAACTCGCAGCCGACCGGCAGCCCCAGGTCGAGCACCTCCAGCAGCAGCCGGCGGGCGATCTTGAGGCCGGCGTTGACGTCGCCGGAGCCGTCGAGGTGGGGGTCGTTGATCAGCCCCTTCCAGCCGGTCGTCGTCCGCGGCTTCTCGAAGTAGACCCGCATCACCACCAGCAGCCGCTCGCCCAGGCGCTCGGCGAGGTCGCTGAGCCGGCGCGCGTACTCGAGCGCCGCCTTCGGGTCGTGGACGCTGCAGGGACCGACCACGACCAGCAGCCGCGGGTCCTTGCCGTGCAGCACCCCGACGACCTCCTCGCGCCCCTTCACCACCGCCGCCGCGCGCTCGCGGCCGAGCGGCAGATCCTCCAGCAGTTTCTCGGGTGGGGAGAGCTCGACCACTTTCGCGATCCGCTGGTCCCGCACCAAGTCTCGTTTGGCTCCCTCCTGCATGCCGATGAACATTTTCCCGTCGCCTTTCTCCATACCTCTGAGATCGTACTTTCTGGCTGGCGGCCGCCAGCCCGCGCGGGCGGCCGCGTACGCGAACACGAGTGCCGGCGCCCGGGCCGAGAAAGTCTTGTGGCGGCGAGCGCAAACGCCGCCAGGCCGGACGCCTAGCTAAATCGCCACCAATAGGAGAAGCCGGCAGCAGCGAGCGCGGCGCCCTCGGCGCGGGTACTGCTCGCTGTCTTCGCCATCCGCTTCACCTTGGCGGACTTTGTACCACGCGCCGCGCGATTAGTCGAGCAATTCCGAGAGGCCGGCGAGGAAGCGGCCGTCCTCGGCCGCGGTTCCGTAGCTGACCCGGATGTGACCGGGGTCGCCGAGGGGGGTGCCGGGCCGGACCGCGACCTGGCGGTCGGCGAGGCCGGCGACGATCGCCTTCTCCTCGGCGGCGCCGAGGTCGATCCAGGAGAAGTTGGCCTGGGTCGCGGCGGTCTCCAGCCCCAGCTCGTGCAGGCCCTCCTCGACCCGCAGGCGCTCGGCGACCGTGGCCTCGACCCGGCGCAGGACGTCGTCCTGGTGCAGGATCGCCTCCGCCCCGGCCGCCTGGGCGAGGGCGTTGACGCTGAAGGGCTGGCGCACGGCGTCGACCGCGGCGCGGAAGCCGGCCGAGCCGATCGCGTAGCCGACCCGCAGCCCGGCCAGGCCATAGCACTTGCTGAAGGTGCGCAGGACGACCAGGTTGGGGAACTCGGCGAGCAGGTCGAGGCTGGCGTCGGGATCGTCGTCGACCTGGAACTCGACGTAGGCCTCGTCGAGGACGATCGTCACGTGCGGTGGGATCCGCTCGCAGAAGGCGGCGACCGCGGCGGCGGGGACGTGGGTGCCGGTCGGGTTGTTGGGGTTGCAGAGCAGCAGCAGCTGGGTCGCCGCGGTCACCTCGCTCGCCATCGCCTCGAGGTCGTGGACGTCGCCCGGGCCCAGCGGCACGCGGATCTCGCGGGCGCCGGTCAGCGCCGCCAGGTACGGGTACATCGAGAAGGCCGGCCAGGCGAAGAGGATCTCGGCCCCGGGCTCGCAGAGCGCCTCGGCGGCGGCGAGCAGGATCTCGCAGGAGCCGTTGCCGACGGCGACCCGGCTGGGCTCGGTCTCGTAGCGCTCGGCGAGGCGGCGGCGCAGCAGGGTGGCGTCGGGGTCCGGGTAGCGGTTCATCGAGCCGGCAGCGGCGGTTATCGCCTCGATCACCCGCGGGTGCGGCGGCAGCGAGGACTCGTTGGAGGCGAGCTGGGCGATGCCGCCAGCGGCGATCGCCTCCGGCGCCTGCCCGGTCGGCACGCCGGCCTGGTAGCCCGGCATCCGGGCCAGCCTCTCCGCGAAGGTGACGGTCATCGTGGCCCGATTGTGACGCAGGCGCCCGCTACTGGGCGGACTGCAGGTCGAGCCGCAGGTTCTGGGCGGCGCCGAGGTAGACGTGCGCGGGCACGTGGCCCAGCGGCGCGTAGTAATGGGCCAGCACCCGGATCACCCGCGGCATCGAGCCCGGGACCGGGATCTCGCGGCAGCACATCAGCGGCACCTGGTCGAGCCCGAGCTTGCGCGCCGCCACCGCCGGGAACTCGGCGTCGAGGTCCTCGGTGGTCGTGAACAGGCAGCTGACCATCGCCTCGGGCTCCAACCCGTTGCGGGAGATCAGCTCTCGCATCAGCGCCTCGGTGGCGCCGACGATCGCTTCCGCCTCGTTGGCCTCGACCTGTGTCGCCCCGCGCACGGCGAAGAGGCGCTGCCTCGGTCCCTCGTAAGCACCGGCGTCCACGCCCACATCTTTCCAGAGCCGCGGGAGGGGCGAATCGCACAGCGCTGCGCCTTATGTCTGTATGGCGGGCAAAAAGCGCAGTGATTGGGGGCGCCTGGCGGCACTGGCGGCTGAGCAGCGCGGTGCGGTGTCCCGGCGCCAGTTGCGCGCCATCGGCCTCAGCGACAGCGCGATCTCCCGGGCCGTCGCGGACAGGCGATTGCACCGCGTCTTCCCAAGCGTCTATACGCTCGGGTATCCCCGTAGCAGCGAACGCGTGAGGATGCGGGCCGCGGCGCTCGCGTGCGGTGATGGTGCCGTTGTCTCCCACCGCAGCGCGGCGGCGCTGCTGGGACTGCTCGACCGTGCACCGGTTGTCGTCGACGTGATCGCTCTCGGTTCACGCGGGCGCAAGATCGACGGAATCCGGGTCCACGACGTGCGACCGGTCCGTGTCGAGGAGACCGGCACGGTTGCCGGCATCCCCTGCACGAGCCCGGCGCGGACCCTGGTCGACGTCGCCGGGATGGTCGGGGAGCGGTCGCTGCGCAGCGGCTTCGAGCGGGCGGCGGCGCGGCGGCTGCTCGACCTCGAGGCGATCGAGGCGGCGATCGGGCCCGGCGGGCGCCGCGGCATCCCGGCACTGCGGGCGCTGGTCGAGGAGTGGCGACGGGCGGCGACGGTGGCGGCAAAGCAGCGGCTGAAGAGCCCGCTGGAGGCGATGGTGCTGCCGCTGCTGCTGCGACGAGGGGCGCCGGCGCCGCGCAGCAACGCCCCGGTGGAGCTGGTCAAGGGCCGGATCGAGGTGGACTTCCTCTGGGCCGAGCAGCGCTTCGTGCTCGAGGCCGACAGCCGCGACTTCCACGCCACCGGCGTCGCCTTCGAGCGCGACCGCTGGCGCGACCGGGAACTGCTCCGGGTCGGCTACTCCTCGCTGCGGGTGACCCGGCTGCAGGCCGAACGGGAAGCGGAGGAGATCGCCGACACGGTCTGGCGCCGGCTCGGAGCCGCTCAGGGGGAGCCGGCGGCCTCGCGCAGGCGCGAGACCTCCTGAGCGGAGAGGCGGCGGGCGCGGCCCTCGCCGAGGTCGCCGAGGTCGAGCGGGCCGAAGCGGACGCGGCGCAGGGAGACGACGCGGTTGCCGACCGCCTCCAGCATCCGCCGCACCTGGCGGTTGCGACCCTCGCGCAGGACGATCTCGAGCTCGCGCTCGCCGAGCCGCGTGACCCCGGCCGGCGCCGTCGGCCCGTCCTCGAGCTCGATCCCGCCGCGCAGCCGGGCCAGGTCGCGGTCGGCAATCGGCGCCCGCAGCCGCGCTCGGTAGGCCTTGGCGACTCCATAGCGGGGATGGGTGAGCCGGTTCGCCAGCTCGCCGTCGTTGGTCAGCAGCAGCAGGCCGGTCGAGTCGGCGTCGAGGCGGCCGACCGGGTAGAGGCGGGCGGTGGAGTCGACCAGGCTGACTACCGCCGGGCGCTGCCCCGGCTCCCTCGCGGTGGAGACGACCCCGGCCGGCTTGTTGACCGCCCAGACCTCGCGCGCCTCGGCCGCGACCGGGCTGCCGTCGACCCTCACGTCGTCGCCCTCGCCCACGTCGCGAGCCGGATCGGTGACGACCTCCCCCCCAACCGTGACCCGCCCTTTGGAGATGATCAGCTCCGCGCGCCGCCGCGAAGCGACCCCTCCATGCGCGAGGAACTTCGCCAGCCTCACAGGAAACAGCCGGGGGAGGTCCTGGCGGAGCCTCCCCGCTGTTGCTCCGCCAGGGCCTCCCCCGGCTGTTTCCTACGGCTCTGCACGCTGTTCCCCGGCCCTGAGCAGTCGCTCCCGCAGCTCCCGCGCGTCCTCGGGACTGGGGTCGAAGCGCGAGGGGTCGGGCAGCTGGTCGAGCCCGGAGAGGCCGAAGAGGCGCTCGAACAGCTCCGAGGTCCTGAAGATCGCGGCGCCGAACTGGGAGCGGCCGGACTCCTCGATCAGGCCGCGCTCAGCCAGGCTCTGCACCGCCGACTCCGAGGAGACGCCGCGAATGCGGGCGACCTCGGGCCGGGTGACCGGCTGCAGGTAGGCGACGATCGCCAGGGTCTCGGCCTGGGCCTGGGTCAGCGGCGGCGTCCGCGGCTTCGCCAGCAGCCGCCGCGCCGCCTCCTCGCTGGCCGGGTCGCTGGCCAGCGCAAAGCCGCCGCCGACCTCGCGCAGGACGACGCCGCGCCTGCCCTCGGCGAGGTCCTCGCGCAGCAGCCCGATCGCCTCCTCGACCTGGCCCGCGGTCGCCTCGGTCGCCTCGGCGAGGTCGGCGACGGCGACCGGCTGGGCGGAGAGGAAGAGCAGCGCCTCGACGGTGCGGGCGAGGTCGCTCATGCCCGCCGCACCTCGATCGGACCGAACTGGCGCGGCTGCTCCCAGCTGATCTCGCCCTTGCGGTAGAGCTCCAGCAGGCCGAAGATCGTCACCGCCTGGGTCAGCCGGTCCTCGCCGCCGAACTCCTCGTCGAAGTCGAAGCTGGAGCGGCGGCGCAGCACGTCACGCAGCGCCCGCAGGCGCCGCTCCAGCGAGACGGTCGGGCGGATGTGGCTGATGTCGACGTCGGGCGGCTCGGTCAGCAGGTCGCCGAGGGCGGCGCCGAGGGCATCGGGGTCGTAGACCGCGGTCGCCGCCTGGACCGCGACCCGGCGCAGCTGCGCCGGCAGCGGCGCCGCGCGGTAGAGGTAGCCGCGCTGGCTCTCGAAGCGGTCGGTCAGGACCCGCGAGGCGTCGCGGTAGCGGCGGTACTCGAGCATCCGCGCGATCAGCTCCTCGATCGCCTCTTCGGGGCTGAGCTCGTCGAGCCCGTCCTCGGGTCCCGGCAGCATCAGCCGCGACTTCAGCTCCAGCAGCGCCGCGATCAGGACCAGGAACTCGGTCGCCACCTCCAGCTCCAGCTCGCCCTCGCGCTCGAGGTGCTCGACGTAGGCGACGACGACCTCGCCCAGCTGCAGGTCGAGCAGGCTCACCTCCTCACGCAGGACGACCGCCATCAACAGGTCGAATGGCCCGGCGAAGATGTCGAGGTCGAGATCGAGGTCGGCGACCGTCATCGCCTGAAGCCTAGATCGAGCGTGGGATACTGCGGCCGGTGATCGACCCGAGTGCGCCGAAGCTGGTCGAAAAGCCGTGGGGCGAGGAGCTCTGGTTCGCCGCGACGCCGCTCTACGCCGGCAAACTGCTGCGGGTCAGAGCTGGCCATCGCCTCTCGCTGCAGTACCACCGGCGCAAGGACGAGAGCTCCTACCTGCTCTCCGGCCGCGCCCTGATCGCCCAGGGGCCGAGCGCGGAGGAGATGGTCGAGCGCGAGATCGGCCCCGGCGAGTGCTGGCGCAACGAGCCCGGCAGCCTGCATCGCTTCGAGGCGCTCGAGGACGCGGTCGTGGTCGAGGTCTCGACCCCCGAGCTCGAGGACGTGGTCCGGGTCGAGGACCGCTACGGCCGTGCCGAGGCCGAGCCGGACCGCCCGCGCGCCGACGCCTGACCCCGGGAGCGCCGCCTAGCGCCGGGCCGGGCCGATGCCCATGCGGTCGCGGACCTCGGCGACGGTGGGGACGGCGAGCGCCCGCGCCTTCTCGGCCCCGGCGGCGAGCGCCGCCTCCAGCGCCGCCTGGTCGGGGCGCAGCTCGGCGTAGCGCTCGCGGACCGGCGCCAGCAGCTCGACCACGGCCTCGGCGACGGCGCCCTTGAAGTCGCCGTAGCCGGCACCCTCGAACTCGCTCTCGACCTGCTCGGCGCCGATGCCGCGGGCGACGGCGAGGATGTCGATCAGGTTGGCGATCCCGGCCTTGTCCGGGCCGCGCCGCACCTCGCGGCCGGAGTCGGTGACGGCGCTGCCGAGCTTCTTGCGGATCGCGTCGGGCTCGTCGAGGACGAGGACGGTGCCGGCCGCGGTGCCGCCGGTGGTCGACATCTTCCGCTGCGGCTCCTGCAGGTCCATGATCCGGGCGCCGATCGCCGGCACCCGCAGCTCCGGCTCGACCAGGGTCGGGCCGAAGCGCTCGTTGAAGCGGCGGGCGATCTCCCGCGTCAGCTCGATGTGCTGGCGCTGGTCCTCGCCGACCGGGACCTCGGTGGCGCGGTAGGCGAGCACGTCGGCAGCCTGCAGCACCGGGTAGAAGAAGAGCGTCGAGGGGACCAGCTCGCGCTGGCGCGCCGACTTCTCCTTGAACTGGGTCATGCGGTTGAGGTCGCCATGGGCGGTGACCGCGGAGAGCAACCAGGTCAGCTCGGTGTGCTCGCGCACGTCGGACTGGCGGAAGAGGATGCAGCGCTCGGGGTCGAGGCCGGCGGCGAGCAGGATCGCGGTGGTGTCGTAGAGCCGCTCGCGCAGCTCGGCCGGGTCGTAGGGGACCGAGATCGCGTGCAGGTCGACGATGCAGAAGATCGCCGGGGCGCCCCGATCCTGGCCCTCGACGTACTGCTGGATCGCGCCGATGAAGTTGCCGAGGTGCTTGCGGCCGGTCGGCTGGATGCCGGAGAAGACGATCGGGCTCTCGCTCACGGCGCCAACCCTACGCGTGGTCGCACCCGGCGCGGGTTCTCGATGCCGACCCCGGCGGCGGCGGCGCCGGCGATCATCAGCAGCGCCGCGATCAGGATGCCGAGGTGGAAGGCGGCGGTCGAGGCGCCGGCGGCGGCGGTCCGCACCCGGCGCGCTTCGGCCGGCGCCAGCGAAGCGATCGCCGGCACCGCCAGCGGCTTCGCCTTGGCCCTGGCGACGGCGTCGGCGGCGGCCGGCGCCAGCGGCCGCGGGCCGAGGTCGGCATCGAGGCTGGCGGCGAAGTGGGCGGAGATGACGGCGCCGAGGACGGCGATCGCCAGCAGGCCGGCGACCCGGGAGACGCCGTTGTTGACGCCGGAGGCGATCCCGACCCGGCGCTCGGCGACCGAGTCGAGCACGGTCGCGGTCAGCGGCGCCACCGTCGCCGAGAGGCCGAGGCCGAAGACGAGGACCGCCGGCAGGACTTCGCTGGCGTAGTCGGCGCCGCCGCCGACCCGCAGCATCAGCAAGAGGCCGAGGCCGCCGACGACCGGCCCGGCGCTCATCGGCAGCCGCGGCCCGGTGCCGGAGGCGAGCCGTCCCCAGCGCGGCGAGAGGGCGAAGAGCAGGATCGAGACCGGCGTCGTCGCCAGCCCCGCCTGCAGCGGCGAGTAGCCGGCCACCTGCTGCAGGTAGAGGCCGACGAAGAAGAGCCCGCCGATCAGGCCGGCGTAGGTGGCGAGGGTGGTGACGTTGGCGACGGCGAAGTTGCGGATGCGGAAGAGGCCGAGGTCGAGCATCGGCTCGCGCGCCCGCGCCTCGTGCAGGAGGAAGAGCGCGAAGCAGGCGACGCCGGCCAGCAGCGGCGCCCAGACCAGGGGGTCGCCCCAGCCGTGGGTCGGCTGCTCGATCAGGGCGAAGACGGGGCCGCCGAGCCCCGCCGCCGAGAGCGCGATCCCGAGCCAGTCGATGCCGTGGAAGGCGTCGGGGTCGCGGCTCTCCGCCACCGCCCGCAGGGTCAGCCAGACCGTCGCCGCGATCAGCGGCAGGTTGACCCAGAAGATCGCCCGCCAGGAGAGCAGGCCGATCAGGGCGCCGCCGCCGGCCGGGCCAAGCACGGTCGCGATCCCGGTCCAGGCGGTCCAGGTGCCGACCGCCTTGCCCCGCTCGGCGCCCTCGAAGGTGGCGGCGACGATCGCCAGCGAGCCCGGCACCAGCAGCGCCCCGGCGATCCCCTGCAGGGCGCGGGCGCCGACCAGGAACTCGTCCGAGGGCGCGACCGCGCACAGCGCCGAGGTGGCGCCGAAGCCGACCAGGCCGAGGAGGAAGATCCGCCGCCGCCCGAACTGGTCGCCGAGCGAGCCGCCGACCAGCAGCAACGAGACCATCGTCAGCAGGTAGGCCTCGACCACCCACTGCTGACCGGCGAGGCCGGCGTGGAGGCCGTCGCCGATCGCCGGCAGGGCGACGTTGACGACGGTGCCGTCGAGGAAGACCACGGTCGAGCCGAGGATCGTCGCGATCAGCGTCAGGCGCTGCTGGCGGGACACGGATCGAGTCTAGGCCGGGGCCGCGGCCGGCCGGCGGCGGCACGCAAGAACGCTGCCGCGGCGGCGCCCCGGGGTGACGCGCCGGCTTTCGGCTGGAACAATCGGGGTAGGTGATGCGCTGATGGCGAGAGCGATTTGGTCCGGTTCGATCAGCTTCGGGCTCCTCAACGTGCCCGTCAAGCTCTACAGCGCCATCGCCCGGCGCAGCATCGCCCTGCGCGAGATCCGCGACTCCGACAGCGCCCGGATCAAACACCGGCGCGTCGCCGAGGGGACCGACGAGGAGGTTCCCTACGAGAACATCGTCAAGGCCTACGAGCTCTCCCCGGGCCAGTACGTGCCGCTGAGCAGGGACGAGATCGCGGCGCTGGCGCCGGAGAAGACGCGGGCGATCGAGGTCCAGGACTTCGTCGACCTCGACCAGATCGACCCGATCTACTTCGACAGCCCCTACTACCTCGGTCCCGCCGACGGCGCCGAGCGGGCCTACGCGCTGCTGGCGCAGGCGATGGAGTCCTCTGGCAAGGTCGCGATCGCCCGCTTCGTCTTCCGCAACAAGGAGCACCTGGCGGCGATCCGCACCAGCGCCGGTGTCCTCACCCTGACCACGATGCGCTTCGCCGACGAGGTGGTGCCGACCAGCGAGCTGGCGGAGGTGCTGCCGGAGCAGGCGCCGAAGGTCGCCAAGCGCGAGCGCGAGATGGCCGAGCAGCTGATCGACTCGCTCAGCACCGACTTCGACCCCGGCGCCTACCGCGACGAGTACCGCGAGCAGCTGCTGGCGCTGATCGAACGCAAGGCCGAAGGCAAGGAGATCGTCGCCGTCGAGAGCGCGGAGCCGCAGGCGACCAAAGCCCCCGACCTGATGGCGGCGCTGGAGCAGAGCATCGCCGCGGTCAAGGACCGCGAGGGCAGCGCCCGCAAGCCGACGAAACGCAAAGCCGCCGCGAAAAAGAGTAAAGCGGCGGCGAAGCCGAAGCGTTCCTCCGCCGGCGCCAAAGCCAAGTCCTCGAAGTAGCCGTGGCCGCGAGCCGGCAGGTCGAGGTCGAGGGGCGGAAGCTGAAGCTCACCAACCTCGACAAGGTCCTCTACCCCGCCGCCGGCTTCAGCAAGGGTGAGGTCGTCGACTACTACGCCAGGGTGGCGCCGGCGATGGTGCCGCACCTGAGCGGCCGCGCGGTGACGCTGCGCCGCTTCCCGGAAGGGGTCGACGACCTCGACGCCGCCTTCTTCGAGAAGCGCTGCCCCAAGCACCGGCCCAAATGGGTGAAGACGGCGCGGGTCGAGGCCGGCCCGCACGCCGGCAAGATCGACTTCTGCGTCTGCGACGGGCTGCCGACGCTGGTCTGGATGGCGCAGCTGGCCTCGATCGAGCTGCATCCCTCGCTCTCGCTCTCGCGGGCGCCGAAACGCCCGACGGTGCTGGCCTTCGACCTCGATCCGGGGCCGCCGGCCGACATCGTCGACTGCTGCCGGGTGGGCCTGCGGCTACGCGACATGTTCGGCCACTTCGGCGTCGAGTCCTTCCCCAAGACCTCCGGCTCCAAGGGTCTGCAGATCTACGTCCCGCTCAACAACAAAACCTCCTACGAGGTGACCAAACCGTTCGCCAAAGCGATCGCCCAGCTGCTCGAGAAGCAGACCCCCGACCAGGTCGTCTCGAAAATGAAAAAGGTCGAACGCGAGGGCAAGGTCTTCGTCGACTGGTCGCAGAACCACCCGCGCAAGACGACGATCGCCGTCTACTCACTGCGCGCCCGCGACCGCCCAACCGCCTCGACCCCGGTCACCTGGGAGGAGGTCGAAGCGGTCGCCGACAGCGCCGACGGCTCGACCCTCGTCTTCGAGGCCGGCGAAGTCCTGAAGCGCATCGAGCACCACGGCGACCTCTTCGCGCCGGTGCTCGAACTCGAGCAGGAGTTGCCGGAACTCTGAGAGCCCACCTACAACGCCTGGCGGACGACCGGGCGGCGGGTAGCCCTGACCTCATCTAGGCGGCGGACCGGGGTTGTGTAGGGAGCGCTCTTCGCCACCTCGGCGTCCTCCTCGGCCTCGGCGAGGATCTGCTCGACCGCGTCGGCGAAGGCGTCGAGGCTCTCCTTGGTCTCGGTCTCGGTCGGCTCGACCATCAGCGCCTCCTCGACCAGCAGCGGGAAGTAGACGGTCGGCGGGTGGAAGCCGAAGTCGAGCAGACGCTTGGCGAGGTCGAGGGTGGTGAGGCCCAGCTCGCGCTTCATCGGCTTGCCGGAGAGGACGAACTCGTGCATGCAGTGGCGGTCGAAGGCGACCGGCAGCCGCTCGCCGGCCCGGCCCGCGGCCAGGCGGGCCTTCAGGTAGTTGGCGTTCAGGACCGCGGTCTCCGAAGCCTCGGCGAGGCCGTCGGCGCCGAGGCTGAGGATGTAGGCGTAGGAGCGGACGAAGACGCCGAAGTTGCCCTGGAAGCCGCGCAGGCGCCCGATCGACTTCGGTCGCTCGTGGTCGAGGTCGTAGCTCGGGCCGTGGCCGTTGCCGCCCTCGCGCCGGACCACCTGCGGCCGCGGCAGGTAGGGCTCGATCCGGTCGGAGACGGCGATCGGGCCGGCGCCGGGGCCGCCGCCGCCGTGGGGCTGGCTGAACGACTTGTGGAGGTTGACGTGGACGATGTCGAAGCCCATGTCGCCGGGGCGCGAGTGGCCCATCACCGCGTTGAGGTTGGCGCCGTCGTAGTAGAGGGTGCCGCCGGCCGCGTGGATCAGCCGCGCGATCTCGGCGATGTTCTCGTCGAAGAGGCCGAGCGTGTTGGGGTTGGTCAGCATCAGGCAGGCGACCTGCTCGGGGTCGGCGTCGATCTGCGTCCGCAGGTCGTCCATCTCGACCCCGCCGCGCTCGTTGGTGGCGACCTTGACCACCTCGTAGCCGGCCATCGTCACCGAAGCCGGGTTGGTCCCGTGCGAGGTGTCGGGCGCCAGCACCTTGGTCCGCCGTTCGCCGCGGTCGGCGTGGTAGGCACGGGTCAGCAAGAGGCCGGCGAGCTCGCCGTGGGAGCCGGCCGAGGGCTGCAGGCTGACGTGCGGCAGGCCGCAGATCTCCGCCAGCGAGCCCTGCAGCAGCCACATCAGCTCCAGCGCCCCCTGCGCCCGGCGTGGGTCCTGGGCCGGGTGCAGGCGGGCGTGCCCGGGCAGCGCCGCGACCCGCTCGTTGAGTCGGGGGTTGTGCTTCATCGTGCAGGAGCCGAGCGGGTAGAAGCCGCTGTCGAGGTCGAAGTTGCGGCGCGAGAGCCGGTTGTAGTGGCGGACGATCTCCGGCTCGGCGATCTCCGGCAGCCGCGGCGGCTCGGCCCGCAGCAGACGCACCGGAATCAGCTCCGCCAGCGGCGACTCCGGCACGCCGGCGGCCGGCAGGGTCGCGGCGCGGCGGCCCGGCTTCGACTTCTCGAAGATCGTCTCGGCGCGTTCGCGCTGCATCGGCGTCTCCGCGAGCGGGGTCACGCCGCCACCCCCTCGCGCTCGGCGGCGATCGCGGCGCCCAGCGCCTCCGCTAGGGCGTCGATCTGCTCGCGGCTGCGGCGCTCGGTGATCGCGACCAGGAGGCCGTCCCCGTGCTCGGGGTAATCGCGGCCGAGCGGGTAGCCGGCGGCGATGCCGCGCTCGGCGCAGCGCTCCAGCACCGCGTCCACCGGCGCCGCGAGCCGGACCGCGAACTCGCGCACGACCGGAGCCTCGTGCAGCGGCTCGATCCCCTCGACGGCCGCTAGGCGCCGGCGCGCGTAAGCGGTGCGGCGGGCCAGCAGCTCGCCGAGCTCGCGGAAGCCCGCGCGGCCGAGCCAGGCGAGGTGGACCATCGCCGCCAGCGCGTTCAGCGCCTGCGCGGTGCAGATGTTGTTGGTCGCCTTCTCGCGGCGGATGTGCTGCTCGCGGGTCTGCAGCGCCAGGACGAAGCCGCGGCGGCCGTCGACGTCCTCGGTCTCGCCGGCGATCCGCCCCGGCATCCGCCGGATCTGCGCCTCGGTGGCGCAGAAGAAGCCGAACGAGGGCCCGCCGAAGTCGAGCCGGTTGCCGAGCGGCTGGCCCTCGCCGAGGGCGATGTCGGCGCCGCACTCGCCGGGCGGCTTGAGGATGCCCAGGGTAATCGGATCGCAGGCGACGACCAGCAGCGCCCCGTGCCGCTTGGCGACGGCGCCGAGCGCCTCGACGTCCTCGACCGCGCCGAGGAAGTTGGGGCTCTGGAGGAAGACGGCGGCGGTCTCGCCGTCGACCGCGGCGGCCAGCGCGGCGGCGTCGGTGAGCCCGCCCTCGAGCCCGACCTCGACGACCTCGGCGCCGTAGCCCCGCGAGTAGGTGACGAGGGTCTCGCGGCTGTGCGGGTGCAGGCCGCGGGAGACGACGAAGCGGCGTCGGCCGGTCGCCCCGATCGCCAGGTAGCCGGCGGAGGCGACCGAGGAGGGGCCCTCGTAGAGGCCGGCGTTGGAGACCGGCAGCGCGGTCAGCTCCGACATCGCCGTCTGGAACTCGAACATCACCTGCAGGCCGCCCTGGGAGATCTCCGGCTGGTAGGGCGTGTACGGCGTCAGGAACTCCGAGCGCGAGGTGATCGCGTCGACGATCGCCGGCACGTAGTGGTCGTACATGCCGGCGCCGAGGAAGCAGACCTGGTCCTCGGCGTCGGCGTTGCGCTCGGCCAGCGCCGCCAGGCGCTCGCAGACCTCAGCCTCGCTGAGGCCGTCGGGGAGCTGCAGCGGGCGCCCCAGGCGCAGCGGCGCCGGGATCTGCTCGAACAGCTCGGCCGGGTCGGAGACGCCGATCGCGGCCAGCATCTGCGCCCGGTCGGCGGGCGTCGCGGAGGTGTAGCGGGTCACCTCGGGAAGGCTACGGAAGTGGCCGGGCGGGCCGTCCGGCTCAGCTTTCCAGCAGCTTGCGGTATTCGGCGGCGCCGAGCAGCGCCTCGGCCTCCAGCGGGGCGCCGAGCCGGACCTTGACCAGCCAGCCTTCGCCGTAGGGGTCGGCGTTGATCAGCTCCGGGCTGTCCTGGAGCGCGTCGTTGACCTCGACCACCTCGCCGGAGAGCGGCGCGATCACGTCGGAGACCGCCTTCACCGACTCGACCTCGGCGTAGGAGGAGTCTTTGTCGATCGCCTGGCCGACCTCGGGCGGGTCGTAGAAGACGACCTCGCCGAGCGAGTCCTGGGCGTACCAGGTGATCCCGAAGACGGCGTGCTCGTCGCCCTCCAGCCGCGCCCAGTCGTGCTGGTCGTGGTAGAGCAGGTCGTCGGGGTAGTTCGCCTCGGCCAAGGCTCAGCTCCTTCGTGGACGCGGTGAGTAGAGGGGCCTGGAAGCTACCCGGGCGGGGCGACGCTTGCCGCGCACGTCGATCTCCAGCTCGGTCCCCGGCGCGGCCAGCTCGGCGCCCACGTAAGCCATCCCGGCACCGAGCTCGAGCGAGGGCGCGAAGGTACCGCTGGTGACGGCGCCGGCCGGCTCGCCGCCGTGCAGCACCGGGTTGCCGGCGCGCGGGATGCCGGGGCCGGAGATCGTGAAGGCGACCAGGCTCTCGGCCGTGCCCTCGGCCCGAGCGCGGGCGACCGCCGCCGAGCCGAGGAAGCCGGTGGCCTCCGCGCAGCACCAGCCGAGGCCGGCCTCGATCGGGTTGCGGGCGGGACTGAGCTCGTTGCCGTGCAACGGGTAGCAGACCTCGAGCCGCAGGGTGTCGCGGGCGCCGAGGCCGCAGGGGACGATGCCGGCGTCGAGCAGCTCGGCCCAGATCGGCGGCGCCACCTCGGGGTCGAGCAGGAGCTCGACCCCGTCCTCGCCGGTGTAGCCGGTGCCGCAGGCCAGCGCCGGGCGGTTGCCGACCCGGACCGCGGCGACGTGCAGGCGCGGCGGCAGCTCGATCCTCAGCGCCGCCGCCAGCACCGTCCGCGCGTGCGGGCCCTGGACGGCGAGCATCGCGTAGCGGTCGGCGACGTCGCGCACGGCGACGTCGAAGTCGCGGCTCCAGCGGCCGAGCCAGGCGAGGTCGGCGGCGTGGTTGGCGGCGTTGGTGACGATCAGGTAGCGGTCGCCGCCGAGCCGGTAGGCGAAGAGGTCGTCGAGGACGCCGCCGTCCTCCTGGCACAGGCACGAGTACTGGGCGCCGCCGATCTCGATCTTGGCGACGTCGTTGGAGAGGACCAGCTGCAGGAAGGCGAGCGCGCCGGGCCCCTCGACCTCGACCTCGCCCATGTGCGAGACGTCGAACATGCCGGCGTGCGTGCGCACCGCCGAGTGCTCCTCGCGGATCCCCTCGTACTGCACCGGCATCTCCCAGCCGGCGAAGGGGACGATCCTCGCCCCCAGCTCCAGATGCTGCTCGTAAAGCGCCGTCCTCACGGCGCCCAAGGCTATTGGCTCAGTCTTTGAGGAAGCCGGGCACGTCGATGTCGTCGTCCGAGACCCGCAGTTTGCGGATGTCGGTGTCCTCGGCGGAGACCCGCGGCCGGCTCTCGTAGCGGCGGCGGACCCGCTGCGGCGAGCGCGCCAGCAGCTCGAAGCCCTCGAAGCCGGTGGCGATGACCGTGACCCGGACCTCGTCGCGCATCGACTGGTCGACGACCGAGCCGAAGATGATGTTGGCGTTGTCGTCGGCCTCGGCCTGGACCAGCTGCGCCGCCTCGTTGACCTCGAACAGGCCGAGGTCCTCGGGGCCGGTGATGTTCAGCAGCATCCCGGTCGCGCCTTTGATCGACTCCTCGATCAGCGGCGAGGTGATCGCCGCCTTGGCGGCGTCGAGGGCGCGGGCCTCGCCGGAGGCCGAGCCGACGCCCATCAGAGCCGAGCCGGCGTCGCGCATGATCGTGCGCACGTCGGCGAAGTCGAGGTTGATCAGGCCCGGGATCGTGATCAGGTCGGTGATGCCCTGGACGCCCTGGCGCAGGATGTCGTCGGCCTGGCGGAACGCCTCGAGCACGCTGGTCCGCCGCTCGACCGCCTGCAGCAGCTTCTCGTTGGGGACGATGATCAGGGTGTCGACGTTGTTGCGCAGCTTCTCGATCCCCTCGAGCGCCTGCTGCATCCGCCGTTTGCCCTCGAACTCGAACGGCTTGGTGACGGCGCCGACCGTGAGGGCGCCGATCTCTTCCTTGGCGATCTCGGCGATCACCGGGGCCGAGCCGGTGCCGGTGCCGCCGCCCTCGCCGGCGGTGACGAAGACCATGTCGGCGCCCTTCAGCGCCTCCTTGATCTCGTCGCGGCTCTCCGCCGCGGCGCCCGCCCCGACCTCGGGGTTGCCGCCGGCGCCGAGGCCGCGGGTCAGCTCCTGGCCGATCGAGAGCTTGATGTCGGCGTCGCAGGCCTGCAGCGCCTGAGCGTCGGTGTTGACCGCGACGAACTCGACGCCACGAATGCCGGCGTCGATCATGCGGCTGACCGCGTTGGTGCCGCCGCCGCCCGCGCCGACGACCTTTATGACCGCGAGGTAAGTGGATTCCATGTGAGTTGAGCCCTTGTTCCGTCCGAGCCTGGAGCGATGCTCAAGGGTTTGAGCCTTCGCCTCAAGAGCGGAAATTGCGCTGAACGTAGGGCATTGTGACGGGTCTGTCAAACGGAAGAAACGCATCCTGCATGCGCGAACTCTCGATGCTAACTTGAGGGTTTGGCTATTCTCACTCTAAGGTCGAGCCTTTGCCCGGGCGGCTCTGCGGGGCGCCGTAACCGGCTTGCAGGGCGGGATCGCGGGCGCTGCGACGTGGTTGGGTTGCGAAGCCGGCCGGGGCTCACGGCGCCGGCGGTAGACTGTGGCCGGAGCCGCCGACCCCCGGATGCCCGGGCGAGTGCAGGTCTACATAATCGAGCGCGGTGATCGTCGGATCGGCCAGCACCGCCGCCGCCGCCTTCCACTTCTTCGCCGCCTGCGAGTCGTCGCCGAAGCGCAGTTCGATCCCCGAGCTGAGTTCGACGTCGACCCCGCTTTCGCCGTAGTAGCTACGGGCGACGTAGCGGCGCAGGGCCGGCGGCACCGCCCCCAGCACCCGCGCCTGTTCGAGCATCGGGCCGGCGAGACGCCCGCCCGGCGGCAGCTTGCCGGCCGGCAGCGCCGGCAGCGATCCCGGCGGTGGCGGCAGCCAGGCGAGGACGGCGCCTTCGGCGCTGACCCCGACCACGCTGGAGCCGCTGGCGATCGTCGCCGTCGCCGCCGGCGCGCTCAGCGTCGGCGTCACGCTGCTGGGCCGGTACAGCAGGAGGTAGGCCGCCACGACCGTGACGGCGAGCAGGGCGATCGCCGCCAGCCAGCGCCTCACAGCTCCCAGTCGCCGGGCCACTCGACCTCGCCCAGCAGCTGGACCTCCGGCTCCAGCTCGACCCCGAAGCGCTCGTGCACGCGGCGGCGGCCGGCGGCCATCAGCGCCAGCACGTCGGCGGTGGTCGCCTCGCCCTCGTTCTCGACGAAGTTGGCGTGGACCGCCGAGAAGCGAGCGCCGCCGTGGCGCAGGCCGCGGCAGCCGGCGGCCTCCAGCAGCTGCCCGGCGGAGCGCCCCTCCGCGCGCTCGTCATCGGGGTTCTTGAAGGTCGAGCCGAAGGTCTTGATCCCTTTCGGCTGGGCTTCGTGGCGGCGCTTGCGCAGCGTCGCCATCGTCGCCCGGATTGCCGCCGGGTCGCCGGGACGGAGGCGGAAGCTGGCGCGGGAGACGACCTCGCCGGCGCCCAGGTTCGAGTCGCGGTAGCCGAAGCCAAGCTGGTCGGGGGCGCGGCGGGAGGCGCCGGCCGCCGTGCAGACCTCGACCCACTCGAGCACCCGCGCCAGCTCGCCGCCGTAGGCGTTGGCGTTCATCCGCACCGCCCCGCCGGCGGTGCCGGGGATGTTGACCCCGAACTCGATCCCGGCCAGCCCCCAGCCGGCGGCGCGGCTGGCCACCGTCGGCAGCCGGGCGCCGCCGCCGCAGCGCAGGAGCGCGCCCTCGCGCTCGATCGTCGCGAGCTCGCCGTCCAGCTTGATTGCGAGGCCGTGGAATCCATCGTCGGCAACCAGCAGGTTCGAGCCGGAGCCGATCGTTCCTACCGCCAGCCGCTCGGCATCGGCCCAGCGCAAGAGCTCGACCAGCGCCTCGCTGTCGCTCGGGCTGGCGAACCAGTCGGCAGCGCCGCCGGTGCGCACGGTCGTCAGCCGCGCCAGCGGGTAGCTCTTCCGAACGCCCGCGGGCAGCGCGGTCACGCCGCCTCCTCGACCAGCGCCTCGCCGAGCCGGAAGACGTCGCCGGCGCCGATCGTGACCAGGACCGTGCCCTCTGCCGCCGCGCCGAGGCGATCCAGGCGCTCGGCCAGCGCCCGCTGGGCCGCATCCGCCTGCGGCAGCCACCAGACCCGGCGGCCGCCGGCATGCTCGGCCGCGGCCTCGGCCACCCGCAGCCCGCTGACCCCGGCCAGCTCGCCGACGGGCTGCTCGCGGGCCGGGTAGACGTCGAGCACGGCGATCTCGTCGGCCAGCGCCAGCGCCGCGCCGAACTCCTCGGCGAGCGCCTTCGTGCGCGAGTAGAGGTGGGGCTGGAAGACCGCGATCAGCCGCGCCGGCCGCAGCTCGCGCAGAGCGGCGAGCGCGGCGCGGACCTCGGTCGGGTGGTGCGCGTAGTCGTCGTATATGCGGACGCCGCCGCGCCGGCCCTTGAGCTCGAGCCGCCGCCGCACTCCCGGGAAATCGCCCAGCGCCGCCGCGGCCGCTTCGAGGTCGAAGCCCGCCAACTCGATCGCCGCCAGCGCGGCGCGGGCGTCGAGGCGGTTGTGGAGCCCGGGGACGCTCAGCGGCAACGCCGGTGGCCCCGGCGACTCGGCGTCGAAATGAGCCAACCGGACCCCGGCATCGGCGCCGCCGTAGAGGATCTCGTCGGCCCGTTGCAGATCGCGGCGGATCGGGGCCGGCGAGCCCGCCCCGAGCGGGATCGCGATCGCCCGCGCCGGCGCGGCGAAGCGGCGAAAGGCGTCCTCCAGCTCGGCCAGGGAGCCCCAGCGGCTGTGGTGGTCCATCTCGACGTTGGTGACGACGGCGATCTCGGGCCGCAGCTCGAGGAAGCTGGCATCGCTCTCGTCGGCCTCGGCGACGACCCACTCCCCCCCGCCCCAGCCGGCGTTGGCGGCGGCGCCATCCTCGCCCAGCCCGGGGACCTCGCCGCCGACGAAGAAGGCGGGGTCGGCGCCGAGCGCCCGCAGCGCCCAGACCGCCATCGCCGTCGTCGTCGTCTTGCCGTGGGTGCCGGCGACGGCGATCAGCCGCTTCTCGGCGCAGAGCTCGGCCAGCAGGGCGCCGCGGTGGATCGGCTCGACCCCGCGCTCGCGGGCCAGCGCCAGCTCCGGGTTGTCGGCGCCGATCGCGGTCGAGACGACGACCTCGGCGCCCTGCGGCAGGTTGGCGGCGTCGTGGCCGACCGCCGGCCGCAGCCCGGCCCGGCGCAGGCGCTCCATATAAGAGGAGTCGGCGCGGTCGCTGCCGCTGACGCTGGCACCGAGCCCGGCGCAGACCAGCGCCAGCCCGCTCATGCCGGCGCCGCCGATGCCGATGAAGTGCAGCCTGCGCCCCGCCCAGCCGCTCATGAGGCCGCCGCCAGGACCTCGTCGGCGATCCGCCGGGCCGCGTCGGGCATTGCCAGCGCCCGCGAAGCCGCGGTCATCTGCTCCAGCCGCGCCGGGTCGCCGAGCAGCGCCCCCACCGTGGCGGCCAGGCGCTCGGCGCTGAGCTCCTCGTCGCGCAGCACCGTCGCCGCGCCCGCCCGCCGCATCCAGGCGGCGTTGGCGCTCTGGTGGTCGGCGGTCGCGTGCGGGTAGGGGACGAGGACCGCCGGGCGCCCCGCCGCCGTCAGCTCGAAGATCGAGCCGCCGGAGCGGCCCAGCACCAGGTCGCAGGCGGCGAGGACGTCGCCGAGGTCCGGCTCGTAGGCGAGCAGCGTGTAGCGCTCGCCGTGCGCCGCCGCCGCCAGCCGCGCCCGCAGCTCCTCGTAATCGCGACGCCCGGCGAGGTGGAGGACGTCGAAGTCGCGGCCGTCGCGCTCGGCGAAGGCCTCCAGCGCCGCGAAGTTGACCGAGCGCGCCCCCTGGCTGCCGCCGACGACCAGCAGGCAGCGCGCGCCCGCCGCGATCCCGAAACGCCGCCGGGCGGCGTCGCGGCCGGCCGCGACCACCGCCGCCGGCACCGGCCTGCCGGTGAGCAGGTAGCGCTCGCCCTCGCGGCCGGCGACCGGGAAGGCGAGGCAGACCCGCCGCGCCCGGCCCGCCAGCAGCCGGTTGGCGAGGCCGAGGTGGCTGTCGGCCTCGGTCAGGACCAGCGGCGTCCGGGTCAGCGCCGCCGCCAGCCCGGCCGGCCCGGCGACGAAGCCGCCGCCGCCCATCACCACGTCGGCGCCGCGGCGGCGCAGCGCCGCCCGGGCGCCGCCGACCGCGGCCAGCGCCTCGGCCGCCGCCGCGGCCGCCCGCAGCGGGTTGCGGCGGTCGATCCCGCGCACCTTGACGAAGTCGATCTCGTAGCCGGCGGCCGGGACCAGCTCGGCCTCGATCCGCTCCCGCGTGCCCAGGAAGGAGACCTCGGCGCCGCTGGCCCTAAGCTCGGCGGCGACGGCCATCGCGGGCACGACGTGCCCCGCCGTTCCCCCTGCCGCCACCACCACCTTTGGCTTTCCTGGCACCGCTCGCTCGGCTCCTTTCGCGCGCGGGCTCGCGCCCGCCTTCGACGACGCGCAGTTTGCCAGTGCCGGAGGATCGCGCCGTGCGGCGCTTGCCGGAGCCGCGGTCGACGGCCGCCACCGAGGCGGTGCCGCCGCGGGCGACGTTGAGGATCAGCCCGACCGCGAACAGGGTCGCCATCAGGCTGCTGTTGCCGTAGGAGACGAAGGGCAGCGGCACCCCGGTCAGCGGCGCCAGCCCCATCACCGCGAAGAGATTGATCGTCGCCTGGATCAGGATCAGCGAGGTCAGCCCGGCGACCAGCAGCTTGCCGTAGCTGTCCTTCGCCCGCTGGGCGACTTTGAGCCCGGCGTAGCCGAACATCGCGAAGAGGCCGACGACGCCGAAGATGCCGATCATCCCCAGCTCCTCACCGATCACCGCCGAGATCATGTCGGTGTGGGCCTCGGGCAGGTAGTAGGCCTTCTGGACGCCGTTGCCGATGCCGACGCCGAAGATGCCGCCGGAGCCGAGCGCGATCTTCGCCTGGGCGGCCTGGAAGCCGGTCCCGGCGGCGTCGGCGCCGGGGTTGAGGAAGCCGGTCAGACGCGCCATCCGGTAGGGCTCGACGATCGTCATCAGCAGCGCCGCGGCGCCGATCGCGAGCGCGATCAGGCCGAGGTCGCGGGGGCGGGCGCCGGCGGCGATCAGGGTGGCGCCGACGGCGAAGGCGATCACCATCGCCGTCCCCATGTCGGGCTCGACCAGGATCAGCAGGCAGGCGGCGCCGACGACCAGGAGGAAGGGCATGAACCCCTGCAGCGAGCGCGCCCGCGCCGGCTTGCGAGCCAGCAGGTCGGCGCCGTAGAGGATCAGCGCCACCTTGGCCAGCTCCGAGGGCTGGATCTGCAGCGAGCCGGAGCCGATCCAGCGGCTGGCGCCGTTGACGGTCGAGCCGACCCCCAGGACCGCGACCAGGAGGAAGAGCGAGGCGCCGAGCAGCAGCGGCGTCAGCCGCCGCACGGCGACCAGGCCGTGGCGGGCGACGAGGTGCATGATCAGCAGCCCGACGGCGCCGAAGATCAGCATTCGCTTCAGGTAGTAGGCGCTGCTGGAGAGGTTGCCGTTTTCCAGCACCTGGGTGGTCGAGCTGGCGGAGAAGACCATCACGGCGCCGAGCGCGAGCAGGCAGAGGGTCGCCGTGAGCAGCATGTTGTACTCGGTCGAGGGAGCGGCGCGGCGCGCGCGCTTGGCCGGCCTGCGCCCGGCCTTCGCCGGCCCCGCGAGGCGGCCGAGGGCGAGCGGGAGCGAGCTCATCGCAGGCCCTCGACGAGCTCGCGGAAGCGATCGCCGCGGCGTTCGAAGTTCTCGAAGGCGTCGAAGCTGGCGCAGGCCGGCGCGAGCAGCACCGTCTCCCCCGGGCCGGCCGCGGCGGCGGCGCGGCGGACGGCGTCCTCGAGGTCCTCGCAGCGGTGCAGCTCGACTCCGGCGCCGAGCGCCGGCGCCAGCTCCTCGGCCAGACGCGTCGCGGTGGCGCCGATCAGGTAGCAGGCGACGCAGCGCTCGCGGACCGGATCGAGCAGCGGCGCGAACGGCTCGCCCTTCTCGCTGCCGCCGAGGATCGCGTGGACGCCGCCGGCGAAGGAGCGCAGGCCGACCGTCGCCGAGGCGACGTTGGTCGCCTTGGAGTCGTTGACGAAGCGGACGCCGGCGATCTCGTCCACCTGCTCGAGCCGGTGGGGGACGCCGGCGAAGGAGCGCAACCCGGCGCGGACCGCGTCGCGGTCGATTCCCAGCGAGAGCGCCGCCGCGGCGGCGGCCATCGCGTTGGCGACGTTGTGCTCGCCGAACAGCCCCAGCTCCGCGACCGTCAGCAGCGGCTCGCCGTCGTAGAAGATCGTGCCCGCGGCCAGCGCCACCTCGCAGTCGGGGCCGGCGCCGCGGCAGAAGGCGACGCGGCGGGCGCAGCCGCCGAGGTCGACCCCGGCCAGCTCCGGGTCGTCGCCGTTGTAGACGGCGACGTCGTCGTTGCCCTGGTTGGCGAAGATCCGCAGCTTCGCCGCCAGGTAGGACTCGAGGTCGGCGTGGCGGTCGAGGTGGTCGGGGGCGAGGTTGAGGAAGACCGCGCACTCGGGGGCGAAGAGGGAGGTGTCCTCGAGCTGGAAGCTGGAGGCCTCGCAGACCACGGTCGCCTCGGGCTCGACCGCGCCGACCAGCTCCGAGAGCGGGGTGCCGACGTTGCCGGCGACGGCGACCGGCTCGCCGGCGCTGCGGTAGAGGTGGCCGAGCAGCTCGACCGTCGTCGTCTTGCCGTTGGTGCCGGTGACGGCGAGAAAGCGGTTGGGCAGCGCCCGCCAGGCCAGCTCCAGCTCGCCGACGACCTCGACCCCGCGCGCCAGCGCCGCGGCCACGACCGGCGCCTCCCGCGGGACCCCGGGGCTCTTCACGACCGTGCGAATTCCGTCGAGCTGGGCCAATCCATCCGCATCCAGGAAGACTTCGACGCCGACCCCCCGCAGCCCTGCCGCCCCCCGCGGATGCCCGGAATCGACCCCGATCACGCTCTCCCCCCGCGCCGCCAGCAGCCGCGCCGCCGCCTGCCCCGACCGCGCCAGCCCGACCACCAGGAACGGCCCCGCCGGCAAGGGCGGGCGGATCTCCTTCGGCGGCGGTCCTGGCATACCGCCTATCTTCGGGGCTTACGCACCCGCTTCCTGTTCGACTCGAGCTCTTCTTCCGCCTCGAGCATGTGGAGGTGGAGCAACGTGGACAAGCCGATCACGGCAAGCCCCATCCAGCCGAGCGCCTGTCGGCTCCACCCAAGCGCATCGACGAGGAAAACGAGCCCCAAGACCACGGCCAAGCTGATCCCGGTCGGCACGATCCAGGAGCGTCGGCGCACTCTCAGAAGAGGCCGGAGAACAAGTTGAAGAAGACGAATAAACATATGGTCACCCCCGTTCCGTAATAGCTTCCGACAAGAACGGTCCGCAGACGCTTGTCTGCATCGTAGCCCAGCCAGCGGGCACGCGTCTCGCCGAAATAGCCGCCCAGCGCAGCGCCGAGAGCGACGATGTTCGGGCTGGAGAGATCTGGCAGAGCGGCCGCGGGAAGCACCGAACGACCGTAGGAACAGCCGGCGCACACATGGCGCGCTAAATGCAAATTCTCTCGCCCAGATTTGCGCCCTTCAGCGCACGAAGTCGCGGATCTCGGCGGCGAGCGCCTTCGGCTGGTCGAGCGGGATCAGGGTGTAGCAGTCGGGCAGCTCGACGTAGCGGGAGTCGGGGAAAGAATTCGCCAGCTCGCGTCCCTCGGCGTTGGGCATCATCTTGCCCTCGCGGTCCCAGACGACCAGGACGGGGCGCTCGAAGGAGCCCAGGGCCGGGGCCGCCGCCCGGATCGCCTTCTTGCCCCGCATCGCGTCACCGGCGTACTTGCGCAGGTCGCGGCGGATCTCGGGCCGGCGCAGAGGCTCCAGCCAGTCCCGCATCAGCTCCTCGGGGATGCCGCGCTTGCTCATCTGCCCGTAGACGAACGGCAGCCGCCGCAGCCACGGCCGCAGCAAGGTCTGGCGCATCATCGCCAGGCCGCCGGGGAGCTTGCAGGAGAGCCAGGCGGCGTGGCCGCCGAGGCCGGGCGGGTAGTTGCCGGCGGTCTCGCAGGAGACCAGGACCAGCCTGCCGACCCGCTCGACGCCGCCGTCGGCGATCATCGTCTGCGCCCCGCCCCAGTCGTTGAAGCAGAGGACGACGTCGCGCAGGTCGAGCCGCTCGAGGAACTCGGTGACGATCCTCCCCACCCCCCGCAGCGAGAGGTCGGCGTCGGCGCGCAGCGGCCGGCGGTGGGCGCCGAAGGGCAGGACCGGGGTCAGGCAGCGGTGCTCGGCCCGCAGCGCGTCGATGACTCCCTGCCACTGGCGCCCGTCCATCGCCAGGCCCGGCAGGAAGACCAGCGGCGGCCCCTCGCCGCCCGTGTCCCCGTACTCGACGACCCCCACCGAAAGCTCAACTTCCGCCATCCGACACCAAGGCTACATGGGCACTGGGGGTCAGCAGATCCTCGCCGAGGCGAGCGCACTCTACGGCCTCCTGTTGGCCGAGCTCGCCGGCCCCGAGGGGCGCCTTCGTCCTCTCCCGAGCCCTGCGTTCGACCGAGCCCGTGGAACTTGCCGGAGAGGCATCGGTCGAAGCGATCGAAGCCGAGCGCCGACGCCAGAAGGCCGGGGGTGCCCCTCCAGCGCAGCGGCGTCCCTGATTTTCGCAGTGCCCGTCGGCGAGAGACGCAGCGTTAACGGCGAAAATCCCAGCAAGCGGGTGGGGCACCCCTGGCCTTCCCCGCCCGCTCAGCGCCCGATCGACTGCTGGTAAAGCGTAAATCCGATCCCGCTGCAGACGGCAGCCACGATCCAGAACCGCAGCATGATCTTCGTCTCCGACCAAGCCATCATCTCGAAGTGATGGTGCAGCGGCGCCATCAGCAGCACCCGCCGCCGGAAGGTCTTGAAGGAGAAGACCTGGATCGCGACCGAGAGCGCCTCGATCACGAAGATGCCGCCGATGATGATCAGCAACACCTCGGTCTGGGTCATCACCGCCAGCGCCCCGATCGCCCCGCCCAAGCCGAGCGAGCCGGTGTCGCCCATGAAGATCGAGGCCGGGAAGGCGTTGAACCAGAGGAAGCCGATGCAGGCGCCGACCAGGCAGGCGGAGAGCAGGGCCAGGTTCTGCTGCTGGTTGGCGACGAAGGCGATCGCCGTGTAGGCGAGGAGGACGATCGCGCAGGAGCCGGCGGCGAGGCCGTCGAGGCCGTCGGTCAGGTTGACGCCGTTCGAGGTGCCGGCGATGACCAGGAAGACGAGGACGAAGTAGAGGACCGGGCCGAGGTCGACGCTGCCGCCGCCGATGCGGAAGTAGAGGATCGGCTCCAGCCCGACCTCGTGCCGCGCCACCCACCAGAGGCCGAGCGCCAGGATCAGCTGGAAGAGCAGCTTCCAGCGCGCCGAGAGGCCGAGCGAGCGGCGTTTGACGATCTTGATGAAGTCGTCGGCGAAGCCGATCGCGGCGCAGCCCAGGGCGACGCCGAAGACGGCCAGGCTCTGGGCGTCGCGGTCGGAGAGGACCAGGTAGGGGACGCAGATCGCGGCGAAGATGATCAGCCCGCCCATCGTCGGCGTGCCGGCCTTGGCGTGGTGCTCCTGCGGCCCGTCCTCGCGGATGTGCTGGCCGAACTCGCGCACCCGCAGGTACTCGATGAACTTCGGGCCGAGGAAGATGCAGATCAGCATCGCCGCCATCCCGGCGATCAGCACTTCGCCCATCAGACCTGCTCCAGCAGCGCCGGCAGCGCCTCGGCGACGGCCTCGAGGCCGGCCGAGCGCGAGCCCTTGACCAGCACCGCGTCGCCGGGCTCCAGCAGCGCCGCCAGCAGCTCCGCCGCCTCGGCCGGGTCGGCGACGAGCTCGTCGGGGTCGTAGTCGCGGGACGGCAGCCCGACCCCGATCAGCAGGTCGGTGCCGGCGGCGCGGGCGTGGGCGCCGACCTCGCGGTGGTAGCCGGCGGCGCCGGGCCCGAGCTCGCCCATCTCGCCCAGCACGGCGACGCGGCGCGGCGCCTCGAGCGTCGCGAGATGGTCGAGCGCCGCTCGCATCGACACCGGGTTGGCGTTGTAGCAGTCGTTCACGAGGACGATCCCGTCGCCGAGCTGCAGTCGCTCGCCACGGAAGCGGGAGAATCCTATGCCCGCAGCGCGGTCGGCCATCTCGGCCGGCGACGCGCCCAGCGCCACCCCGGCGCCGATCGCCGCCAGGGCGTTGGTCAGGTGGTGGGCCTCGACGAAGGGGAAATGGAAGCGCTGCTCCCCCAGCGGGGTCGCGATCAGCGCCTCGGTGACCCCCTCGGAGACGCTCGTCTCCAGCGCCGCGACATCGCCGCCGGGGCCGAAGCGCAGCAGCCGCGGCGCCCGCTCCAGGTGCGGCTCCAGCTCGCCCGCGGCGACCGGCACGACCGCGGTGCCGTCGGCCGGCAGCGAGTCCAGCACCTCGGCCTTGGCGGCGGCGATCGCGGCGACCGAGCCGAGCAGCTCGACGTGGACCGGGCCGACGTTGGTGATCACCGCCACCTCGGGCTCGGCGATCGCCGCCAGCTCGGCGATCTGGCCGGGGCCGCGCATCGCCATCTCCAGCACCAGCGTCTCGGTCTCGGCGGGGGCTTCGAGCACGGTCAGAGGCAGCCCGATCTCGGTGTTGAGGTTCTCGCGGTTGGCGTCGACGCGGCCGGGCAGGAGCGCCCGGGCGATGTCCTTGACCGAGGTCTTGCCGACCGAGCCGGTGACGCCGACGACACGGGCGCCGAGCGCCCGCCGCCAGGCCCGGGCCAGCGCCTGCAGCGCCACCAGCGGCTCGGCGACGGCGAAGACCCAGGCGCCGTCGAGGCCGGCGGCGCGCTCGGCGCCGACCACCGCCCCCCAGGCCCCGGCCGCGATCGCCGCCGCGGCGAACTCGCCGCCGTCGCGGCGCTCGCCGCGCAGGCCGAAGAAGAGGTCGCCGGAGCCGCTGGCGCCGGAGTCGATCGTCGCCCGCCGCGGCGGTCCGTCCTCCCCCTCCGCCACCACCTCGGCCCCGAGCGCCGCCGCGATCTCCGCCGCCGTCAGCCTCACG
>Ga0265319_1000072_pt1 | contig 81225 bp, 66 predicted proteins | sample 4824metaG_FD_192443 | JGI IMG/M metagenome (GOLD analysis project Ga0265319, IMG submission 192443) | Rhizosphere microbial communities from Carex aquatilis grown in University of Washington, Seatle, WA, United States - 4-8-24 metaG | ecosystem: Host-associated > Plants > Roots > Rhizosphere >... | reverse complement strand
GGATGGTATGCTGACTCCGCTCACCGCCCCGGAGACCCTCGACCGTGCGCGCAAGGCGCTGCACTCGGGCCGGGGCGTCGGCCTGCCCGAATTGCTCCGGCTGATCGAGTCGCTCTCCACCAATCTCGGCGAGTCCACCATCAGCGAGATCGCCGAGCTCATCGAGCGGGAGCCCGCGGTGCTGTCCCGCGTCCTCACCGTCGCCAACACCCTCATGCACAACCCGGGGGTGGCGCCGGTGGCCTCGATCCCCCAGGCCATCCACCACCTGGGCTTCAACCGCGTGCGCACGCTCGCCGTGTCCCTCATGCTGCTGGAAAACACCGGCGGCGCCAACCCGCCCGAGCAGCGCGAGGCCGCCGCCCTCGCCCTCTGCGCCGGCCTCCTCGCCCAGGGTTGCGCCCAGGGCCTGGGCAACATCGACCCCGAGCTGGCCTTCGCCTGCGCAGCCCTGCGGCAGTTCGGCGCGATCATCCTGCCCGTCGTCTGGCTGAAACTCTGCCGGGAGATGCTGCAGCGGAGAAAAACCATGCCCGAGGAGCAGGCCGCCCGGGAGTGCTTCGGCCCCACGCCGCTGGAGCTGAGCCGCCGCCGCCAGCTACCGGTCCCGCCCGTCGCCGTCGCGGCCTTCAGCGGCCTGTCTGCCGGCTTGGTTTCGCGATCATCCGGCCGCAACCGGGGCCTTCATCCTGCTGCCGCTGCTCACCGCCCGGCGCGCCACGGGCCTCGTGCTCATCGGTTGGGACCAGCCCCGGCCGATCACGGTCACGCCCGCCCAGACCGAGATCGCCCGCCAGCTCTTCGCCAGCCGGTGCGCGGCCTGAGCGGCGGCTCCGGCCGCTGTTGCCGTTGACGCACCTCAACTCCTGCCCTGAGCTCCCGGGGCCGATGATCACCCCTGTGTTACTTCCCCGTCCGTCGACCGTCGCGTCCTGCCGTTGAACTCATCGCCGGAATCTCCCCGCTTCCGCCGGACTCTGCTCCGTGTCGGAGTGGAGCTTGGTTTCATCTCTTTCATCGTCCTTTTCCAGGAACTGACGCTGATCCGCTGGTTTCCCGCCACCGTCCGGGTCCTCGCCTTTTTCCCAAATCTGATCCTGCTCAGCACCTTTTTGGGCCTGGGTCTGGGTTGCCTGCGCTCGGCCGGGAAATCGCTGCTCTGGCTCTGGCCCGTCAGCCTGCTGGTGCTGGTGGTAATCGCCCGGCTGATGAGCCGCGTGGCCTTCACCGAGAACGCGGCGACCGAGCACCTCTGGCTGCTCTATTATGACCTCGGCCCCCAGGCCCCGGTCGTCAAAAGCGTCCTGCTGCCCATCCTGCTGGGCTTTCTCCTCAGCGCCGCCGCCTTCGTGTCCCTGGGTCAATTGCTGGCGGTCCGCCTGCAGGAATTCCGGGCCCGCGCCCGGCCGCTCCAGGGTTACGCGTGCGACATTCTCGGCTCGCTGGGCGGGATCATCGCCTTCGGCGGCTGCGGCTTCGTGGGCGTGGCCCCGGTCTGGTGGTTTGCCGTTGTGCTGGCCGCGGGCCTTTGGTTCTTCCTGACGGACTGGCGCGCCCTGCTGGCCTACGGGATCCTCGCCTGCGCGCTGCTGGGCCTCGTGCGCACCCTGGCGCCCCATGCGGTCTACAGCCCGTATTATGCCCTGACGGTGGGCCCGTTGTTCGATGGCAGCGGCCTCGGCATCCAGGCCAACGGCTCGATCCATCAGTACGCGTTCAAGCTGCGGGGCCGGGAACCGGCGCAGCGGACCCTGGTGCAGACCGGCTACCACCTGCCGTATGAGCTCCTCGGCCATCCGCCCGGCCGCGTGCTGGTGCTCGGCGCCGGCTCGGGCAACGACGTGGCGGTCGCGCTCGACCATGGGGCGGAGTCCGTGACCGCCGTCGAGATCGATCCGGTGATCCTGGCCATGGGCGACCTGCATCCGGACCGGCCCTACGCGTCGCCCAGGGTCCGGAAGGTCAACACCGATGCGCGCTCCTTCCTGAACGAATCCCGCGAGCAATACGACCTGATCGTCTTTGGCACGCTCGACTCGATGACGCGGTTGTCCGCCCTCGCGAACGTGCGGCTCGACAATTTTGTCTACACCCGGGAATGCATCGCGGCCGCCCGGGGGCATCTTTCGGACCGGGGTGGCATCGTCATGTATTTCATGTCCGCGGAGTCCTACATCGACGAGCGGCTCTGCGGCCTCCTGACGGCGGAATTCCAGCAGCTGCCCCACGTCGAGAAAAAGCGCTACCTGGCCTTCAACCGGATCTACCTCGCGGGCCCGGCCTTCGAGCACCTCGCGGGCCCGCAGCGGCGCGCCCTGCTCCCGTGGGTCCGGCCCCTGCTCGGGCGCATCGAACTGCCCGGGGACGACTGGCCGTACCTGTATCTGCAGAGCCGGGGCATCAGCCCGTTCTACCTGCGGCTGATCGGCGCCATCGCCCTGATCACGGTGGCCGCCGTCGCCCTCGTCTCGCGGGACCTGCGGGCCAGCCTGGCCCGGGGCCGGATCGACGGTGAAATGTTTCTCTTCGGCCTCGCGTTCCTGCTGCTCGAGACGAAATCGGTCACCACCATGTCGCTCCTGTGGGGCGCGACCTGGCTGACCTGCGCGGTGGTCTTCGGCGCCATCCTGGCGATGGTGCTCGCCGCCACCCTGGTCGTCCAGTGGCGGCCGCCGCCGTGGGCCTGGTGCATGGGTGGCCTCCTGGTCTCGCTGGCGGCCGCCTATGCCGTGCCGGTCCACCTCCTGCTGCGCACAGACCTGCTCGCCCGGTTCGCCCTGTCCTTGGCTTTTGTGGGCACGCCGGTCTTTTTCGCCGCCGCCGCCTTCGCCCTGCGGTTCCGCGACCGGCCGGAGGCCGACCTCGCGCTCGGCTGGAACCTGCTCGGGGCGGTCGCCGGCGGGCTGGTGGAGTTCGTTTCCATGCTGACCGGCATCCGGGCGCTCTATCTGGCCGTCATGATCGCCTACCTCGGCATCATGCTGCTCCGGCGGCGGGCCGGCGGCCGGGCGCCACCCAGGCCGCGGCCTACCGCGTCAGTTTCCGGTACTTGATCCGGTGCAGCTGGTCCGCGTCCTTTGCCTCGGTTTCGCGCCAGCGAGAACCGGGGACAAACACCGGGTGGCCGGCCCCTCGACAAGCTCTGGGCCTTGAGCCTGTCGAAATGGCAGACCACAACGGTGTCCTCACCCGACAGGGATCAGATTTTCACCGGGTCAGTTTGCGGTATTTAATCCTGTGGGGCTGCTCGGCATCCTTCCCCTTCCGCTTCTTGAAGTCCTCCACGTAGCCCGCGTAGTTGCCGGCGAACCAGTGCACCTGGCTGTCGCCCTCGAACGCCAGGATGTGCGTCGCCACGCGGTCGAGGAACCAGCGGTCGTGCGAGATGATGACGGCGCAGCCGGCGAAGCCCTCGAGCGCCTCCTCCAGCGCGCGGATGGAATTCACGTCGAGGTCGTTGGTCGGCTCGTCGAGCAGCAGCAGGTTCGCGCCGCTCTTGAGCACGCGCGCCAGCAGCACACGGTTGCGCTCGCCGCCGGAAAGCACGCCCACCTTCTTCTGCTGGTCCGCCCCGGTGAAGCCGAACTGCGCGCAATACGCCCGGCTGTTCACCGCGCGGCTGCCGAGCTGGAGGATCTCCTGGCCGTCGCTGATGACCTCCCAGATCGTCTTGGCGCCCTCGAGCGATTCGCGCGACTGCTCGACGTAGGCGAACTTCACCGTGTCGCCGACCTTGAACGCGCCGGCGTCGGCCCGATCCAGCCCGGTGACGAGCCTGAACAGCGTGGTCTTGCCCGCGCCGTTGGGGCCGATGACGCCCACGATGCCGCCGGGCGGCAGCGAGAACCCGAGGTTCTCGAACAGGAGCTTGTCGCCGAAGGCCTTGCCCACCCCCGTCGCCTGCACCACGAGCGTGCCAAGCCGCGGCCCGGGCGGGATGATGATCTCGAGTTTTTTCTCCTGCTCGGCGACGTCCTGCTTGAGCATGGCCTCGTAGGCGTTGAGCCGCGCCTGGCCCTTCGACTGCCGGGCCTTGGCCGAGGATCGGATCCACTCGAGCTCGCGCGCCATCGCCTTCTGGCGCTTGCCCTCGGTGCGCTCGGCGACGGCGGACATCGCCTGCTTCTGCTCGAGCCACGACGAGTAGTTGCCCTTGAACGGCAGGCCGTGCCCGTGGTCGAGCTCCAGGATCCAGCCGGCGACGTTGTCGAGGAAGTAACGGTCGTGCGTGACGGCGATGACCGTGCCCTCATAACGGCTGAGGTGCTGCTCCAGCCAGTTGACCGAGTCGGCGTCGAGGTGGTTCGTCGGCTCGTCGAGGAGCAGGATCGACGGTTTTTGCAGCAGCAGGCGCGCCAGCGCGACCCGGCGGCGCTCGCCGCCGGACAGCGTGTCGACGCTGGCCTCGCCCGGCGGGCAGCGCAGCGCGTCCATCGCCTGCTCGACCAGCGGGGCGACGTCCCACGCGCCGAGATGGTCGATCTGCTCCTGGAGCTTAACCTGTTTCTCGCCGATGGCGTCGCGGGCCTGGTCGTCCGGCGCCGCGGAGAGTTCGTCCCAGCTCGCGTCATAGGCCGCCGTCAGGTCGGTGAGGTGCTTCACGCCCTCCTCGACGCAGGCGCGCACGGTCGCGCCCGCGGTGAGCGCCGGCTCCTGCGGCAGGAACCCGACGGTGTAACCCGGCTCGAAGTGCACCCGGCCGTCGATCTCGGGGTCGATCCCCGCGAGGATGCGCATGAGCGACGACTTGCCCGAGCCGTTGAGCCCGAGCACACCGATCTTGGCGCCGTAGTAGAACGACAGGGAGATGTCGCGGAGGATCTCCTTGCGCTCGATCTTCTTCGAGACGCCGAGCATCGAGAAGATGATCTTGGGGGCTTCGGGCGTGGCCATGGCCGGAAAGCTGGGAGTCCGGGGCCAGGAGTCGAGCGCAAGAATCAGGAGGGCCCGGCACGATTTCCCCCTCAACTCCGGAGTTGGCGTGCCGTTTAACCGGGTGGTCCCGCGAGACCGACCACGCCATCGCTCCATCCAGCCGACCGCACGGGCGGAGCGGCGGGAAAACATTCCCATTGATGAAGCCAGCCAACCCTCCCGAGCCCACCTGGGCTCCGTTCCGCCGCGCCCCCCGCTGGGGGCAGGCGGCGCTGGGCCTGAACCTGGGCTTCATCGGCTGGCTGCTGACCGCGCCGGAGCGCACGCGGGCAATGCGGCTGTTCAGCATCGGTTTCCTGGCGGCCGTCAATTTCGCCGTGGCCTGGGCCTTCCGGCTCGCGGCGCGGCGGGAAAGCCTGCCCCGCGCGGTGCAGCAATCCCTCCGGCTGGTCGCGGCCGGCAACGCCATGGTCGGACTGGGCGCGGCCTATCTGTTCTTTGAGGTGGTCAGGGCGAAGAACTACACGAGCACCTTCAGCGTCGCGGACGCGTTATTCCTGCTCAGCTATCCCCTGATCATGCTCGGGATGGCGCGGCTGCCGCGCGGCGACCGGCCCGCGGCCGGCCGCGGGCGGATCGCCCTGGACGGCGCGGCCTGCGTGGTCGGCGTCGGCGTGCCTTTGTGGCTGGGGGCGGTGGGCCCGGCGTTCCGGGACGCCACGGGCCCGGACGCCTTGCTGGTCGTGCTGTGGCCGGGGGTCGCCTTCGTGGGGCTGGTCGCGGTGAACACCGCCTTGCTCACGCGCGCCCCGGTGCCCACGCGCGGGGCGCTGTGGCTGTTGCTGGCGAGCCTCGGGGCTTCGTGGCTGGCCGACCTGATCTTTGCCCTCGATGCGTCGGCCCTGGTCGTCCGGCACAGCGCCATCCACTGGAGCAACCTGGTCAACGCCGTCTCATCCTGTCTGAGCCTGCTCGCGGCCTGGCGCTTCTCATCCGACCCGCTGCCCGCGCAGCCGCGGTTGCGGCCCGCGGCCTTCAGCCCGGTGCCCATGGCCACCATGATCATCGTGGCGGCGTGGCTCATCATCCTTTCCCTCGTGACCCCGGCCGATCCGCAGATGCTGCGGCGGATCCTGCCCGGATTGATCCTGCTCTTCTTCGTCCTGCTCATCCGCGAGGTGCTCGTGCTCATCGACACGGGCCGCTGGATGGCGGCGGAACAGGCCCGCGAGAGCCACGCGCGCGTCGAGGCGATGGTCCGCCACTCGTCGGACGTCCTGATGGTCGTGGATGCCCCGGGCACGATCCAGTTTGCCAGCCCCTCGCTCACCGCCGTGCTCGGCCTGCCGGTCGACCGGCTCGTCGGCGAACCCCTGGTGCGGCTCGTGCACCCCGATGACGAAGCCCCGGGCCGGCTTTTTCTCGACGGCCTGACGCAGGCGCCCGCCGCGGTGGCCGGCGTGCACTGGCGGTTGCGCCACGCCGACGGGACTTATCGCGAATTTGAGACCGCGGGCAGCAACGCCCTGGGCGAACCGGCCGTCGCCGGGCTCGTGTTGAACTCCCGCGACGTCACGGAACGCCGGTTGCTCGAGGCGGAGCTGCGGCAGTCGCACAAGCTGGAAGCCATCGGCCGGCTCGTCGGCGGCATCGCCCATAATTTCAACAATCTCCTGGCCTCGACCTTTCTGCGCCTGGACTTTATCCGCCGGGACCGGCAGCTGCCGCCGGAGCTGGAGCAGGAGATCGTCGCCCTGGAAGCGGGGGCGAAGCGGACCGCCGCCCTGATCCTGCAGCTCCAGTCCATCGGCCAGGTGCGCATGCTCCGCCGCAAGCAGGTCGAGCTGGGCGCGATGCTCGCCGAATTGCGGCCCGAGCTGGAGCGCCTCGTGGGCGGGCCCATCGAGCTGGTCCTCGTCGATGCGGCCCGGCCGGAATGGATCGAGGCCGACAGCACCCTGATCAACCAGGTCATCCTCAACCTCTGCGCCAACGCGCGCGATGCCATGCCGCACGGCGGAAGGCTGACGATCACCATCACCCGGGGCGAGCCCCCGGCCGACGCCGCTGGACCGGGCCTGCCCGGCGACTATGTCTGCCTGAGTTTCCAGGACACGGGCCGCGGCATCGACGAACCGACCCGCCAGCGCCTCTTCGAGCCGTTTTTCACCACGAAGGATGTCGGCCTGGGGCTCGGCCTGGGCCTGGCCGCAGCCCAGGGCATTGTGCAGCAGCACCACGGCCGGCTCGTCGTCGACAGCGCCGTCGGTCGCGGTACCACCTTCCGCATCCTCCTGCCCGTGGCACCGGACACGAACGCGGCCCCGGCCCCTGAGGCCGCCCCGGCCGCCGTCCGGCCGCCGCCCGGCCGCAAGCTCCACCACCGCCTCACACCTCGTACAGCCGCAACGGAATCGGGTCGATGATCCGGGCCTTCGGCAGCTGCTCGGCGAGCTGGGCCTTGAACCAATCGCGCGCATCCGGGTCGCCGTGGGTCAGCACGATGCTGCGGGCCTTCGTCTGCACGGCGAATTCCAGCAGCTCCCCGCGCTCCGCGTGGCCGCTGAGCTCGAAGCGGTCGATCCGCGCCCGGACCTTGGCCCGCACGTCGAGGGCCTCGAACAGGAAGGTCGCGCCGGGTTTCGCCGCCAGCAGCTTGCCGCCGGGGGTGTCGGGGTCACAGTAGCCGACGAACCCGATCGTGTTCCGCGCGTGGCCGAGCAGGCCCGAGGCCAGGGCGTAGCTGGGCGTGCGCTCCACCAGCATGCCGGAGCTGACAATGTAGAGGCCCTTCTGCGCCGGCTCCTGGCCGGGAGTGAGCTTCTTCGGCAGCTTGCGCAGGTTCAGGTCCTTGAGGATGCGGAGGTCGAACTGCACGTCCTTCGTCTTGCGCGCGACCTCGTCGAACAGCTCGGACAGCCCGATGCCGAGCCCGCCCGCATAGATCGGGCACTCGATCAGCCGGCCGAACCGCCGCGCGTCGTGGAACACCGCGAGCAGCTCCTGCATGCGGCCGAGGGCGAAGACCGGCAGCAGGAACGAGCCGCCCTTGGCGATCGTGTCGTTGATCGAGTCGATCAGCCGGGCGATCTCGTGCACCCGCTCCTTGCCGTAGGCTCGCTCCGTCATGCCGCGCGTCGTCTCGATGATCAGCGTGTCGAAATGGCCGATGGGGAAATGCGCGCCGCGCAGCGTGCGCAGGTTCTCGAACAGCACGTCGCCGGTGAGGAAGATCTTGCGCAGCCCGTGGTGGATCTCCACCGCCGTGGCGCCCGCGACGTGGCCCGACGGGTGGAACATCAGCTCGATCTCGCCCCGCCGGCCCTTGATCTTCTTGACCTTCTTGAAGGGCAGGCTGACGAACCGCCGGGTCAGGCCCTCGATCTCCTTGTGGGTGAAGAGCGGGTAGCCGGGGATGTTGTCCTCCTCCTTCTGCTTCTGCATCACGTTGGCCGAATTGTGCAGCATCTTCTCGATCAGCATCCGGCTCGACTGGGTGAGCAGCACCGGGGTCTTGGGGTGCTGGCGCATGACCACGGGCAGCCCGCCGATGTGGTCGAGGTGACAGTGCGTGACGATGATGAGGTCGAGCTCGACGTCGCGCAGCAGCGAGAGGTCCGGCAGGGCGCCCACGCCGGGCGTCTTGGGGTTCAGGCCGCAGTCGACCAGGATGTTCAGGTCGCCGATCAGCAGGTAGAGGGAATTCGCGCCGATGCCGCCCTGGCGGTTGAGGTCGATGAGTTTCATAAGTTGAAACGGCCCATAGAGAGGCCGCCCGCCGGCCCAGGCAAGCCCCCAGTTTGGCCCCGGCCGGCCGCCTACGCGGGCGGCGGCCAGCGCCGGCGCCACCGGAGGGCCACCGTCACCAGCGCGATCAGCGCCGGCACCTCCACCAGCGGACCCACGACCGCGGCCAACGCCGCGCCCGAACGGAGGCCGAACACGCCCACCGCCACCGCGATCGCCAGCTCGAAGTTGTTGCCCGACGCCGTGAAGGCCAGCGTGGCCGCCCGGGCGTAGTCCGTCCCCGCCCGCCGGCTCATCCAGAAGGTCGCGCCGAACATCAGGCCGAAATACACCAGCAGCGGCAGCGCGATCCGCAGCACGTCGAGCGGGAGCTGCAGCACCGTGCCGCCCTTCAGGCTGAACATCACGAAAATCGTGAACAGCAGCGCCAGCAGCGTCAGCGGGCTGATGACCGGCACGAATTTCCCGTCATACCAGGCCGTGCGCGCGCCCCGCCGCAGCAGGGTGCGCGTCGCCCACCCCGCGAAAAACGGCACGCCGAGATAGATGAACACGCTCCGGGCCACGCTCGCGATCGTGATGCTCGACAGGTCGAGCGCCCCGAGGTCGAGCCCGACCAGCGGCGGCAGCACGCGCAGGAACAGCCACGTCATCGGGGCGTAGAACACGACCTGGAAGAGCGCGTTGAACGCGACCAGCCCCGCGCAGTATTCGCGGCTGCCGCCGGCCAGGTCGTTCCACACGATCACCATCGCGATGCAGCGGGCCAGCCCGATCAGCACCAGCCCGGCGAAGTACTCCGGCCGGTCGCGCAGGAAGATCGCCGCGAGGGCGAACATCAGCACCGGGCCCACGAGCCAGTTCTGCACCAGCGACAGCCCGAGCACCTTCCGGTCCCGGAAGACGTCGCGCAGCTCCTCGTAGCGCACCTTGGCCAGCGGTGGATACATCATCACGATCAGGCCGATCGCGATGGGCACCGACGTCGTGCCCACACTCCACGCCGTCAGGGCCGCCGGCAGCCCCGGCAGGAACCGGCCGGCGAGCACCCCCGCGGCCATCGCGAGAAAAATCCAGGCCGTCAGGTAGCGGTCCAGGAAGGAGAGCTGCCGCAGAAGGGGATCTGGTGCGGCCGGCCCGCCGCCGGCGCCGGCCCGTGCGCTCATCGTTGCATCGCCTCCTCGCCGGCCAGCTTGCACTGGTCGCCCACCCCGCGCACCGCGACGGCGTCGCGCAGCTGCGCATCGGAGAAGGCGCAGAACAGGTCGACCCGCCGCGCGATCTGCGAGGCCACGCGGACGAACTCGCGGTATTTTTTCTCCTCCGTGCCCTCCGCCGCCGCGGGGTCGGGCGAGCCCCAGTGGGCGATCATCGGCTGCCCCGGCCAGAGCGGGCAGGCCTCCCTGGCGTGGTCACAGACCGTGATGACCAGGTCCATCGGGGTGCCCTTGAACTCGTCCCACGACTTGGAGCGGCCGGCGCTGGCGTCGAGCCCGTAATGCTCGGCCAGCACCCGGATCGCGAGAGGGTTGACGCGCCCGGCGGGCCGGGAGCCGGCGCTGAACACCTCGAAGCGCCCGCGGCCCTTGGCCCGGAGCAGGTATTCACCGATGATCGACCGGGCGGAGTTGCCGGTGCAGAGGATCAGGACTTTGCAGGCAGGTGTCTGGTTCATGGGTAAAATGGAATCAACGCGCGGCGGCGGCGGCTTTGCGGCCGCGCCGGGCCGGGGCGCAGCCGCAGCCGGCGGTGTCCGCGGCCGGGTCGGGCGCCAGCTTTCGCAGCCGGGTCAGGTCGCGCCGGAAGTGCGGATCCTCCCGCGCGCAGTCCTGCAGGCAGGCGAGGTTGGCGCGCAATCCGGACGAGGGATTGGCGGGCAGGGCGTAGACCACCCAGTTGCCCCGCCGCTCGCACTCCACCAGCCCCCGCGCGCGCAGGTACGCGAGGTGCTTGGAAATCTTCACCTGCGGCTCGCCCAGCACCGCCTGGAAGTGGCAGACGCAGAGCGGCCCCCGGGCGAGCACCTGCAGCAGCCGCCGCCGCGTCTCGTCGCACAGGCACTCGTAGATCTTCCCCAGGGTCATGCCAAACCATATACTCGCCAAGGAATATGTTGCAAGCGCCGAACCGGCCCGTGACCGGATTGTCACGGACGGTGCCCGGGCCCCCGCCCGCTTCCGGCTCGACTCGCGGGGCGCGGCGAATTGAATCCGGGCGCACCCACCCGCCCCCATGAAAAAATACCTCGTCGAGTTCATCGGCACCTTCTTCCTCGTGTTCACCGTCGGCATGGCCGTGCGCGGCGGCGCGCCGCTCGCGCCGCTCGCCATCGGCGCCGCGCTCATGGTCATGATCTTCGCCGGCGGCCATGTGTCGGGCGGACATTTCAACCCCGCCGTCACCCTTGCCGTCTACCTGCGCGGCAGGTGCCCGGCCCGGGACGTCGCGCCCTACTGGGCCGCGCAGTTCGCGGCGGGGCTCGTCGCGGCGCTGCTCGTCACGTATCTTTTCGCGGGCCGGCCCGCCGGCGGCCCGGCCCTGCGCGGCACCGTGCCGTCGGCCGTCGTCGAGTTCCTCTTCACCTTCGCGCTCGCCTGGGTCGTGCTCAATGTCGCGACCGCCAAGGGCACCGCGGGCAACTCGTTTTACGGGCTCGCCATCGGCATGACGGTGATGACCGGCGCCGTGGCGGTCGGCGGCGTCTCCGGCGGGGCCTTCAACCCGGCCGTCGGCCTGGGCGTCTTCACCATGGGGCTCGAATCCGCCCGGCAGTTTGCCGTTTACCTGCTCTCCGACCTCGCCGGCGGCGCGGTGGCGGCGCTGGCCTACCGGGTGGTCAACGGCGCCGAGTAGGCCCGCCGCCCAGTCGGCTCTTGCAAACCGCCGCAGGGTTTGGAGCATTCCGCCCATTCGCACGGCATGAAGAACGAAATCCTCTGGCTCATCCGGCTCGGCCTCGAGCAGAAATTGTTCACCCGTGAGCAGGCCCTGGCGGTCCTGCGCCTCGTCGGCCGGAACGCGGAGCTGATGGACTTCGCCCAGAAGCTGATCGACGAGAGCATCGTCCACGACGTGGCGGCGCTTGAGGCGGTCGCCGGCCACGCTATCACCCGCGCCGAGGCCGGGCCGCCCCCGGGCAACCCCCTCCTCGACGAAACCCCGGCCGCGCTGCCGGACAGCCCCGCCGGGGCCCGGGCCCGGGCCGCCGGCGCCGCCCCCAAGTTTCCGTTCGGCCGGATCGCGGACATGGACGATGCGACCCTCGCCCAGGCCCTCCGCCAGCTCCTGATTGATGCGGGCAAATTCGGGGCCAGCGACCTCCACCTCTCCGCCGGCTCCAAGCCCTTCGTCCGCAAGCATCGCGCGCTCACCGCCATCACCGAGCACGTCCTCACCGACCAGGAAGCCCTCCGGCTGAACACGGCCCTGCTCGCCGACCACCAGAAGAAACTCTACCTGGAGCGGCGCGACTACGACCTCGCCCTCGCCCTGGACGCCGACAACCGTTACCGGGTCAACCTGATGTTCCACAAGTGGGGCGCGTCCGGCTCCTACCGCATGGTCCCCGCCACCATGCCCAAGCTCGACGAGCTCGGCCTGCGCAACCTCGACGCCATCCGCAAGCTGCTCTCCTATCACAACGGCCTCATTCTTATCACCGGCCCGGTCGGCGCCGGCAAGACCACCACCCTCGCCGCAATGGTCGCCGAACTCAACGAGCAGCGCCAGGACCACATCATCACCGTCGAGGACCCCATCGAGGTCGTCCAGCTGCCCAAGGGCTGCAACGTCACCCAGCGCGAGGTCGGCCCGCACACCAAGTCCTTTTTCACCGCCCTCAAGGGCGCCCTCCGTGAGGACCCCGACGTCATCGTCATCGGCGAGCTCCGCGACCTGGAGACCATCGAGATGGCCATCAGCGCCTCCGAGACCGGCCACCTCGTCATCGGCACGATGCACACCAGCGACGCCTCGACGACCCTGAACCGGCTCCTCGATGTCTTCCCGCCCGCCCAGCAGACCCAGATCCGCGCCAGCGTGGCCGAGAGCCTCCGCGGCGTCGTCTGCCAGCGCCTGCTGCCCGCCCTCGACGGCGGCCTCGTCGTCGCCTGCGAGATCATGATTTCCAACACCGCCATCCAGGCCCTCATCCGCGACGGCAAGACCTCCGGCCTCCGCAACGTCATGGAGACCGGCGTCAAGGAGGGCATGTGCGTCATGGAAAACGTGGTCGCCGAGCTCTACGCGCAGAAGAAGATCTCCAAGGAGACGGCCCTGATCAACGTCTCCACCAAGAACGTCCGGCAGCGGATCGACCCGCCGCCGGCCCCGCCGCCGGTCGTGCCCGCAAGGAAGTAACCCATGGCCGCCATCGACTCCCTCCTCCGCACCATGCTCGAAAAGGGCGGCTCCGACCTGCACCTCACGGTCGGCCTGCCCGCCAAGTCCCGCATTTCCGGCTCGCTCGTGGCCATCGGCGACACCCCGCTCGACGCCCGGCAGATGGAGGCCTACCTCAAGGAAATCTGCCCGCCCAAGCGCTGGACGGAATTCCTCGAGCGCAAGGATCTCGACCTGGCGCACGAGGTCGAGGGCCTCGCCCGTTTTCGCGCCAATTTCCTCTACAACCACTGGGGGCAGGCCGCCGTCCTCCGCCAGATCCCGGCGAAGATCCTGTCGTTCAGCCAGCTCAATCTCCCCGAGGCGCTCAAGAAGCTCTGCCACCTCGACCAGGGCCTCGTCGTCGTCACCGGCCCGACCGGCTCCGGCAAGTCCACCACGCTCGCCGCGATGATCGACTACATCAACGACAACCTCGCGCGCCACATCATCACGATCGAGGATCCCATCGAGTTCGTCCACTCCTGCAAGCAAAGCACCATCGTCCACCGCGAGGTCGGCGACCACACCGAGACCTTCGGCGCCGCGCTGAAGGGCGCCATGCGCCATGACCCCGACATCCTCCTCCTCGGCGAGATGCGCGAGATGGAGACCATCAAGCTGGCCCTCTCCTGCGCCTCGATGGGCATGCTCGTCTTCGGCACCCTCCACACCAACAACGCGCCCAAGACCGTCGACCGCATCATCAACACCTTCCCGGCCGAGGAGCAGAACCAGGTGCGCGTCATGCTCGCCAGCTGCCTCGCCGGCGTTGTCGCCCAGCTGCTGTGCAAAAAGGTCCCCAAGGGCCGGGTCGCCGTCCATGAGATCCTGCTCCAGCATGAGGCGCTGCCGAACACCATCCGCTCCGGCCAGATCGCCAATATCCGCGGCATCATCGAGAGCGGCCAGGCCGAGGGCATGATCACCATGGACAACAGCCTCATGGCCCGGGTCAAGGACGGCACCATCGAGGCCAAGGAGGCCTACATGAAGGGCTCCAACAAGGCGCTGTTCGCCCCGCTGCTCAAGCCCGGCGACCTCGACCCCGGCGCCGGCCATTGAGCCGGGCCGGGCCGGCTATTATCCACCGCGCCGGCGCCCCCGCCAAATCCTACTAGTTCGCCGGCGGGCCGGAATTCCATTTGGCGGGAGCCCGCGGTTGAATATGTTGAAGTGTTGCCGCGGCAACCGGTGTTATGCCGTCTGCCTCCTCAACCGTCCCTCATGCCCACCCGCTCCCTCTTCCCCCTCCTGCTCACACTGACCGGTCTCTGCCTGGCCGGCTGCACCAGCACGCCCGCCACCGCGGACGCCCCGCATGCCCTCCCGGCGGCGAAAATCACCGCGATCAAGGGCCAGTTCCCGGTCCTGAACCGGGGCATGAGCGGAGCCGTCATCCGGCAGAAGCTGGGCGCGCCGGCCGAGATCGACCCCATGGACGCCCCCACGGGCAAGGCCGAGGTCTGGGTCTACCATTTTGAAAAAACCGTCGGCATGACCGAGGTGGCCACCAGCACCCACGACGTCCCCGCCTTCGGGGCCCCCCTCACCCTCGCCGGCATCTCGATGGTGCCCGAGCCCGTCTATACCATGAAAGAGGAAAAGGCCATGATCACCCTCAGCCTGCTGCTGTTCAACGACCAGCTGGTCGCCCAGAAGGCCCGGGTCGAGGACGGCGCCGACTACAAGTAGGGCGGCCCGCGGCGAATTTGATTTGGCTCGCAGCGGCGGGCCCCTCTAGCGTGCGGTCGAACTCTCGACCCCGCCCGCCCGCATGTCCCACCCCCTGCGTCCCTTCCTTACCATGACCCTGATCCTCTCCGGCGGCCTCGCCGCGCTTGGCGAACCTTCCTTCAAGACACCCGTCAGCTATGAGGACGCCGACCGCCGCGCCGGCGGGATCCTCGCCCAGCTTTCCACGGCGGAAAAGCTCCAGCTCGTGAGCGGGTACAATGGTTTTTTCATCAAGGGCTTCCCGGAACACGGCATGCCCGAGTTATACATGTCGGACGCCACCGGCGGCGTGAACATCCGCCGCAACGTCAGCAACGCCCTCGAGAAATCCACCGCCTTCCCCAATCCCCTCGCGCTCGCCGCGACCTGGAACCCCGGCCTCGCCTACCAATACGCCCGCAGCGTCGGCGAGGAATGCCGCGCCGGCGGCATCGCGATCCTGCTCGGCCCGGGCATGAACCTGTACCGCCAGTCCCAGTACGGCCGCAACTTTGAGTTCTGGGGCGAGGACCCCCTCCTCGCCGCGACCATGGTCGAGCGCTATGTCGCGGGCGTGCTCGACACGGGCACCATCCCGACGATCAAGCACTTCATCGGCAACGAGACCGACTTCCACCGCCGCACCTCCGATTCCCGCATCGACGAGCGCACGCTCCACGAGATCTACCTCCCGCCGTTCAAGGCGAGCATCGACGCCGGCGCGATGGCGGTGATGACCTCCTACAACCAGCTCAACGGCGAGTGGTGCGGGCAGAACCATGCCGTCATCACCGACCTGCTTCGCGGCGAGCTCGGCTTCAAGTGGCTCGTCATGTCCGACTGGTGGTCGGTCTGGGACGCGGAGAAGATCATGAAAAGCGGCCTCGACCTCGAGATGCCCGGCGAAAAATTCATCAAGGCCGACGGCGAACGCCTCCTCCTCGCCGGCAAGGTCGCCCCGGCCGACCTCGACCGCATGGCAAAGAGCATCCTCCGCACCTGCATCGCCATGGGCCTGTACGACCGCCCCGTCCAGGATGCCTATTTCCTCAAGAAATTTCCCGAGCACGAGCTGGTCGCGCTGCAGACGGCCCGCGAGTCCATGGTCCTCCTGAAAAACGACGGCACCCTCCCGCTGCGTCCGGACGGCACCGGCAAGATCCTGCTCACCGGCCGCTACGTCGACAGCCTCGCCCGGGGCGGCGGCTCCGCCGAGGTGCTGGGCTATGACAATGTCACCCTGCTGCAGGCCTTGAAGGACACCTACGGCGACCGCCTCGAATTTGTGCAGGATCCCACCGACGAGCAGTTGAAGGCCGCCGGCACCGTGCTGCTCAGCACCGGCACCAGCGACAGCGAGGGCTGGGACCGGCCGTTCGCCCTGCCCGCCGGCGAGGAGCAGCGCGTCACCCGCGCAGTGGCGCTCAATCCCCGCACCGTCGTCATCATGAACACCGGCGGGGGGGTCCGGATGACGGACTGGAACGACCGTGCCGCCGCCATCCTCTACGCCTGGTATCCCGGCCAGAACGGCAACCGTGCCCTCGCCGAGATCCTCACCGGCGCGACCAACCCCGGCGGCCGGTTGCCGATCACGATCGAGAAAAACTTCGCGGACTCGCCCGGCGCCGGCTACCTCCCCGCCGGCGAAAAGCTCTACACCGGCTGGGACGAGGACAACAACATGTCCCACCCCCTCTACCACGTGGACTACAAGGAGGGCGTGCTGGTCGGCTACCGCTGGTACGAGGCGAATAAAATCGCGCCGCTCTACGCCTTCGGCCACGGCCTGTCCTACACCACCTTCGAGTACTCGCACCTCACGGTCACCCCCGGCCTCCTCCCGGCCGACGGCCGCGTCAGCATCGAGTTCAGCGTGACCAACACCGGCAAGGTCGCCGGCACCGAGACCGCCCAGATCTACGTCCGCGACCCCCGGTCGGCCGTCGTCCGCCCCGCGAAGGAATTGAAGGGCTTCAGCAAGCTCACCCTGCAGCCCGGCGAGACCAAGAACGTCCGTGTCCGCCTGACCCCCCGCGCCTTCGCCTACTGGGACGTGGCCACCCACGCCTGGAAGGCCGAGCCGCACGAATATGCCATCCTCGTCGGCGCCGCCGCCGACGCCATCAAGCTCGAGGGCCAGGTCACGCTGCAATGATCCGCGGCCGGACCGGGCCGGACCTACGCCGGCCGGGTCGCCTGCTCGAGGCCAGCCAGGTGGGCCAGCGCCTCCGGCCGGCTGGTCCGGCACATCTCCAACGTCGGCCGCAGGTTCACACACACCGCCGGCCGTTCCGGCTTGCCGAAAAGGGCGCACCGCAGGCCCGGCAGCCGCTGGACGCAACGTATCCCCGCCGGTTTGCTAGGTGTCGTCTATATATTTCCTTCCAAGCTAGACCCAAACGCCTCAAGCAATGCACCTCTATGAAGAGCGGCAATCAGTCGATCTCAACGGCATGCTCGAGCCCGGCGACCTCGACGGCGGGCACGGATATCCGGTCACGCGGTTCATCTTTCTTCGCCGTTCAACGTTAAAGTTGAGCCACGCCGCTAGCGTCTGCTTCGGCTGCGTCACTTCTTTCGCACAACGACCGCGGTGCCGTAGCATAGAACCTCGACCGCCGCGCCTCGCGGCTCAACGGAAGATGCGTCGTAGCGGATGCCAACAATCGCATTCGCCCCAAGCTCCGCTGCGTGCTTTTCCAACGCCTCGAATGCTTGGCCGCGTGTCTGCTCACACATGGTGGTGTAAGCGCCAATCTTGCCGCCGATGAAGTTCTTCAAGCCGCCCATGATTCCCTGAGCAATCGTGGGTGAACGCACAATAATGCCGCGAGCCAAACCTTTGTGCTCGGCGATTTCGTAGCCGGGGATGTCAAACGTGGTTGATGCTAGCATAAATTTTTGCCTGCGCTACCAGCAGCTGGTCCTGACGCTGCGGTGCATGTCCTTCTTAGGATGAGCCTCGCCACCATTGAGGCAATCTCATTGTCGAACCTGGTGAAATCCCGCAACGAAGTGGCGGCAAGGATCCGCGCCAGGATCCGCCCCAAGCAGCTCGCCTTGAGCGCCGAAGACTCCCACGGGTCGTGGATCGGCCGAGATTGCGACCATGGCCCGCAGCTGCCGCCGGTCATGGCAGTTCTCGTTCCCCGAATAGGGCGCACGTGTTATCCAGCTGAAGCTGGTCCCATCCCCGGGATCGGCGATGAGATCGACGGCGCGATGCAACCCATCCCGCAATGGGAACGACAGTCCATGAGTTAGCCTTGGCCACAGAAAGCTCAGCCGGCACAGAACAATCCTGTTGCCGGGCCCACGAAACACACGAACTGCACGAAAAGAAACGCCGTTTCCATCCGATTGGAATAGGGTTCGGATACCTTCCCTTTTCGTGTCCATTCGTGTGTTTCGTGGGCAAAAACCCTTCTGTGCTTCCTGTGCCTTCCATGGTAAATATTCCCGCCATGAAAACCCACCGGCAGGAACTCTGGTTCGAGACCCCCACCCGCCGCGCTTTTCTCAACATCACGCCGCAGGTCGAGGCCGCCCTCCGCGCCAGCGGCATCCGGGAAGGCCTCTGCCTGGTCAACGCCATGCACATCTCGGCGTCCGTCTTCATCAACGACGACGAATCCGGCCTGCACGCCGACTACGAGCGCTGGCTGGAGATACTCGCGCCCGAAAAGCCGCACAGCGCTTACGACCACAACCGCACGGGCGAGGACAACGCCGACGCGCACCTGAAACGCCAGCTCATGGGCCGCGAGGTCGTGGTCGCAGTCACGGGCGGCCAGCTCGACTTCGGCCCGTGGGAGCAGATCTTCTACGGCGAGTTCGACGGCCGGCGCAAAAAGCGCGTGCTCGTGAAGATCATCGGGGAGTGACCGCGAGCCCGAAGCCGCGGGGAAGATAATTTCCACGAACAACGCCGAGAGACGCGGATTGGATTCAGGAAACGCCTTCAAATAAGATTGTCATCCTGCGTGCAGCGAAGGCTCCAGCATGGGTTTCGTCGTCGGGCATGTTGATCGATTCTTCGCGACGCTCAATTTGACAGGCGCCAGCAAGTTTGAGATCCCTCCCGTGTCAGCCGTGATCATCCGCGAAATCCACGGAGAAAGGATATTGCCCAACCGCACGCTTGCCCCGGCCAGACGGTGAATCCATCTTCCCCGCCACTTATCGCATGAGCCAGCACACGCCCGCCAGCATGTCTCCCCGCGACCTCGGGGTTTTTTTGCACGAGAAAATCCCCCTCAGCGGCGCCATGGGGGTGCGCGTCATCGAGGGCGGCGCCCGGTTCGTGCTCGAGGCGCCGCTCGAGCCCAACGTGAACCATCTCGGCACCGCCTTCGGCGGCTCGCTGCACGCGCTCCCCACCCTCGCCTGCTACGCCGTGGTCTGGACCCTCCTCGTCGAGGCCGGTCTCGACGGCCACGTGGTGGTCAAGCACAGCTCGGCCCGGTATCGCGAGCCGGTCAGCGGCCTGTTGCGCGCCGTGTGTGCGCGCCCGGCCGCCGGCCCGGTCGCGATCTTTCTCGCCGACCTCCGCCGGCACCGGAAGGCGCGGATGGAACTCCACGCCACCGTCGAAGGCGCCAACGGCCGGCCCGCGGTCGAATTCTCCGGGACCTTCGTGGCCTTGGTCTGAGGGCCCGGCCGGCCCGTCTTACTCATCCAATTCCATCCGCCTTGCTCCAAGCCGGAGGGGGCGCATGCTCGCGGCTGGTCCGTCCCCTACCCCTCATGCCCTCTCCCACGTTTCGTCCCCTCCGGGCCGCCGCTTGCGTCCTTGGCCTGTCCGCCGCGCTGTGCCAGGCGGCCCCGGATCAAGCCGTCCCCGTCAAATGGCTCGACGGCACCCCCGCCCCGCTCGCCGCCGGCGTCAGCTTCGGCGTGCCCTGGCCGCGCGGCGCCCTGCCGAAGACCCAGGCCTTCGCGCTCGCCGCCGCCGACGGCAAGGCCCTGCCCGTCCAGACCTGGCCGCTGGCGTACTGGCCGGATGGTTCGTTGAAATGGGTCGGCGTCGCCACCGTCGCGGGTCCGGCCCTGCCCGGCGAGTTCACCCTCACGCCCGTCGCGGCGGCACCGGCGCCGGCCGGACCGGCGCTCAAGGTGCGGCGCAGCGACACGACCTTCACGATCGACACGGGCCGCGCGCAGTTCCGCATCCCGCTGCACGGCTCCAACCTCATCGATGCGATCACGGTTGACGGCCGCGAGGTGGCCCGCGACGGCCGGCTGGTCTGCATCCTGCAGGACGGGCCGGATGGTGACGCGGCCGACAGCGCGCCGCGCGAGAGCTATGTCACCCGCGTGGACCAGGTGACCCTCGAGCAATCCGGCCCGGTGCGCGCGGTCGTGAAGATTCAGGGCATGCATCTCGGCACCCGGAGCGCCCGGGCCTGGCTGCCGTTCACCGTACGGCTCTATTTCTACGCCGGCCTGGATTCCGTGCGGCTGATCCACTCCTTCGTGTTCGACGGCGACGAATCCCGCGACTTCATCCGCGGCCTCGGCGTCACGTTTGCCGTGCCGCTGCGCGAGGAGGTGCAGAACCGCCATGTGCGCTTCTCCGGCGAGAACGGCGGCCTCTGGGCCGAACCGGTGCAGCCGATGGTCGGCCGCGGCGGCCGCTTCGTCGCCGACCCGGCCGGCGGGGCCGACGTCTACCCGCGGCAGCTCGCCGGCCAGCGTGTGCCCAACCACGGCCAGGTCAGCGCGCACAGCCAGGGTTTGCTGGACGACTGGGCGGTGTGGGATGACTACAAGCTCGTCCAGCCGAACGCGGACGGTTTCACCGTCCTGAAGCGCACCAACCCGCAGAGCACCTGGCTCGCGGCCGGCGCCGGCCGGCGCGCCTCGGGCCTCGTGTTCGCCGGCGACGTGCGCGGCGGCCTCGCGGTCAGCCTGAAGAATTTCTGGCAGTCCTACCCCGCGTCCCTCGAGGTGCGGCACGCGAGCACGGGCGAGGCCACGCTGACGGTGTGGCTCTGGTCGCCCGACGCCCCCGCCATGGACATGCGGCATTACGATACCAAGGCCCACGGCCTGGATGCGGTCTATGAGGACGTGCAGCCGGGCTTCAGCACGGCGCACGGCGTTGGCCGCACCAGCGAGCTGACGCTGTTCCCCACCGCCGCCGTGCCCTCCCGCGAAGACACCGTGAAGATGGCCGCGGTCGGCGCCGAACAGCCCGTACTCGTCTGCACCCCACCGTACCTGCACCAGGCGCAGGCCTTCGGCACTTGGGGCCTGGAGGACCACTCGACCCCCGTGAAGGCCGCGATCGAGCAGCGCCTGGCGACCACGCTGGACTTTTATCTGACCCAGCCGGGCCAGCAGCACTGGTACGGCTTCTGGGATTTCGGCGACGTCATGCATTCCTACGACGAGGACCGCCACACCTGGCGGTACGACCTCGGCGGCATGGCGTGGGACAACTCCGAACTCGGGACGGACATGTGGCTCTGGTACAGTTTCCTCCGGACCGGCCGGGCCGACGTCTTCCGCATGGCCGAGGCCATGACCCGCCACACCGGCGAAGTCGACTGCTACCACCTCGGCCGGTTCGCCGGCCTCGGCTCGCGCCACAACGTGCGCCACTGGGGCTGCGGCGCCAAGGAGGCCCGCATCAGCCAGGCCGCCTACCGCCGCTTCTATTATTACCTGACCACCGACGAGCGCGTCGGCGACGTCATGCGCGAGATGCTCAACGCCGACTACAAGACGGTGGACTATGACCCGATGCGCCTCGCCCAGCCCATCACCGCGGCGGAAAAGAAAATCGCGCCGACCCGCGTCCGGCTCGGGCCCGACTGGTTCGCGTTCCTCGGCAACTGGATGACCGAGTGGGAACGGACCGGCGACACCCGCTGGCGCGACAAGATCCTCGCCGGCGTCGAGAGCCTCAACGCCATGCCGCTCGGCCTGCGTTCGGGGAAGAACCTCGTGTTCGGCTACGATCCCGCGACCGGCAAACTCTACCAGCTGAGCGACGAGGCCGGTGTCTACAACCTCGCGACCATCATGGGCGGCGCCGAGGTCGTCTTTGAGCTGAACCAGATGCTCGATGATCCGCGCTGGCACAAGCTCTGGCTGCAATACTGCCGGCTCTACAGCGCGCCGAAGGAGGTCATCGAACGCGACATGACGACGGGCACGGAGGGCCTCGACGCCCAATATGTCCGCGACGGACGGCTGGCCGCCTACGTTTTCCAGCAGACCAGGAACGAGGCCTTCCTCCGGGCCGGCCTCGAGGCCCTGGAGCGCACCGGCCGCGGCGAGCGCGCGCGGCCCGTGCATCATGTTGACGGCCCCGAGGTGCTTAACCCGCTCGACGAGGGCCCGGGCAACACCAACGGCGCGGCCCAGACCGGCCTCGAAACCATCGCCATGCTCGGGCTGGTGGGCGACCACCTGCCCAAGGAGTTCCCGCCGGTCGTCCCCGGCGACGAGACCGCCGCCCCGCGCCGGCGCCCGCCCGCGCCCGCGCCCGCGCCCACCACCAAGCCCTGACGCGCGACAACCGGCCATGCTGACCCGTCGGCAATTCATCGGCGGCCTCGCCGCACTTCCTCTCGCGGCCCCCCTCGCCCGGGCGCAGGGCGCGCCGGAGTACCCGGCGGACAAGCTTTCGGATTTTTCCAAGCGGCTGCGGCCCGTCGGCCGGATTCTCGAGCTGGAGGGCTGGTACGTCTGGTGCAACGCGCCGATCGAGGGGCCGGACGGACGGATCCACGTCTTTTTCTCCCGCTGGCCGGCGGCCCGGCAGATGAGCGGCTGGATCAACGGCTCGGAGATCGCCCACGCCGTCGCGGACCGGCCGGAGGGCCCGTACACCGTCCTCGGCACCGTCCTGGCGCCGCGCGGCCCGGGCTTCTGGGACGCCACCACCTGCCACAACCCGCACATCCGGAAGGTCGGCGACCGCTACGCGCTGTTCTACATGGGCAATGCCAACGGCCAGACGGACACCAAGCGCATCGGGCTCGCGCTGGCCGATTCGCTGGACGGGCCGTGGGTGCGCCCGGCCGCGCCGCTACTCGAACCGGGTCCGGCCGGCGCCTGGGACGATCATTGCACGACCAACCCGTCGCTGGTCCTGCCCCCCGGTGGCGAATTCTGGCTCTATTACAAATCCTGGAACACCGCCGAATACGAGCACGGCCAGCCGCCCGTCCGCGGCAACCGCAAGTACGGGCTCGCCACCGCCGCGCGCCTGGAGGGGCCGTACCGCAAACATCCCCGCAACCCGCTGGTCGATTTCTCCGGCCGCGGCCGGAACCGCCAGTGCGAGGACGCGTTCGTCTGGCGCGAGGACGGGAAATTCCGGATCATCGTGCGCGACATGGGCGTCTTCAGTCACGAGGTCGGGCTCATCATGGAATCGGACGACGGCCTCGCCTGGTCCGAGCCGCTGATCGCCTTCCTGCCCGTGCGCGCCTATGCGGACCAGCCGCCCGCGCCCCCGCACCTGACGAAATACGGCCGGCTGGAGCGCCCGCAGCTGCTCCTGCGGCACGGCCGGCCCGCGTACCTTTTCACCACCACCCAGGGCGGCCGGTACGAGACGGCGTCGCCCTTTCTCTTCCGGATCGTCTAACCCCCAGCCTTATGCCCCGTCCCGCCGCCCTCAGTCCCGCCCGTGCCGCCCGGCCCGGGCGTTTCCTCCTGCTGCTTGCGCTCGCCCTGTCCGCCGCCGGCGCCGCGCCGGCGGCGGAAACCCTCCGGGCCGTCTTCAACCAGGCCGTCTCCACCACCCTCTGGCCGCTGCAGGAGATCAACCCCGCCCTGCCGGCCGACTGGACCGGCTACGAATTCCTCGTGCTGGAATTCCGCGCCTCGTCGAGCCAGCGCTTCGAGCTCGGCCTGAAGACCGCGACCCAGCTCATCTCCAAGCGCATCCATCCCTTCGCCGGCGTCTGGGTGCGCGCCGCGATCCCGCTGCGCTTCTACCGGCAGGGCCTCGGCAACGGCTCCGACCTCGCCGCTACGGTGAACCAGCCACGCAACTCATATTGGATCAACATCGAGTCCGGCGGCCACGGCCCGCTCACCGCGGTGCAGGAACTGGAAGTCACCATGCGCTATCCGGTCGGCACGCCGCCACCCACCCTCGAGATCCGCTCGGTCAGCCTGAGCCCGACCGATCCAGGCGACGCGATCCTCGACGGCGGCAACCCGCTGGTCGACGCGTTCGGCCAGTACACCCACGCCGACTGGCCCGGCAAGGCCCGTACCGCGGACGACCTGCAGCACGCCTGGGCGGCGGAGGCCGCGGCGCTCGCGACGGCCGGCGCCTTCCCCGGCCGCGACCAGTACGGCGGCTTCGCCGCGACCGCGGCGAAGGCCACGGGCTTTTTCCGCGTCGAGCAGATCGACGGCCGCTGGTGGTTCATCACGCCCGACGGCCACTATTTCTATTCCACCGGCGTCAACGGCATCGGCACCGGCTCCGGCACGCGCGCCACGGGGCGCGAGGAGATGTTCACGACCCTGCCGCCGCCGCTGCCGCCCCCGCCGGGTGCGCCGCCGCGCGGGGCCAACGCCGCCGCCCAGACCAATTTCTACGGCGCCAACCTCCCGCGCCGCTACGGTCCCGACTGGCAGCCGGCCTGGGCCCGGCTGACCGCGCAGCGACTCGAGGCCTGGGGCCTCAACACCTCGTACGGCCCCAACCTGAACGACCTCCTCGGCGCCTCGCCGCACGACAAGCCCTACGTCCTCTATCTCCGCGGCTTCCAGACGGGCAACCTCATCATGGGCCTGCCGGACGTCTACGCGGAGAACTTCCCGGCCCTGGTCGACGCCACGGCGGCGCAGCAGCTGGCCCCGCGCCGGAATGATCCGTACATGCTGGGATACTTCATCGGCAACGAGCCGCCGTGGCCGGGCCGCGAGAGCGATTTCGTCGACACGCTCCTCGCCGCCGGGCCCTCGGCCATGCAGGCGTACTTCAAGGCCGAACTGGCCAAGGGCGACACGCCGCTGATCCGCCGCAACCTCGTGCTCGCGGCCTTCGCGCGCTACCTCGCGGTCATCAACGCCGCCGTCAAGCGGCACGACCCGAACCACCTCAACCTCGGCATCCGCTTCGGCGGGACGCCGCCGGACTACGTCATCGCCCTGGCCAAGGACTTCGATGTCTACAGCCTGAACAAATACCGCTGGGAGCCGTCGCCGGAATACCTCCAGATGATCTATAAGCTCGTCGGCCGGCCGATGCTCCTCGGCGAGTTCCACATCGGCGTGCCGGGCCGCGGGATGGCCCCGGGCCTGGTCACGGCCATGAACCAGGCGGAACGCGGCCAGGCCTACCGCTATTATGTCGAGCACGCCGCCGCCCACCCCGAGGTCATCGGCACCCACTGGTTCCAGTGGGTCGACCAGCCCGCCACCGGCCGCGGCGACGGGGAGAATTACAACATCGGCTGGCTCGACGTGACCGACCGGCCCTACGAGGACTTCATCGCCGCCGCCAAGCTCACCCACGCGCGGCTGCTCGACATCCACCTGGGCAGGATCCCGCCCACCGACCGCCGGGCCCGGGCCTCCGAGGCCGGCACGCCGGAAGACACCTCGAAATTCGGCCAGCCCGGCGTCCAGTGATCCCGCCGCGGCCGGCCCCGCCTGTTCTTCCCATGCACTCCCGCTTCGCCCCTTTTCGCACGCCGCTGCTGATGGCGGCCGGTTGCCTGCTCGTCGCCGCGCTCCCCGCCGCGGCCCCCGTCACCCTCACCGAGGTTGACGAGGTCATCCCGACCTACCTGTCCGGGCCGCCCGATCCCAACCCGATGTTCTACTTCGGCCGCCAGTCGCAGGGCGCCGAGGGCCGCATCTACCCGTACCCGCTCTACAGCAACCTGACCAACCGCAAGGCCGACCAGACCTACCACCTGGTCTACCTTGAGAACGAATACGTTAAGGTCGGCATCGCGCCGGAGCTCGGCGGCCGGCTGTTCTCCGCCCTGGACAAGACGAACCAGTACGACTTCGTCTACCACCAGCACGTCATCAAGCCCGCGCTCATCGGCCTGATCGGCGCGTGGATCTCCGGCGGCATCGAGTGGAACATCCCGCACCACCACCGCGCCAGCACCTTCCTGCCGGTGCAGTACCGCACCGAGGAAAATCCCGACGGGAGCAAGACGGTCTGGGTCGGCGAGCTCGAGATCCGCCAGCGCATGCGCTGGGCCGTGGGCTACACCCTCCGCCCGGGCAGCGCGGTGCTCGAGTGCTCCGTCCGCATCGTCAATCGCATGCCGCTGGTCAACACCATGCTCTGCTTCGCCAATGTCGCGGTCAACGCCAACGAGCACTACCAGATCATCTTCCCGCCGGACACCCAGTGGGTCACGCACCACTTCAAGCGCGAGTTCACGCAGTGGCCAATCGCGCGCCTGCCCTATGGCGGTGTGAACTGGGACCGCGTGGACGTCAGCTGGTACAAGAACCACCAGAACGCCAACTCGATGTTCGCGTGGAACTACGCCGACGACTTCTACGCGGGCTACGACCACGGCAAGGAGGCCGGCACCATGAGCATCGCCGACCACCACCTCGTGCCCGGCAAGAAATTCTGGACCTGGGGCAACGGCCCGCGCGGCCGGCTGTGGGACGAGATCCTGACCGACACCGACGGCCCCTACATCGAGCTCATGGTCGGCGCCTACTCCGACAACCAGCCCGACTACTCGTGGCTCCAGCCCTACGAGACCCGCTCGTTCGCGATGAACTGGTATCCCTTCCGCGACATCGGCGGCGTGAAGAACGCCAACCTCGACGCCGCCGTGAACCTGGAGGTCAGGGACGGCACGGTGCACTACGGCTTCTACGCCACCGCCGCCCACCCGGCGGCCACCGCCCGGCTCACCCTCGCCGGCCGGACCCTCGCCGAGGAGGCCATCGCCATCGATCCGGCCAAACCGTACACCAAGGCCCTTGCCCTGCCCGCCGGCGCCGACGAACACGACCTGCGCGCGACCCTGCTCGCGGACGGGCGCGAACTCGTCGCCTACTCGCCCGTCCGGCTCGAGCCCGTCCCCATGCCCGAGCCCGTGAAACCGCCGCTGGCGCCGGCCGAGATCAGGACCGACGAGGAACTGGACCTCGCCGGCCAGCGCATCGACCAGTTCCACGATCCCGACCGCGGGCCCGAGCCGTGGTGGGACGAGGCGCTGAAGCGCGATCCCGGCGACATCGCCGCCCACCTGGGCCTGGGCCTGCGCGCGCTGCGCCGCGCGCGCTACGCCGAGGCCGAGCAGCACTACCGCACCGCGCTCACCCGGCTGACCGCGAAGCACACGACCCCGAAAAACGCCGAGCCGTTCTACTACCTCGGGCTCGCCCTGCGCGGGCTCGAGCGCGCGAACGAGGCCTATGACGCGTTCTACCAGGCGACATGGAGCCAGGAGTGGAAGAGCCCCGCCTATCTCCAGCTCGCCGAGCTGGCCGCCCTGCGCGGCGATTTCACCACGGCACTCGATCACGCCGGCCGCTCGCTCGACGCCAACGCCCTGAACCTCCGCGCCTACAGCCTGCAGGCCGCCCTGCTCCGCCACCTCCACCGGCCAGACGAGGCGCGCGCCGCGCTCGCGCTCGCGGCCCGCCGGACCGACCCGCTCGACGTCCGCCTCATGGCCGAGCAATGGCTGCTCACGCGCGACGAGTCCGCGGCGCGGACCCTCTTCGCGACCCTCAACGCCCATCCGGCCAACGCGCAGGAGATCGCCGCGGAATTCGCCACCGCCGGTCTGTGGCAGGATGGCGCCGACGTGCTGGGCGCGGCCGCCAGCCGGCCGGGTGCCGTGCAGGACTCGCCCCTCTGCCAGTATTACCTCGCGGATTTCGCCGACCGCCTCGGCCACGCGGACCAGGCGGCGGCCTTCCGCGCCGCGGCCACCGCAAAGTCGCCCGCGTACGCGTTTCCGTTCCAGACCAAGGAAATCAACGTGCTCCGTCACGCCATCACCGCCAATCCCGCCGACGCGCGCGCCCCCTACTATCTCGGCGAGCTGCTGTTCGACTGGCAGCCGGAGGCGGCGATCGCGCTCTGGGAAAAATCCGCCGCGCTCGACCCGGCCTTCGCGCTCACCTGGCGCAACCTCGCCCAGGCCTACGCCCACTCCCCGGCCGCCGACGGCCAGGCGAAGGCCATCGCCGCGCTCGAAAAGGCCGTCGCCCTGCCCGACCCCCATCCGACCTTCCTGGCCGAACTCGATGCGCTCTACGCGGCCAACAAGGTCCCGCCGGCGCGCCGCCTCGCACTGCTCGAGGCGCACCAGCCGGCCTTGCTCGCCCACGACGAGGCCCTCGCGCGCCTGATCGGCCTCAAGACCTTCGCGGGCCAGGCGGACGAGGCCATCGCATTGCTGTCCAACCACACCTTCAACATCTGGGAAGGTGGCACCCGCTTCAACACGGCCGAGTCGTGGATCGACGCACACCTCGTCCGCGGCCGGCAGCGCCTGGCCGCCAATCAGGCCCGCGAGGCCCTCGCTGACTTCGAGGCCGCCACCCGTTTCCCCGTCAACCTGCGCGCCTACGACAGCGGTTCCCGCACCGCCGAGATCTCCTACTGGGTCGGTTGCGCCCGGGCGGCCGTGGGCGACGCCACGGCGGCGGCCGCCGCCTGGCAGCGCGCGGCGGTGGCGGCCTTCGTGCCGGCCCGGAGGAACGGCGATTCCGAGCCCGCCGGCGAGGGGTACCGGCGCAGCGCGCAGCGCTATTTCCAGGCGCTCGCCCTGCGCCAACTCGGCCACGCTGACCAGGCCGGCACGCTCCTGCGCGATCTGGCCGCCCCGGGTGCGGCCGCGGACCATTACGCCGCCGGCCTCGGCGCCGCCGGCCTCGGCCAAAAGGACCAGGCCCGCGCGGAGCTCACCGCCGCGCTCGCCGCCGTCCCCGACCAACTCGGCGCCCGGCTGGAGCTGGACCAGCTGTGACCTGATTTTCCATGGACTGAAACCTAGCCTGACTGCTTGCGTCCTCCCCTTGGCGGAAACACGGCATTCTTTACACCCGATGAAACAAAAACTCCCCTTCCTGCTCCTCCTGCTTGCGGCCGTGCCCGCCGTTTTTGCCGTCGATGCGCCCCCGGCTGCGACCGCGCCCCCGGTCGCCATGGCGCCGGCCGCCGCCGGGCTGCCGCCCTACCCCGCCGTCGTGCGCCAGGAGACACCCGCCCAGCACGACGCGCGGATGAAATGGTTTCGCGAGGCGCGTTTCGGCCTGTTCATCCACTGGGGCGTGTACGCCGTGCCCGCCGGTTTCTGGCAGGGCCAGCCGGTCAGCGCCGAGTGGATCATGAACCGCGGCAAGATCCCCGTCGCCACCTACCGGGCGCTGGCGAAGGATTTCACCGCGGCGAAATACGACCCGGAGGCCTGGGCCCAGCTCGCCGCCGACGCGGGCATCAAGTACGTCGTCATCACCGCCAAGCACCATGACGGTTTCACGCTGTACGGCTCCGCCTATTCGGACTGGAACGCGGTGCAGGCGTCCGGCGCCAGGCGCGACCTGCTGCAGCCGCTCGCCGACGCCGTCCGCGCCCACGGCCTGAAGTTCGGCACCTATTACTCGCAGTCGCAGGACTGGGTGAACCTCGGCGGTGGCAAGGGCAACACCCCGCCGTGGGACGAGGCGCAGAAGCAGGGTTCCTTCGACGAGTATCTCCGGACCATCGCCCTGCCCCAGGTGCGCGAGCTGGTCGAGAAATACCATCCGGACATCCTGTGGTGGGACACCGAGTACTCGATGACCCCCGAGCGGGCGAAGCCGTTCTTCGACCTGGTCACCGCCCACCCGGGGCTGATCCACAACAGCCGGCTCGGCGGCGGCGTGCTCGGCGATTTCCGGACCTCGGAGCAGAAGATCCCCGCCAACGCCATGCTCGGCCGCGCCCTCGAGGTCAACATGACCATCAACAATTCCTGGGGCTACCGCTCCGACGACCTGAACTGGAAGTCCGCGCAGACGCTGATCCGGAATCTTTCCGACATCACCAGCAAGGACGGCAACTACCTCCTCAATGTCGGCCCGACCGCCGAGGGGGTGATCCCGCAGCCCGAGGTCGAACGCCTGCTGGCCATCGGCCTTTGGCTGAAGATCAACGGGTCCGCGATCTACGCGACGCGCGGCGGGCTTTATCAGCAACCCCTCCCTTGGGGTCGCACCACCTATCGCGCGTGGCCCGGCGACGGCACGACGCTTTTCCTGCACGTGTGGACCTGGCCGGCCGACGGCAAGATCCTCCTGCCCGGCCTCCAGCAGGCCCCGCGTTCCGGCCGGATGCTGTCCAGCGGCGCGGAAGTCACCGCCACCGTCACCGCCGCCGGACTCGTCGTGACGCTGCCCGGCGCCGCCCCCGACCCGGATGTGTCGGTGGCTGCGCTCGAGTTCGCGGGCCCGCTCGAAATCGCCCATGAAACCCCGATGGCCCGCGACAACGGCGCCTCGGGCACGCTCGCCGACCCGAGCAAGACGCCGCATTGACCCGCCCCCGTCCGCGACCCGCCCAAGCCCACTCCTTCGCAAGCCTAACCCTCCGCCCGCCCCCATGCCTGCCTCCCTCCGTTCGCTCCTGACCCTGCCCAGCCTGTGGTTCCTCGGCACCGCCGCCCTGACCGCCCAGCCGCGGCCGGAGGACAAGCCGCTCCCGCCGCCGCCGCCGGTCCACGTCGATTTCAAGTTTGATTTCGGTCCGGGCCGGGCCGCGGCCGGCTACACCGCGGTGCAGGCGGACGAGGTGTACTCCATCGGGAAGGGTTACGGCTTTGATCTCGGCCCGATGCCCGCCGGCATCGGGCCGGGTGGCGGCGATCCGCGCACGGACGGCGGCGTCTCCACGGCGGCGCCCCCGTTTTTCTTTTCCGTCAAGGTGCCGGAGGGCAACTACCGGATCACGGCCACGCTCGGCGATCCGGCGGGGGGTGCCTCCAACACCACCATCCGCACGGAGGCGGGCCATATCATGGCCGTCGGCATCACCACCGCACCGGGACAGTTCGTGACGCGCACCTTCTACGCCAACGTGCGCCGGCCGCAGCTCCCGCCCCCGCCGCCGAACGCCCCCGGCGGGTCGATCGTCCACATGTTCCTGGCCGGCGAAGCCGAGGCGCGCTGCTGGGACGAGAAGCTCACCATCGAGTTCAACGGCCCGCGCCCCTGCCTGACCGCGCTGGAGATCCTGAAGGACGACACCGTGCCGACGCTGTTCGTCGCCGGCGACTCCACCGTCGGCGATCCGCGCCACGGCCCGGCCGGCAACTGGCCGACGCAGATGTGCCAGTTCTTCAAGCCGGAGATCGCGGTCTGCAACAGCGCCGAGGGCGGCGAGACCAGCAAGAGCTTCATCACCGGCCAGCGCCTGGACAAGGTGCTCAGCCAGATGAAGGCCGGGGATTTTTTCCTGGTCCAGTTCGGCCACAACGACTCGAAGCCGCAGTGGCCGCAGACCTACACCGAGCCCGCCACGTCGTTCAAGGCCTACCTGCAGGTGTACATCGCCGAGACGCGCCGCCGCGGGGCGACGCTCGTGCTGGTGACGCCGATGGAGCGCCGGAACAACGGCGACACAGTCGGCCCGTGGGCGCGGGCGATGCGGGAGGTCGCCGCGGAGCAGCACGTGCCGCTGATCGACCAGTGGGCGATGAGCAAGCAGCTGTGGACCGCGCTCGGACCGAAGGTCGGCACGGCCTTCGGCGACCAGACCCACCTCAGCGGCTACGGCGGCTACCTGCTGTCCAAGCTGATCATCCGCGGCATCCAGGCGAACGTCCCGGAGCTGGCGAAGTTCGTCGTCGATGACTTCAAAGCCATGGACCCCACGCAGCCCGAGCCCCCGCCGGCATACCTGCAGCAATCGGGCGGTCCGGGCAGCCGCCCGCCCCGCCCGCCCGCCGCCGTTCCCGCTGTCACCCCCGCACCAGCTGCCCCCGCTGCTGCCGCCGCCACTGACCCCAGGCCCTAGGCGGTCCCGGCCCGGGGACCCGGGCCCGGCGCGTGCCGCGACCTATTTGTCAACTAATAGTATACTAAGGTTCGCGGGCTTCTGCGTCGTGTCGGCAACCTGGTTGCCCGCCTGGGTGGCGGGAAAGATCCCTCTCCCTGGCACCGCCGCCGCGATGATCGGAAATCCCCCTGGATTTCGCCCCCGCCGGCGGGCTGGAGCATTTAAATATTAGCGTAGCCATTCGCTCTTCCTGGGTAGGGCTGGACCTTGTTGTGTCCAGCCGCGAACGGGCAAAACAGTGCGCTGATCCGGCTGCATCATGGTGCAGCCCTGCGGCAATCGGCTACGGCCAATCGGCTACGCGATGATTTAGATGCTCCAGACCACGCCGCGCCCAGTCTGAAAGGTTTTACAGCTGCTTGAAAACACCACTAGTATACTATTAGTTGACATATTAATATTTCGCCGGCGGGTGCTGACGGGCGTGCCTTGGGTGTCGCGCGCGTGGTGCGGATGGCGCGCGGCGCGATCATGATCGGAGCCGGATCAACGGCGCACCACCGGGTCGCCGGCCACCCCGGTGAGCTGCAGGCCGTCGAGGCTGACGTCAACCGTGTGGACCAGCACCAGCGGCTTCTCCGCCATGAGCACGCAGCCCTCGAAGGTGACGTCCCGGATGGGACTGCCGGGCAGGCCCTCAATGATCCCGGCGCTGCCGACGGTGCCGGTGAGGTTGATCAGCCTGATCCGCCGGACAACCGGCAGGACCGGCGCGGGCGGGGCGACGGGCGGTACCATCCGCCACGCGAGGTTGAATTCCACGGCCTGGCGGGTGTGGTTCAGCCGGAGATCGCGGTAGGTGATGTCCTCGACCACCCCGCCCCGGCTCGGCTGGGACTTGAAGCGCACCGGCGCCCAGTTGTCCGCCTCGAACACGCAGTCCCGCACCTCCACGCGGCGGATGCCGCCGGAGGTCTCGCTGCCCATGGCGACGCCGCCGTGGCCGTAGCCGAAGCGGGTCCGCTCGACCAGGATGTCCTCGCTCGGCCGGTTGATCCGGCGGCCTTCCTCATCCTTGCCCGACTTGATGGAGATGCAGTCGTCGTTGACGTCGATGTCACAGCCCGTGACCACCACGTGGCGGCTCGAGTCGATGTCGACGCCGTCGGAACTGGGGATGTGATGCTCGGCGCGGATGTTGAGCCCTTCCGCGCGGACGCCGTCGCAGTAGATGAAAACGAGGCCCCAGGACGACTGGTTGAGCAGATGGAGGCCACTCAACCGAACCTCCTGGCAGTCCTGAAAGACGATGAGCCGCGGCCGGCCGCGCCGCGGGGGCTGGGGCACGGCCCCGGAGGGCCCGGGGTTCGTCGCGCCGCCTTCGCGGCGGTTGGGATCAACCGGCAAAGGACCGGCCCCGGCAACTGCGGGCTCGCCTGGGTCGCCGGCACCCGGCCGGCGGTCGCGTGCCATCCTGGGCCACTCCGTGCCCGAGCCATCGATCGTGCCCGGGCCGGTGATGGCGATGTGGCTCGCGCCGACCGCATTGACGAGGGCGGCGGTCCAATCCCGTTCGATCCCTTCCCAACGGGTGGGGATCTGCGGGTAATCCCCGGGGTTGATGGTGCCCTTGAGCACCGCGCCGGTTTCCAACTGCAGGGTGACATTGCTTTTAAGAAAGATGGAGCCCGAGAGAAAGGTGCCGGCGGGCACCACGACGACCCCGCCCGGTCCGGCGGCACAGGCATCGATCGTCGCCTGGATCGCGGCGGTGTTGACCGTGACCCCGTCGGCCTTCGCTCCGTGATCGGTGATGAGGGAGCGCGCCGGCTCGCCCGCTTGCAGCCCGATGGTTGCCAGCGCGCAGCCGAGAAACAGGGGGAGGATTGAAGGGCGCATCAAAGTTAGCTTGAAGCAGAGAGCGGCCCGGCGGAGTTGCTCCGGGCCCGACCCAAAAGTGAGCGGGAAATGATCGGACCTTAAATCGCGAATGGAGGCTGGCGCCGCGAGGGACTCAAATGTGCTTCGAGTCGGCCTCGTCCTTCTTCGCGTAGCCGCTTTCCTGCCGCTGATGGTTGACGGCATTCTTCTTGAGGTAGGCCTGGTAGACATCGTCCGGCGTCATGCCGAGCGTCTGCGCGAGCGACACGAGAAAATGAAAAAGGTCCACGATCTCGACCTTGGCGTTCTGCTCGTCGAACTTCTGATACTTGGCCCACCATTTCCACGGCACGCTGTCGATCAGCTCGGCGGTTTCCTGCTGCATCGCCCGGGTATAATTGAGGATCCACTTCGCCTTCTCCTCGTCCGTAGCCGGGGGCAGATTCACTCCAATGCGCTTATTCAGCGCATCTTGCATACGAAAAATCTCGTCGAGTTTGTCCATGCGCCCGAGCGTGGGAGCCGTCCCGGCAGCTGGCAAGCCCGCCGCCGTGGAAAATTTAAGTTGCCCTGTCTGCGGGGTTGGACGACCTTGGCGCCCTATTGCCGCTGTTTGCCCCGCGCTTGTCGCGGGGTCGAGCGAGATTACCGAGCTCCGGCTGGCATGAACAACCCGCGCCGCCATCCCCTGGCAGGCGTTTCCAACCAACAACATAGACATGTCATCCACAGAATCGTCCGGTGCTCCTGCCGAAGCCACCGCGACCACGCCGGCGTCATCCGCCGCACCCTCGTTCGGCAGCACCCGCGGCTCAGGCCTGGCCCGCGGCAAGCGCCCCACCGTCAGTCCGGCCAGTTCCCCCACCGCCGCCAACACCGGCTACACGCCCACAGCCATCGAAGTCGTCACCGCCCCGCGTGAATACCAGAACCCGTTCGCTCCGGTTGAAACACCGGCAGCCGCCAGCGTTGAGCCGGCCATCGTTGCAACTCCGGTCGTCACCATCGCCCCCGCGACGGTCCAGCCCGGGCCCGCTGCCCAGGTGGCGGCTCCCGTCAGCCCCGAGCCGGTCGAAAACACTGAGCCCGCCGAGTTGAACATCCTCGAGCCCGAGCAGCAGAAGGTCACGCCCGCCCAGACTTGGGAGAGCGAGGGCTTCCGTCCCGCCCGCGAGCCCCGGGGCGATCGTCCGCGCCGCGAGGAACCGCGCCGAGAGGAACCCCGGCACGAGACCAGCGCCGAGACGGCGCCCTTCGACCCGGCCTCCATCCCGGAGAAATTCCTCTACGTGCGTCCCGGCTACAATTACGTGCCGACCCCGTCGAACTACGGCGGCGCACCCCGCGAGCGCGGGGAACGCAGCCCGGCCGCCGCCTACTCCCCGTCGGCTTCCGTCGCCGAGGCCCCGGCCAAGTCGGGCGGTTTCATCGGCTGGCTCAAGTCGCTCTTCGGCGGCGCGCCCGCCGCCGCCGCTCCGGCCCCGGCCGAGGCCCGCGCCGGCGAACACCGTCATGGTGACCGCGGTCGCGGTGGCCGTGGTCGCAGCCAGGCCGGTGGCGAAGGCCAGCGCCGCCGCAGCCGCGGCGGCCGCGGCCGCTCCCGCGGCGGTGATTACCGCAGCGGCGGCGCCCAGGGCGGCGACTCGACCGGCTGAGTCCCCGGACCCTCGTCCGCTCCCAGGCACCTGCTTCACCGCAGGTGCCTTTTTATTGCGTAGCCCCGGCCTCGCCGTAGCTTCGGACCGAAGAGGGATGAGCCGCCCGCGGCCCTCAACCCTCAACTCCCAGCTCTCAACCTCTTCATGTCCGATCTCATCATCCACGGCGGCAAGCCCCTGAGCGGCACCATCACGCCCTCGGGCAACAAGAATTCCGTGCTGCCCATTCTCTGCGCGACCCTGCTGACCGACGCGAAGGTCACCCTCCGCAACGTCCCGAACATCACCGACGTCGAGAAGCTCGTGAACTTCTTCACCGGCCAGGGCTCGCACATCGCCTGGGACCGCGCCGCCGGCACGATGCGCATCGACCACACGGCCTTTGACGCCCGCTCGCTCAACGGCGAGCTCCCCGCCGGCATGCGCTCCTCCGTGCTGCTCTTCGCCCCGCTCCTCCAGCGGATGAAGAAGATCTCCCTGCCCACCAACGCCAAGGGCTGCTCCCTTGGCATCCGCGAACTCGACCCGCACCTCGAGATCCTCGAGAAACTCGGCGCCAGGATCTCGCACAACGGCGACCTCACCCTCTCGCTCAAGGGCCGCTTCCGGGGCGCCCGCCACTGGCCCGACTACATGTCCGTCACCGCCACGGAGAATTTCGTCATGGCCGCCGTGCTCGCCGACGGCCAGTCCGTGCTGCTCAACGCCGCGAGCGAGCCCCATGTGCAGGACCTCTGCGCCGTCCTCGCCGCCATGGGCGCGAGGATCGCCGGCCTCGGCACCAGCCAGCTGACCGTCACCGGCGTCAAGACGCTCAAGGGCGGCACGTTCACCATCAACTCCGACCACCACGAGGTCGTCACCTTCCTCGCCCTCGGCGCCATCACCGGCGGCGAGGTGCGTGTGAAAAATTCCCTGCCGGGGCATTTCGACCTCATCAACCGCTCCTTCGCCAAGCTCGGCGTGCGGATCGAATACGAGGGCGACACCGCCATCGTCCGCCGGAATCAGAAGCTGGTCGTCGCCGAGCCGTTCACCGCCAACCTGCTGCCGAAGATCGAGGCGGCGCCCTGGCCCTACTTCCCCGTCGACCTGCTGCCATGCATGATCGCCCTGGCCGTGCGCGCCCGCGGCACCGTCATGTTCTGGAACAAGGTCTACGAGGGCGGCTTCACCTGGATGTCCGAGCTGTCGAAGTTCGGCGCCCACGTCGTCGTCAGCGACCCGCACCGCATCACCGTCTTCGGCGCCAAGCCGCTGCGCCCGACCGTGGTTGAGGCGCCCTACATCATCCGCGCCGCCGTCGCGCTCTACATGGTCGCGGCCAGCATCCCGGGGAAATCGGTCGTGAAGAACGCCGATACCATCATGCGCGCCCATCCGCGCTTCGTCGAAAACCTCCGCAGCCTCGGCGCGGATGTGGAGTGGAAATGAGCCGGACTTTTTGGCCACGGATTACACCGATGAACCCGGATGAATTTTCCTCAGTCGCTCATTCTGAGCGCAGTGAAGAATCCAGCATGATGTGCGCAAGCGCCCGTGCCACTGGATCCTTCACTTCGTTCAGGATGACAGGTTGCGTTTTGCTTGTCGGTCCATCCGTGTCCATCCGTGAAATCCATGGTTAAACCTTCTGTCGTCTGATGCCTTCTCCTGACCCATCCCCCAAGGGCACCGGCTTCATCACCAGCGCGCTCGCCTCGCCGGTCTCGCCGGTGGAGGCCGCCCTGCGGCCGCTGGCCTTCGCCGACTTCTCCGGCCAGCCCAAGACCGTCGAGCGGCTCCGGGTCATGGTCGGCGCCGCCAAGCGCCGCGGCGAGGCGCTCAACCACATCCTGCTCTCCGGCCCCCCGGGCCTGGGCAAGACCACCCTCGCCTTCATCCTTGGTCACGAACTCGGCCGCACCGTGCGCGTGACATCCGGCCCCGTCATCGAGAAGGCGGGCGACCTCGCCGGGCTGCTGACCAACCTGGAGGAAGGCGACATCCTTTTCATCGACGAGATCCACCGCATCCCGAAGACCGTCGAGGAATACCTCTACAGCGCGATGGAGGATTTCCGGCTCGACATCATGATCGACCAGGGGCCCAACGCGCGCAGCGTCCGGCTCTCCATCCCGCGGTTCACGCTCATCGGCGCCACCACCCGCTCCGGCCTGCTCACCGCGCCGCTCCGCTCGCGCTTCACGCTCAACACCCGGCTCGACTACTACGACCGGGCCACGCTCGAGGGCATCGTGCTCCGCAGCTGCGGCCTGCTCCAGGTCGAGATCGACGCCGGCGGCGCGCAGGAGATCGCCCGCCGCGCCCGCGGCACGCCGCGCATCGCCAACAACCTGGTCAACTTCTGCCGCGACTACGCCTCGGAAAAGGCCGGGGGCCGGATCACCCAGCCCGCCGCCGCCGCCGCGCTCGAGCTCCTCGAGATCGACGCCGCCGGCCTCGACGAGATGGACAAGCGCGTCCTCCGCCTCATGGCCGAGAACTATGCCGGCGGCCCCGTCGGCCTCGGCACCATCGCCATCGCCGTCGGCGAGGAGGCCGAGACCCTCGAGGAGGTCCACGAGCCCTTCCTCATCCAGGAGGGCTATCTGGCGCGCACCGCACAGGGCCGCGTCCTCACCGCCAGGGGCTACCACGCCATCGGCCTCAAGGCTGCCACGGGCGACCAGCAGTCGCTGCTCTGATTTTCCCCGTGCTCCGCCGCTATCTCGCCCTGGGCCTGCTGCTCCCGCTCGCCGCCGCGGCCCAGCCGCTGGTCCGGATCGACACGGCGCTGGGCCCGATCGAGGTCCGGCTCGATGCGCAACACGCCCCGGCCACCGTCGCCAACTTCCTGAAATATATCGAAGCCGGCCGCTACACCGGCGGGCAGTTCCACCGCGCCGTCACGCTCCACCCGGACAACCAGCCCAACAACGCCGTGAAGATCGAGGTCATCCAGGGCGGCGTGAACCCCGAGTTTGCCGGGAAGGACTGGCCGCCGCTCGCCCTCGAGCGCACCCGCGACACCGGCCTCAAGCATCTCGACGGCACGATCTCGATGGCCCGGGCCGGGCCCGACACTGCCACGTCGGATTTCTTCCTTTGCGTCGGCGACCAGCCGGAGCTGGACTACGGCGGCAAGCGCAACCCCGACGGCCAGGGTTTCGCCGCCTTCGGCCGGGTGACCAAGGGCCTCGACCTCGTACGCAAGATCCAGGCCGCCCCGGCCGACGGCCAGAAGCTCACCCCGCCCGTCCGCATCGACCGGATCGAGCGCCTGCCGTGAATCACAGGTCGCCCGCCAGCGGGCGGAGGATGATCTCCTCGACGACCGTCCGGCGGCCCAGGCGGTGGATGGCGAGGATGGCCCGGGCGATGTCCTCGGCGGGCATGATCCGCTCCGGCTTCACCCCGCTGGCCGACCACGAGGGGGTCCAGGTCGCGCCGGGATGGACGCAGCAGACGCGCACGCCGTGATCCTTCAGCTCGGCGCGCATGACCTTGGTCAGGCCCGTGACGCCGAACTTCGCGGCGCAATACGCCGCACCGTTCGGATAAGCCTGCAGCCCCGCGATCGAGCTCAGGTTGAAGATGTCGCCGCGGCCGCGCTTCACCATCGCCGGCGCGAAGGCCTGTGACACGAGGAACACGCTGCGCAGGTTGGTCGCGATCTGCGCGTCGAAGTCGGCCGCCTTGGTCTTGAGGAAGGGCGCGCCGAGGAACTTACCGGCGTTGTTGACGAGCACGTCCACCGGGCCGAAATGCTTCGTCACGGCCCGCGCCAGGGCGGTGACGGCCGCCTCCCGGGTCACGTCGCAGGGGAAGATCTCGACGGTGGCGCCCAGCTGCAGGCAGGCCCGGGCGACCGCGCGGAGGTTCTGCTCACTGCGGGCGACCAGCGCCAACCGGGCGCCGGGCAGCTCCGCGGCGAAGACCTTCGCGATGGCCGCGCCGATGCCCTGGGAGGCGCCGGTGATGAGGAAGACGGGGTTATTCATACGCATAAACTCAAAGCTCCAACATCCAAGCTCCAGAGAAATCCCAATCACTAAACCTCAATGATTGAAGATTCATTGGAGCTTGGATGTTGGAGCTTCGGGATCCAGCCTGCGCTCAGCAAAGCAAGGACCCGAAGTCCATGAAGTCGGCCGTGAAGCCGCCCTTCACGCCCTTGCAGATCACGCTGACGGCGTCGTGCGAGTGCAGTGACTCGAGGTGCGAGCAGGCGATGCGGAAGTCCACGATGCGCCGGTCGGCGTCGAATTCCCGGTAGAGCAACCGGGCGGCGTCCTCGACGAACTTCAGGTAGGCACCGTTGAGCTCGGCGAAGGCCTGCTCGTCCTCGCGCTTCACCATCACCTGCGTCTCCGTCTGGAGCGCGCGCAGGCAGAGGGCGTGGACGTCCTCGATCCAGATCTTCTTCCCCTCGGACTCCTCCAGGGTTATCCGCGCCTTGCTGCGCTGGGAGTGCGGCACGCCGTAGGCGTGGCGCACGTCGCGGGCGTGCTCGGTCAGCTCGGCCGAGCAGGGGCAGGCCGAGGAATAGACGAAGTCGAAGTGGATGAACCGTCGGTAACGGCCGTCGCGGGTCATCACGCCCTCGAAGGCGACCGAGTAGAACTGGTAGCCGCTCAGCCCGCTGCGCAGGCTCTCGCGCACCATCGGGTAGGAGAAGGCGAGCTTCAGCCGCGCGTCCTTGGTGTCGACGTTGCGCAGGTAGCTCCTGAGGATCCGCCCCATCCACTCGCCGGTGGTGACACCGCCCTTGTGCTCGTAGAACGAGCGCATGATGCGGCTCATGTTGATGCCCTTCAGCTCGGCCTCGAGCGACACGGTGCCGGTGACGCTGGTCTCGAGCGTCAGGGTCCGGCCGGACTTGGTGCGGTACCTGAGCGGCAGCTTGAAATTGTGGATGCCGACCTGCTGGATCGGGACGTGGGCGCCGTGGATGGCCTCGTGGGCCACCTCCATCATGTCGGGCATCGTGGCGCGGTACGCGGCGCCGGCCTTGAACTTCCGGTCGTAGGCGCGCTTGATCTTCGCCGGCTGGCCGAGGTTGGAGCGGTGGAGATACATTTGCTTCATGGCGGGGGCGGATCAGGCGGGGTCGGGACCGTGGTATTCGGCGAAGTTGCGCGGGGTTTCGTAGAGCCGGACGCAGTGCAGCCGGCCGGCCGGGATGTGCGGCTCGATCTGCTGCCAGAAGGCGATCACCAGGTTCTCGGTCGACGGGATGATGTGGCGGAGGAACGGCACGTCGTCGTTCAGGTTGCGGTGGTCGCACGGGTCGACCACGGCCCGGTGCAGGATGCGTTTCAGCTCGCCCAGGTCCATCAGGTAGCCGGTCACCGGGTCGGGTGAGCCGCGCACGGTGACCTCGAGCACGTAGTTGTGGCCGTGCCAGTGGGGGTTGGTGCAGAGGCCGTACTGCCGCCGGTTCCAGGCGAGGCTCTTCGCCGGGTTGTAGAGCCGGTGGGCGGAGTTGAAATGCACCTGCCGCGTGATCGAGACCGTGCCGGTCAGCGGGCGGACGCGGGGTGCCCGTTTTTTTCGACTGGAGGCCTGGGGCGGCATGGAGGGTCCAGCGAAGCCAGAATCGCGGCGGCGTCAATCCCCGCGCGCCCGGGGCCGGGCCAAAATAACCGTTGCCCGCGCCGCCCGGGCGGCCGTTCAATGGGACCATGGCCCTCCGCTTCAGCATCCTCGGCAGCGGCAGTGCGGGCAACTCCGCGCTGCTCCGGACGGACAACACCCGCGTGCTGATCGACGCCGGCTTTTCCGCCAAGCGGCTGGCCGGGCTGCTTGCGGCGCATGGCGAGAGGCTCGAGGCCATCGACGCCGTCTTCCTCACTCACGAGCACGGCGACCACGCCGCCGCCCTCGCCGGCCTCGCCCGCCTCCCCGGGCTCAAGGTGTTCGCCAACCGCGCCACGGCCGAGAAGGTGCAGGCCGGCCTCAGGCACCGCGTGGCGTGGCAGCTCTTCGAGACGGGCGCGACCTTCCGCTTCCGCGACCTCGAGGTCAGCAGCTTCGCCGTGCCGCACGACGCCCAGGAGCCCGTCGGCTTCCTCATCGCGCACGGCGACGACGACCTCCTCGCCCCGCGCCGCAGCCTGGCGTGGCTGACCGACCTCGGCCACGCGCCCGCGCACGTGCGCGAGCGCATCCGCGAGGCCGACGTGCTCGTGATCGAGGCCAACCACTGTCCGCAGATGCTCGAGGCCGACACCCGGCGCCCGTGGGCCACGAAGCAGCGCATCAGCGGCCGCCACGGCCACCTGTCCAACACGGCGGCCCGCGAGCTGCTCGAGTCCGTCGCCGGCGCCCGCTGGCGCCATGTGTTCCTCACCCACCTCAGCCGCGACTGCAACTCCATCGCGGCCGTCGAGGCCGCGTGCCGCGCCGTGCTGGCGGCGCGGTCGTGCGGCTGCTCCGTCGTCGCCGCCGGCGCGGGCACGCCGTTCTACGAGCTGCCCTGAGCAGGCACCGGCGCGGGCTTGGTCTCGTGCTCGGCGATGTATTTGCGCGTGGCGGCGGGCAGCTCGTTCCAGATGCGCCACGCGATGATGCCGCCGCCCAGCGCGAACGGCATGAGGAAGACCGGCCACCACTGCCAGCTGTGATACTGGAAGGACGGATCGGTGAGAAAGCCCACCGCGAACGACTGGATCGTGCTGCCGAGATAGACGCAGCCGTCGACGATGCCCGAGCAGGTCGCGGTGGCCTTGCGGCCGCCGAAGTCCGCCGCCGCCGTGCCGGACATCAGGGAATGGACGCCGGTCACCGCGGCGACGATCAGGAGCGAGGCGAGGGCCACGAGCACCGGCAGCGAGAAGAGGTTCATCGCCATCACGGCCGCCATCAGGAGCATGAAGGCGCAGAAGATCGCCGCGGGCGGACCGCGCCGCGACTGGAAGAACTTGTCCGAGATCAGCCCGCCGGCGAACCCGCCGACGATGCCGAACATGCAGAGCAGCAGGCCCCAGTTGACCGCGAACCACTCGGCGCCGGCCTGCGGCACCTGATTGGCAAAGATCGTGTACCATTGCATGATGCCGTTGCGCAGCACCCCGGCGGTGAGCTCGACCCCGGCGAGCAGCAGCATGATCGGGCTGAGGAAGACTTTCTTCAGCAGATCCAGGGTCGAATATTCCTCCTGCATGTGGCCGGAGGAGGCGTCGTAGGTGTCGAGGTAGGGAAATCCCGCCAGTTCGGGTGTCTCCTTGATCAGCCAGGCATCCAGCGCCGCCCAGCCGAGCAGGATGACGGCGGGGATGAAGAACACCGCCCAGGTGGCGTCCACGGTCGCGCCGGCCGGCACGAACCAGTCACGCAGGAGGCGGGACAGGCCGTTCGGGAGCACCTGCGCCTTCACTTTCGTCATGTCGACGATCGCCTGGCCCCAGTCGAAGGCGAAATACACGCCGAAGGAGATCAGCGTCCCGAAGATCGCGCCGAACACGCCGCGCTCGCGGACATGGAACCAGTTCGCCTTGACCTTGATGATCGAAACCGCGCCGTAGCTCTGGAAATACATGTTGAGCGCATAGAGCGACGAGAGCGGCCAGAAGAGCGGGATGGCGGTGCGGCCCGTCAGCACCAGCCAGACAATGACGCCCATGATTGCGTTGGCCAGCGCCGCGCCGACAGTCGCGATCAGGATGCCCCGCTTGCCGCCGATCTTGTCCACGAGCGGGCCGTTCACCAGGAAAGAAAATCCATACACGCAGGTCCCGATGCCGAAGATCATGCCGAAATCCCGGTTCGACATGAGGGGGCCAAGCGCGTTTTTCGCCACCTGGAGGTTGTAACGCCCCATGTAGAGGAAGGAATAGCTCATCCCCAGCGGGAACCAGTTGATGAAGCGCCGGCTCAGGAACCACGGCCCGTGCTTCATCGGGTTGTTGTAGAAATATATGCCGATGACCGTGAGCAGGACGACGAAGACGAGGGCCAGGTCCATGTGAAATTAAGGCAAAGAGTTGGGCGCGCGGAACAAGAAGCCCGCACCATAGGTTGTCGCCCCGGCAAGGCACGCCGAAAACGGCCCGTTCGTGTTAAATCAGCCCGACGCGCCGCCCAATATCCCCCGGCTTTTGCTTTGCCGCTGCGCCCGGTTGCTGCTTGCGTCTCCCGCCCATGCCCTCGACGAGCTCCATCCGCCGCACCAAGATCATCGCCACCCTCGGACCCGCCACCGAGAGCGAGGTGATGCTCGTCCAGCTCATCGCCGGAGGCGTCGACGTCGTCCGCCTCAACATGGCGCACGCCAGGCACGACTGGACGCGGATGATCATCCGCCGCATCCGCGCCGCCGCCACCACCGCCGGCCGCGAGGTCGCGATCATGATGGACATCAAGGGCCCGGAAATCCGCACCGGCGACCTCGAGGTGCCCATCGAGCTCCAGGCCGGCGAGATCTTCGACTTCACGGTCAAGCCCGGCGCCGACCGCGAGAACGCCGTCGAGATCCGCTCGGTCGACGTCAACTACCAGGACCTCGTCAACGACATCAAGGTCGGCGACACCGTGCTGGTCGACAGCGGCCTCATCCGCCTCGAGGTGCTGGAAAAGCACAACGCCCACATCCGCTGCCGCGTCCTCACCCCCGGCTCCCTCACCTCGCGCCGCCACATCAACCTGCCGGGCGTGCACGTCAACCTCCCCTCCTTCACCCAGAAGGACCGGGCCGACACCACCGTCGGCATCGAGGAGGGCGTCGACTTCATCGCCCTCTCCTTCGTCCGCGAGGCGGCGGACATCGAGCTGCTCCGCGTCTTCCTGAAGGAACGGGGCTCGTCCGCCCGCATCGTGGCCAAGATCGAGGACCAGTCCGCCATCGACAACCTTGACGACATCATCCACGCCACCGACGCCCTGATGGTGGCGCGCGGCGACCTCGGCATCGAGGTGCCGCTGCAGGAGCTGCCCGTCATCCAGCGCCGCGCCGTCCGCACCTGCCTCGCCATCGGCCGGCCCGTCATCATCGCCACCCACATGCTGGAGTCGATGATCAGCCAGCGGGTGCCCAACCGCGCCGAGATCACCGACGTGGCCAACGCCGTCTACGAGCAGGCCGACTGCGTCATGCTCTCGGGCGAGACCACCGTCGGCAGGTATCCGCTCGAATGCGTGCGCATCCTCGACACCATCGCGCGCCGGATCGAGGAGGAGCAGGCCGGCGACTTCCCCGAGCCGGCCGTGTTCACCAGCGAGCGGATGAAGGTCTTCCGCGCCGCCGTCGTGCTGGCCAACGAGCTGCCGCGCTCGCTCATCCTCGTCTTCACCCGCCACGGCACGAACGCCGCCGGCATCGCCGCCCACCGCCCGCCGCACGCACCCATCCTCGCCATCACCGACTCCCTCGCGACCATGCGCCACCTGCGGATGGTGCGCGCGGTCGAGCCCTTCCTGCTCACGCCCTTCAGCGACCCCGAGTCCACCATCGAGCGCGCAACCACGGCACTGCTCCGGCTCGGCCGCATCCGCGAGGGCGACAAGCTGATCATCGTCTCCGACATCCAGGCCAAGGACCGCCGCATCGACAGCATCCAGCTCCGCGAGGTGCACGGCTGAAGCGCCGCCGCGGGAGGCGGGACTACCCGTCCCGCGGGACATCGCTGATACTACCCGCGACCCGCGGGACCGGTGGTCCCGCCTCCCGGCGCGGCCGAGCCGCCCGGCACAGGCGTCACCCCGGAAAAGCGCGGGCGTGCGGCGGTTTCCTGTAACTGCGGCGGCCGGTCGCGGTATTCAGGCGGGGCATCGCTTTTTGCTGGATTTTCTTTCCGGCGGGATGTGCCCTCCCCCCTTCCTCCATGCGTCTCCTATCCCGCTGCCTGACCCGCGCCGGCCTCATCGCAGCGGCGGCCCTGGCCATGTTGTCCGCCCCGGCGGCGACAAAGGAGGAGGCCCGCACACTCGCCGTGCGGCCGACGGCCGTGCCGCCGGTCATCGACGGCGTGCTGGATGACGCCGCGTGGCGCGACGCCGCGCACAGCGACGCCTTCCGCCAGGTTTATCCCGGGGAAGGCACCGCTCCGTCCGAACGGACCGAGTTCTGGGTCACCTACGACGCCGACCACCTCTACGTGGCCGTCCGCTGCCACGATTCCGCCGGCCTGGCGGGCATCCGCGCGTACTCCATGCAGCACGACCAGGACAACGGCTCGTCCGACCTCGTGCGCATCGTGTTCGACTCGTTCCACCGCCAGAGCGACGGCTATTACTTCGGCCTCACCGCCGCCGGCGGCAAGCACGACGGCCTGGTCCAGAACAAGGAGGAGGCCAACGACCAGTGGGACGGCATCTGGACCGGCAAGGTCACCCGCGACGCCGGCGGCTGGAGCGCGGAATTCGCCATCCCGACGAAGACCCTCGCGTTCGACCCGGCCAATCCCGTCTGGGGCTTCAACGTCTCCCGCTCCATCCGGCGGAAGCAGGAGGTCCTGCGCTGGTCGGGCTTCGTCCGCGCCAAGTCCGAGTTCGCCCTGGCCGACGCCGGCCGGCTCGCGGGCTTCACCGGGCTGCGCCAGGGCCGCGGCCTGGAGTTCAAGCCCTTCGCCAGCCTGACCGCCCGTGCCCAGCCGCAGCCCGGCGAGAAGGAGTTCGAGTTCAAGCCCGGCCTCGACTTCGTCTGGCAGATCACACCCTCGCTGGCGGCCACCACCACGGTCAACACCGACTTCGCCGACGCCGAGGTGGACCAGCGCCAGATCAACCTCGGCCGGTTCCCGCTGTTTTTCCCGGAGAAGCGCTCGTTCTTCACCCAGGACGCCTCGCTCTTCACCTTCGGCGGCATCCAGCAGGATCCGCTGCCGTTCTTCTCCCGCCGCATCGGGCTGGCCGACGACGGCAGCAAGGTGGACATCCTCGGCGGGGCCAAGCTCACCGGCCGGGCCGGCCCGTGGACCATCGGCGTCCTCGACGTGCAGACCGGCGAGCACCTGGGCGTGCCGTCCCAGAACCTCTTCGCCGGCCGCCTCGCCCGCCAGGTGCTCGACGAATCCAGCATGGGCCTCGTCGCCACCCGCGGCGACCCCAGCGGCACGGGGAACAATTCCCTCGTCGGCGCGGATTTTGACTACGCCAACAGCCGCCTCCCGGGCGGCAAGGCCGTGACCGTGCGCACCGGCGTGCAGGTCACCGACTCCGACCGCGCCGGCGGCACCGGCTCGGCCGCCACCGTGTCGGTCAACTACCCCAACGAGCCGTTCGGCTTCAACTGGTGGTTCAGCCGCGTCGACGACAAGTATGACCCCGCCCTGGGTTTCGTCTCCCGCACCGGGATCGGCGACATGCACCTGCTGCACACCTACAATGTCTATTCCCAGTCCAGGCTGCTGCGGCTGACCCAGCTCTTCGTCGAGACGGACAATGTCACCGACCTGCACCTCCATCTGCTCGACGACGGCCGGTGGACGGGCTTCTATCTGGAGAATCCGACCGGCGACTGGGCCAACGTCTGGCTCGGGCACTCCCGCGAGACCTACCTGCAGCCCTTCGAGATCCAGCCTGGCATCATCATCCCCACCGGCCGGCACCTCTATGATTATTTCCAGGCCCAGTTCGGCACCACCCGGTCGCGCCCGGTCGACCTGAACGTGCGCTGGCGGCACGGCGGCTTCATCACCGGCCGGACCGACGACCTCTATGTCAACCTCGGCGCCCGCCCCTCCAACCGGGTCGAGCTCGCGGTCAGCGCGGGCCTGCGCGACATCCGGCTCCCGCAGGGGAATTTCCAGGTCCGCACCGCCTCGGGCCGCATCGTCTACACCTTCAGCCCCGACCTCCAGGTCAGCCTGCTCGGGCAGTACGACAACATCTCCGACTCGCTCGGCGTGAACTTCCGCATCCAGTGGACCGTCCAGCCCGGCAACGAGGTCTTCCTCGTGTGCAACGAGGGCTACGACACCTCCCTCGACCGCTTCCGCCCCGTGCAAAGCGACGTGTCGCTCAAGGGCGCGTGGACCTACCGGTTTTGACGCGACCGGTCCGCCGGCCGGGTCGCTCTCAGCGCGCCGTAGCTCGAAGAGCGGAGGCGGCTACTCCCCGATCCGCGCAAACCGCGGCACGCGCTGTCCATCCACCGCGACCGTCCCGGTGAACATCGCCGCGGGCCGGACCCAGCGCCCGCGTTCGCCGTAGAGCGCCTCGTACACGACGAGCGGTTCCAGCGTCTCCGAATGCCGCGCCAGCCCGACCACGCGGTATTCGTTGCCCTTGTAATGGCGGTAAAGCCCGGGCTTCGGCTCGGTAGGCAGCGGCGGCATAGCGTTCATGGCTGCAGAACAGCAGGTTGATCGCCGGGTTGCAAACTTGCACCGACAGACTTTGCTGTCTGTTCTCTGACTTCTGACCTCCGTCCCCTGATGTCCCTTCCCCCCATCCCCATCCCCGTCACCGTCCTCACCGGCTTCCTCGGCGCCGGCAAGACCACCCTCCTCAACCGCATCCTCACCGGGCAGCACGGCAAGAAGATCGCCGTCATCGAGAACGAGTTCGGCGAGGTCGGCGTCGACAACCAGCTCGTCATCCAGAGCGACGAGGAGATCTTCGAGATGAACAACGGCTGCATCTGCTGCACCGTCCGCGGCGACCTCCTCCGCATCCTCGGCCGGCTCATGAAGCGCAAGGACCGCCTCGACGCCATCCTCATCGAGACCACCGGCCTCGCCAACCCCGCGCCCGTCGCCCAGACCTTCTTTTCGGACCCGGAGATGAAGGCCCAGTTCGCCCTCGACGCCATCGTCACCCTCGTCGACGCCAAGCACATCCTGCTTCACCTCGACGACTCCCCCGAGGCGGTCAAGCAGATCGGCTTCGCCGATGTCATCATCCTCAACAAGACCGATCTCGTCGCCCCCGCCGAGCTCGACGCGCTCGAGAAACGCCTGCACGCGATCAACGCCGTCGCCAAGATCCACCGCACGAAGAACGCCGAGATTCCCCTCGACCAGGTGCTCAACCTCGGCGGCTTCAACCTCGACCGCGCCGTCACCGTCGACCCGCAGTTCCTCGAGACCGAATATCCCTTCGAGTGGGCCGGCGCCTACGCGCTGGCGCCCGGCACCTACGCGCTCGCCATCGGGCATGAGGATCACGACCATGACGGCCACGATCATGAACATGACCACGAGTGCGGCGAGGCCTGCGGCCACAACCACAACGAGCTGGATGTGGTGGTCGTCCCCGTAGGCAGCCAGCTTGCTGGCGCTCCGGAAGGCGCGAGCAAGCTCGCTGGCCTACCGTCAGAACCGGCGCTCGACGCCGTCATCCAGGCCACCGTCCTCGCCTTCTCCGACTGGGAGAAGATCACGCTGCCCGGCGAGACCATCGCCGCCGACGGCAAGCTCCACCGCCTGAAGCTCAAGGACGAGCACGGCCGCTTCCCCGTCAAAATCGAAAAGGCCGGCCGCTACCTCCTCTTCACCGGCCACGACGTGCCGACGCACCTGTATTCTGTAGCCGGGGTCGCCGACCCCGGTTCGCCGGCCAAGGCACCAGCCTCCGCAGGGCCTACGGCTGGCAGGCCGGGGTCGGCGACGCCGGCTGTATCCGAACCCGAGCTCCTCCGCTACGATTGGGACCGGACCTTCCGCCACGAGCACGCGCACGACGCCGACGTCTCGTCCGTCGGCATCAGCATCGCCGGCGAGCTCGACGGCAAGAAGCTCAACGACTGGATCTCAAGGCTGCTCCAGACGAAGGGTGGCGACATCTTCCGCATGAAGGGCGTCCTGGTCGTCAAGGGCACGAAGAAGCGCCTCGTCTTCCAGGGCGTGCACATGCTCTTCGACGCCAAGTTCGACCGCGAGTGGAAGGACGGCGAGAACCGGACGAACACCCTCGTCTTCATCGGGAAAAACCTCGACCGCGCCGCGCTGACCGAGGGCTTCCGCGCCTGCCTGACGGTAGGATGAAGTAGCGGGCATCGAGTAGGGAGTAGCGAGCACACCCCAGGAACGATTATTCTACTACTCGCTACCCGCTCCTCACTACCCGCTACTGGCCGCACATGAATTTCGCCAAGCACTGGGCCGCGGCCCTCGACGACTACGTGATCGACCTCGCCTGGTCGCCCGACGGCGCGCTGCTCGCCGCCGCCTCCGCCGCCGGCGGCATCACGCTTTACGCGGCTGCCACCGGTTCAGTGAAGCATGCCCTGCCCGGCCACGAGAACGGGGCCAACTGCCTGGCGTGGCAACCCGTGGGCAGCGAGCTGGCTCGCGCTCCGGAAGGCGCGAGCCAGCTCACTGGCCCGCTCGCCACCGGCGGCCAGGACGGCTGCGTCCGCTTCTGGGACGCCGCGACCGGGAAGCAGACGGCCGAGACGAAACTTGGCGCCGCCTGGGTCGAGCACCTGGCCTGGCGCCCGGTTCAGAGGACAGATGACAGAGATCAGATTACAGACCCGGCGGACAAAAATCCGTCCTCCGCCCTCCGTTCTCCGTCCTCCGTCCTCTTCGCCGCCGCCGGCCGGAAACTCTTCGCCCTCCGCCCCGACGGCACCGTCGCCCACCCGTTCCCCGACGCCCCCAAGACCATCTCGGCGCTGGCCATCAGCCCTGTAGCCGGGGTCGCCGACCCCGGTCCGGGCTCAACGAGCCCGGCTCCACCTCTCCTCGCCGCCGCCCATTTCGGCGGCGTGGCGCTCTGGCACAGCGACACCTTCGCCGCCGCGCGGCCGGAACTCCCCTACGGCAACGCCATCCTCGCCCTCGCCTGGTCGCCCGACGGCCGCTGGCTCGTCGCCGGCTGCCACGACAACGCCGTGCACCTCTGGGTGCCGGCCGAGGACCTCGAGCTGCAGATGAGCGGCTACGAAACCAAGCTCAAGGAACTCTCCTTCAGCCGCGACTCGAAATGGCTCGCCACCGGCGGCGGGCGCGATGCCTGCATCTGGGACTGCGCCGGCGCCGGCCCCGAGGGCCGCGAGCCGCTGCTGTTGCCGCACCAGGCGCGCGTCTGCGCGGTCGCCTTCCAGCGCGAGCATGGCCTGCTCGCCACCGCGGCGGCCGACGGTGAGTTCTGCCTCTGGTCGCCGACGCGCAAGAACCCGCTCGTCGCGGAGGTGAAGCTGCCCGCCGCCGCCACGAAGTTCGCCTGGCGCCAAGACGACTCCCTCCTCGCCGTCGGCACGGAGCAGGGCATGGTGTACGTTTTCCGGACCGAGGGTTGAGCCGGGCCTCGAGTCGTGGCTTGACCCGCTCCGGGTCGGGGGCGAACTTCCGGCCAACATGTCCGGTGATGCCCACGACACCACGCCGCCGCCGCTCCCGTCGGTGTTCATCAGCTACGCCTCCGCCGACCGCGCGGCGGCGCGGCTGCTGCGCGACACCCTGACGGCCGCGGGCCTCGATGTCTGGCTCGACGAGGACGAACTCGGCGGCGGCGAGGCCTGGGACGCCAAGATCCGGAACCAGATCCGCGCCTGCACCTACTTCATGCCGGTCATCTCCGCCACCACCGAGGTCCGGCGCGAGGGCTATTTCCGGCGCGAGTGGCGCCTGGCGGTCGAGCGCACGCTGGATCTGGCGGACGACGTGATGTTCCTGGTGCCGGTCGTGATCGACGGCACGCGCGACGCCGGCGCCCGCGTGCCGGAAAAATTCTTCTCCGTGCAATGGCTGCGCGTGCCCGGCGGCCAGGCCACGCCCGAGCTGCAGGCCCTCGCGCGAAAGCTCGCGGCGGGGGAGGCCGTGGCCGTGCAGCCGCCGCAGCCCGCCGCGCCCGCGCCGGCCCCGGGCCGGAGATCGCGCCCACCCCCGGCGCCCCCGCCGCCGTTCCCGCCCTTCCCGCCGTTTCCGGAGCCCGGCCACCGGCTGCGCTTCTGCTATGACCTGCTGCTGTGGGCCGGGCGGATGATCCACTCGCTCTGGCTGCATCTGCCTCGCGTCCTTCGCGTTCTCGCCGCGATGATCATCATCTTCAACCTCATCACCTGTGTCTTCCGCGACCACTCCGGCCCGCGCCGGACCAAGGCGGAGGAGACGGCGCTCGCCGCCTCGCTGGTCCGGTCCGTGACGGAGGCCGCGGGCAAGTCGCCCGACCCCGACAAGCTGTCGGCCCTGATCGGCGCCGCCACCGCCGCCCTGCAGACCGGCCGGCCGCTCGCGCTCGTCAAATTCGGCGGCACCGGCGACGGCGCCGAGGCCTACGCCGACCAGCTGTTCGGCGACCTCTTCGCCGCGCTGCAACCAAAGGCCAGCGACCAGGTGAGCGTGAGCGCGCAGCCGCTGGATGCGGATGAGGATGACGACGACATCCTCGCCCGCGGCACCCGGCTCGACAGCAAGTTCGTCCTGACCGGCACGGTCCGGCACCCGCCGGACCATCCGGCGCCGGTTTTCATCGCGAAGCTCTACGATGTGAAGCTCCGGACCGTGGTCTGGACAGAAACCTACGACGCGCCCGCCGCGGACGCCCAGGCGACGGCGCAGCGCCTCGCCGACGCCCTGCAGGCGCGCGCGCTGCCGGCCGCCAAACCCTAACTGAAGGGCTGCATCTTCGTGCAACCGCGGCTCGTCGGGACGATCCGCCCCACCCCTTGTGACCAGATGGGCGATCTCCCATAATAGGGACCATCCGGGCGCACTTTGCCATTGCCACCGGCGAAAAAGGACAAAATCTGCGCATCGTGCGACGCCACGTCTCCATCGCCGCCCTCTGCCTCGCCTGGCTCTTTGCCAACGGCGCGGTCTGGAACGCCGTGCAGGTGGTCGCGTGGGCGAAGATGTTCCACGACTATTCGCAGGTGATGCCCGCCGCGCGGGCGCTGCGGATCACCTTCGACGGCAGCGCGCCGTGCGCACTCTGCCATCTCTCCCAAACGGGGCAGGCCGCCGCGCGCGAGCAGCGGCCGCGCGACGCCGCCCTCGGCGGCGGGATGGAAAAACTTCTGCTGGTCTCGGAAAGCGCGTCACCGCTGGTGCTGACCGCGCCTGATTTTGCGTGGCCGGGTGTCGCTCACGACGCCGGCCCGGCCCGCACCGAAGCGGTGCCCGTGCCCCCGCCGCGCGTCTGACGCGCCCCCCGCCGCCCACGCCGCCGCGCCGCCTGCCGAACGCAGCCCGCGGTGTTTCCCCGACTCCACGCCCCCACCGGGCCGCGTCCGCGCGCACGCTTTCGCGCGCGCCCTGATTTGCGATTCCCACCATGAATTTCCTCCGTTGCTCCCTTCTCACGCTGGCCGCGGCGGCCGGCACCACCGTCGCCTTCGCCTGTTCCGAATGCGGCTGCTCGCTCAGCGCCGACTGGGCCGCCCTCGGCTATGTCATGACGCCCGGCCTCGATGCCGGCTTGCGCTTCGAATACTACGAACAGTCCGACCTGCGCAGCGGCACCGCCAGCGTGGATCGCTCCGCCCTGACGTTCCCCAACGACGATGAGATCCAGCAGCGCACGCTCAACCGCAACACCTGGCTCGACCTGAACTACGTCGTCGACTCCTCCTGGGCCCTGAGCGTTTCGATTCCCTACCATGACCGGTTCCATACCACGATCGCCGAGGGCGACACGGCTGTCTCCACCTCACACGCCAGCGGCGTGGGCGACGTGCGGCTGCTCGCACGCTACCAGCAGGCCGGCGGCGGGCAGAGCTTCAGCCTGCAGTTCGGCCTCAAGCTGCCCACCGGCCGCTTCGACCAGGATTTCGCCGCGGGGCCGCAGGCGGGCGAGCGGCTCGACCGCGGCCTGCAGCTTGGCACCGGCACGACCGACCTGCTCGCCGGCGCCGCCTGGTTTGCGCGGCCGGCCGACAACCTCGGCTGCTTCGTCCAGACCCAGCTCGACCAGCCCCTCGCCGCACGCGCCGGGTTTATGCCGTCAACCAGCCTCACCCTCAGCGGCGGCGTCCGCTGGCTGAATCCCAGCCGATTCACCCCGCAGCTCCAGCTCAACGTCAAGACCGAGGGCCGCGAGCACGGCAGCGAGGCGGACACGCCGAACAGCGGCGGGACCCTCGCCTATCTCAGTCCGGGGGTGACCGCCGAGATCACCCCGCAGTCGAGCGGCTTCGTCTTCGTGCAGCTCCCGGTCTACCAGCGCGTCAACGGCCTGCAACTCGAGCCGAAATGGATGCTTTCCATCGGGGTGCGCTGCAAATTCTGAATGGACCCATCTCCCGCAGCCCGGGCCCCACCGCTGGGTCAGGGTGCAGCCAGACCCATCAGTCCGGCGGCCCCTTGAGGTGAAAAACACAAGAAACGGGCAGATCGCCCACCCTTAAGCGGCTAAAATAGACCGGCCTGAAAAAACCGATCCACGCCTTGATGATCAGACAAATCACCTCCGTACATGGATTGCTGCTGCTCATCCCTCTGGCCGCCGTGCTCAGATTGCGGGCGGCCGATCCTCCTTCCCCGCCCGACGGTACGGTTAAGCTCGATGCTGTGGCGGTCTATGGCCGCGCGCTCGATCTCGTCGGCGAGGCGCCGTCGGCATCCGTCGGCCAGGTCGGCGCGGCGGAGCTGGCCGAACGACCCTTCCTCCGCCGCGGCGAGCTGCTTGAGGTCATCCCCGGGATGATCATCACGCAGCATTCGGGCGACGGGAAGGCCAACCAGTATTTCCTCCGCGGCTTCGACCTGGATCACGGCACCGATTTCGCCACCACCGTCGACGGCCTGCCCGTCAACATGCGGACCAACGCCCACGGGCAGGGTTACTCCGACCTGAACTTCGTCATCCCGGAGTTCGTCCAGAGCATCACCTACCAGAAGGGCCTCTCCTTCGCCGAAAACGGCGACTTCTCCGCGGCGGGCGCGGCCCAGTTCCATCTCGCCGGCTCGCTGCCGCAGGCCTTTGCCAAGGTCGAGCTGGGCGGGAACGACTACACCCGCTTCGTGGCCGGCGACACCGTCGCCGCCGGGCCCGGTGATGCCACCACGCTGGGTCTCGAGCTCTCTGATAACAACGGCCCGTGGACCGTGCCCGAGCACGCCCGCCGGAACAACGGGCTGCTCCGCCACACCTGGGGCAGCGGCGACGACACCTACACGCTCACCGCGCTCGGCTATCACGGCGATTGGACCGCCACCAACCAGGTCGCGCTGCGGGCGATCACGACCGGCCTGATCGGCCGGTTCGGCTCCTTGGATCCCTCCGACGGCGGCTCGAGCGACCGCGAAAGCGTTTCCTTCGACTGGACGCACCGGGAGGCCGGCGCCACGACCCGCCTGGATCTTTATGCGCTCCACTACCGGCTGAGCCTGTACAACGACTTCACCTATTTTCTCGACGACCCGGTGAACGGCGACCAGTTCAACCAGCACGAAAACCGCGGCGTCTTCGGCGGATCGCTGGAGCACACGTGGACAGGCCTGTCCGGCGGCCGCAGCTCCGCGACCACGCTCGGCACGCAGGTCCGGGACGACGCCATCCACGTCGGCCTGTTCGACACCGCGCAGCGCGCCTACCTCTCCACCGTCCGCGATGACCGCGTGAACGAGGGCAGCATCGGGGTCTATGCGAAAAACACGCTGCATCTGAACGGCTGGTTCCGCGTCGAGAGCGGACTGCGGGCCGACGCCTACCGTTTCAAGGTGGACAGCGACCTGCCCGCCAACTCCGGCACGCGCCGCGCCGGCGTCGCCAGCCCGAAGCTCAACCTGGTCTTTGGCCCGTGGGCAAAGACCGAGATCTACCTCAACGGCGGCTACGGCTTCCACAGCAACGACGCCCGCGGCGTCGTCACGAGCGTCGACCCCTCCACGGACCTGCCCGTCGACCGCGCGAAGCCCCTGGTGCGGGCGTCCAGCGTCGAGCTCGGCGCGCGCACCTCGATCCTGCCGGGCCTGCTGAGCACCGTCTCGCTCTGGGCGCTCGACCTGGACTCGGAGCTTGTCTTCTCGGGCGACTCGGGCGGCACCGAGGCGTCCGGCCCGACCCGCCGCTACGGGGTCGAGTTCGCCAACTTCTATCACCTCGCCAAATGGCTGGCCGTCGACGCCGACCTCGCCTTCACCCACGGCCGATACCGCGACACGGAGGGCGACGCGCCCCACACCGGTTCCCATCTGCCCAACTCAATCGGCTCCGTGGTCTCGGCCGGCGTGGTCGTCAATCTGCCGGCCGGGCTGGAAGGCAGCCTGCGCGTCCGGTACTTCGGCCCGCAGCCGCTGATCGAGGACGATTCCGTCACCGAGCCGTCCTCGCTGACCTGCAACGGCCGGCTCGGCTGGCGCTTCCGCTCGTGGGAGATCGCGGTGGACGGGCTGAACCTGCTCAACCGCGCCGGGTACGACATCGCCTATTATTACGAATCGCGGCTGAAGAACGAATCCGCCCCGGTGGGCGATCTCCACGTGCATCCCGCCGAGCCGCGCACCGTGCGCGTCAGCCTCAGCCGGCGGTTCTGATTGGCGAAAAATCCGCCCGTGGCTTTGCTCGGCGCATGGCCGCGGCCCGCCTCTTCGTCGCCCTCGTCCCGCCCGCCCCCGTCCGCGCGGAGCTGGCGGCGCTCGCCGCGCCGCTGGCCGGGGTGCGCTGGACGCCGGAGGAGAATTTCCACCTGACGCTGCGGTTCATCGGCGCGGCGACGCCGGAACGGCCGGCGGAGTTCGCGGGCGCGCTCCGCCGCGTGCGGGTGGAGCCGTTCATCCTGCCCGTGGGCGACACCGGGCAGTTTCCCGGCCGCGGTCCGGCCAAGGTGCTCTGGGCCGGCGTGGGCCGTGCGCACACGCGGCTTTTCCAGCTGCGCAAGCAGGTGGACGAGGCGCTGCTCGCCGTGGACCCCGGGCTGGCGATGCCGGGGTTTCATCCGCACTTCACCCTCGGGCGGCTGGACGCCACCCACGCCCCGAAGGAAATCGTGCGCTTCCTCTCGCGGCACGCGGCGTTCGAGGGACCGCCGTTCCGCGCCGACGCCTTTGCGCTGATGACGAGCGAGCTGACCCCGGGGCGGCCGCCGGTCTACCGCGTGGCGGAAATCTTCCGGCTCGACGGGCCGGCGGCCCTATTCCGCGCCACGGGCCCGGACATTAAGGAAGTTGCTATCAAGCCCCGGGCCGCGCCATGACGCAGAACGCCATGGACAGCCGGCCGGCGGCTTTGGCAACCTGCGCCCTCGTCGACGCCGACGGCAATCCCGCCGCGGCGGCGGCGTGACCCTTTTTTTATGCAAGGCATGGAACAGACCTGGCGTTGGTATGGCCCGGACGACCCGGTGACCCTGCACGACATCCGGCAGGCCGGCGCGACCGGCATCGTCACGGCGCTGCACGAGATCCCCATCGGCGAGGTCTGGCCCGTCGCGGCCATCCGGGAGCGCAAGCGGCTGATCGAGACCGACGACACCGTGACCCCGCCCAAGCGCCGCGGCCTGGTCTGGTCGGTGATCGAGAGCGTGCCCGTCCACGAGGACATCAAGATGGGCCTGCCCGGCCGGGAGCGCTTCATCGAGCACTACAAGCAGACCCTCATCAACGCCGGCCAGGTCGGCGTGCCGTGCGTCTGCTACAACTTCATGCCCGTGCTCGACTGGACGCGGACGGACCTCGCCTACGGGCTGGAGGACGGCTCGCAGGCCCTGCGGTTCGACGCCGACGAGTTCGCCGCGTTCGACCTGTTCATCCTGCGGCGGCCGGGCGCGGCGGCGGCATACGACGCCGCCCAGGTCCGGGCGGCGCAGCGGCGGTTCGACGCGATGTCGCCGGCCCGGCGCGCGCTGCTCCAGCACAACATCATCTCCGGCCTGCCCGGCGGCCAGCAGGGCTACACGCTGGCGGAGTTCCAGGCGCGGCTCGACGCCTACCGGGGCGTGACGGAGGAGAAGTTCCGGGATAACCTCGCTTATTTCCTCCGCGCCATCGTGCCGGTCGCCGAGGCCGCGGGCGTCAAGCTCGCCATCCATCCCGACGACCCGCCGAGCCCGCTCTTCGGCCTGCCGCGCATCGTCAGCACCGAGGACGACCTTCGCCGGGTGTGCAGCGTGCACGACTCGGTCTACAACGGCTTCACCCTGTGCACGGGCTCGCTCGGCGTGCGGCCCGACAACGACCTCGTCGGCATCGTCCGGCGCCTCGGCAGCAAGCTGAACTTCGCCCACCTGCGCAGCACGCAGCGGGACGAGAACGGCTCGTTCTTCGAAGCCGCGCACCTCGAGGGCGACGTCGACATGTTCCGCGTGATCCGCGAGATCCTCAAGGAGCAGCGCAAGCGCCAGTCGCTGGGCCGCAACGACACCGTCATCCCGATGCGCGCCGACCACGGGCACACGATCCTCGACGACCTGAAGAAGGAAACCAACCCGGGCTACTCGGCCATCGGGCTCCTGCGCGGCATGGCCGAGCTCCGCGGCCTTGAGCTGGGCATCATCCGCAGCGAGGCGTTCTTCAAGGAGTAATTATTGGGGGCCGGGTGCCCCCACCCGGCGGGTTTCCGTTTTCGCGGCGTCGACCTCGCGGGGTGAGGGCACCCCGCCCACATCCTGGCTCCCTCAAAAATCCACGCCGAAGAGCAGCTTCAGGCGCGAATAGTCCTGGGTCGTCCCGTCGGGGTTGTACTGGCGGGTCTCCTGCCGGATCGCGGTGCTGAGCGTCTCGGTGAACTTCTTGCTCAGCTCGATGCGGTTTTCCCAGCCATCCTTCGTCGAGGCGAACGAGTAATAATAGACCCCGCGCTCCGCCAGGCTCATGCGCCACGGCAGCTTCAGCTCGGTCTCGAGGAACGCCGACTCCACGGTGCGCGAGGTGTGCGCGCCGCCGGGCGTCGTGTTCCAGACGTCGAACAGGTTCTCCGAGACGCCCACCCGGATCTTGCGCCGCGCGGTGGGGAGGATGCTCAGGCCGGTGCCGATCTCCTGCTGCCATTGCACATAGTCGTTGGGCACACCGTTGTTGTAGGACGCCCGGTTCCACTCGAGGTTGGGATGGTAGAGGGCGAAGACGTTCCCCGGGAAATCGTGCCGCCACAGGCCGTCGGCCTTCATGAGGTCGGTGGAGGTGAGATTGTTGGCTTCGCTGAAATCGTAGCGGCCCTTGAGCTGCACCTCGTCGGCCTGCCATTTGCGCTGCAGGGTCGCCTCCACGCCGGTATTGACCTGCTCGACCGTGCTGGACATCTGCTCCACGCTGAAGGCCAGGCGCCCGTGCCACGGGCCGAAGAAATCACGCAGGCCGGCCGTGAGCGCGGCGGCGGAGAAGCGGTCCCGCAGGGTGGTCCGTTCGGCCTCGGCCCGCTCCTCGGCCGCCTGCCTTTCCTGGGCGGATGGCTGGGCGCCGGCCGCGACCGGCGCCGGGGTCTTCCCGCCGGCGGCCGGGGTCTCCGCCCGGATCACAACGGCGTTCTCGACCAGCACCCGCTGGACCCCGAAGCGGTCCGAGTCGAACACGATGATCCTGTCGGTCTTCTCGATCAGCCGGCCCTGGACCCGGTCACCATCCTTGTAGACGAGCACATCGCGGGAGTTGTACTCGGACTCCGCAGCCGGCAGCCGGGCGGCCAGGAGCCAGGCGGCGGCGAGGAAGAAGGCGAGGAGGCGTGGTGGCTTCATGCGGACGGGCAGCATGTCCCATTCGACGCACCGGTCACGCCGATGTTTCAATTAATTTCGGGTATCGGCGGCCGCCGCCAGCCTGGTCCAAAGTAAGGCGTGCGCACCCGGCCGGGGCGTGCTTGATTCGCCCCGATGCCGCCCCGTCCGTCGCTGCCCGAAATTTTTTTCGCCGCCCTGCGGCTGGGCTGCACCTCGTTCGGCGGGCCCGTGGCGCACCTCGCCTACTTCCGGAAGGAATACGTGGAAAAACGCGGCTGGCTCGACGAGGCGCATTTCGCGGAACTCGTGGCCCTGTGCCAGTTCCTGCCCGGCCCGGCGAGCAGCCAGACCGGCTTCGGCATCGGCTACCTGCGGCGCGGCGTGGCCGGCGGGCTGGCGGCGTGGCTCGGGTTCACCCTGCCGTCGGCGCTGCTGATGATTGGCTTCGCCTATGGCGTGACCGCGCTCGGCGACCTGGCGGCCGCCGGCTGGCTCCGCGGGCTGAAGGTCGCCGCCGTCGCCGTCGTGGCCCAGGCGGTGTGGACCATGGGCCGGACCCTCTGCCCCGACTGGCCGCGCCGCGCCCTGGCGCTGGCGGCCGCCGGCCTCGTGCTCGGGCTGCCTTTCGTCTGGACCCAGGTGGCGGTCATTGCCGCGGGCGCGGCGATCGGCTGGATGATGATGAAAACTTCTCCTGGCGCCGGGACGACCAGTCCCGCGGGCGGCGAGCTGCGAACATCGGATCCCGCGGGACCCGTGGTCCCGCCACCATTTTCCGGCCTGCTCTGTCTCATTCTCTTCTTCCTGCTCCTCGCCCTGCTGCCCATCCTTGCCCATGGCACGGGCAATCCCTGGCTGCAGGTTTTCGACCGGTTTTATCGCGCGGGGGCCCTGGTCTTCGGCGGCGGGCATGTGGTGCTGCCGCTCCTGGAACGCGAGGTCGTCGCGCCGGGCTGGCTGACGCACGACCAGTTTCTCGCCGGCTACGGCGCGGCCCAGGCGCTGCCCGGGCCGCTCTTCACCGTGAGCGCATATCTCGGCGCGTTCCTGGCCCGGGTGGCCGGCGGCCCGTTCGGTGGCCTCAGCGGGCCCGGGCTCGGCGCGTTAGCGGGCGGGTGGGCGCTGCTGGCGGTGTTCCTGCCCGGGCTGTTGCTCGTCGCGGGCGTCCTGCCCTGGTGGCAGCGGCTGCGGCATCTGGCAGGCGCCCAGGCGGCCTTGCGCGGGGCCAACGCCACGGTGGTCGGCGTGCTGCTCGCGGCCTTTTATAATCCGGTGTGGACCGCCGGGATCACCAGCGGCCGCGCCCTCGGGCTGGCGGTGGCGGCCTTCGCCGCCCTGCAATCGCGCCGGATCCCCGTCTGGGCCGTCGTGCTCGCGCTGGCGATGTTGGGCGGGTGGTGGCTGTGAGGCCCCCGCGTTGTGCTTGCAGCCGCGCGCGGATGCCTTTTGTTCGTCGCGGTCCTCCCTCATGCCCGCCACCCCGCCTCCGTCCGCGCCTCCGTCCCCCGGCCTGCTGATTGCCGTCACGGGCGGGCCCGGCTCGAGCAAGACCCGGCTGCTGGCCGAGCTGGCGGCGGGCCGGCTGGCCCGCGGCCAGCGGGTGGAGGGCGTGCTGGCCATCGCCGGCCGGCGCCGCGCGCCGGACGTGGGCGCGGATGAATACTGGCTGCGGATCCTCGGCACCGAGCAGGAGCTCAGCTGGGCCGTGCGGGATGAGAATTACATCCCACCGTACTATTTCGAGCCGGAGACCGAGATGAAACTGCGCGTCTGGGCCGGCCGGCTGGCAAGCGAGCCGCCGACGCCCGTGCTCGTGCTGGACGAGTTCAGCAAGTTCGAGATCGAGGGCAAGGGCCTGATGCCGCTCTGGCCGGTGCTGGCGGCGGCGGCCCCGGAGATCGTGGTCGTCGCCGTGCGCGACGGGCTGGTCGGGCGCATCGAGGCGGTCATCGGCCGGCGTTTCGACCTGTGCGTCGCGAGCAGCGCGCCCGACGCCCTGGAGCAATTGCAGCGGGCCTGCGAGGATTTCGGCGAATGGACGCGCCTCGGCCTTTTCGGCGGCGCGGCGGGCGGCCTCGAGCTGACCCTGGGGTCCGTGCTGCACGCCGCCCGGTTCCCGCTCGGCGGGCTGGCGATGTCCTCCCTGCAATCCGGCATGATGGTGTTTGCCGGCAGCGGGCTCAGCCGGCCGGGGCGCGTCGTGTGGGTGCCGTTCATCTCCGGCGGCCTGAAGGCGCTCGCCCCCGCGGGCAACCGGTTGCGGCCGATGCTCGCCATCGTGATGCAGGGGCTGCTGTTCGGCGCCTCGGTGCAGGCATTCGGCTGGAATGTTTTCGCCCTCGGGCTCGCCGGCGCGCTGGTCGGCGCCTGGGCCGCCCTGCAGGGATTCCTGCTGCAGTACCTGCTGCTGGGCGGCGGGCTGGTGCGGGCCTACGACACCGTGGTGCTCTGGCTCGCGGACCGGTGGCACATCGCCGCGCCCGGCCTGCCGTGGCTTGTCGGCGCGTGGATCGCGCTGCACGCCGTGGCGGCGGCCGGGGTCACGTTGGCGGCGTGGCGGCTCAAGCAGCCGCCCCCGGCCCTGCAGCGCATCATCGACCGGGAAAAACCCGGCGCGACGGTCCCGGCCGCACCGCCGGCCCGCGCCGGGTGGCGGCGGCTGCGCGAGTTCGCACACTGGCAATTCTGGCTGCCCCTGCTCGTGGTCGCCACCATCCTGCTGCTGGGCGGCGGCTCCTGGGAAACGGTCGCCTGGCTGGTGCTGCGGTTCGTGGCGGTCGGCTGCGTGCTTTTGGCCCTGCTGTCGCTGCTGCGCCCGGCGCGCTGGGCGGAGCAGCTACGCCGCCGCGGCTGGTGGGGCCCAGCCGTGGCATTCTCGGGCGCGCTGCGCCGGAGCGGACGCTGACCGGCGCGGTACGGCCGCCTGGCGGCGGGTCTACTGCCAGTTGAGCAGCAGGCTGGTGAAATAGGTCGTGTCGAGGCGCTCCGTGCCCGCGGGCGGCTTGCTGGTGTAGTCGTTGGCGACGCCGAGCTTCAGCCGCCAGAGCGAGGCGCCCAGCGGCAGCTCGAAGGCGGACTCCTGGTGCAGGCGGTAATTGGCAAAATCCACGAAGGCCGGGGTATAGGCGAGGGTGTTGACCAGCTTCGCGTTTGTCCACTGGTAGCTGTGCAGCAGGGCCACGTCCAGGCCGAGCGAACCGAAACTGGTGTCGTTGGTGTACGCATCGTACCGGTAGTTGAGACCCGTCCGAAACTCGAGATTCTGCCGGTCGTTCTTGATCAGCCGGCGGCCGAAGCCCAAGCCGCTCGAGGTGCGCAGGTCCAGCGCCTGGATCTTGTCCCGTTCGAGCGAGGAACGGGCGTACCAGCCGTTGTCGGGCGAGAAGAAGGCGGAATAGTCCACGCTGCCGTACTGGCGGTCGGAGGTCGTGGTGCCGTTGTCTTGGGCCTTCGCAGCCGCCAGGTTGAAGATGAGTTTGTCCTGCGCGCTGGCGAGGGTGGCCTTGAAGCCGAAGGCGGCGTCGAATTTCTGGCTCCCGCCGCTGCGGCCGGTGAGGGCGACGGAGGCCTCGTAGGCCCATTTGCGCCGGGCCTTCTCGGTCATTTCCTTGGCGGCGCGCGTCTCGGGGCTGTCCGCCCCGGCCCGCCAGACCGCGGCGACATTGCCGGTCGCGGCGCGGGCCACGGCATCGCCGGCGCCCACCACGATGCCGCCGTCGGCGGCCGACACCCGGCCCAGCACCGTGCTGCCGGCCCGGAGGGCGACGTTGACGGACTCGTCGGTGGCGAAAGCCCGGATCTTGTCCTGGGTGATTTCGATCGTGCCGGCGAAGGTTGTCTCCACCTTGAACTTCCCGCCCTCGGCGGAGAGCAATTTGCCCATGACAACCGAGCCGTCGGTCAGCTCGATGCGGTCCGCGGCGGGGGCCGCGGCGGGGAAAAGCCATAAGGCGGTCGAACACAGGAGAAACCAGCGATGAATTATTTTCATAATGGGCCCGCCCTTCAACCAGCGGGTCCGGGGGCGATCAATCCCGAAATCCGGACCGTCCGTCCCGCGGTGCGGGTCGCTTCCGGATTGCGCTTTCGGGCCATGACCGGTTGTCTGCCCGCATGCCCATCCGTGCGTGGTTCCCCACGCTCATCTACCATGAACCGCTCCGGCGCACCGGGTTGGAACGGTACAACGCGGAACTCGCGGACGAGTGCCGGAACCTCCGGGACTACGATGCCGCCGGCCGCCGCTGGTCGGCGAAGAACTATCCCGGCGGCTACACCTCCTACGCCTCGCTGAACCAGCTGCATAAGTTTTCCTCCACCTTTGCGGACCTCGAACGGCGGCTGACCGCGCACGTCCGGCGCTTCGCCGCCCGGCTCGACATGGACCTGCGCGGCCGGAACGTCGCGATGACGGATTTCTGGGTGAACATCATGCCCGAACATACCGCCCACAGCCTGCACCTGCATCCGCTGTCGTTCATCAGCGGGACCTATTACGTCGTGACGCCGCGCGGCTGCCCGGGCCTCAAGTTCGAGGACCCGCGCCTGAGCCGGTTCATGGCCGCGCCGCCGAAGACCGCCCGTGTCCGCCCGGCCAACCGGCCGCACATCACCTATCCGGCGCGCGCCGGCCGCGTCATCCTCTTCGAAAGCTGGCTCCGTCACGAGGTCGCCGCCAACCGCACCGCCGCGGAGAGAATCAGCGTGAGCTTCAACTATAACTGGAGCTGACCCGGTCCGGCGCCAAAATATGAAACAATTGGCCGGTCCCGGCGTCAGAAGCCCGATGCCCACCCCCACCCGCCGGCGTGTTTCCGTCCTGTTCTCCCTCGGTTTGCTGCTGGCGCTGGCCGCCGGCTGCAGCAGCGAGGACGAGGCACCCGCGCGGCATCACGGACCCCGGCGCAAGCCGCCGGCGCCGATGGCGGGATCGGAGATCTTTTTCGACGGCCAGATCGGCGTCGCCATCAAGGTCGGGGCCCTCGATGAGCCCGACGACCAGCCGGGCGGCGGCAAGAGCGAAGGGGGCAGCCATGCGGGCGGCGGCATGCACGCCTCCATGGGCGGCATGGGGGGCGGGATGGGCGGCGGCGGCCATCATCGTGGCGGGGGAGCCTCCCCCGACTCCGATGAAGGGGGCGAAAGCGGCCCCCGGCCCGAAGCCGTCCGCCCCATGATGGGCAGCACGGAGCCGCCGGTGATGATCCACCTCCAATTCACCAACCACGGCCCCGAGCGCGCCGTGCTTTACATCGAGGATTTTGTCTCCCCGCTCGGCAATTTCGCCGTCCAGCCGGAAAAGCTGACCTTGGAGCCCGGGCAGTCGCTGGAGACCGAGCCGATGAGCTCGCGCCTCGCCGGCGCGCTGACCGAGACGGACGCGACCCTCGTGCTGTACCTCGGCGGCCGGAAGGAGAAAAAGGTCGTCGTGATCCGCGCGCTCCCGCCCGCCATCCCGCCGCCCGGCGCCGTTCCCGCCGGTAACTGACGCCGGCTCAGGCGCCGGATCCACCGAGGTCCTGGATCTCGTCGGAGGGGAACACCAGCACCCCCTGCCCCTGCCGGCCGAACGAGCAGCGCAGCATCGCCCGGGCGACGACCCCGGCCTCGATGGCGCGGTATTGCCGCAGCCGGCCGAGCAGCAGCGGTTCGGCGATCCACAGGAGCACCGCGCTGATGCGCTCGCCCGGCCGGAAACCGGCGCGCGGCCCCAGCAGCAGGCTCGGCCGGAAGATCGCCAGGGTCCCGAAATCCAGCACTTCCAGCGCCTCCTCCGTCTCACCCTTCACCCGGTTGTAGAATATCCGCGACGACGCGTCCGCCCCGAGCGCGGAGACGACGAAGAAACGTTGCGCCCCGTTCCGCCGCGCCAGCCAGGCGAAGGCCAGCACGGCGCCGTGGTCGACCGCCCGGAATTTTTCCCGCGAGCGGGCCGCCTTGAGCGTGGTGCCGAGGCAGCAGAAGGCGTCGGCGCACGCGAGATCCGCCGTCACCTTTTCCAGCGCCGCGAAGTCCGCCACCACCGCCGTCAGCTTGGGATGCGCGAGCCCCGGCGGCCGCCGGCCGAGGGCGATCACCCGGTCGTACTCGGGCGACGCCAGCAACTCCTGCAGCAGGCGGCTTCCGACAAGTCCGGTGGCACCGGCGATGAGGGCTGTGGTCATCACGGCAGGCTGGGCGGGCGCGCGCCGGGCTGCAACGCCGCACTCTGCCCGGTCCCGGAATCGGGAAATCCGGTCCGACATTATAAAAAGACCCGCGCCCGAAAGTTGCCGGCCCGGAAAAAAACGCCAGCCTGCCCTCATGAAGCAAGTCGAGCTGGATGACGCCACCTTCGTCGCGCTGGAGCGGCTCGCGGCGGCGAAGCACCTGTCCCCCGCCGGGCTGATCACCGCCCTGCTCGGAACCGGGCGCCCGCCCCTCGCCGGGGACAGCCTGCTGTTTTTCCTGTCCGGGGCCGAATTCTCCGCCCGGCCCGACGCGACGGGGCGCTACCTCGCGCTGCTCGCGTGGGTGGCGCGGAACTACGCGTGCGACTTCGCCGACTTCATCTCCCACCAGGAAAGCGGCCGGCGCTACCTGACGCTCAACCGCGACGAATTCAACGACGTGCGCGCCCGCCACCAGGCGGTCCAGCTTGCGGGCACGCAGTACTGGGCGGTGCTGAACATCGACGATCCGACGAAGCGCCGCTTCCTGTGCCGGCTGCTGGAGTTCATCGGCTGCCACGACGAGACCGTCACGCTGGCCTGCTGTTCGCTCGGCCTGCTCGAGGCGCCCGGGTTCCACCTGCGCAGCGGGTGAGGCGCCCTTGCCACCACGACCCCGTCGAGACGGTGTGGGCGGGGTGCGCTCACCCAGGAACAATTTCTTCAGCAAGATGGATTCTGCCAACGGAGCAGGGCCAAGGCGTGGCTTCAATGTTGTTTTGTGGGCCAGCTCACTCGCTCGCGCTTCATCCGCGTCCGCCAGCGGGCTGTCGGCCGGGGCTTGACCGGCCAGATCTGATTTTTACCGCCACGCCTTAATTAGTTTGTCCACCGGCCCCGCCGGCGCTGGAATCGCCGGCGAGCCCACGCCGCCATGCCCGAATCCGAGCCCACCCAGCCCAAGCGCCGTGATTTCCGGAATTTCATCTCGTCGGTGCGCTATGCCGTCGAGGGCTTCTGGGCGGCGGTGCGGCACGAGCCGTCGTTCCGCGAGGATCTTCTCTTCGCCGCCATCCTCACCCCGTTCGCGATCTTCCTGCCGGTCAAGGCGGTGTCCACGGCCGTGATGCTGGCCTCGCTCTTCGTCATCATCATCGCCGAGCTGCTCAACTCCGCCATCGAATGGACCATCGACGACATCTCGCTCGAGAAGCGGCCCTTTGCCAAGCGCGCGAAGGACATGGGCAGCGCCGCCGTCTTTCTCGCCTACATCAACTGCGTCGTCGTCTGGGGCGTGATCCTCTTTTCCAACTGGCACCGCATCCAGACGTTCGATTTCCTCCGCTGGCCGCCCCAGTTCCTGCAGTGAGCGGCCTCACCGCATCCGGCCGAAGAAATAGGTGGCGAGCCCGACCATCGTGAGGTTCGGCATGAGGGCGGCCCACACCGGCTCGAGGTAGCCCTGGCCGCCCAGCCAGGTGGCCAGGCCGGCGAGGATGAAATAGATGAAGAACAGCCCGATGGATTTCGAGACGCCGACCGCCGGGCTGACGCGCACGCCGGTGGCGGCGAACGGGATGGCGATGGCGATGATGATGAGCGGCCCGAGGGTGTCGAAGAGCAGGCCGTAGTAGCGCACCTCGTAAGGCAGGAACTTCGGGTTGTTCTCGGCGGAGAAATACCGGGTGATGCGGCCCAGCTCGTTGAAGGACAGGTCGACCGGCTTGCGGTCGATCAGCAGCATGAGCGCGGGATCCTCGGTGTAGCCGGGCATGAGCCGGTGCCGGAAGGTGGTCGTGCCCATGACCTCGCCCGACTCGGGGTCAAGCCGGAGCTCGCGCCCGTCGGTGAAGGTCCAGCCGTGGCGGATGGCGTCGTAGCGGGCCTCGCGCGCCATGAGGCGCGTCTTTTCCCGGCGCAACACATCCAGTTCCGACACCGTGACCCCGTAGGCGGTCTCGGAATAGCGGCTGTAGCGGTTGATGAACCAGATCCGGCCCGCCCGGCGGTTGTCGAACGCCACGTCGGAGACGAGCCCGAGCGTGCCGCCCGGGGCGGTCCGGGCCTCCACCCGGTACTGGAAACTCAGCAGCAGGCTGCGCGAGGTCTCGACCGACCACGGCACGACCCGGGCGTTGAGCAGCAGCGACACCCCGCAGAGGACGATCCCCGCCAGCCAGAGGGAGCGCGTGGTGGCGAAGATGTTCAGCCCGGCGGCGCGGATCGCCGTGAGCTCGTTGTTGCGGTGGAGCTTGCTCAGCACGAAGAGCAGCGAGAGCAGCATCGAGAGCGGCAGCACGACCGACAGGTTGCTCGGCATCAGGGTGGCGTAATACAGCAGGATCTCGCCCGCCCCGGCCCCGAGCTGGATCAGTTCGCGGAAATTGTCGTAGAGCGCCGACATCATCAGGACCCCCGTCGTGGCGATGAGCAGCAGCCCGAGCATTTTGAGCCACTCGCGGAGAAGGTAGCGGTCGAAGAGATTCAAGCCGCGGCCAGTCAAGCAGGCGGCGCGCGGGGCGCAAAGCCGAATCGGCGCCGTTATGGGTTTGCGCCCCGACCCCGGCCGCGTTCCATGGCAGCCGATGCCGCCGTCCGCCCGCCTGCTGCTCCTCCTCGCCGCCCTCGCCCTCCCGGCCCGGGCCGCGGATCCCATCAAGATCGGCCAGTACGGCGCGTTCACCGGCAAGGACGCCGATTTCGGCCTCGCCGCCCGCAAGGGCGTCATCCTCGCCGTCGAGGAGGCCAACGCCGCGGGCGGCGTGCTGGACCGGAAGATCGAGCTCCTGACCGAGGACAACCAGTCCCGGCCGGGCGAGTCCGCCACCATCGCCAAGAAGTTCGTCGCCCGCGACAAGGTCGTCGCCGTGCTCGGCGGCAACACCTCGAGCAACTCGCTCGAGGCCGCGCCCGTCTACCAGACCGCGCGGATCCCGATGATCGCCATCACGTCGACCAACCCGCGCGTGACCGAGACGGGCGACTACATCTTCCGCGTCTGCTTCATCGACCCGTTCCAGGGCGCCGTCCTGGCCCGGTTCGCCCGGGAGACGCTCAAGCTGCAGCGCGTCGCCGTGCTCACCTCGGTCGACAACGCCTACAGCGTGGGCCTCTCGAAGGTGTTCCGCGAGCGCTTCGCCGCCGCCGGCGGCACCATCGTGGCCGAGCAGCGGCACAGCGAGGGCGACAAGGATTTCCGCGCCCAGCTCACCGCCGCGAAGGCCGCGGGCGCCGAGGGTATCCTGCACTCCGGCAACTACACCGAGGGCGCCCTCATCTGCAAGCAGGCCCGCGCCCTCGGCTTCACCGGCGTCCTCTTCGGCGGCGACGCCTGGGAGGGCCCCGACCTCGTGGCCATCGGCGGCGCCGCGGTCGAGGGCGCCTATTATTCCACCCACGCCTCGGCCGAGACCCCCACCCCGGCGATGCAGGGCTTCGTCCGGCGCTACCGCGCCCGCTGGGACGGCGAGACGCCCAACGCCACCACCACCCTCGGCTACGAGGCGGGCCTCCTGCTCTTCGACGCCCTCCGCCGCGCCGGCACCACCGCCGGCCCCGCCCTCCGCGACGCCCTCGCCGCCACCCGGGACTTCCCCGGCGTGACCGGCGGCATCACGATCGACGGGAAGCGCAACGCTTCCAAGCCGGCCGTGATCATGGTCGTGCGGGACGGGCGCTTCAAGTTCGTCGAGGCCATCGCCCCTTGAGCCGCGCCGGCCCGGTCCCCGGTTTGCAGGTTGAAAGCGCCCGCCGGCTCACTTTAGCTCCGGCCCTGCCTTCACCATGATTTTCCGCGCCTTCCCCGCGCTGGCCTGCGCCAGCCTGATCAGCACCGTTGCCCTCCGCGCCGCCGAGCCCATCCGGATCGGCGAGTTCGCCTCCCTCACCGGCAAGGAGGCCACGTACGGCCAGACCGTGCACCGGGGCACGCAGCTCGCCATCGAGGAGCTGAACGCCGCCGGCGGCCTCCTCGGCCGCCCGCTGGAGCTGCTGAGCGAGGACGACCAGTCCAAGCCGGGCGAGTCCGCCACCATCGTCAAGAAGCTCATCGCGCGCGACAAGGTCGTCGCCGTGCTCGGCGAGCTCACCTCGGGCCGCACGCTCGAGGCCGCGCCGATCTGCCAGAACGCCCGGATCCCCCTGATCTCGCCCGGCGCCACCGCGGTCGAGGTCACCGCCAAGGGCGACTACATCTTCCGCGTCTGCTTCATCGACCCCTTCCAGGGCACGGTGATGGCGCACTTCGCCCGGGACACGCTGCACCTCCAGCGGGTCGCGATCCTCTCCTCGGTCTCCTCCGCGCAGAGCGTCGGCCTCGCGAAGTACTTCCGCGAGCGCTTCACCGCCGGCGGCGGCACGGTGGTGCTCGAGCAGAAATACGCCGAGGGCGACAAGGACTTCCGCGCGCAGCTCACCGCCATCAAGGCCGACGGCGTCGAGGGCATCTTCATCCCGGGCTACTACGCCGAGGCCGCGCTCATCGCCAAGCAGGCCCGTGGCCTCGGCCTCACCGTGCCGCTCCTCGGCGTCGACGGCTGGGAGTCGTCCGAGCTCATCGCCATCGGCGGCGCCGCGGTCGAGGGCGCCTGCTTCTCCACCCACTATTCGCCCGAAAGCCGCGCACCCGCCGTCGTCGCCTTCAACGCGCGCTACCGCCGGCGCTGGGGGGAGGACTCGAACGCCCTCTCCGCCCTCGCCTATGACGCCGCCATGGTCCTCGCCGACGCGCTCCGCCGCGCCGGCACCACCGACGGTCCCGCCCTCCGCGACGCCCTCGCCGCCACGAAGGATTTTCCCGGCGCCACCGGCGCGATCACCTTCGACGCCCAGCGCAATCCCACCAAGCCCGCGGTCGTGCTGACGGTCCGCAACGGCCGCTTCACCTTCCTGCAAGACGTCCATCCCTGAGGCCCCGCGCCCTTCCCGCCATGAAAATCCCCGCCCTGCTCCTCGCCGCCCTCGCCCTCGCCCCCGCGCTCCGCGCCGCCGATCCCATCCTGATCGGCGAGTACGCCTCGCTCACCGGCAAGGAGGCCGGCTTCGGCACGACCTCCCACCACGGCGTCGTCCTCGCCCTCGAGGAGATCAACGCCGCCGGCGGCGTGCTCGGCCGCCCGCTCGAGCTGGCCTACGAGGACAACCAGACCAAGCCCGGCGAGTCCGCCACCGTCGTCAAGAAGCTCATCTCCCGCAACAAGGTCGTGGCCCTCATCGGCGAGGTGTCCTCCGGCCGCTCCCTCGAGGCCGCGCCCATCGCCCAGGCGGCGCACATCCCCATGATCGCCCCGGCCGCGACCAACCCGAAGGTCACCCAGACCGGCAACTACATCTTCCGCGTCTGCTTCATCGACCCGTTCCAGGGCACGGTCATGGCCAAGTTCGCCCGCGACGACCTGCACGCCCGCCGCGTGGCCATCCTTTCCAGCGTCTCCAACGCGTACAGCCTCGGCCTGGCGAAGTTCTTCAAGGAGACCTTCACCGCGGCCGGCGGCACCATCGCCACCGAGAAGAGCTATTCCGAGGGCGACAAGGATTTCCGGGCCCAGCTGACCGCGGTGAAGGCGGCCGGCGTCGACGCCGTCTTCGTCCCCGGCTACTACACCGAGTCCGCGCTCATCGTCCGCCAGGCGCGCGAGCTCGGCCTCGACATCCCGTTCATCGGCGGCGACGGCTGGGAGGACGCGGAGCTGCTCAAGATCGGCGGCGACGCCCTCAACGGCTGCTACTATTCCACCCACTTCTCCGCCGAGAACACCGACCCGGTCGTCGCGGCCTTCGTCGCCAAGTACAAGGCGCGCTGGGCCGGCGAGGTGCCCGGCGCGTTCTCCGCCCTCGGCTACGACGCCGTCTACGTCCTCGCCGACGCGATCAGGCGCGCCGGCACCACCGCCGGCCCGCAGCTCCGCGACGCCCTCGCGGCCACCCGGGGCTTCCCCGGCGTGACCGGCCGGACCACGATCGACGCGGACCGCAACGCCTCCAAGGCCGCGACCATCATCGCCCTGCAGGACGGCAAGGCGAAGTTCTTCAAGACGGTGGCGCCGTGAATCCGGTTGAAAGTTGAAGGTTGAGAGTTGAAAGAAAATAAACGAACTCTCTCGGCCGATGTTTAATTTTGAGAAACTGGACGCCTGGGACAAGGCGATCAAGCTCGCCAATCTCATCTATGCAGCGACCCGGTCTTTTCCAGCCGATGAGCGCTTCGGCCTGACCAATCAGCTCCGTCGCGCCGCTGTTTCCATTTCATCAAACCTGGCCGAAGGTTGCCCCCGCTCTTCGCGGCAGGATTTCGCCCGATTCGTTGAAATCGCCACCGGCTCCGCCTTCGAGGTTGCGTCGCAAGCCGTGATCGCCCGCGATCAAGGCTATCTGAGTGAAGCCAATTACCAGCTGATCACGGGGGCCGCCTTGGAGATCACCCGGATGCTGAGCGGCCTCCGTCATTCCCTGTTGCAGGCAACAACCTGATCGGACTTTCAACTTTCAACCCTCAACTCTCAACCTTCAACCTCCCCTGACCGAATTCCTCCAGCAGCTCCTGAACGGCATCTCGCTCGGCGCCATCTTCGCGCTGATCGCGCTGGGCTACACCATGGTCTATGGCGTCCTGCGCTTCATCAACTTCGCCCACAGCGACGTGTTCATGGTCGGCGCCTATGTCGGCTACTACGTGGGCCGGCTGGTGCCCGAGCACACGCTCTGGGGCGGGTTCGCCGCCCTCGCCGCCGCCATGGTCGTGTGCGCCGTCCTGGGCGTGGTCATCGAGCGCCTGGCCTACCGCCCGCTGCGCGGGGGACCGACCCTGAACGTCCTCATCACCGCCATCGGCGTCTCGCTGCTCCTCCAGAACCTCGGCCAGTTCTTCTTCGGTGCGACCCCCCGCCCGTTCCCCGAGCTGTTTCCCGTCACGACCTTCGTCTGGGGCGGCGTCTATGTCTCGAGCAACCAGCTCATCGTCATCGGCGTCACGCTGGTGCTGCTCTTCGCGCTCCGGTTCGTCGTGATGCGCACGAAGATCGGAACGGCCATGCGCGCCGTTTCACTCAACCCCCAGGCCGCCTCGCTCGTCGGCATCAACAACGACGTGGTCATCTCGTTCACGTTCGCGCTCGGCTCGGCCCTGGCGGCCGCCGGTGGCATCCTCTACGCGCTCAACTACCCGTCGATCGACCCGCTCATGGGCGTGCTGCCGGGCCTGAAGGCCTTCGTCGCCGCCGTGCTCGGGGGCATCGGCAACATCCCGGGCGCCGCGCTCGGCGGCCTGCTGCTGGGCGTGGTCGAGACGTTCGTCAACGGCAGCGAGTGGTCCACCTACAAGGACGCCATCGCCTTCGCCGTCCTCATCCTCATCCTGCTCTTCCGCCCTGCCGGCCTGCTCGGGCGTTTCACCAAGGAGAAGGTCTGACATGCCGCGCCCCTTCCTCGCCCTGCTCGCCGCCCTCGCCGCCGCCGCCGGCCTCTCGGCGTTCTCCGGCCGGTTCGACCCCTACTACCTCGACGTCGCGATCGGCATCGGCATCAACATCATCCTCGCCGTCAGCCTGAACCTGGTGAACGGCTACACCGGCCAGTTCTCGCTCGGCCACGCGGGCTTCATGGCCGTCGGCGCCTACCTGTCCGCCGCCGTGACCATGCTGCTCGGCCCCCGGCTCCTCGGCCCGGACGGCGGGGCGGCGTGGGCGCAGAACCTCCTTTTCCTCGGCGCCCTCGGCGCCGGCGGGCTGAGCGCGGCCCTCGCCGGCCTGCTCGTGGGCCTGCCCTCGCTCCGGCTCAAGGGCGACTACCTCGCCATCGTCACACTCGGGTTCGGCGAGATCATCCGCGTCATCTTCCAGAACTGCGAGCCGCTCGGCGGCGCGCTGGGCCTGAACGGCATCCCGGCGTACACGACCGTCTTCTGGGTGCTGGCCTTCGGGGCGCTGACCGTCTTCACCGTCTACTGCCTGGTGCACTCGACCTACGGGCTGGGCTTCATGGCCACGCGGGACGACGAGATCGCCGCCGAGGCCGTCGCCCTCAACACCACCCGCTACAAGATCGTGGCCTTCGTCGTCGGCGCCTTCTTCGCCGGCATCGCGGGCGGGCTCTACGGCCACTTCAAGCAGGCCATCTCGCCCGGCGGCTTCGACTTCAACCGTTCCATCGAGATCGTGGTCATGGTCATCCTCGGCGGCATGGGCAACACCGTCGGCGTCATCTGCGCCGCCATCCTGCTCACGCTGCTGCCCGAGGTGCTGCGGCCGGTGGCGGAGTACCGCATGATCCTCTATTCGTTCCTGCTCATCGTGCTCATGCTGGTCCGCCCGCAGGGCCTGTTCAACTTCCGGAAATCCCGCGCCTGATGCCGCCCCTCCTCCAGCTCGACCAGGTCACGGTCCGCTTCGGCGGACTCACCGCCGTCAGCGCGGTCGACTTCGCCATCAACGGGGACGAGCTCCTCGGCATCATCGGCCCCAACGGCGCGGGCAAGACCACCGTCTTCAACCTCATCACCGGCGTCTACCAGCCGACCGAGGGGGCCATCCGCTTCCAGGGCCGGCCGCTCGCCGGGCTCAAGCCCTTCGAGATCGCCGCGCTCGGCATCGCCCGGACCTTCCAGAACATCCGCCTCTTCGGCAGCCTGAGCGTCTTCGACAACGTCCGCGCCGCCGGCAACCTCCACCGCGCCACCGGCCCCGCGCAGTCGCTCGTGCGGCTCGCCGCCTTCCGCGCCGACGAGGCCGCCATCGCGCGGCGCGTCGAGGAGCTGCTCGACCTTTTCAACCTCCGCCGCTTCCGCGACGCCCCGGCCCGGAGCCTCCCCTACGGCGAGCAGCGCCGGCTCGAGATCGTCCGCTGCCTCGCCACCAGGCCGAAGCTGCTCCTCCTCGACGAGCCCGCCGCCGGCATGAACCCGAGCGAGAAGGTCGAGCTGATCCGCCTCATCCAGCAGGTGAAGGCGCAGTTCGCGCTCTCCGTCCTGCTCGTCGAGCACTCGATGAAGGTCGTCATGGGCTGCTGCGAGCGCATCGCCGTGCTGGACTACGGCGTGAAGATCGCCGAGGGCGCCCCGGCCGCCATCCAGTCCGACCCGAAGGTCATCGAGGCCTACCTCGGCGAGGACCACCAGAACTCGCTCGCCCACCACTGATGCTCTCCGTCCAGGACCTCCACGTCTCCTACGGCGCCATCAGCGCGCTGACCGGCGTGTCGTTCGACATCCCCGCCGGCCGGATCGTCACCCTCATCGGGGCCAACGGCGCGGGCAAGACCACCGCCCTGCGCGCCCTCTCCGGCCTGCTGCGGGCGAAGGCCGGCCGCGTGGTGTTCCAGGGCGAGGACATCACCGCGCTGCGGCCGCACCGGATCGTCGCCCGCGGCCTCAGCCACGTGCCGGAGGGGCGCATGGTGTTCTCCAACCTGACCGTCGGCGAGAACCTCGCGATGGGCGCCTACCTGCTGCACGACAAGGCGCGCATCGCCCGGAACCGCGATTACGTCTTCGGCATCTTCCCGCGCCTGCAGGAGCGCCTCGCCCAGGACGCCGGCACGCTCTCCGGCGGCGAGCAGCAGATGCTGGCCATCGGCCGCGCGCTGATGGGCGACCCGAAGCTGCTCATGCTTGACGAGCCGTCGCTCGGCATCGCGCCCAAGCTCATCAGCACCATCTTCGAAAAGATCGTGGAGATCAACCGCGACCACGGCGTCACCATCCTCCTCGTCGAGCAGAACGCGAAGCTGGCGCTCGAGATCTCGCACCACGCCTACGTCCTCGAGACCGGGCATGTGGTCATGCAGGGCCCGTCGGCCGAGCTCCGCGCCAACCCCGAGCTCAAATCCGCCTACCTCGGCGGGTAAGGCGATCCCGCCGCCCCGTCAGCTCCCCGCGACCCCACGCCGGCATGCTTGCCCTTTGGGTCCGCGGCCTTCTATTGGAGTTCATGATCCCGCGTGCGACCCGGCCGGACCGCCTCACCCCCTGGTTGTTCGTCCTGGGCCTCGGTGCGGCGGTTGTCTTTGTCCAGTCCTATGTCTGGCGCATTCTGCCGGACCGCCACCTTACCTTGAGCCCTGCGGCCATCCAGCCCCTCGCCGGCCATGCCTATGCCTTCGCCTTCACCCGCAGCGAAGGAGACGAACGGGACAATCCGCGCAGCGGCACGACCCTCTGGGAGGACGGACACAAGCTCCGGGAGAAAGTCCGGCTGCCCGATAGCATCAGCGCCACCGGGGCCGGCCGGTGGATGCACCAGCCCGGGCGCATCCTGTTTTCCACGACGGACAACTCGGATCCACGCACCAACGGACGCACCTACACCCTGAGCTATCCGGTGCTCCAGCTTCGCACGACGGGGCTGCTGTCGGCGGTTGTCTGCCTCTTCTGCCTCCTGATCCTCCGGCGGCTGCACCCGGCCGCGGCCGCCGGCCCCTCCCCGGACCCGCGCCCGGTCGCGCACGAACGCGGCTGGCTGCTTGGCGCGGTCGGGGTCTTCAGCCTCGGCCTCTATTTCAGCACCGGCACGCTTTCGCCCTACGCAAACACGGGGATCGCCCAGGCCAGTCTGTCGACCGGCTACCTTTCCAACCTGGACCATGCGGAATTCACCAAGCTGTTTGCCTTTGTCGACGGGCAGGACCGGTCAACCTGGGCGGATGCGCAGTTCCTCCGTCGGATCCTATTCCCCGTCCTGGCCTGGCCGCTGATGAAGCTGGCCGGCTTCACTGTCGGTGGATTTCTCACCAGCCTGGTCCTCAACCTCGTTGGTTTCGTGTTCGCGGTGGGTTTCATCCGCCGGGAGATTGGCCCCGCAGGGGGCGTGCTCGCGGCCTGGCTGCTGGCCCTCTACCCCGGGGCGGCATATTGGGCCGGCCTGCCCTGCCCCTATGCGCTGATTTTTCCCTGCAGCCTTCTGCTCATGATCGCACTCCACCTGCTGCCGGGGTCCGGGCTCCCTCGGCTCGTGCTGTGCTCCCTCGGCATGGGGGTCATCTATCTCGGTTACGACCTGTATCTGTTCTTCCTGCCGGCCAGCATCCTGCTCTTGCTGTGGCGCCGGCGCTGGTGCGGGGCGGTCGCGAGCGGAGGCCTGCAGCTTGTCCCGCTGGCGTTGTGGACTGCCTGGCTCACCTACGGAGTCAAGCTGCCGCTGCAAAACGCCAACACCGCCGCTTACCGGGCAATTCTAATGTCCTATTTCCAGGCACCGGATCCCGCGGGCTGGCCGGCGAGCCTTGCCGCCGCCATCCACATCGGCCTGGATGTCTCCTTTGGCGCCAATTTCATCTTCCTGCCCCTGCTGTTTCTGACCGCGCTGGTGATGAATCCCTACACCGCGCGGATCCGGCTGTCGCGGGCCGAGATCGCCCTGCTCGTGGCCGCGCTGGCATTTTTCTTCTTCAACAACCTTGCGCCGGGTTACACCAATGCCTGGAGCCTGCGCGGCACGTGGATCGCCCGCCTTTACCAGCCTGTATTCCCGGTGTTCGTCTTTTACCTGGCCCGCTGGTGGCAGCATTTTCCCGCCACCGCCCGGCCGGCCGCCCGCCGGCTGTCGGGGGCGCTCCTGGCTGCCGGCCTGCTCGGGAACGCCCTGATAATTTTTGGCCCGGTCCTGCACAACCCGCTGGGGGTTTCCGGAATCTCCTTCTACCGGTTTTACGACCATACCGACCTGCACTGGATCTATGAACAGAATCTGGATGAATTCGGCCGCCGGCCGCTCGGCTTTCCCCGGCCGCTGGCTCCGCCATCCTAGCGCTTCGTCTTACTGTACGTGCCGGTGAGGGTTGCCCGCCACACTCGTGGCGCGCAACTTAAACGCACCCCATGAATATCCCCCGCTTCCTGGTTGCTGCCTTGACCGGCGCCGCCCTGCTCGGGCCGCTGCGCGCCGCCCCCGCGTCCGATCTGGCGTGGCCCGCGGTCACCCGGGATAACAAGCCCTGGACCCGCTGGTGGTGGCTCGGCAGCGCCGTCGACCAGCCCAACCTCACGCGCGAGCTCGAGGCGATCGCCGCCGCCGGGTTCGGCGGCGTGGAGATCACGCCCATCTACGGCGCCAAGGGCTACGAGGACCGCTTCATCCCGTTCCTGTCGCCCAAATATCTGGAGCTGCTCGCCTTCACCGGCCGCGAGGCGAAGCGGCTCGGCCTCGGTGTCGACATGGCGACCGGCACCGGCTGGCCGTTCGGCGGCCCGCAGATCACGCCGGCCGACGCGGAGCTGAAGCTCGCCTTCGGCCCCGACGGCAGGATCGCGCCGGTGCCGACCAACTTCAAGGTCAAGCGCTCCGCGCCCGGTGGCGAGGGCCTCGTGCTCAACCCCTATTCCACCGCGGCCATGACGCACTACCTCGTGCCGTTCACGGCGGCGCTGGCCACGCTGCCGCCCGGCACGATCCACAGCCAGTTCCACGACTCCTTCGAGTACCAGGCCACCTGGGCGACGGAGCTGCCGGCGAAATTCCTCGCCCTCCACGGCTACGACATCCTGGACCACGCCGCCGAGCTCAACGGCCAGGGCGATCCCGACACCGTCGCCCGCATCAAGGCCGACTACCGCACGACGCTCGGCGCGCTCCACCTCGACTACCTCAACACCTGGGTCGCCTGGGCGCATTCGCTCGGCCAGACCGCGCGCAACCAGGCGCACGGCGCGCCCGGCAACCTGCTCGACCTCTACGCCGCGGCCGACATCCCCGAGACGGAAATCTTCGGCTCGATCCCCTTCCCGATCCCCGGCTTCCGCCGCGATCCCGCCGAGGTCGGCAACCCCGGCCACCCGCCGATCATCCACCGCTTCGCCTCGTCCGCCGCGCACGTCATGGGCAAGCCGCTCGCGTCGTCGGAAACCTTCACCTGGCTGCGCGAGCATTTCCACGGGTCGCCGTCCGAGATGAAGCCCGAACTCGACGAGCTGTTCCTCGCCGGCATCAACCACGTCTATTTCCACGGCGACGCCTACTCGCCCGCGGACGCCCCGTGGCCCGGCTGGCTGTTCTACGCCTCGACCCAGTTCAACACCCGCAATCCCCTCTGGCGTGACCTCGGCGACAGCCTCAACGCCTACATCGCCCGCGCGCAGTCCCTGCTGCAGGCCGGGCGGCCCGACAACGACCTCCTTGTCTTCTGGCCCGCCGACGACCTCTGGCACAACCCCGCGGGCCAGCAGATCCAGCTCACCGTGCACGCCAAATGGCTCGGGGAGTCACGCACCGGGAAACTCATGGAGGAACTCGTCGCCAAGGGGTTCAGCTTCGATCTTATTTCGGACGCCCAGCTGGCTCTGACCCGCGTCGAGCACGGGCGGGTGCAGACTCCCGGGGGCCGCTATCGGATGATCGTGGTGCCCCAAGCCGACCACATGTCCGTCGAAACCCTGCATCACCTGGTCACGCTCGCCAACGCCGGCGCCACGGTGTTCTTCATCGACGCCCGGCCCGCCGACGTGCCCGGCTTCGGCCGGCTCGCCGGGCGCCGCGAGGAATTCAAGGCGGAACTCGCCAGCCTCCAGCTCGCAATCAACCACACGCCGAGCAGCCCAATGGACGGGCACGGTTCGGTCTTCGTCGCTCCGCTCGCGACCCTGCTCGACGCCAATAGCTCTTGGCGTGAACCGATGGCCGATTTCGGCCTCCGCTACATCCGCCGCCGGCTGGACGACGGTTATGTTTACTTTGTCGCCAACCTCACCGGCCAGTCCATCGACCGCTGGGTGCCGCTGGCCCGGCCCGCCCAAGGCGCCGTGCAGCTGAACCCGCGCCGCGGCGGCGCCGGGGTCGCCACCCTCCGCCAGCACGACGGCGCCGCGGAAGTCTACCTCCAGCTCGCCCCCGGCGAATCGTTTTTCATCAAGACATTCACCGACCGCGCCGCCACCGGCCAGCCGGCGAGCCACCTGCACCCGGCCGGCGAGCCGGTCGTGCTCGACGGCGACTGGAAGGTCACCGCGACCCGCGGCGGCCCCGTGCTGCCGCCGGCGTTCAGCCAGCACGGCTTCGGCTCGTGGACGGCCCAGGGCGGCGAGTGGGAGCGCTTCGGCGGCACGGCACGCTATGAAACCACGTTCGAACTGCCCCCGGACGCCAAGGCCGACGACTGGCTGCTCGACCTCGGCGACGTGCGGGAGACGGCGCGGGTCTTCGTCAACGGCACCGAGACCGACCTGGTGTGGTCGCTGCCGATGCGGACGAAGATCGGCCCGTTCCTCCAGCCCGGCCGGAACACCCTCGCCCTCGAGGTCACCAACCTGCCGGCCAACCGCATCCGCGACCTCGACGTGCGCAAGGTGGAGTGGAAGAAATTCCACGAGATCAATTTCGTGAACATCTTTTACCGCCGCTTCGACGCCTCCGGCTGGCCGCTGCAGCTCTCCGGCCTGCTCGGCCCGGTGAAGCTGGTGCCGCTGATGGAATTCAAACCGTAGGCGGCGATGGAGGCGGGACGACCCGTCGCGCTGGTTTTCATTCGCAGGCCGAAATCCCGCGGGACCGGTGGTCCCGCCTTCATGGCCGGGTTATACCCCATCGAAAACCGCTCGCCGCCGCTTGATTTTCTCCCGGCCGGTGGGTAGGTTTCGGACCCTTTTATGGCAACATCCACACCGCAAAAATTTGAATTCCAGGCCGAGATCAAGCAGCTGCTCGATATCGTCATCCATTCGCTCTACACGGAGAAGGAAATCTTCGTCCGCGAGCTGGTGTCCAACGCCTCCGACGCCCTCGAGAAGTTCCGCCACATCCGGCTGACCGAGAAGGAGATCTTCGACGACCAGCAGGCCCTCGAGATCAACCTCACCACCGACGACAAGGCCAGGACGCTCACCATCCAGGACTACGGCATCGGCATGACCCAGGCCGAGCTGGTCGAAAACCTCGGCACCATCGCCCATTCCGGCTCCAAGGCCTTCCTCAAGGCCCTCGGCGAGGGCGACCAGAAGAACGCCAGCCTCATCGGCCAGTTCGGCGTCGGCTTCTACTCCGCCTTCATGGTGGCCAAGACGGTCAAGGTCTACTCCCATTCCTGGCGCCCCGGCGAGCCCGGCCACGTCTGGTCGAGCGACGGCTCCGGCAGCTACGAGATCGAGGAGGTCGAGGGCCTCAGCCGCGGCTCCAAGATCGTCATCGAGCTGAAGGATGACTGCGCCGACTACGCCAACGACGGCCGGATCAAGGCCATCCTCGAGCGCTACAGCGCGTTCGTGTCATTCCCGATCAACCTGAATGGAAAACACATCAACACCGTCCAGGCGCTCTGGCTGCGCTCGAAGGCCGAGATCAAGGACGAGGAATACAACGAGTTCTACAAGTTCCAGGCCCACGCCTACGACGACCCCAGCCTGCGCCTGCACTTCAGCGCCGACGCCCCGCTCGCGATCAACGCCCTGCTCTTCGTCCCGCAGGAGAACACCGAGCGCCTCGGCTTCGCCCGCCTCGAGCCGTCGGTCGCGCTTTATTGCCGCAAGGTGCTGATCGACGCCGCGCCCAAGGACCTGCTGCCCGAGTGGCTGCGCTTCCTCAAGGGCGTCGTCGACAGCGAGGACCTCCCGCTCAACATCTCGCGCGAGACGATGCAGGACCGCTCGCTCATCGAGAAGCTGAACAAGGTCATCACGAATCGCTTCCTCAAATTCCTCGACGAGGAGGCCACGCAGCGGCCCGAGTCCTACGCAAAGTTCTACGCCAACTTCGGCATCTTCCTGAAGGAGGGCGCCGCGCTCGACTTCACCCACAAGGACCAGCTCCTGAAGCTGCTCCGGTTCGAGTCGTCCCTGACCGACAAGACCAAGTCCACCTCGCTCGCCGACTACGTCTCGCGCATGGGCGCGGAGCAGAAGGAAATCTATTACCTCGTCGGCGCCAACCGCGCGTCGATCGAGAGCGGCCCGTACCTCGAGGCCTTCAAGGCCCGCAACCTCGAGGTGCTCTTCTGCTACGAGCCCGTCGACGAGTACGTGATGAACAACGTCCGCGAGTTCGACGGCAAGAAGCTCATCGCCGCCGACCACGCCGACGTGAAGCTGACCGACATCCCCAAGGCCGAGGGCGCGCTCAGCGAGGCCGACACCAAGACGCTGACCACCTGGCTCAAGGCCTCGCTCGGCGACCGCGTCGCCGAGGTGAAGGCCAGCGACCGGCTCGTCGACTCCCCCGCCCTGGCGATCAACGCCGACAAGTTCATGTCCGCCCACATGCGCCGCATGATGAAGGCCATGAACAAGGACGGCGCCGACCTGCCGCAGAAGGTGAATCTCGAGATCAATCCGCGCTCCGCCGTAATGAAGCGCCTCTTCGAGACGCACACCGCCGCGCCGGAGAAGGCCAAGCTCGTCGCCGAGCAGATCCTCGACAACGCGCTCATCTCCGCCGGCATGCTCGAGGACGCGACCCCGATGGTCGCGCGCCTCTACAAGCTGCTCGAGTC
>Ga0265319_1000071_pt1 | contig 81543 bp, 77 predicted proteins | sample 4824metaG_FD_192443 | JGI IMG/M metagenome (GOLD analysis project Ga0265319, IMG submission 192443) | Rhizosphere microbial communities from Carex aquatilis grown in University of Washington, Seatle, WA, United States - 4-8-24 metaG | ecosystem: Host-associated > Plants > Roots > Rhizosphere >... | reverse complement strand
TGATGCCGGGGGACAACACCAAGATGACCATCGAAATGATCACGCCCGTGGCGCTCGAAGAGCAGCAGCGCTTCGCCATCCGCGAAGGCGGCCGCACCGTCGGCGCGGGCATCGTCACCAAGATCCTGGCATAACGCCGTGGCTGCGGGGCGAGTGACCGTGTCGCTCGCCTGCATGGAGTGTCAGGCACGCAATTATCGGACGACCCGCAAAGCCAGCCAGAAGGGTCAGCTCGAGCTGAAGAAGTTCTGCTCCAGCTGCAAGCGGCACACCACTCATAAGGAGACGAAGTAAGAAACAAGGTTCGAGCGGCCACGACGCGGAAAGGTTCCCAGCCCCTTACCCGTTGCGCCCAAGACGCACGAACCAGGTAGCCCAGCAGTTTAGGGGTTTAGCTCAGTTGGTAGAGCAGCGGATTCCAAATCCGCAGGTCGTGGGTTCGAGCCCCTCAGCCCCTGCCCCACGGTTCTGTTGGCGTTCTGTTTGCTCTGTTTTGCTTGCACGCGACGTAAGAAGAAGGCCATGGCCACCCAGGAAGACATCAAACGAGAAGGCGCCGACGAGGACGTCCCCGGGCAATCCGCGGACGCGCCGCGCGCGGGCGTCTCTTCCGAGGGGGCACCGCCCGGGGACGCGCCCGAGCCCGACGAGCACGGCCGCGTCGATGGTCTCGATGGCGAGGAGCGCGAGGAGGATGCGCAGGACGTCGCCGCTGCTGGCGCGGCCTCGCCGACGCAGCTCGGCCCGCGCCGCTTCGTGTACGCGGCCTACTTCGCCGGGGCGATCGCGATCGCGTTTCTCATGTCGAAGATGCTGAGCTTCGCGTGGCTCAAGCTGCAGAACTGGAAGCCGGCGGTGGGCGAGCCGCGCGACGAGCTCGTGATGCCGCTCGCAGGGCTCATCGGCGCGATCGCGGCGGTCTACTACTGGAAGCGGACGCGTGCGCGGCAGCTCGCCGAAGAAGTTGCGGTCGAGATGTCGAAGGTGACGTGGCCCACGCGCACCGAGGTGACGAACGGCACCTTCGTGGTAATCGTGACGACCGTCGTGTCCACCGTGTTCTTCGCGCTCATGGACAAGTTCTGGGGGTTTGTCACCAATCTCGTGTACGGGGGTAGCTGAGACGTCATGGCCAAGAAGTGGTACGTCATCCAGACCTACTCGGGCTACGAGGGCAAGGTCAAAGAGGCAATGCTCCAGCGCATCAAGGAGCACCACGTGGAAGATCGCTTCGGCGAGGTGCTCATCCCCACGGAGACGGTGACCGAGCAGCGGGCGGGCGGCAAGTCCCGCATTCGGCAGAAAACGAGCTTTCCCGGCTACATCTTCGTCGAGATGGACATGAGTGAGGAGATTTGGCACCTCGTCAAAGACACTCCGAAGGTCACGGGCTTCATCGGCAACCAGCGCCCGCAAGAGGTGACTCCGCCTCAAATCGACGACCTTCGCAAGAGCATCGTCGAGGGGGCCGTCAAGCCGAAGCCGCGCGTGAGCTTCGAGGCGGGCGACGAGATTCGTGTCATCGATGGCGCGTTCGCGAACTTCTCGGGCACGGTCGAGGAGGTCAAACCGGACAAGCAAAAGCTGAAAGTGAAGGTTTCGATCTTCGGCCGGGCGACCCCCGTCGAGCTCGACTTCAGCCAAGTCGAGAAGAGGGTCTGATGCGGCTCGTCCTCCGACTCAGGTGCCGAGAGGCGGCCATAGCCCCCAATGGTTCGAGCCGCGGGCTTGCGGTAGCCCGCGGCGTCGCGTTTTGTCCGTAGCCCCGGAAGAGAATCGTCATGGCGAAGAAAGTCTCAGGCATCGTCAAGCTCCAGCTTCCGGCCGGTAAGGCCAGTCCGGCGCCTCCCGTCGGTCCGGCGCTCGGTCCGCACGGCATCAACATCATGGCGTTCTGCAAGGAGTTCAACGCCAAGACGCAGGGGAGCGACATGATTATCCCCGTCGTCCTGACCGTGTACTCAGACCGCTCCTTCAGCATGCTGCTGAAGACTCCCCCCACCAGCGTCCTCCTGAAAAAGGCGGCAGGTTTGTCGACGGGCAAGAAGCCCGGCTCGGGCTCGAAGGAGCCGAACAAGGTCAAGGTCGGCAAAGTGACCATGAAGCAAGTGCGCGAGCTCGCGCAGCAAAAGATGGGCGATATGAACTGCACCGCGGTCGAGGCAGCGATGCGGACGGTCATGGGCACCGCCCGGTCGATGGGCATCGACATCGAGGAGTAAGCACCACCGCTCCGAGAAGCACCGCGGAGAAAGGTGGGAGGCGAAAGCCGAAAGGACGAGAATGCCAAAGGTACCGAAGCAGCGCGCGGCGGCCATCGCGGTGGCCGATCTGGCGCAAAAGTACAGCGTCGAGGAGGCCTGCGCCCTCGTAAAGAAGGCCAAGTACGCGAAGTTCGACGAGACCGTCGATCTCGCGGTTCGCCTTGGGGTCAACCCCAAGCACGCCGACCAGATGGTCCGCGGCGCGCTCGTTCTGCCGCACGGCACGGGCACGACCGTGCGGGTGCTCGTCTTCGCCAAAGGCGAGAAAGAGCGCGAGGCGCGCGATGCCGGGGCCGACTTCGCCGGCAGCGACGACTTGGTCGCGAAAGTCTCCGAGGGATTCCTCGACTTCGACCGAGTGATCGCCACGCCGGACATGATGGGAGCGGTCGGCAAGCTCGGTCGCGTTCTCGGGCCTCGCGGTCTTATGCCCAACCCCAAGGTCGGAACCGTGACGTTCGACGTGGGGGCCGCCGTCCGGGATGCCAAGGGGGGCAAGATCGAGTACCTCGTGGAGAAGGCGGGAATCGTGCACGCGCGGATCGGAAAGGTTTCTTTCAACGATCAAGCTCTCGCCGACAACGCGAAGGCGCTCATCGGTGCGCTCGTGCGGCAGAAACCGTCTACCGCCAAAGGGGCCTACCTGCGGAGCATCACGGTCAGCTCGACCATGGGCCCCGGATTCAAGATCGACCCGGCTCACTTCCTGAGCCAGGCCGAAGAGGGATGAGCAAGCGCCATGGATCGTGCAGCAAAAGGCGTTCAGGTCGGGGAGATCAAGGCCCGCTTCGACAAGATGACGGCCGCCGTCTTCGTCGACTTCAAAGGGATGACCGTCGAGCATGTGACCAAGCTCCGCGCCGAGTTCCGCAAGGCGGGCGTGGACTACCGGGTCGTGAAGAACACGCTCGTCAAGCACGCGTTGAAGGACGCGCCCTACAAGCAGAAGCTCGACGACGTTTTGGCGGGCATGACCGGCATTGCCTGGAGCTACGAGGACCCGAGCGCGGCGGCGAAGGTGGTCAAGGCCTTCCGAAAAGATCCGGCCGGCGAGAAGCTCCAGATCAAGGCGGGGCTCATCGAGGGCTCGCTCCTCGACGCAAAGGGCGTCGAAGATCAGCTGGCGAGCATGCCCGGCAAGAACGAGCTCCGCGCCAAGTTGCTTGCAACGATGCAAGCGCCGCTGCAGAGCTTCGTCGCGCTTCTCGCCGCCCCGGCTCAAAACTTTGTCTACTTGTTGTCGGCAAAGGAGCGCGGCGACCAGGGTTAGTCCGTTTCCACTTTTCCCGTTTCGAGATTACGGAGAATTTCAATGGCAGACATCACGCGTGAGCAGGTCGTCGATTTCCTTTCGAACATGCCGGTCATCCAGCTCTCGGATCTGATCAAGACGCTGGAAGACAAATGGGGCGTCAAAGCTGCGCCGGCGGCCGTCGCGGTTGCGGCGGGGGCGGGCCCTGCGGCGGCTGCAGCGGCTCCCGTCGAGGAGCAGACGGAGTTCAACGTCGAGCTCAAGGAGGCCGGCGCGAACAAGATCGCCGTCATCAAGGTGGTGCGCGAGATCACCGGCCTCGGGCTCAAGGAGGCGAAGGACCTGGTGGAGGGGGCACCGAAGACCGTGAAGGAGGGCGTCTCCAAGGCCGACGCCCACGAGATGAAGAAGAAGCTCGAGGACGCTGGCGCCAAGGCTGAGCTGAAGTAGGTGCTCGGAATTCGCGGAGATTTCAGAAACCGTCGGGGACGGTTGCGTCCTCGGGGGACGTCGGGCGGCGGTTTGTCTCTGCGGTCGCCCCGCCCGCTTGTGCCCGTCGAACGGCTGCGGCAAAGCCGGCAGCAACGGGTTTGGCGGCTGGGCCACCGATCTGCGGGCGAAAGCCCGCCCGGTCCGCCTGAGCTGTTTGCACAATTCTTTCCAGTGACTAGGCTACCGTCTCACCCGGCGGCGTGCCTTTTGCTTTACGCGGTCGAATTTCCTACTAAGGTCCCAGCGCGTCAAAGACCCGCGTCCGGCAAGAGCGCATGCCGGGCGATCCACGCAAGTTAGTCCCGTCCCGTGTCGGTGGGCCGCAAGGCACCGCCGCCGACGAAATCGTCAGGAGCAGCGATGGCGAGTGTCATCCAGTCCAACTTCCGCATTCGCAAGCATCTCGGACGTGTTCGGAAGGTCATCGAGGTCCCCAACCTCATCGACATTCAGAAAACGTCGTACGACAAGTTCCTCCAGTCCAATGTGCCGCAGACCGAGCGGTCCGAGGTCGGGCTCCAGGCGGTTTTCCGGAGCGTCTTCCCTATCAAAGACTTCAACGGGACGAGTGAGCTCGTCTTCGTCAGCTACAACCTCGAGAAGCCGAAGTACGACGTCGAAGAGTGCCGCCAGCGCGGCATGACGTACGCCGCGCCGATCAAGGTGACGACGCAACTGATGATTTACGACGCCCGCGACGGCGGCGAACGCATCGTGCGCGACATCAAGGAGCAGGAGGTCTACTTCGGCGAGATCCCGCTGATGACGGACACCGGGACCTTCATCATCAACGGAACGGAACGCGTCGTCGTCAGCCAGCTTCACCGCAGCCCCGGTGTCTTCTTCGATCACGACAAGGGGAAGACGCATTCGAGCGGGAAGGTGCTCTACAGCGCGCGGATCATCCCGTATCGCGGCTCGTGGCTGGACTTCGAGTTCGACCCGAAGGACATCATCTATGTGCGCATCGACCGGCGCCGCAAGATGCACGCAACCGTCCTCCTGCGAGCCTTGGGCTACTCGACGCAGGACCTCCTCAATTACTTCTACAATACGGAGGAGATTTATCTCGAGAAGGGCGCGAAGTACTCCAAGAGCGTCGAGTTCGATCTCTTGCCGGGGCAACGCGCGACTCGCGACATCAAGGTGGGCGGCGAGGTCATCGTCAAGAAGAACACGAAGTTCACCAAGGCCGCCATCAAGAAGCTTCGGGACTCCAAGGTCGATCGCCTTCCGATCGACGTCGAGGAGCTAATTGGCAAGGTCGCCGCGCACGACGTGGTCGACAAGGAAACCGGCGAGGTGGTCCTCGAGGTGAACGAAGAAGTGACCGAGGCCAAGCTCGAGAAGGTGCGCGAGGCCGGTATCGATCAGTTCAAGATTCTGTTCATCGACGGCCTGAACGTCGGCTCGTACCTGCGCGACACCCTGCTCGCGGAAAAGGTCAAGACGACCGAAGACGGGATTATGGAGATCTATCGCCGCTTGCGTCCGGGCGACCCGCCCACGCTCGAGACGGCGAAGACGCTCTTTCACAACTTGTTCTTCAACCCCGAACGCTACGACCTTTCCAAGGTCGGTCGCCTCAAGCTCAATTACAAGTTTTACCGCGATTTGGCCGAGGATCAGCGCCCGTCGCTCGATACGGCGGTGCTCACTCCGCAAGACATTCTCGAGACCGTGCGGCACCTCATCGAGCTCAAGAACGGGCGCGGTTCGGTCGACGACATCGACCATCTTGGCAATCGTCGTGTACGCGCGGTCGGCGAGCTGATGGAGAATCAGTATCGCATCGGCCTCGTGCGCATGGAGCGCGCCATCAAAGAGCGCATGAGCATGTCGCAGGAGATCGACACGCTGATGCCGCACGATCTCATCAACGCGAAGCCGGTCAGCGCGGTCGTGAAGGAGTACTTCGGCAGCTCGCAGCTGTCGCAGTTCATGGATCAGACCAACCCGCTGAGCGAAGTGACGCACAAGCGGCGCCTCTCGGCGCTCGGCCCGGGTGGCCTCACGCGCGAGCGCGCCGGATTCGAAGTGCGCGACGTGCACCCGACGCACTACGGCCGCATCTGCCCAATCGAAACGCCGGAAGGTCCGAACATCGGTCTCATCGCGTCGCTGTCGACCTTCGCCCGCGTCAACGAGTTCGGCTTCGTCGAGACGCCCTATCGGCGCGTCGCCGAAGGGAAGATCACCGACGACGTCGCGTGGTACTCCGCGCTCGAAGAGGAAGGGAAGTACATCGCCCAGGCCTCGGCGATGGTCGACGAGCGCAACAAATTCAAGGAGGCTCTCGTCAGCGCGCGCCTCAACGGCGACTTCCACATGGTCACGCCGGACATGATCCAGCTGATGGACGTGGCGCCGAACCAAATGGTGAGCGTGGCCGCCGCGCTCGTGCCGTTTCTCGAGCACGACGACGCGAACCGAGCGCTCATGGGCGCGAACATGCAGCGGCAGGCGGTTCCGCTGATCCGAAGCCACGCCCCCTTCGTCGGTACGGGCATGGAGGGAAAGCTCGCGCGCGACTCGGGCGTGTGCACGCTCGCTCGCCGCGACGGTGTGGTCGAGAGCGTCGACGCGACGCGCATCGTCGTCCGCCCCGACAGTGACAAGCCGGAGATCCCGGACATCTACCCGTTGATGAAGTTTCAGCGGTCGAATCAGTCGACTTGCTACAACCAAGCGCCGATCGTCCGAGCGGCCGACCGTGTGAAGGCCGGCGACGTGCTGGCCGACGGTCCGAGCTGCGACATGGGAGAGCTGGCGCTCGGGCAGAACGTGTTGGTCGCGTTCATGCCGTGGCAAGGCTTCAACTTCGAGGACTCGATCCTGGTTAGCGAACGCATCGCAAAGGACGACGTGTTCACGTCGATCCACATCGAAGAGTTCGAATGCGTCGCCCGCGACACCAAGCTCGGGAAGGAAGAGGTGACTCGCGACATCCCGAACGTCGGCGAGGAGGCTCTGAAGGACCTCGACGAGAGCGGGATCGTCCGCATCGGCGCCGAGGTGAAGCCGGGCGACATCCTGGTCGGAAAGATTACGCCCAAGGGCGAGACGCAGCTCAGCCCGGAGGAGAAGCTGCTGCGGGCGATCTTCGGCGAGAAGGCCGGGGACGTGCGCGACAGCAGCCTGCGGGTACCGCCTGGAGTGAGCGGCATCGTGATCAACGCGCGCGTCTTCTCGCGCAAAGGAACCGAGAAGGACGAGCGCTCCAAGGACATCGAGGACCACGAGCGCGCGCGCCTCGAGAAGATGCGCGACGAGGAGATCAAAATCCTCCGCGACTCGTTCTATCGCCAGATCCGCAGCCAGCACGTCGGGTCGACGACGACCGGCAAGCTCGTGGACGACAAGGGCAAAGTCCTGCTGCAGAAGGGGGTTACCCTCGACGCGGACGGACTCGAGAACGTTCCCCGAAAGTACTGGACGGAGCTGCCCGTGGAGGGCGCCGAGGAGATCGCGCAGAAGGTCAAGGAGCTCGAAGAGATCGTTCAGCTCCGCGAGGACCACTTCCGCGACAAGATCGACCGGCTGAGCAAAGGCGACGAGCTGCCGCCTGGTGTCATCAAGATGGTGAAGGTCTACATCGCCATCAAGAGAAAGCTCCAGGTCGGCGACAAGATGGCCGGGCGCCACGGAAACAAGGGCGTCATTTCGCGCATCTTGCCCGAAGAAGACATGCCGTACCTGCAGGACGGCACTCCCGTCGACATCGTGCTCAATCCGCTCGGAGTCCCAAGCCGGATGAACGTCGGGCAGATCCTCGAGACCCACCTGGGTTGGGGAGCTCGGGTGCTCGGTGCCCAGCTCCGCTACATGCTCGAAGAGAAGTTCGGCGCCAACGCGATGCGCGACCACATCAAGAAGATCTTCGACGGCGACGAAGACGTGGCCAAGCTGCTGTCGAAGCTCAGCGAAGACGACGTTCGCCACCTTGCGTTCAAGCTGCGGCGCGGCATCCACTACGCGAGCCCCGTCTTCGACGGCGCGCAGGAGCGCCAGATCAAGAACACCCTCGGCCTCGCCGGCCTGCCGACCAGCGGGCAGACGGTGCTCTTCGACGGGCGCACAGGCGACGCCTTCGACCAGGAGGTCACCGTGGGGGTGATGTACATGCTCAAGCTGCACCACCTGGTCGACGACAAGATCCACGCCCGGTCGATCGGACCGTACTCCCTCGTGACGCAACAGCCGCTCGGCGGCAAAGCCCAGTTCGGCGGACAGCGCCTCGGCGAGATGGAGGTGTGGGCCATGGAGGCGTACGGCACGGCTTACGCGCTTCAGGAGTTTCTCACCGTGAAGAGCGACGACGTGCAAGGGCGAACTCGCATGTACGAAGCGATCGTCAAGGGCGAGTACAACCTCGAGCCGGGGCTTCCCGAGAGCTTCAACGTTCTCATCAAGGAGCTCCAGGCCCTGTGCCTGAACGTCGAGCTCATCGACGCGCCCAATCCGCGCGCTGAGCACGCCGCCGAGGAGTAGGCGTGCTTTCCAGCGGCGGCCGAGAAGCCGTCGCGCCAAGTGCCGCGACCATGAGGGAGCGGTCACGAGTTACCCGTTTTCGTCCGTAGGCAGACAGCAAAAGGAAGAACCGATGCGCGACATCTTCAGCTTCTTCGAGAAGCCCAAAGATCCGCTTTCCTTCAGCGCGATCCGCATTTCGCTCGCGTCGCCCGAAAAGATCCGAGAGTGGTCCCACGGCGAAGTCAAGAAGCCGGAAACGATCAACTACCGGACTTTCAAGCCGGAGAGGGACGGGCTCTTCTGCGCGAAGATCTTTGGTCCGGTGAAGGACTACGAGTGCAACTGCGGCAAATACAAGCGCATGAAGCACCGCGGCATTGTCTGCGAGAAATGCGGCGTCGAAGTCATCCAGTCGAAGGTCCGGCGAGAGCGCCTCGGCCACATCAACCTGGCGACGCCGGTGGCTCACATCTGGTTTCTCAAGTCGCTGCCGAGCCGCATCGGCAACATTCTCGATATTTCGCTGAAGGACCTGGAGAAGGTCCTCTACTGCGAGAGCTACATCGTCATCGACGCGAAAGAGACCGGGCTGACCAAGGCCGAGCTCCTCACCGAGGAGCGGTTCATGCAGCTCGCCGAGGAGTACGGCGAGGACAAGTTCGTCGCGGGAATGGGCGGCGAGGCGATCCTCGAGATGCTCAAGCAGGTGGACGTCCACACGCTGAGCGAGCAGCTCCGGCAGGAGATGCGGTCGGCGACCAGCGAGGCCAAGCGAAAGAAGATCGTCAAGAGACTGAAGGTGTGCGAGGCGTTCCGCGAGAGCGGGAACCGCCCGGAGTGGATGATGCTGACCGTGATTCCGGTATTGCCGCCGGATCTCCGTCCGCTCGTGCCGCTCGACGGCGGTCGCTTCGCGACCAGCGACTTGAACGACCTCTACCGGCGCGTCATCAATCGAAACAATCGGCTGAAGCGCCTGCTCGAGCTCAACGCACCCGAGATCATCATTCGCAACGAGCGGCGCATGCTGCAAGAGGCGGTCGATGCGCTGTTCGACAACGGCCGTCGCGGCAAGACGATCACGGGGCCCAACAAGCGGCCGCTGAAGTCGCTGAGCGACATGCTCAAAGGCAAGCAGGGAAGGTTCCGGCAGAACCTCCTCGGCAAGCGCGTCGACTACTCGGGGCGATCGGTCATCGTCGTCGGGCCGACCCTCAAACTTCACCAGTGCGGTCTGCCGAAGCAGATGGCCATCGAGCTCTTCAAGCCGTTCATTTACAACAAGCTCGAAGAGCGCGGGTACGTCAACACCATCAAGAGCGCGAAGAAGATGGTGGAGAAGGAGCGGCCCGAGGTTTGGGACATCCTCGAAGAAGTCATCACCGAGCACCCGGTCCTTCTCAATCGCGCTCCCACGCTCCACCGCCTGGGTATCCAGGCGTTCGAGCCGGTGCTGATCGAAGGAAAGGCCATCCAGCTCCATCCGCTCGTGTGCGCGGCCTTCAACGCCGATTTCGACGGGGACCAGATGGCGGTGCACGTGCCGCTGTCGATCGAGGCGCAAATGGAAGCGCGCGTGCTCATGATGAGCACGAACAACATCCTCTCGCCGGCGAACGGTCGACCGATCATCAACCCGACGCAGGACATCGTTCTCGGCCTCTACTACGCGACCCGCGAGCGCAAGTTCTCGAAGGGGTGCTTCCGCGACGGCTCGCTCACCGTCGACAAGAAAGGTCACGTAGAAGGGTACCTCCGGGGGGTCTACGCAAGCGTCGACGAAGTGCGCATGGCGTACGACCACGGAGAAGTGACCCTGCACTCGGGCATCCGCGTGCGCGTCCCGGATCCGGACGCCCCGGGGAAGACCCGCATGCTCAGCTCGACGGTGGGCCGATGCCTCGTCGCCGAGATCCTGCCTGACGGGTTGCCGTTCGACCTGGTCAACAAGACGCTCGACAAGAAGGCCCTCTCGTCGTTGATCGACGCCTGCTACCGCAAGCATCGCAACAAGGCGACGGTCCTCCTCGCCGACCGGCTCCGCACGCTAGGCTTCGACTACGCCACGCGCGCCGGCGTGTCCATCTGCATGGACCACATGGTCATCCCGCAGGCGAAGGGCGTTCTTCTCGGAGAGGCCCAAGCCGAAGTCCAGCGCGTCATCGATCAGTACCAGGAAGGGCTCATCACCGACGGCGAGCGGTACAACAAGATCGTCGATATCTGGGCCGGCGTCGCCGACAAGGTGACGCAGGAAATGATGAACGAGATCGGCAAAGAGAAGATCGTCGACGGCGAGACCGGCAAAGAGCTGATCGAGCCGAGCTTCAACCCGATCTACATCATGGCCGACTCCGGCGCGCGCGGATCGACGCAGCAAATCCGTCAGCTCGCGGCCATGCGCGGACTCATGGCCCGCCCCTCGGGCGAGATCATCGAGACCCCCATCACGGCGAACTTCCGCGAGGGGCTCAGCGTGCTCGAGTACTTCACTTCGACGCACGGCGCCCGGAAGGGCCTAGCCGACACCGCCCTCAAGACGGCGAACTCCGGATATCTCACGAGGCGTCTCGTCGACGTCGCGCAGGACGCGGTCATCGCGGAGTTCGACTGCGGAACTCTCGACGGCATCCGGGTGACGAAGCTCGAGGACGCCGGCGAGGTCATCCAGCCGCTCGGCGATCGCATCCTCGGCCGCGTGGCGCTGGAGGACATCGTCGATCCGTTGACCGGCGAGGTGCTCGTCGCGGCCAACACCGAGCTCGACGAGCAGCTCGTCCACATCATCGAAGAGGCGGGCATCGAGGAAGTGGTCATCCGCTCGGTGCTCACGTGCCAGACGAAGCGCGGCGTGTGCGCCAAGTGCTACGGGCGCGATTTGGCGCGCGGGTACAAGGTGAACATCGGCGAATCGATTGGCATCATCGCCAGTCAGTCGATCGGCGAGCCGGGCACGCAGCTGACGATGCGGACCTTCCACATCGGCGGAGCCGCGGCGCGCGGCAAGATCGAGCAAAGCTCGCTCGAGGCGCGCAACGAGGGCTACATCCGGATTCGCAACGCCAACGTAGCGCGCAAAGTGGACGGCACCGTGACGGTGATGAACCGACACGGCGAGATCGTCATCGTGGACGACACCGGCCGCGAGCGCGAGCACCACCGCCTCGTCTACGGCGCGCTGCTCAAAGTCGACGAGGGGGCGAAGGTCAAAGCGGGCCAGCTCCTCGCCGAGTGGGACGCGTTCGCGATGCCGATTCTCAGTGAAGTCGGCGGTATCGTGAAGTTCGGCGACATCGTCGAAGGCGTGACGATGACCGAGAAGCTCGACGAGGTCACCGGCCTCTCGCGCAAGGTGATCATCGAGTCGCGCGCCGCCGACCTGAGACCGCGCATCTCGATCAAGAGCCCGCAGAGCGGCGAGCAGCTCAAGCTGCCGAACAGCACGCTCGACGCGCGGTATCTCTTGCCGGTCGGCGCGAACATCGTCGTGCAAGACGGCGACGAGATCAGCGGAGGCGACGTCCTCGCGAAGATCCCGCGCGAGACCACGAAGACGCAGGACATCACCGGCGGCTTGCCGCGGGTAGCCGAGCTCTTCGAAGCTCGAAAGCCGAAGGATCATGCGATCATCGCGGAGATCGACGGCGAAGTGAGCTTCGGCAAAGACACCAAAGGCAAGCGCAAAGTGGTCATCACGCCGTTTGCGCAGGACGGCGCGCTCCTGACCGATCAGGCGCGCGAGTACCTCATTCCCAAGGGCAAGCACATTCAAGTGCAGCCGGGTGATCGCGTACGGGCAGGCGAGCCGCTCATGGACGGTCCGGCGAACCCGCACGACATCTTGCGCGTCAAGGGCGAGAAGGAGCTCGCCGCGTACCTGGTCAACGAGATCCAGCAGGTTTATCGGCTGCAGGGCGTTGCCATCAACGACAAGCACATCGAAGTGATCGTCCGCCAGATGCTGCGGCGCGTCCGAATCAAAGACGTGGGCGACACGAACTTCCTCATCGACGAGCAGGTCGAGAAGTACCTGTTCGAGCGGGAGAATCAGCGCGTGATCGAGCGCGGGGGTCGACCTGCCGTGGCAGAGCCGCTCCTCTTGGGCATCACCAAGGCGAGCCTGTCGACCGAGTCGTTCATCAGCGCGAGCTCCTTCCAAGAGACGACGAAGGTGCTCACCGAGGCGGCGGTTTCCGGCAAGGTCGACTTTTTGCGCGGCCTCAAAGAAAACGTCATCATGGGGCGCCTCATTCCGGCGGGAACCGGGCTGTCGGCATACCGGCAGCTCAAGTTGGTGGTCGAGAGCGACGAGGGGGAGCGCTTCGCGCCGCCCGTCACGCGCACCGCCGAGCCGGCGCTCACGGCAGTCAACGAGGAGTAAACCATCGGCCTCGCGTAGCATCGACGATGGCTCGCTCGATCGTTCGCACCCGAGTGCGCCGGCGAACGACGCAACGTCGCCGGCGAAGGAAGCAACGTCCGGCGAGCGAAGCAACGTCGCCGGCGAACGACGCGGGGGGCGGGCTCTCGCCGTCGCCGGGCGTTTCACGCGAGAACGCGCGCTTGGCTCACGGGCCGCCGAAGCAACTGGCCTCCTCGGGAGTGCCCATCGTTCCGTCCGACAGGGGCGCGCAGGTCGTCGTCCCCACCAGACTGGCGCACGTATGGGTTGCAGCGCTGCACACTCCGGATTGCGCGGTGGACGCACCGCCGTTCGAGTATACGCAGCGGGTGCCGCGGCAATCTTGGTCCGCCATGCAGGCATCCCCGGCGCGACCCAGGCATTGGACGGGACCGATTCCGAAGTCGAGCCCGCTCTGCGATGCAGCGACGGTTACCATGGTGGCTGCGGTCGTGAAAAACACTGGCGCGGCTGCAGTACCGCCGTAGTAGCCGGCGAGGTCGCCCGCGTCGATCCTGCTGCTCGCGCCGAGCACCACGTAGGCGCTGATGAAGTAACTGCCCGCCGCGAGATTTCGAATCGTATACGGCAGCGTGTCGGTGGTTTCGCCCAGGGTCCGGTTTTCAGCCTCGCTCGGGTAATCGACCGAGCTGGTCCCGGAGTTGGCGTCCGTCAGTCCGAGTCCGGCCCGGGTCCCTCTCGGCACGGGCGCGGACAGATGGATGGTGCCTGTCAGCGTGTAGGCACCAGGAAAGGACGGCGCCGCGTCGAGGTCCAGCGTGACCGTCCCTTGAAGGGCCGCTCCCGCGTCCGGGCCGACGCAGAACGCCGGGTCCACAGCCGTGCACACGCCCGCCGCGCAACGAGAGCCGACCGGGCAGTTGTCGATCGGGGTGCACGACTGGCCGTTGGCGAGTCGAGCGATGGCCTGGCATGTCCCCGCTCCGCTGGTCGGGTCGAGGTTGTTGCATTGGCCATCGCACCCTAGGTAGTGGCCGCGGACCCATCCGCAAGCGGCTCCCGGTTCGACGGTGCCAGCGGAAGCCTCGCATGTCGCGGTCACTGGGTTGCACGCGAGGCCGGCCACGGAATCGCATGGGCGGTTCGGCGCGCAGCTACCTCCGGCGTCGGAAAACGTGGTGCAAAGCGTCGGCGTTCTCCCACTGAGGGCGTCGCAATAGCTCCCCCACGCGCACGGGAAACTCGTGGTGCAATCCCCGCCCACGGCCGTCGGCGGGTCGCACGTACCCGCGGCGCTGCAAAGTGACCCATCCTCGCACGTGTCCGCGGGTGTGCACGGTGCACCTTTCGCCAAGACTTCCGAGCAGGTACCACACAAAGCGCCATCCGCGACGTCGCAGTGGCCACTCGCACACTGCCAGTCGTCGCCGCAGCCTTGCCCGTTCTGGACCGCGCCGCCCCGGGGCTGGCAGGACGGACTCAGCGGGCGCAGGTCGTTGCTGAAGAGACCTTGGTCGCAAGTCGACGTTTTCAGGGCTTGCACGCATTGAACAACGAGACTCGATGAGAGACCCGTGCCGGGGGCGCTCAGTGACAATCGGCACTGACTCTCGAAATAAGCAGCACAAGTCAATTGACCGAAAAACGGGGAAAGGCCGGGCGAGCAGTCGTGAATCTTCGTGCACTCGGCGCTCGCCAAGGCCCCACAGGGATTGACGTCGGTTCCGTTCGCAGCGGTCTGGCAACCCGTCGGGCCGGCGCCAGCCGCGATCGTTGCCAGCGCGATGAATGAGCGCGTTCTCATGGGCCTGGACTCCAGAATGGGTTGGCGTCTCGCGCTCGAGCGCCCGACGCAGAGTCTATCCTCGCCTTCGCGAGCCGACGACTTTGCAGCCGTCGTGCCGCGACGGAAAGCAAGCTTGGGCAGCGCGTTCGTGATGAACAGGCGCACGTCGCCGACCGTAGCGCCGCGTAGCGCCGCGTAGCGCCACCCGAGCTCGAATCCCAGCGGCCCACCGGGCTCCACGCACCGGATCGTTCGCTTGCACTCCGCATCGACGGCCGAGCATTTGCGGTCAAGATGTTCCACGATGTTCCAGTCGGCAACGCACGCTCGGCGTCGAACCGGAATCCGGCGGGCCCGTGCGCTCGGAGTGGTGTTTCGCCCGTTGGCGGGCGGCTTGGTCGCTCTCTTCGCGGCGCACGGGTGCGCGGTGGCGAAGTCGGGAAGCGATCGCGGTATGGCGAAACTCGACCCGAGCCTCGATGCGGACGGCTCGACCTGCCCGGTTCTCCCGGCTTCCGATGGAGGCACCCCGACGTGCTGGCCTGGCTGCGCGCTTCTCTCTGGAACGCTCGGGGGCGCGCCGTGGTCCGAGTCGTATCCAGTAGGCGGCGGAATCGTCGTCGGCTCGGGCGGCGCCGGCGCGCAGGGCGGAAACGACCTGGGGACGTCCGCGCGATGGGAGACCTACTCGACGTTTGGAAGCGGCGGCCTTCTGATCGCCGCGTGGAGCGGAAGCGGTCCGCCGCCGCCCGATGGCGGCGCTTTCGCGATCGCCCCCCTCGACCTCGGCATTTTGATCCTGCCGGGAGAGAGCCCGCGATCCGGACAGATCTTCTGTGCGACGCAAGGGGGCCTATCGCCGGGGGGTGCGATCGTACAGCTGCGCGGAGTCAACGCGCTCGGTCGCTGCCGAAACATGCCCGTAGGCGGACAGCTGTCTTCCTGCCCTGCGGGCGCGTGCGTGCCGCCCGACTGCACCCAAGCGGACTGCACGCTGACGCTCTCGGGCGATATCGACGGCGTGGCGCTCGCGGAATCGCTGTTGTTTGACCCCACCGAGCCGGTCCCCGGTACCTGGCTCCTATCCGGCGCCGGCGACATGTATGCTCTCTTTCTTCAGGCCGCAGCCGTGGAAGACGGCGGCCGCTTCGTCAACGGCCCACTCGCGCCTGGGTCGCTCCCCCTCACCGGCATCTTCGCGACCTCGACGCAATCGCCGTGGCATGGCAACGTCTATTGCGTCGGCGCCGGCGACGTTAGCTGGTCGGTAACCGACGGGGGGTTGGAGCCCACCGACTTCCGCGTGGGGAGCTTCTCCAATTTGGGAGCCTGTGGAGCGGGTACGGACTCGGTCGATGTGACCTGTCTTTGACGCCGACGTCAGGCGCGAAACTGGCGCACGTCGATCCCAAGCCGTCGCACCCAGCGCTGGATCTGGCTCCGCGCCTTGCCCATGGCCTCGCCCACGCGCGTCACGTTTCCGTGGTGCTCTCGCAGGCTCGAGACGAGCTGGGTGTGCAGAGCCTGGTCCTCCGCGGACAAGATTGGAGAGGGAACGGGAGGCGCCGGCGGAGTCACGGCCCCGTGACCGCCGACCGCGGCAGGCCCCGGCACCAGATCGATGCGCCCGTCCGAGGCGAGGACGACGCCGGTCTTGAACCGTTGCTCGAGCTCGCGCACATTGAGCGGCCAGCGCTGCTCGAGAAGGGTGTAGACCGCCCCGGCCGTCAGCTGCAGCGGAGTTGCGCGCGCCCCGGCGACCTTGCGAAGAACCGAGGAAGCGAGAACCCCTACGTCGTCGATGCGGTCGCGAAGCGCAGGAATGGTGTACGTGAACGCGGCGAGGCGCGCGAAGAGGTCCTGCCGGAAGTCTCCGGCGTCGACGAGCTCCTGGAGCGGGCGGTGAGTCGCCGCGATGATCCGCACGTCGGTAGCGATCTCGCGCGTGGTTCCCACGGGGATCACTTCGCGCTCCTGCAGCACCCGCAGCAGCACCGACTGCGCCGGCTTGGCCAGATCGCCGATTTCATCGAGAAAAAGCGTCCCTCCCTGCGCTGCGCGAACGAACCCGACCTCGTCGTGTGCGGCGCCCGAGAACGCACCTTTCTTGTGACCGAAGAGCAGTGATTCGACGAGGGTCGCTGGGAGGGCTCCACAGTTGACCGCGACGAAGGGTCCCCGGCGCCGCGACTCGGCATGGATCGCCCGCGCAAGGACCTCCTTTCCCGTGCCCGTCTCCCCGAGGAGCAACACCGAGACGTCGGACCGAGCGACGCGCGCGACGGTCCGGAGGTCGCGCGCGAGCCACGGAAGGACTGTCCCCAGAGACGCTTCCAGATCCCGCAGCTCCGCGGCGTCCACATCCCCGACGGCATCGACCGGCGTGCGCATCCCGACCCGAAGGCGAAAGAACGTCTGGCCTAGCTCCAGAATGTCGCCGTCCTGAACCGCTGCCCCATCCACGCGCTGACGATTGATGCGCGAGCCGTTCGTCGAAGCGCAATCGCGGAGACGCCACCCCCGCTCGTGCCGATCGAGGACGGCGTGCGACGACGACATGCGCTTGTCGGGTACCGTCAGCTTAAGGGCAGTTCGCTGGTCCTCGACCACGCGACGAGCGGCGCGCGCATCGCCGCGACCGATCGTGACGCGGTCGATGTTGGCCAGTGAATGGCACGCGCCCCCCGCGAGCGGCCGCGCCCTCTCGAGGACGAGGATCAGGTGGGGCGCCGTGACGTCACCGGCGGCGAAACGGGCGGACGCGTCGGTGAAGGTACTCGTGTCCATGGGGCGGCTCGGGCGACCGACCGATTGTAGCCGCAGGCGGCGCCGGCGCGCTTTTCGAGCCCCTTTCCGGGTGTGGTAGGCTGCATCCCAATCACCGGTATGCCGGTGACGCCGTAGGATCGACGGGCTGTTGGTTGCCGCGCAATGACTTTCCGTTTGGCCGGGAAGACGATGGACAAGCTGGGACCTTATCGCCTCGTTCGCTATCTCGGCAGCGGGGGAATGGGCAGCATCTTCGAGGCTCAAGATACCCATCTTGGCCACCGCGTCGCGTTGAAGCGCCTTCATCCCCATGTCGCCGAACGGGCGAGCGCGACGGAGCGCTTCCTGCGCGAGGGGCGTGCCGCCGCGCGCGTCCGTCACCCCCACGTCGTGCAAGTTCTCGCCCTCGGCCAACACGACGGCGCCCCCTACCTCGCCATGGAGCTGCTCGACGGCTGCGACCTGGCCGAGATCCTGTTGCGCGAAGGTCGGCTCTCGATCGGCCGCGCCCTCGACCTGCTGGTGCCGGTGGTTGCGGCGGTAGCCGCGGCGCACGACGCGGGGGTGATCCATCGCGACTTGAAACCATCGAACGTGTTCGTCGCGAGCGGACCGCGCGGCGTGCCTTGGCCAAAGGTCGTCGACTTTGGAATCTCCAAGGTCGTCGCGGGCGACGATGCCGTCGCGATGACGGCGACCGACAGCGTATTTGGCACGATCGCGTACATGGCTCCCGAACAGGCACGGGCTATGCGCGATGCGTCCTTTCGCAGCGATCAGTACTCACTCGCCGTCATTCTCTATCAGTGTGTGACGGGAACCCTGCCGTTCTCCGGCGGAAGCATGTACCAAATGCTCCAGGCGGTCATGACCGCGCCCGTCGTGGCGCCAAGCGAGCGGGCGGAGGGTCTCCCCAGCGAGGTCGACGCCATCGTGCTGCGGGCCATGAACCGGAACCCCGCCGAACGCTTTCCTTCCGTCCGCGATCTCGGCGCAGCGCTCCTGCCGCTCGCGGGCGAGCGAGCTCGCGTCACGTGGGGCGCGGAGCTTGTCGAGGGGCAAGGTGCGGCGGTCCAACCGGCACGGGGCGGGTTCGACGAACTCGGCCGCGCCGTCGCTACCCCGTCGGCGATCAGCGCCACACTTGCGCCGCCGACAGCGCGAGCCACACGCGCTCCGGTTTCGCGCGCCTCGGTGTGGCGCCCGGGCACGGTGCGAGGCGCCGTCGCGATGCTGGTGGGGTGCGCGCTCGTGGTCGGGATGCTGGCCGTCCGTGCGCACAGCGATCGCGTGCGCTCGCGGCCCTTCCACGTCCCCGCAGTGACGGCGGCTGCCCGATCTCCCATCGGTCCCGCCCCCGAAATCTCCGCTCCGGTCACGCCGTCCCCGATGCCCGCCGACAGCGTGGCCCTCTCGCCCGATCCGGGGAACGGGCCGACGGTGACACCTGCATCCGTGCCCTCCGCGCCGCTTGCCCGCGCGATCCCGCAACGGCGAACGACGGCCCCGATGCCCACCCCGGCGTCCCCGTCGTCCGCGACGCGCACCCCGTCGGTGTCCCTTCGCCTGGGTGACAACGGCGCTCCGATTCTTCCATGAAGGGGGCGCTTCGAACGACGCGAGCTGTGCTGGTCGCCTCCGTTCTCGTTTCATTTCCGCGAGCGGTTCGTGCCGACGATCCCGCCTCCGAAAGTGAGGCCCACATTCAGCGCGGTGTCGAGCTGCGGACGCTCGGACGGAACGGCGAGGCCCTCTCGGAGTTTCAGCGAGCCAATGCGCTCGCGCCGACTCCACGCGCGCGCGCCCAGATTGCGCTTGCTCTCCAGGCGCTGGGCGATTGGATTGGCGCTGAAAGTGGGCTCAAAGAAAGTTTGGGCGCCGGCGACGACCCATGGATCATGCGGTACCACGCCGCGCTCGAGGGTGCGCTCTCTACCGTTCGCGCTCACCTCGCGTGGCTGCACGTCGACGCCAACGTCACAGGCGGAGAGCTTTTCCTGAACGGTGTCTCCACCTCCGCGATTCCGATGGCCGGGCGCGTGCGCATCGCCGCCGGAACGCTCGACCTCGAAGTCCGCGCTACTGGTCATGCGCCCGCGCGCCGCACGATCGACGTTCGACCGGATGCCGATCTGCACGAGCGGTTCACGCTCGAGCCACTGGCGTTGCCCCCCGCCAAAGATCCTGCCGAGGACGCAAACCGAGAGCCCCTGCGTCCCGCCGGCAACCGACGCAACAGCGGAGACGTCGTGGCGGGCTATATCGCGCTCGTATCGTCAGGTACCCTTGGCGGCGCGGGCCTCGTCGCCTGGCGCGTCCGGGAGGCCAACATCGCGGTCTACAACGATGACGGTCGATGCTTGCAGGGGCCGCAGACCCGCGATCAGCAATGCGGGAATTATGCGGTCGACGCCAACATCGCGCTTGCCCTCGAGGTCGCCGCATTCATTGCCTCCGGCGTCGGCACGGCCCTCGGCGCTTGGTGGCTCCTGAAGCCGGATTCGCGCTCGGCGCGGAAGGCGAGCGCGCGGTGCGCTCCATCGGTGACGCCCGGTATCTTCTGTCGATGGGAGTTTTGACGCGACGTCGACATTGCGCCATTCGCGCGAGGACGCTCATGATGCTAGCGGGCGATATCGCGGGCGCCGTGACCCAGACAACTGGTGCAAGGCACGCTCGTGCGCGGTGCAGTGCCCGCTAGGCTTCCAGGACGGCGCGAAGGCGGCGCCTGTCACCCATTTGGGTGATAGCTATTTCCCCCTCCGTCGGGCAATAGCTGCCGCAAGTCGTTGGGTCCTCGCCAGCACCAAGACAGCGGGCAAAGCGACGCTTTCCACGAGCTTATCCAAGTCTTCTTCGATGCCACGCCTTCTTGGACACCGAAGTGTCTCGCGCCCGTCACGTCCACGCGTCGCGTGGATCGGGATGCCGAGCAAGATTCTGAATGACCGCATGACAAGAAAAATCGTAGCTGCTACAAGCTCGTCCGGCCGCGTTGGTCGTGGCCAGCATTTGAAACATGGAGGGCAATGATGAACGGACCGAAAACTCCAGTGCTCGTGTGCCGCCTCGCCGTAGGCGCGATGATCCTGATTGCCGGATTGGCCAGCGCCAAACCGGCCTCAGCAAACCAGGGGACGTATGTGGTTTACTCCGGCAACTCGCAAAGCCCGATGCCGCCGGATGTCGACAGCATCAACAACAACTACTGCTCCTTTCGCTCGGCGCTAATCGCCGTTACGCACGCCGTCACCTATTATAACGGTTGTCAAGAACTACCCAATACGTCTGGAACCAACACGATTATACTCCCTCCCGGAACGTACACGCTGACGGACCTGCTGCCGGAATTGTACCCCGGAGCCGGCGGAACGCTGACGATCCAAGGCTCCGGGTTCAGTCAAACCTTCATCGACGGCAGCGCCGCCAAGAGCGGCTTTTTCGGGCCTTTGCGCTTCGGCTTGGGCACGGTGCAAGTGAACGGCCTTACACTTCAAAACCTCCAACCGTACCCCACCGGCCAGTTCAACCCGATGGGCGCTTCAGCGGTTTGGGTAGCGCCCGGAGCCACTGTCAATTTCTATTACGTAAAATTTTTCAACAACGGGTTCAGCAATTTCGGCAACGGCACGGACATCTACAATCAGGGAACGGTGAACCTGTCGAACGTCGAAATCTATTCGAATGCCGGCCCTACCGCTTTTGCGGGGCACATCTTCAACGACGGCGTCGGTTCGCTCGAGACTCCTCCGTTCACCGGCACGGCCTATCTGTACGCGGACGGTTTGTCACTCCACAATCTGAAGTCGGAACACGGCACCATCGTCAACTACGGCTATATGTCACTGCAGAACTCGACAATCGGGGCAAACTTCGACGCGATCTCCGGGGTCTTTTTCACGGCAGGCAATGGCGCGGCTGACATCTACAACAGCACGTTTGCCTACAACAGTGGCGCAGCCACCATCAACAACCTGAGCAGCGACTACATCGGCGTAGAAGACTCGCTGGTCTATGGCAACGGAGTCGGCCTCAAGACTTGCGCCGGAACGGGCGCGGTGGTCTCGTACGGTTACAACGTGTTCGATACCTCGTCGGTCTGTACGACACTGAACACCGGGGATACGAAGACGTCTGATCCGGTGGTCGACTACGGGACCTACAACGGAAACAACCGGTCACCGAATTTCCATGGGGGAATCGGACCCGTCTACCTTCCCAAGTCGACGTCGAGTCCGCTTCTCAACCATGCGGACAACGCGGGCACGGCCTACGACGGGCGAGGCGCGTTTCGTGACAACACCCAACCAGCCGTTGGCGCCGCTCAGCCCTACCAAGCCGTGCTCGTGGTCGGCAACCCGAGCAAGCTCACCGCCGGTGACAACGCGATCAAAGCCGCGATGGGCGTCGTGTTTGGGGCGCAGAACGTCTTTTACAGCATTCAAGCGGATACCTGGAACGGCACCGTCGCGGGCAACGGTGTCATCGTCATCGCGGGAAGCGCGAGCTCGAAGAACATCGGCACGCACTTTGTCAAGAGCACGTCGGGGGTCGTCGTCCTGAACCAAAGCGTGTACGCGGCGATGGACATGACGACTTCCACGCAAAACCAGGGAACCGTCACGGCGAACAGTATGGACGATCAATACTGGGATTCGAGCGGTTACATCGACGAACAGATCGGCTATATCGACGGAGTCACCTATGGCACGCAAATGTATCCGAGCAACGAGCCGGTGCTAACGAGCTCGCAACAAGGTTTCGGATGGGGCACGCCGACCGCCGCCGAGTTCAGTTTTGGCATGTGGGTGCCTCCGTCGAGCTCGAACCATTACGGGTTCATGAGCTACGGATACAACCAGCCGATGTTCCACAGCTTCTCGGCTCCCGCCGTTCGGTGGGGCTTGTTTGCCAACGACGCCTGCGCTGCGGCATTGAGCGCGGCAGGCAAGGCACTCGTGCAACAGATCATCGTCGCAGCCACGAACCCGCGGTACTGGTGAGCGCACCGACGAACCGTAGGTAGCCACGACGTCAAATTCGTCGAGGCAGCGAAGAGGGCCCCTCGTGATCGGGGGCAACCACAGCCGGACGAACGTGCGGTCGCCATGGTCCTGCGCGTTCGCCCGGATGTGGTGTTTCTCGAGGTCATGCTCCCGGGCGCTGGCGGACTCGGAGTACGTCGAGAGCTGCGCCAACGGATCAATGTGCCGGTCATCATGATCGCCGCCTGCGCCGAGAAGGCCGTTTGCGTCATAGGTCTCGAGGGGGGGACCAGGCGTTGTGCGCTCCCACCACGTGGACGAAGGTGCGGAAAGCGTCCGGGGGCAAACTCTGCCCGTCAAATCGCATTTCGCTTGTAAATCATTGCCTTTCTTGCCAGCGTAAATTCGCGGCATCCGGCGTGCTTGCGCGAGGGGCATTATGGCGATCGGGAGAGGGGTCCCGGGAGGGGACAGCACGTGGACTGCGCAGCGGTTCCGCGCCCTGGTGGAGCAAAGCGCCGATGCCATCGTGCTGACGGCGGCCGACGGTACGACGGTGTACGCGAGTCCGGCCATTGAACGAATCAGCGGGCGCGCGCCGGCCCTCCTATTGGGCAAGGAGGCGTTCGAGAGCGCGCATCCCGACGACCGCGGCCATGTCTCGAGCGCGTTCGCGCGGATCTGCGCCACCCCGTCGGAACATGTGAGCTTCGAATATCGGTTACGGCATCGCGACGGGTCCTACCGGTGGGTCGAAGCGACCGGGACGAACCTCCTGGCCGATCCGAGCGTCGCCGCGATCCTCGCGAGCATTCACGAGGTGACGGCGGGCCGCGATCCCGGCAACAGTCCGCGCGGCCCTGGCGATAACCGACGTTCCGAAGAACGACTGCGCGTCCTCTCGAAGACCACGCAGGCGTTCTCCGAGGCGGGTCGCTCACCGGACCGGCTGTTCGAGGCAGTGGTCCGCGAGATCGCGGAGGCGCTTCGGTGTGCCTGCGTCCTGAGTCTCATCACCGAGGACGGCCATCACTTCACGACCTCTCACGTGCACGCCTCCGATTCCGAGGTCTTGGAGGCGCTTCGCGCGCAGTTCGTGGCGAGCGGTCCGCGCCGAATCGACGCCCATCCTGGCATGAAGCACGTCGTCGACACACGCACGCCGTTCTTCATGCCCGACGTCAACGGTAACCTCGAGCGGCTGCGCACAGAGGCTGCGCCCGACGTGCTGCAGTTTGCGCGGGCGAACGCCGTCAAGAGCGCGCTCATCGTGCCGCTTCGCGCGCAGGGAACCGTCATCGGCGCGCTCAGCCTGACCCGACACGGCGCTCAGGCGCAGCCTCTCAACGAGCACGATCTCGCGCTCGCACAGAGTCTCGCCGAGCACGCGGCGCTCGCGGTCACGGCCACTCGACTGGTCGCCGAGTCCGAGCGCGAGCTCGCCGAGCGCGAACGAATGGCAGCTCGCCTTCGCCTGCTCGCAGACGCGTCCCACGAGTTCGCGGACGTGACGGGCGACTACGACCGGCTGATCGCCGTCATTGCCAGGCGCCTCGGCGAAATCATAGGCGACCTGTGTACGATCCGTGCCGTGAGCGAGGACGGCGCGATGCTCGAATCGGGCGCGGTGTACCATAGCGACCCCGAGGTCGTCGCCTGGGCCCACAGCGTGTTGACGACCCACCCGCAACGCGTCGGCGAAGGGGTGATGGGCGGCGTTGCGGCCTCCGGCCAGCCCGTTTTCATGCCGCACATCACGAGCTCCGCCTACGCGGCCGCGTCGATGCGTCCGTATCGAGAGCTCATCGACCGCTTGGGCGTGAGCAGCGTGATCGTGGTTCCAATGCAGTGCCGCGGCAAAGTCGTCGGCGTCGCGGCGCTCTTGAGGACTGGTTCGGAGCGGCCCTACACCGACAGCGACTTCGACCTCGTGCGCAACCTCGCCGACCACGCAGCGCTTGCGGTTGCGAACGCGCGCTCGTACGCGGCCGAGCGCGTCGCGTTGGCGCGCGCCGTGGGCGCAAACCAGGCACTCAAGGAATCCGAGGTGGCCCACAGGCTCCTCTTCGAGGCGAGCCCGATCCCTCTCTTCGTCTTCGACGTCGAGACATTCGAAATTCTCGCGGTCAACGACGCGATGGTCCGCCTCTACGGGTATACCCACGACGAATTGCTGCGAATGAAGATCGTCGAGCTCCGCCGCCCGGATGACCGCGACTCCGCAAAGAGAACCGTCGCCTCTCTCGGCGACGCGGAAGCTACCGGGGCCGCGCGTCATTGCCGAAAGGACGGCTCGCTGCTCTCCATCGAGTATGTCTCGCGCGTCCTCCCGTTCGGCATGGCGGGTCGCCGCGCGCGCATCACGGTGGTCACCGACGTGACCGCGCGGCACGATGCCGAAGAAATGCGCGCGCTGCTCGCGGCCATCGTAGAGTCTTCCAACGACGCGATCGTGAGCCAGAGCCTCGACGGCACGATCACGAGCTGGAACGCCGCCGCCGAACAGCTCTTCGGCTATTCCGTCGCCGAGGCGGTCGGAATGCCGATCGATCTGGTGATTCCTCCGGATCGACGGGCCGAGGACCGCGGTCTTCTCCGTCAGGTCGCCGCAGGCCATCGCGTCCAGCGCCACGAGACGATTCGCCGGCGCAAAGACGGCACGGAGGTCGCCGTTTCTCTGTCGCTCGCGCCGATCTTCGATGGTTCGGGCAACGTGGTCGCAGCCTCGAAGTCGGTCCGCGATCTCACGCAGCAGCGCAAGGCCGACGCCGCGCTCCGGAGCACCGAGGATCAGCTCCGCCAGGCACAGAAGATGGAGGCCATCGGGCGCTTGGCCGGCGGCATCGCGCACGACTTCAACAACATCTTGTCCGTCATTCTGAGCTACGGCGAGCTTTGCCTCGCGGATCTGAACCCCGCCGACGAGATGTGCGAGAGTATCGGCGAGATCAATAGTGCCGCGCTTCGCGCCGCCGAGCTCACAAGGCAACTGCTGTTGTTCAGCCGTCAACAAGTGGTGGTGCCCAAAGTGCTCGACCTGAATCAAGTGCTTGCCGGCATGGACAAGCTCCTCAAGCGCATCGTCGGCGAAGATGTGGACCTGGTCTCGGTGCCGGCGCCGGGGCTCGGCCGCGTATTTGTGGACCCGGGGAGCGTCGAGCAGGTGATCATGAATTTGGTGGTCAATGCCCGGGATGCCATGCCCCAGGGTGGCAAGCTCACGCTCGAGACGCGCAACGTCGATCTCGACGGCGAATACACACGTCAGCATCTCGGAACGACGCCAGGCCCGCACGTGATGCTCGCCGTCAGCGATACCGGTACCGGAATGGACCTGGCCACCCAAGCGCGCATCTTCGAGCCGTTCTTCACCACGAAAGAAGTCGGAAAGGGAACGGGCCTCGGCCTCTCGACGGTGTTCGGCATCGCCCAGCAGGCTGGCGGAAGCGTGGGCGTCTACAGCGAGCCGGGCAGGGGGTCGACGTTCAAAGTGTACTTTCCGCGAGTCGAAGCGAAGACGAGCACGACCGCCCCGACCGTGGAGCGGCCCAGTCTTCGAGGCTCGGAGACGGTCCTGCTCGTCGAGGATCAAGAACAGGTGCGAGCCGTCGCGCGCGGAATCCTCAAGCGAACAGGATATCATGTCGTCGTCGCGGCGAGCCCCTTTGAGGCCCTGGTGCTTTGCGAGACGCACCGGGGTCCTATCCACCTTCTCTTGACGGATGTGGTCATGCCGCAGATGAGCGGCGCCGAATTGGCCAAGCGGATCGCGCCGTCTCGTCCCGATATGAAAGTGCTGTACATGTCCGGGTATACCGACGACAGCGTCGTTCGGCACGGCGTGCTCGAGAGCGAGATGCCGTTCCTTCAAAAGCCGTTTACCCCTGAATCGCTGGCGCGAAAAGTAAGGGAAGTGCTCAACCAGGCTCTCGGCACTTGACTCGCGCATGGGCCAGCTGCCTCTTCACGATAGCGACGCGTGCGCAACTGGGGTTCGTGTGAGCAGTCGCCTTCACGGGAGCAAACGTCGCCGCCGGGGCCGACAGGGTGCGCGGCGAACGAAGAGGGCGCTTAATGCGGCGGCTCGCCGTGTCGTCTTCTAGGCATGCGGGTGGAGACAATGCGTTTCGACGCGCGTGGGGGCTGGTCTTCGCCATTCCCGGCGCTCGACTCCGGGCGGACTTTGGTCATCGCGTTCGGTGCCCCCGAACGCTTGGAGAGCGCCCTGGCGCTGGAGGAGCTGCGCCGCGCCTATCCGCTCGCCACGATGATCGGGTGCTCGACAGCCGGAGAGATCCTCGCCGACGCGATTCACGACCATTCGGTCGTCGCGGCGGTCGTGCGCTTCGATGCGACCGACATCGCGCACGCCAGCGCTCCGGTAGCCAGCGCGGCTGACTCTCGCGGCGCGGGAACCGCGTTGGCGCGGTCGCTCGCGAGGCCCTCGTTGCGGGGTATCCTCGTCCTCTCCGATGGGCTGTCGGTCAACGGCAGCGAGCTTCTTCGCGGAATCGCCGAGGTCGTTGGCGACGTGCCCGTTTCCGGGGGTCTCGCCGGCGACGGAGACCGTTTCCAACGCACGTGGGTCTTCGGAGAAAACGGGTTGACGACGTCGCGGGTCTCTGCCGTCGGCCTATACGGAGACCGAATACGACTCAGCCACGGCTCGCGAGGTGGTTGGGACATGTTTGGGCCGGAACGCCTCGTGACCCGGTCGGTGGGCAACGTGCTTTACGAGCTCGACGACCGGCCCGCCCTTGCCCTTTACAAGCAGTACCTCGGCGAGCGCGCGACGGGTCTGCCCGCGACGGCGCTCCTGTTCCCGCTGTCCGTGCGCGCCTCGAAAGAGGTGGAGCCTCTGGTCCGGACCGTTCTCGGCGTGAACGAAGAAGAGAACTCGATGACCTTCGCCGGAGACGTCCCGCTGGGCGCGCTCGCGCAGTTGATGCGCGCGAACTTCGAGCGGCTGATCGACGGTGCCGGGTCGGCTGCCAAGATCGCGTCGCGCGATTTGGCACCGACCGGAGAAAACCTCGCGATCGCTGTCAGCTGCGTCGGCCGCCGGCTGGTGCTCGGAGAACGCGCGGAAGAAGAAGTGGAGGCCGCGGCGCACTCCCTGGGCGACGCGAAGCTCGTCGGATTCTACTCCTACGGCGAGATCTCGCCGCTGGCCTCGGGGCGGTGCGAGCTGCACAACCAAACAATGACGCTCACACGGATCTGGGAAGCCTAATTCATGGTGCACACGGTCCTCGAAAGGCAGCTTCGCAAAATCGGAGCCAGGACCGACACGCCACCGACCATCGAGCAGTGGCAAGCCCTTCTCGAGCGCGTGGACGCCGCCTACGTCCAGGAGGATAACGCGCGGTACACGCTCGAACGCGCGATTGCGATCTCTTCGCAGGAGATGGCGGACCTCAATCTGCGCCTTGCAACCGAGCGAGACCGCCTGCACGCGACCGTGACGTCCATGCCCGAGGGGCTCTGCCTTCTCTCGGCCGCCGGTCTCGTGGAGATGGCCAACCGAGCGGCCGAGCGGATGCTGGGCGCGGAACCAGGGGGCCTGACGGGCCGAGACTTCGTCGCTCAGGTCGGCGGAAACGGCGAATTGCACGGACTTTCCGAAGCGGTGCGAAACGGCCAGACGCATCGGTGCGACGATGCTCACTTCATGACGATCGATCGCCGGCCGCTCCGCGTCGCGTTCGCGCTCACCCCCATCGACGTCAGCCAGTCCGCCGGATCGGTCATCGTCTTCACGGACATTCGAATGCGGAAGGCTTCCGAGGACGCGCTCCGCGAGAGTGAGTCGAGGTTTCGTGCCATTTTCGAGTCTGCGGCCGTGGGGATCGTTCGCATCGCCGTCGACGGCCGGATCGACGACTGCAACGCAGCGTTCAGTGCGATGCTCGGCCATGAGCGTGAGGGCGTGTTGGGCAAGACGATCTTCGCTCTCATGGACGTCGAGGAGGCGGACCCCGCGCGCCTGCGATTCGAGGCGATCGCGGCGACGTCGAGTGCCGGCGACCAAGTCGATCGCCGCTACGTCCACCGAGACGGCTCGACCGTCTGGACCAAGCAAACGGTCTCTTTCGTCCGCGGCCCCGAGGGCGCGCCGGTGTTCGCGATTGGCGTGGTCGAGAACGCTACTGCGCAAAGAAACTTGGAGATCTCGCTGCGCCAGGCCCAAAAGCTCGAGTCGGTCGGGCAGCTTGCGGCCGGCATCGCACACGAAATCAACACACCGGTGCAGTTAGTGAGCGACAGTGTTTACTTCGTCCGTGAAGGGGTGGCAGAGCTCTTCGGGCTATTGCGATCGTATCGGGGGCTGCGCGACGCGGCGGGCGTCTCACTGCCTGAGGCGGCCGCCGAGCTGGCGGCTGCCGAAGAGGCGGCGGACGTGGAGTACCTAGCGGCGCAGGTGCCCAAGGCGCTCGATCGCGCGCTCGACGGGCTCCAACGCGTGGCCGTCATCGTGCGCGGAATGAAGGCCTTCGCCCACCCGGACCAAAAAGACAAGGCGCCTTCGGACTTGAATCACGCGCTCGAGACCACGATTGCGATCGCGCGCAACGAATACAAATACGTCGCCGACGTGGTCACCGAGCTCGGGCAGCTTCCACCGGTGACGTGTTATGTCGGCGAGCTGAATCAAGTCTTCCTCAACGTGATCGTGAACGCCGCTCATGCGATCGGGGATGTAGTCGGCCGCGGCGAGACCAAGGGACAGATCCGCGTCCAGACTTGGCAGGACGGGGACTTCGCCGTCGTTTCCGTGAGCGACACCGGAGGAGGCATCCCGGAGGCAGTCCGCCACAGGATCTTCGACCCGTTCTTCACGACCAAGGAAGTCGGCCGCGGGACAGGGCAAGGCCTCGCGATCGCGCGGTCGGTCGTCGTCGAGAAGCATCACGGCGAGCTCACATTCCAGACGGAGATTGGCAGGGGAACGACCTTCACCATCCGGCTGCCGATCCATCCTCCGCAAGAAGGGGTGAAGGCCGCATGAAGCGCATTCTTTTCGTCGACGACGAGGTGGCCGTTCTCGACGGTCTTCGTGACCGCTTGCGCAAGCATCGACGCGAATGGGACATGGTGTTCGCGCTCGGGGGCCAGCAAGCCCTGGCCGAGTGCTCGCGTGGGGCCTTCGACGTGGTCGTCTCCGACATGCGCATGCCCGGCATGGACGGCGCCGCGCTCCTTCGCCGAATCAAGGACACGTACCCGAAGACCGTGCGGATCGTCCTCTCGGGGCACGCCGAGCGCGAGGCGGTCATGCGCGCGTTGCCGGTCGCGCACCAGTACATGAGCAAACCATGCGACAGCGAAACGCTCCGGAGCGTCCTCCTCCGCGCGTGCGCGCTTCAAACCCTCATGTGCGACGACTCGCTTCGCAGCATCGTCGGCCGCGTCGAGAAGCTCCCGTCGGTCTCGACCATCTACACCGACCTCACGGAAGTGCTCGCTCGCCCGAGCCCCTCGCTCGACGACGTCGTCACCGTGGTCGAGCGCGATCCGGCGATGTGTCTCAAACTGCTGCAGCTCGTCAACTCGGCGTTTTTCGGCCTTCCACGTCGCGTGGCAGCGATGCGCGACGCCATCGGGTACCTCGGAATCGACCTGGTGAAGTCGCTCGTCCTCGCCGCTCAGATCTTCGCCGCCGCGGAAGGCGCGCAGGGCCTCGACGGCGGCTTTCTGTCGGCGATCCAGCAGCATTCGATGCTCGTCGCGCGTGTCGCCCGCAAGATCGCGCCCTCCGGAGCCGATGACGCGTTCATGGCCGGCATGCTGCACGATGTGGGAAAGATCGTCCTGGCGCTCGCCGACCGAGACAAGGTTGGAGTCTTCGCTTCGGCGGCGAGGGAACGGGGGGTCCCGACCTACGTCATCGAGCGAGAGCGACTGTGCGTCACGCATGCCGAAGTGGGCGCCTATATTCTCGGGACATGGGGGGTACCCCTTGGGATCGTCGAGGCGGTTGCCGGACACCACGAGCCGCGGCGCTTCGGAAACCAGGTTTCCGACGCGATGACGGCGGTGCACGTGGCCGAGGGCCTGGTCACCGGGAGCGAGCGAGGGGGGAAGAACAAGGGGGCCCTGTTGGACGAAGAGCATCTCAAGGGCCTGGGGCTGCTCAAGAACCTGCCCGAATGGGGCGAGATCGTGGAGCGGCTGCGCCGGGAGGCGCGCGACTGAGCAATGAGGACTGCCAAACCGCGTGTCCTCTGCGTGGACGACGAGCCCAACGTCCTCGAGGGGCTCTCTTTGACCCTTCGCCGCGGCTACGAGGTCGTCCTCGCGGGGAGCGGGGAGGCGGGCCTCGACGTGCTGACGCGCGACCCCACGATCGCCGCGGTCGTGTCGGACATGCGGATGCCGGGAATGGACGGGGCCACGTTCTTGGCCAAAGCACGCGCGGTCCTGCCGGACGCGACCCGGGTGCTACTCACCGGGCAGGCGGAGCTCGCCCTGGCGATCGCCGCAATCAACGAGGGGCGCATCTTCCGCTTCCTCACGAAACCATGTCCGCCCCCTGTTCTGGTTGGTGCCGTCGAAGCGGCCGTCGAGCTGAATCGCCTCGTCACCTCCGAGCGCGTTCTCCTGGAGCAAACACTTCGCGGAAGCATTCAGATGCTCACCGAGGTCCTCGCGCTCGCCGCGCCGACCGCCTTCGGGCAGGCGATTCGCATCCAGCGCCACGCGCGAGAGTTGGCGGCCAAAGTGCCGGGCGCGGAGGTATGGCCCATCGAAGTCGCGGCGATGCTTTCGCAGGTGGGCTACATCTCGCTTTCGCCCGCGACTCTCGAGAAACTCCAAGAGGGAAAGCCTCTCACGACCGAGGAGGGGCAGTCCGTGGAGCGTGTGCCCGCGCTGGCCGAGCAGCTCATCGCGGGCATTCCGCGCCTCAACGACGTGCGGGCCGCGCTGAAGCAACAGGGAACACCCTTCAACGGAGCGGGCATCGCGGCTGCCGCGCCGCGCGGCAAGGATATCCCGCTGGGCGCGCGGGTTCTCGGCATCGTCTGCGACTTTGACCGCCTCGAAGTGAGCGGCATGCCAGCCCAGGTCGCACTCGACACCATGCGCGGCCGCGCCGGGCGCTATGACCCCGATCTCCTCGAGCTCTTTGCGTCGAACCTCGGGAGTCGTGGCCGCGACGCCGAAGTTGCCGAGATCTCGATTCGTATGGTTCGTATCGGAATGACGTTCCTGGACGACGTTCGCTCGCACACCGGGGCCCTTCTGGTGGCGCGGGGTCACGAGGCCACCCCCAGCCTGGTCGAGCGACTCCGCAGTTTTGCGCCTGGATTCGTGCGCGAGCCGGTCCGGGTGTCGATGCTACGCGCGTCGAGGTCGACGTGAGGGAGGTTGCGCCGCTTGCGCAGGACGGCCCGGTGACCCCCGCCAGCATCCTCGTCGTCGACGACGAGGAAGACTTGCGCATCGCCATCGTCCGCACGCTGGCACGTTACGGGCACGTCGCCCTGGCCGTCGATACCGCAGAGGGCGCGCTGAGGCACATGGAAGAGCACGAGTTCGACCTCGCCATTCTCGATATCAACCTGGCCGCCGGAGACGGAATCGAGCTGCTCGGGGAGATCAAGACTCGGGCGCCCAGCACGGAAGCGGTCATCATCTCGGGTCATGGCTCGATCGAGAACGCGATGCGGAGCGTGCAAGCGGGCGCGTTCGATTTCATCGAGAAGCCCTATCGGGAGGAGAGGCTCGTCCATACCGTCGAGCGCGCGATCGAGCGCCGGCGGTTGCGTCAGACGACGGCGCTCTATCAGGCCGTACAGGTCATCTTCCGAACGCGTGACTTGCAACGTCTACCGGAGGCCATCGTCAAAGTGTCGATGGAGGTCATGCGGGCGGACGCCGCGACGCTCTTGCTCCCCGACCTCGACGGAAAGTTCTACGTGGCGCATGCGTTCGGGCTGGAGTCGGAGGTCGCAAGCACGACGCGAATCTCCGTCGGCGAAGGCATCGCCGGGCGCGTTGCCCTTTCACGCAAGCCCCTGATCATCACAGGAGACGCGTCGAATCATGCAGCCCTGCGCGGCGTGACTGCGCGTACTCGAGTGCGTTCGAGCATCGTGTACCCCCTTGTCTTCGCCGACGACGTGATGGGCATTCTCACGTTCAACCGCCTGTCCGACGACAGCCCATTTCGAACCGCCGATCTGGACAGGGCCTCCGTGTTGGCGTCGCAAGTGCTTCTATCTCTGGAGAATTCTCGTTTGGCTCGCCAGAGCGTGACGGCCGAGAAGCTCGCGGCAGTCGGGCAGATGGCGGCCGGAATCGCCCACGAGATCAACACGCCGATCCAGTTCGTCGGCGATAGCCTGCATTTCTTGAGCGAGGCGTTCGGAGACCTCGTGCAGATGGTCGATCGATTGGAGGACATCGTCGGGCGGATGGCGACCTCCGCGCCCGATGATGCGCGAGCGCTCACGCTCGCAGCACAAGAAGCCGCCGACGAGCTGGACCTGCCTTATCTGAAAGACGCCGTTCCGAAGGCTCTCGATCGCACGAAGGAGGGCGTCAAACGGGTCGCGAACATCGTCCAGGCGGTGAAGGACTTCGGCCGTCCCGATCGTGGCGACAAGATCGCGACCGATCTGAACGAATGCCTTCGAAGCACGCTTATCGTGTCTCGTGGAGAGTACAAGTACGTCGCAGACGTCGAGACGGATTTTGCCGAGTTGCGGGCAGTCGTCTGCCACCCCGGAGAGCTGAACCAGGTCTTTCTCAACCTCATCGTCAACGCGGGCCACGCCATCGCCGATGCCGTGTCGGGGTCGGATCGCCGCGGCACGATCGTCGTCCGAACGCGGACCGAAGGCGAGCACGCCGTCGTGTCGATTGAGGACAACGGAACCGGGATCCCAGCGGAGGCGCAGTCCAGAATATTCGACCCGTTCTTCACGACGAAGGCGGTGGGGCGTGGCACGGGGCTCGGACTGGCCGTCGCGCGCACGATCGTCGACAGTCACGGTGGCTCGCTGACCTTCGAAACGCAAATGGGGCGGGGCACGAGGTTCTCGGTCCGGGTTCCCTTCGAGCGAAGCAAGGGCTGACACGAGCTCTCCGGTTCGATAGCGAGTCGATCCGCTCGACTTCGAGGGAGCGGCCGGAGCCGCCTCTCCCGAGTCGTCCCGCGCACCTCACAAGACCGCGCCGCTGACGTACCGCCGCCGAGCCCACTCGCTCATCGCAATGCCAGCCGCGACGGCCAACGGCAGCGACTGATTGACCCCATAGACCGGGATGCCCAGGACATCGTCGGCGCGCGCCAAAATGGACTCCGGAACCCCGAACCGCTCGCTTCCAAAGACGAGCACCGTCGCTGTGGGGAATGCCCCCACGGCGTAAATGGATCGGCGAGCGTGGTCTTTTTCGATCACCCACATCGGGCGCCGCCCAACCGCGGACAGGAGCTGCGCCTCATCGTCGAGCTCGACGATGGTCTCGTACTTGTGCATCCCCATCGACGCTTTGGCGTAGAAAGGAGCGCGTCCGACGAGAAAGACCTCGCGAGCCAGAAAATTGTGAGCGACCCGGATGACAGCGCCTACGGCAAAGGGGTTGCCCGGGGCCCATAGCGCGACCGAAAAGTCGTTCCGTAGCGGAGCGAGCGCGGCCACCACAGCCTGCGGGCTCTCTAGAAGAGGAGGGTCGAGGGCCATCCGTCAAACCTCGCTTGCGGTGATGGGCGCGGTCCGGCGCTGGGTTGCCCGTGCGTTCGTACGTAGCATCGGGCGGCTCGCCCGTCGCGAGCCCTCCGGCGAGGTCGGTCAAACCTTGACAATGGGTGGACCACAAGTAAAGTGCGCCTCCCTCGCGGTCCGGGGTGCGCCCGACGAGCCCTCGTCGGCCCTCCGGCGCGCGCGTAGGGAGAGTCCTTCCGCCGATGCCGACGATTAATCAGCTCATTCGCCATGGTCGCCTCGCTGCCCGCGTCAAGACTGCGTCGCCGGCGCTGAAGGCCTGCCCGCAGAAGCGCGGCGTTTGTGTCCGCGTGTATACGACGACGCCGAAGAAGCCGAACTCCGCGCTCCGCAAAGTGTGTCGCGTGAGGCTGACGAACGGCATGGAGGTCACCTCCTATATTCCGGGCGAGGGGCACAACCTCCAGGAGCACTCGGTCGTGCTCATCCGCGGAGGCCGCGTGAAGGACCTGCCCGGCGTCCGCTACCACGTCGTCCGCGGAACCCTCGACGCCTCCGGCGCCATCGGGCCATCGTCGACCAACAAGGTCAACCGCAACCGCAAGCGCTCGAAGTACGGCGTCAAGCGCCCCAAGGCTTGAGGCGACGAACGTTCCGAATTTCCCTTAGCTCGCCCAAAGGTCACGTCCCATGCCCCGCCGCCGCGAAGTCCCGAAGCGCAAGATCATTCCGGACCCCAAGTTCAAGGATAAGCTCGTCTCGAAGTTCACGAACACGCTCATGCTCGGCGGCAAAAAGTCCACGGCCGAAGGGATTCTCTACGGCGCTCTCGACGTCATCCGCGATCGGTTCAAAGAGGAGCCGCTCGAAGTGTTCCGCAAAGCCCTCGACAACGTGAAGCCCAAGCTCGAGGTCAAGAGCCGCCGCGTGGGCGGCGCCACCTACCAGGTGCCGGTCGAAGTGCGCCCGGAGCGGCGGGTGACCCTCGCGATGCGGTGGCTCGTCACGTTTGCCCGTGACCGCGGCGAGAAGACGATGCGCGAGCGGCTCGCCGCCGAGTTTCTGGACGCGGCGAACGGGCGCGGCAACGCCGTGAAGAAGAAGGACGATACCCACAAGATGGCCGAGGCCAACAAGGCGTTCGCGCACTACCGATGGTAAGAATCGACGCTCGACGGCCTTTCTGGCCGAGCCGAGCCGAGTGCAACGAAACGGCAACGCGAAGAGGACGATCCCCAGCAAGATGACAGAGCCGACATAAGGATCGGGTTACCGGCGACAAAAACCGCGCAGTACCCCGACACCCTCTCTGGGTTGGCCGCGACCGCGGCGCTCTTCCGAAAAAGCGGCAAGAGCAAGGCCAGAGGGGGTTTGTTGCATTCGGCACCCCCCCAAACGACACGCCATTCGATTCCAGAACGACGACAGCAGGAGTTTCTCCGTGGCTCGCGAGTACCCCTTAGAAAGGACGCGCAACATCGGCATCATGGCCCACATTGATGCCGGGAAGACGACGACTACCGAGCGCGTCCTTTATTACACAGGGGTCAACTACAAGATCGGAGAGGTTCACGAGGGCGCCGCCACCATGGACTACATGGTCCAGGAGCAAGAGCGCGGCATCACGATCACCTCGGCCGCCACCAACTGTTTCTGGCGCCCCCTCGAGGGGCCGTGGGCCGGGGTCGTCCACCGCATCAACATCATCGACACGCCCGGGCACGTCGACTTCACGATCGAAGTCGAGCGCAGCTTGCGGGTGCTCGACGGCGCAGTGGCCGTTTTTGATGGTGGCAACGGGGTCGAGCCGCAAAGCGAGACGGTGTGGCGCCAGGCGGACAAGTACCGCGTTCCGCGCGTCGCGTTCATGAACAAGATGGACAAGGTCGGTGCCGACTTTCTCATGTGCGTCAACAGCATGAAGGAGCGGCTCGGCACCAACCCGGTCCCGATCCAGTGGCCCCTGGGCGAGGAAGAGCGGCACAAGGGGGTCATCGACCTCATCAAAATGAAGGCCGCGGTCTTCGATGACGAGTCGAAGGGGCAGAAGTACGAGTGGGTCGAGGTGCCCGTGGAGTACGCGAAAGTCGCACAGGAGTGGCGCGACAAGCTGATCGAGTCATGCGCTGACGTGGACGACGAAGTCATGCAGCTCTACCTCGAGGGCCGCGCCGACAAAGTGACCGACGTGATGATTCACCGGGCGCTCCGCCACGGCACGATCAACTTCAAGCTCGTCCCGGTCATCTGCGGCTCGGCCTTCAAGAACAAGGGCGTGCAGATGCTGCTCGACGCCGTCACCAACTACCTTCCCTCGCCGATCGACATCCCCCCCGTGAAGGGACTCGATCCCGGCAAGAAGGACAAGCCGGAGATCGAGCGCAGGGCATCGGACGACGAGCCGTTCAGCGCTCTCGCGTTCAAGATCATCAACGACCCGCACGGGAATCTGACGTTCTTCCGCGTGTACTCCGGCAAAGTGTCGAGCGGCACGATGGTGCTCAACTCGTCGCGCGACAAGCGCGAGCGAATCGGGCGCATCCTGCGTATGCATGCGAACAAGCGCGAAGAGGTCCAAGAGGCCGATTCGGGCAACATCTACGCGGCGGTCGGGTTCCGGGACACGCGCACGGGCGACACGCTATGCGACGAGAAGCTCCCGATCCTCCTCGAGCAGATGATCTTTCCGACGCCCGTCATCTCGATTGCGATCGAGCCGAAGACGAAGGTCGACATCGAGAAGCTCGGCGTCGGTTTGCAGAAGCTCGCGCAAGAAGACCCCTCGTTCCGGACCCACACCGACGAAGAGTCCGGGCAGACGATCATCAGCGGAATGGGCGAGCTGCACCTCGAGATCATCGTCGACCGCCTCAAGCGCGAGTTCAAAGTCGAGTCGAACATCGGCAAGCCGGAGGTCGCCTACCGCGAGGCGATCACGAGGAAACAGAGCTGCGAGCACAAGTACGCGAAGCAAACGGGTGGTCGCGGCCAATACGGCCACGTGGTGATGGAGATCGAGCCGACCGAGCGGGGAAAGGGCTTCGAGTTCGAGAACGACATCGTCGGCGGCGTCATCCCCAAAGAGTTCATCCCGGCCATCGAGAAAGGCGTGCGCGAAGCGATGGCCCGGGGCGTCCTCGCGGGCTACCCGGTCGTCGACATGCTTTGCCGCCTGACCGACGGGAGCTACCACGAGGTCGATTCGAGCGCCCAGGCGTTCGAAGTCGCCGCTTCCCTCTGTTTTCAGGACGGCGCGAAGCGCGCGGGCCTCACGTTGCTCGAGCCGATCATGAAGATTGAAGTTGTCGTCCCGGAGCAGTATTTGGGGGACGTCATCGGCAATCTCAACTCGCGTCGCGGGCGCATCCTCGGGATGAGTCAGCGCGGGAACGCACAGGTCATCGACGCAGAGGTTCCCTTGGCCACGATGTTCGGCTACGTGACCGACCTGCGGACGATGACCCAAGGACGGGGGACGTCGACGATGCAGTTCTCGAACTACGCTCCGGTGCCGCCTGTCATCCAGGAAGAGATTGTTGCAAGGGTCAAGGGTACCTGAGTGAGCGCCGCACGAGCACACCACGATCGAAAGAGAGAGATTGGTCATGGGTAAGGAGAAATTCGTACGATCGAAGCCGCACGTGAACGTAGGGACGATCGGTCACATCGATCACGGCAAGACGACGCTGACGGCCGCGATCGTGAAGGTGCAGTCGAAGAAGGGGTTGGCGAAGGTCATCAGCTACAAGGACATCGCCAAGGGCGGGACGGTTCGCGACGACACCAAGACGGTGACGATCGCGGTGGCACACGTGGAGTACGAGAGCAATAAGAGGCACTACGCGCACGTGGATTGCCCCGGGCACGCGGACTACATCAAGAACATGATCACGGGGGCGGCGCAGATGGACGGCGCGATCCTTGTGGTGAGCGCGCTGGACAGCGTGATGCCGCAGACGCGCGAGCACGTTCTGTTGGCGCGGCAGGTGGGGCTCAACCACATCGTGGTATTTTTGAACAAGTGCGACGCGGTGGACGACCCGGAGATGCTGGACCTGGTGGAGATGGAAGTGCGGGAGCTGTTGAACAAGTACAAGTTCGACGGCGACCAGGCGACGGTGATCCGTGGGGCGGCGTTGCCGGCGCTCAACGGAGACGCGAAGTGGGAGAAGTCGATCGACGAGCTGATGGCGGCGCTGGACAGCAAGATACCGGATCCGGTGCGAGACGTGGACAAGCCGTTCTTGATGGCGGTGGAAGACGTGTTCTCGATCAAGGGACGGGGGACGGTGGCGACGGGGCGAGTGGAGCGGGGGGTGGTGAAGGTGGGGGAAGAGGTGGAGCTGATCGGGTTCGCCGACACGCGCAAGCTGATCGCGACGGGAGTGGAGATGTTCCGCAAGCTGCTCGATCAGGGGCAGGCGGGCGACAACATCGGGGTGCTGCTGCGGGGGATTGAGAAGCACGAGATCGAGCGGGGGCAGGTGCTGGCGAAGCCTGGGTCTGTGACGCCGCACACGAAGTTCGAGGGCGAGGTATACGTTCTCAAGAAGGAAGAGGGCGGGCGGCACACGCCGTTTTTCACCAACTACCGGCCGCAGTTCTACATGCGCACGACGGACGTGACGGGGACCGTCGCGCTGCCGGAGGGCACCAAGATGGTGATGCCGGGGGACAACACCAAGATGACCATCGAAATGATCACGCCCGTGGCGCTCGAAGAGCAGCAGCGCTTCGCCATCCGCGAAGGCGGCCGCACCGTCGGCGCGGGCATCGTCACCAAGATCCTCGCTTAGAGGCAAGCGGCTCGAACCCTCGCGAAAGCGGACCCAACCTCGGAGACAATCACATCAATGGCCGCGACCACCAAGATCCGCATTCGCCTGAAGGCGTTCGATCACCAGCTCCTCGACAAGTCGACGAACGACATCGTCGAAACGGCGAAGCGCACGGGCGCGCGTGTGGCGGGACCAATTCCGCTCCCCACGCATATCGTGCGCTACACGGTGCTCCGCGGTCCGCACGTCGACAAGAAATCCCGTGAGCAGTTCGAGATCCGCACGCACAAGCGGCTGCTCGACATTCTCGATCCCACGCAGCAGACGCTCGACGCCCTCATGAAGCTGGACCTTTCTGCGGGCGTCGACGTGGAGATCAGGAGCTAGACCGGAGGCAGCCCATGGCAAAATTCGACGTCCTCAACATGAAGGGCGAGAAGGTCGGCTCGATCGACCTCGCCGACGAGGTGTTTGGCACCGAAGTGCGCGAACATCTCTTTTACGAGGTGGTGAAGTCCCAGCTCGCCTCGAAGCGCCAGGGCACCCAGTGCGCCAAGAACCGCTCTGCCGTCAGCGGCAGCACGAAGAAGCTCTTCAAGCAAAAGGGAACCGGCCGAGCGCGGCACGGTTCGCTGCGCGCGCCGGTGTTCGTCGGCGGCGGGCAGGCGCACCCCCCCCGTCCGCGCGACTGGAGCTATCGGCCTCCGCGGCGCGCCCGCGCCCAGGCCCTGACGAGCGCTCTCTCCAAGTTCGGCAAAGAGGGGCGCCTCGTCGTGGTCGACCGCTTTGAGCTGGCGGAAATCAAGACCAAGTCCCTGGTCGCCGCGTTAGGCGCGCTCAAAGCGGCGGACAAGACCCTGGTCGTGGACTCGCACGACAACGAGCGGCTCCGTCTTTCGATCCGCAACTGCAAGGATCACCAGTTTCTGCCCCCCGAGGGCGTGAACGTCTACGATCTGCTCCGGCACGATACGCTCGTCCTTTCGAAGGACGCGGCCAAGGCCCTCGAACAGCGCTGCCTCAAGCAGGCGGCTTCGCGCGGAGATCTCGCCGGAGCAGACGCCGGCGATGCGCGCGCGAGCGGAGGTGCGCAATGACACCCGAACAGATCATCCGGCGGCCCATCATTCTGACGGAGAAAGCCAACGCCCTCCGCGAGAAGGACAACCAGGTGGTGTTCGAGGTCGCGCGCGCAGCGAACAAGGTGCAGATCAAAGACGCCGTACAGCGGCTCTTCAAAGTGCGCGTGACCGACGTCAACACAATGATCCTCCGCGGCAAAGATCGCCGAATGGGACGTGGCTACTCCAAGACGCAGAACTGGAAGAAGGCGATCGTGACCCTCAAGGAAGGCGACTCGATCGACTTCTTTGCGGAGACGAGCGAGCCGAGCTGAAAACCGGAGCTCGCACGAGCGACAAGAGGCAACGATGGCAGTCAAGAACTTCAAACCGACGTCACCAGCGCGGCGCTTCTACTCGGTGTCCGACTTCAAGGAGGTCACCAAGGACGTCAAGCCTCTGCGCAAGCTCGTCGAGCACCAAACGGGCACCGGCGGCCGCAATCATTTCGGTCGCATCACGTCGCGGTTCCGCGGCGGTGGGCACAAGCAACGCTACCGGGTAGTCGACTGGAAGCGCGAAAAGATCGGGGTCCCGGCCGTGGTCGCCACGATCGAATACGATCCCAACCGGACCGCGCGCATCGCCCTGCTCCACTACGTCGACGGAGACAAGCGCTACATCCTCGCGCCCGACGGGATGAAGGTCGGCGACAAGATCGTGTCGAGCCGCAACGCGGACATCAAGCCCGGCAACTCCATGTGTCTCCGGCACATCCCGCTCGGCACGATGATCCACAACATCGAGCTGAAGAAGGGCAAGGGCGCGCAGCTCGTGCGCGCGGCGGGGGTCGCCGCCGCGCTGATGGCGAAAGACGGGGACTACGCCCAAGTGCGCCTTCCGTCCGGCGAAGTGCGCATGGTGCACCTCGACTGCCACGCGACGATCGGGCAGGTCTCGAACATCGAGCACGCGAACATATCGCTCGGCAAAGCCGGTCGGTCGCGCTGGCTCGGGCGCCGCCCGCACAATCGCGGTGTGACAATGAACCCGGTCGACCATCCGATGGGCGGAGGCGAGGGGCGCACGTCGGGAGGACGTCATCCGTGCTCGCCGTGGGGTCAGCTTTCGAAGGGGCTCAAGACGCGCAACAACAAGCGGACCGACGGCATGATCATCAAGCGCCGCGGCGAGAAGGGTTAGGAACTGGGTATGGCTCGTTCGGTCAAGAAGGGTCCGTTCGTCGACGGTCACCTCGCCGAGAAGATCGCGGCAGCGCAGGCGGCTCAAAGCAAGAAGGTCATCAAGACCTGGTCTCGCCGCAGCACGATCACACCCGACGCGGTAGGGCTAACCTTTGCCGTGCACAACGGGCGCAAGTTCGTTCCGGTTTTCGTCACGGAGAACATGGTCGGGCACAAGCTGGGCGAGTTTGCTCCGACGAGAACGTTTCACGGGCACTCCGGGGACAAGAAGGCCAAAGTGGCCGGCGGCGGCGCCGGCGCGGGGCCTGCCGGGGGAGGCGCAGGGGCAGGCGGCGCGGCCAAAGGGGCGCCGGCTCCGGCCCGAAAGTAAACATTTCTCTTGCGAAGCGCGCCCTCGCGCGTAAGCTACGCGCCTCCGTGTGCCGCCCCTAAGCGGCGTGCGGGGCGCTCTATCTCAGCCGCTCTCGAACAGTTCAGGCGTCCGTAACGGTCCGCGCCGCGAGCACCAAGGCTCGATGCGAGTGGGTACGACGGCCGCCACGAGGCTCCGATCATGGTCAGCAAGGCAAGCGTTCGGTTCACGCGGCTCAGTCCGCGCAAGGCCCGCGTCATCGTCAATCTCGTCCGCGGTCGTCAGGCGGGCGAGGCGCTCCAGCTGCTGGAGTTCACGCGCAAAGCGGCAGCGCCGATCGTGAAGAAGCTCATCGAGAGCGCGGTGGCGAACGCCAAGACGCAGAGCCCAGGCGTCGACGTAGACAGCCTCTTCGTCGAGACGGCATTCGTCGACAAGGCTCCGAACAAGCACATGCGGCGTTGGCGTCCGCGGGCCATGGGTCGCGCGACACGCGTCCAAAAAGGCCTGAGTCACATCACCATCATCCTCGGCGAACGATAAAGGACGAGACGCATGGGTCAGAAAGTCCATCCGTACGGGTTCCGTCTCGGGATCATCAAGACGTGGAACTCGAAGTGGTTCGAGGACAAGAGCTACGCGAAGTGGCTCCATGAGGACATCCGCGTCAAGCGCGCGGTCAAGGCCTACCTGCAGAACGCGGGCATCGCCGGCGTCGAGATCGAGCGCGCCGCCAACAAGTGCAAGGTCATCGTCTTCACGGCCCGCCCCGGGATGGTGATCGGCAAGGGCGGCAAAGGGATCGAGACGCTGAAGATCGGCAACGTCAAGACGGCCGCCAAAGGCGAGGTGGTGTTCCCCGGGGTCCAGTCGTTCACCGAGAACGAAGTCTTCATCGACGTCCAAGAGGTCCGCAAGGCCGAGACCGCGGCGCAGCTCGTCGCCGAGAACATCGCGACCCAGCTCGAGCGCCGCGTCGCGTTCCGCCGCGCCATGAAGAAGGCTCTCACCACGGCGATGAAGTTCGGCGCGAAAGGGATTCGCGTGCGGTGCTCCGGTCGATTGGGGGGCAGCGAAATGAGCCGTGTCGAGACGTACCGCGAGGGGCGCGTGCCCCTGCACACGTTGCGCGCGGACATCGAGTTCGGCACGGCCGAGGCCCGCACGAAGTACGGAATCATCGGCGTCAAAGTGTGGGTCTTCAAGGGCGAGGTTCTTCAGCGCCGCAACCGCCGACCCCAGATCGCAGGAGCATGAGTCATGCTTTCCCCTAAGCGCACCAAATACCGCAAAGCGCAGAAGGGCAACAACAGGGGCACTGCCTACCGGGGTAGTGACGTGTCGTTCGGCGATTTCGCGATGCAGGCGACGGAGCCCGGTCGCATCACCTCTCGCCAGATCGAGGCCGCGCGCATGGCCATCACCCGCCACGTCAAGCGCGCCGGCAAGCTGTGGATCCGCGTATTCCCGGACCGCCCCGTGACCAAGAAGCCGCTCGAAGTCCGTATGGGCGGCGGCAAGGGGGCGGTCGAGGAGTGGGCCGCTCAGATTCAGCCTGGCCGGGTGATGTACGAGCTGCAGGGTGTCGACGAGACAACGGCGCGGGAGGCGTTTCGCTTGGCGGGGCACAAGCTGCCCGTCGCGTACAAGTTCCTCATGCGCGGAGAGATCGCATGAAAGCCTCCGATCTGCGCGAGAAGAGTGCCGAAGATTTGCGCGAGCTTCAGAAGACGCTCGCTCACGACGTCTTCGAGAGCCGGCTGAAGAATTTCACCAACCGCCTCGACGACACGAGCGCGATTCGCAAGACGAGGCGCGATCTGGCTCGAGTGATAACGCTGCTGCGAGAGCGTGAGCTCAAGGTCGCAAGCGGCACTGAGAAGAGCGAGGCGAAGTAGCCATGACGCAGAACGCGCCGGCAGAGCAAGCGAGCCAAGCACACGAACAGCACGGCTTCCGTCGCAAGATGGTCGGTCGGGTCGTGAGTGCGAAGATGCAGAAGACCGTGGTCGTCGAGGTGGTGACTCACCGGCGTGATCCGTTGTACGGAAAGTACGTGCGGTCGCGCGCGCGATACAAAGCGCACGATGAGAAGAACGAGCTCAAGGCGGGCGACCAAGTCGAGATCCAGGAGCATCGGCCGATCAGCCGGGAGAAGCGCTGGGTCGTGATTCGGCTCGTCAAGAAGTTCGTGGAGGAGTGAGCCATGATCCAGATGCGCACAATCTTGGAAGTGGCCGACAACTCGGGCGCGAAGCGCGTCCAGTGCATCAAAGTCCTGGGCGGCTCGCGGCGTCGTTACGCGGAGCTGGGCGATGTGATCGTCGTCTCGGTCAAAGAGGCTCTGGCGGGCACCAAAGTGAAGAAGGGCGAGGTCGCTCAAGCGGTCGTCGTTCGCATGAAGCACCAGATGTCGCGGCCGGACGGCAGCTACATCCGCTTCGACGAGAACAGCGCCGTGCTCATCAACAAGGAGCGGGAGCCCATCGGTACGCGCATCTTCGGACCAGTGGCCCGTGAGCTCCGCGGCAAGAAGTTCATGAAGATCATCTCGCTGGCGCCGGAGGTTCTCTGATGGCCTCGCGCATCCGCAAGGGCGACATGGTGGTCGTCATCAGCGGCAAAGACAAGGGGAAGACCGGCAAGGTCATGCGCGTCCTCGTCGAGGACGACCGAGTCGTCGTCGAAGGGGTGAACCTCGTCAAGCGGCACATGCGTCCGACGCCGCGCAGCCCCTCGGGCGGCATCCTCGAGCGCGAGCAGCCCATTTACGCGTGCAAAGTAATGCCCGTCGACCCGAAGACCAACAAGGGAACGCGAGTGCGTTTCAAGTCGCTGGAAGACGGCCGCAAAGTTCGTGTTGCGGTAACGAGCGGGGATGAGATCCCTGCGGTTGCGGAGTAGTCGCCCATGGCAGACGAGAAGAAGGGCGGGAAGAAGGCCGACGGCGACTCGCCGAACAAGGCCCCCAAGGGGGACAAGCCCAGCAAAGGGGAAAAGGGTCCGAAGAAGGGCAGGGGCGCCGTCGATCGAACGGCGATGGCCAGCCCGTCCGGGGCGCCGCCCGCGTCGGCGACCGACGGCGTCGCGCCACGACTGCTCGACAAGTACAGGAGCGAGGTCGTCCCCGCTCTGACCAAGCAGTTCAACTACAAGAATCCGATGCAGGTGCCGAGGCTCAGGAAGATCGTCGTCAACATGGGCCTCGGTGCGGCGGTCGCGAACCCGAAGATCATCGACACCGCGGTCGATGAGCTCAAAGCGATGAGCGGTCAGAAGCCGGTGGTCACGCGCGCCAAAAAGGCGATCGCGAATTTCAAGCTTCGCGCAGGGATCCCCATCGGGGCGATGGTGACGTTGCGGCGCGGCCGCATGTGGGAGTTCCTCGATCGCCTGCTGACGATCGCGTTGCCCCGCACTCGCGATTTCAAAGGCGTTTCGCGTAAGGCGTTCGACGGAAAGGGAAACTACACGCTCGGTCTGCGCGAGCAGATCATCTTTCCGGAGATCAATTACGACAAGATCGACGCCGTCAAAGGCTTGAACATCAGCCTCGTGACGACGGCGAAAACCGACGAGGAAGGGCGCGCGCTTCTCAAGCAGCTCGGAATGCCGTTCCGCGCGACATGACCATAACCGTCGGGAGTAGCGCGGTCGCTCCCCCCGACACCCGTGAGCGGTAGCCACCTCATCCAGGATCCAACATGGCCCGTGCTTCTCAGTTTGCCAAACTCAATCGCCGGCCGAAGTTTGCCGTGCGTCATCGCAATCGCTGCAAGGTGTGTGGCCGCCCCCGCGCCTACTATCGGAAGTTCGAGCTCTGCAGGATCTGCTTCCGCCTCCTCGCCCTTCGTGGCGAGATTCCGGGCGTGGTGAAGGCGAGCTGGTGACGCCATGATGACCGACCCGATCGCAGACATGCTCACGCGCATTCGCAACGCGACGATGGCGCGGCACGACCGCGTCGAGCTGCCGCACTCCCGCCTGAAGGAGCGCGTGGCCAGTGTGATGAAGTCCGAGGGGTATCTCGACGACGTGCGCGAGAGCGAGGGCGAAGAGCCGAAGGTGCTCACCCTCGTTTTGCGTTATGGCCGCGACCGCCAGTCGGCAATCGACGGCGTGCGGCGCGTGTCGACCCCCGGTCGCCGCGTGTACGTGCCGCACGACCGGATCCAGCGCGTCTGCTCGGGCATGGGCATCTCGATTCTCAGCACGAGCCGCGGCGTCATGACCGACCGTGAGGCGCGTCGTCAGCGCGTCGGCGGCGAGCTACTTTGCGAAGTATGGTGAGCGCCATGGCGAACCAGGCCCAAACGAGCAGTGCAGAGGGGATGCGCCAGTCGCGCGTCGGCAAGCGTCCGATCGCCCTTCCCAAGGGGGTCAGCGCGACCGTCAAGGGGGACCGATCCATCGAAGTGAAGGGGCCCAAGGGAACGCTCAGCCGCGAAATGGCGGAGGGGGTGAAGCTCAAGGTCGAGAACGGAAGCGTTCTCGTCGTGCCGACGATCGCAGGCCGAGACGGCGCGCGGTACCAGGGGTTGGCCTGGGCGCTCATCCGGTGCATGGTCGCCGGCGTCTCCGAGGGGTACACAAAAACGCTGCAACTCGTCGGGACAGGCTATCGCGCCGAGCTCAAGGGACAGGTGATCAACCTGAGCCTGGGATTCTCGCACCCGATCGCGTTTCCCGTGCCGAAAGGGGTCAAATGCGAGATCCCTGCTGATTCGAAGGGAACGCTTCTGATCCTCACTGGTTCGGACAAGGAAGTGATGGGGCAGGCGGCGGCGAAGATTCGGGGCTTCCGCCCGCCCGAGCCGTACGGCGGCAAAGGCGTGCGCTACCAAGGCGAGAAGGTCCGCGAGAAGGCGGGCAAGGCTGCCAAAGCCGGCGGAGGTAAGTGATGGCGATGCGAATCGTTGGCCGAGAGCGCAGGAAGCTGCGCATTCGCCGGAAGATCAGCGGGACTTCGGAGCGGCCGCGCATGAGCGTGTTTCGCAGCGCCAGGCACATCTACGCGCAGGTCGTGGACGATGCCGCCGGCGAGACGCTGGCCCACGCGTCGACCTTGTCGCGCGACGTGCGCGGCGATTTAAGCGAGTCGAACAAGCTCGATGCCGCAAAGAAAGTAGGAAAGACCATCGCGCGGCTGCTCCTCGCGAAGGGGATCGACAAGGTCGTCTTCGACCGAAGCGGGTACCTCTATCATGGGCGCGTTCGCGCGCTCGCCGACGCCGCCCGCGAGGCCGGTATCAAATTCTGAGGTTGGAGAAGAGCCATGCCGTTCGATGCTTTCCAGATCGATGAAGAGAAGCTCAAGGAACGCGTCATCTACATCAACCGCGTCGCAAAAGTGGTGAAGGGTGGCCGGCGGTTCAGCTTCAGCGCTCTGGTGGTGGTTGGCGACGAGGCCGGTCACGTAGGAGTGGGGCTCGGAAAAGCCAACGAGGTTCCCGAGGCCATCCGCAAAGGGAACGACCAAGCGCGCAAGAACGTCTTCCGCGTCCCCCTCAACGGCGTGACCGTTCCCCACGAGACCCTCGGGCATTTCGGCAGCGGCAGAGTGTTCCTCAAGCCCGCCTCGGAAGGGACGGGGGTCATCGCGGGCGGGGCCGTGCGCGCGGTGGTCGAGAGCGCAGGCATCCACGACATCCTCACGAAGTGCCTCGGAAGCTCGAACCCGCACAACGTCGTCCGAGCAACGGTCAAGGCCCTGAAGTCGTTGCGAAGCATGGACCAGGTCGCGCAAAAGCGCGGCAAACAGACCGAGGAGCTTGTCGATCGCAAATCGATTAAGCCCCCGCAAGTCGCGGCGCAAGGCTGAGAGGGACCATGACCAGGAACCTTCGTGTGACCCAAACGAAAAGCACCATCGGGCAGCAGCACGCCCTACGCGAGATCGTGCGCGGGCTCGGACTGAGGGGACCAGGCAGCGCTGTGGTCGTTGGCAATACGCCGTCGTTCCGTGGCGCGATCAAGAAGGTGATTCACCTGGTTCGGGTGGAGGAGGTCGACCATGGCTGATACGTTGAGCAACCTCGCGAAGCCCGCCGGCACGCGAGGAAAGACGCGCCTCGGGCGTGGTCCCGGATCGGGCCTCGGCAAGACATCCGGCCGCGGTCAGAAGGGGCAATACGCGCGCGTGCGCGGCTTTAAGCCGCACTTCGAGGGCGGGCAGACGCCCATTCAGCGCCGGCTCCCGAAGCGCGGATTCCGCAATCCGTTCGGCGCGATTGTCGCCGAAGTAAACGTCGGCGATCTCGCTGTTTTCGCCGCCGGAGCAATCGTCGACCCGGAGGCGCTCGGCGCCCGCGGCCTCGTGAAGGGCCGATTCGATCGCATCAAGATTCTCGGCGACGGGGAGCTGAACAAGGCCCTGACAGTGTCGGCGAACGCGTTCTCTCGCGCCGCGGCGGAGAAGATTCAGAAGGCTGGCGGCAAAGTGGTTCTGCTCGGAAGCGAGCAGTCGTAGAGTCTGCCGCCATGTCTGCCCTCTCGGCCTTCTCCAACATCGGCAAAGTGCCGGAGCTTCGCAGGCGCATCCTCTTCACCGTGGTTCTGCTGGCCGTCTACCGCATCGGCGTGTTCGTCACGATCCCGGGCGTCGACCGAACGGTCATGAACGCGGTCATCCACAAGCAGGGCGGCGGGCTGCTCGGTCTCTTCAACATGTTCAGCGGCGGGGCCCTGGGCAATCTCTCGATCTTTGCGCTCGGGATCATGCCCTACGTCAGCGCGAGCATCATCCTTCAGCTCTTGACGATGGTCTTCAAGCCACTTGACGAGTTGCGGAAGGAAGGCGAGCAGGGGCAGCGCAAGATCAATCAGTACACGCGCTACGGCACGATCGTCCTCTCCATCGTTCAAGGCTTCGGCATCGCGATGAGCCTCGAGGCGATGAACAACGGGGATCTCTCGGACTCGGCCGCGGTGGGCGACGTCGTGACGCACGCGGGCTGGGGCTTTCGCCTGATGAGCATGCTCACGCTGACGACGGGCACGGCCTTCATGATGTGGGTCGGCGAGCAGATCACAGAGCGGGGTATCGGCAACGGGATTTCCCTCCTCATATTTGCCGGGATCGTCGACGGAATTCCGGATGGGATCGCGGGCTATTTCGCGACGAACAAGGGCAACATTCAGCCGCTCAACCTCGCGGCTGTGCTGGCCATCGTCCTGGCGACGGTCGCTACGATCGTGTTTTTCGAGCGTGCCCAGCGTCGCATCCCAATCTACTACGCACGGCGAACGGTGGGCCGGCGCATCTACGGAGGCCAGACGGCGCACCTTCCGCTCCGAGTGAACACAAGCGGGACCATCCCGCCGATCTTTGCGTCTTCGCTGCTGATGTTCCCTGCGACGCTCGCGAACTTCAAAGTGCCCGGGATGGCGCAGCTGCAGTCGATGCTGCAGCGGGGCGACTGGGCGTTCAATACGTTCTACGTCCTCCTCATCATCTTCTTCTGCCACTTCTACACGGCCGTGACGTTTCAGCCGGTCGACGTCGCGGACAATTTGAAAAAGCAGCAGGCCTTCATCCCGAGCGTGCGCCAGGGCAAGCAGACCGCCGATTACATCGACTACGTACTCACGCGCATCACGTTCGGCGGCTCGCTCTACGTCGCCGTCGTCTGCATCGTGCCGAGCATCATCAGCCAGCAGTTTCACGTGCCGTTTCGCTGGGGTGGCACTTCGATCATGATCGTCGTGGGAGTCGCACTCGACACGGTGAACCAGATCGAGGCGCACCTCATTACGCGCAACTACGAGGGCCTCTCGGGCGGCGGCGGACGCACTTCACGCATTCGAGTGCGCAAAGACTAGGACGCCAGCGATGCGTGTCGTGTTCGTCGGGCCGCCCGGGGCGGGGAAAGGGACGCAGGCGAAGGTCGTCTGCAGCCAGTACGGGATTCCGCAGATCTCGACCGGCGACATGCTGCGCGCAGCCAAGGCACAAGGAAAGCTGCCGCTGGAGCTCGTGGCCGCCATGGCAGCCGGGTCTCTCGTTCCCGATGACGTGGTCATCGGGCTGATCGACGAGCGCACCCGGCAGGCCGACGCCGCCGCTGGATTCCTGCTCGACGGATTCCCGAGAACCATGGCCCAGGCCGAAACGCTGGACGCGATGCTGACGGCCCGCGGGATGAAGCTCGATCGCGTCCTCGCGCTCGAGGTGCCTCGTGAGCTCCTGATCGAGCGTGCAGTCCTCCGCCGGACCGACAAACGTACTGGACAGATTTACCACTTGAAGTACAACCCTCCCCCCCCGGGTGCGGACCTTGAGCACCGGGCGGATGACCGCGAGGAGGTTGTGGGAAAGCGCTTCGACACGTACGAAGCCATGACCGCCGAGCTCTTACCCTATTACGAGAAGCGTGGAATTCTGCGACGAATCGATGGAGGCGGAACTCTAGAAGAGGTCACTGCGCGCGTTCTCGAAGCGCTCGCAGGAACGGAATCGACCCCCGGAGGAGCGAGGCGAGAAGGACCTTCCTTCCATGGCTGAGCGTCGGGAGCGAAAGGAGCCCAAGGGCGACAAGCTGGAGTTCGACGGCGTCGTGCAAGAGGCGCTGCCCAACGCGATGTTCCGCGTTAAGTGTGACAACGGTCTCGTGGTCCTCGCGACGATCAGCGGAAGGATGAGGCAGTTTTACATCCGGATCCTCCCCGGCGACCGAGTCACTGTCGAAGTGAGCCCCTACGACCCGAGCCGCGGGCGCATCACGTACCGTCACAAGTGAGCCCGGGAAGAAAGAAATCGCCCCGTGAAAGTTCGGCCGAGCGTCAAGAAGATTTGCGACAAGTGCAAGGTGGTCCGCCGCAAAGGTGTCGTGCGGATCATCTGCGAGAACCCGCGGCATAAGCAGCGGCAAGGCTAGAGAAGAGAGAACCAATGGCCCGCATCGCAGGCGTCGACCTCCCCCGCCACAAGCACATCGTGTACGCGCTGCCGTATCTCTACGGGATCGGCAAGGCCGCGGCGCGGAGCATTTGCGAGAAGACCGGCATCCCGCCCAACAAGATGACCGAAGAGCTGACCGAGGCGGAGATCCGGAAGATCCGCGAGGCGCTCGAGGCGGACTACAAGGTCGAGGGCGATCTGCGTCGCGAGGTGCAGATGAACATCAAGCGCCTGATGGACCTCGGCTGCTACCGGGGGCTCCGTCACCGGCGAGGCCTACCGGTGAACGGGCAGCGTACGCACACCAACGCTCGCACGCGGAAGGGCCCCCGCAAGGGCATCCTGACGCGTGCGCGCAAGAGCCCGACGACCTAGTCGCCCAGGAGTCAACACGTCATGTCGCAGGCGAAGACCAGTACCTCTCCCACGACCGGCCCCGCCGGCGCAGGCCCGAAGCCGAAGGCTCAGAAGAAGCGGGTCAAAAAGAACGTGGCGACGGGGATTGCCCACATCCAGTCAACCTTCAACAACACCGTCGTGACGATTACGGACGTCAACGGCAACACCGTGGCGTGGTCCAGCGCCGGATCGCGCGGGTTCAAGGGATCCCGCAAGAGCACGCCGTTCGCGGCGCAGCTCGCGGCGGAGGAAGCGGCTCGCAAAGCGATGGAGCACGGGATGCGGTCGATCGCCGTCTTCGTGAAGGGGCCAGGCGCCGGGAGGGAGAGTGCTCTTCGCGCGCTGCAGGCCGTGGGCTTCAAAGTCACTTTGATTCGAGACGTCACGCCCGTGCCTCACAACGGGTGCCGGCCGCCCAAGAGACGTCGTGTCTGATCGAAAGAAGTCCCGGCGTGCCCCATTTCGGGCGCGCTGGTCCGGGACGAAGCGCATCCGCGCGTAAACCGGTTTTTTTGCCCCGGGGTTGGGGCCAAGGAAAGAAGAACGAATGGCTCGTTACCATGGACCCGTCTGCAAGCTCTGCCGTCGCGAAGGGATGAAGCTCTTCCTCAAGGGCGAGCGTTGTTACACCGAGAAGTGCTCGTACACGCGTCGCCCCTATCCCCCGGGACAGCACGGGCAGGCGCGCGTCAAGCTCAGCGAATACGCGATTCGGCTTCGAGAGAAGCAGAAGGTGCGTCGCATCTACGGCGTGCTCGAGCGGCAGTTCCAGAAGTATTACTTCGACGCTGCGCGTCGGAAGGGTCGCACGGGCGAGCAGATGCTCGGCCTTCTGGAGTCGCGGCTGGACAACGTGGTTCAGCGCCTGGGGTTCGCCTTCACCCGCGCGCAGGCGCGGCAGATCGTGCGCCACGGGCACGTGCTCGTCAACGGCAAGCGCAACGACATCCCGAGCCTCATCCTGCGTCCCGGCGACAAGGTCGAGATTCGTCAGAAGAGCCGGGAGATCAAAGAAGTGCTGGCGTCGCTGGCGCAAGTGGACAAGCGGCCGCAGCTCTCGTGGCTCGAGCTGGACAAAGCCAGCTTCTCGGGCACGTTCAAAGGCGCGCCAGCGCGCGAGGAGCTGAACGAGCCGGCGATTCGCGAGCAGTACGTAGTCGAATATTATTCGCGATGACATTGGCAAGTTGAGAAGCAACACGGGCAGGCGACGGGCGTCCGCTGGAGAGCGGGTTCGAAGGCGCGCCGGGATCACCGCGTGAACGTAGGCAGACAGTGAAGGATGGAGCAATGACCGCATCGAACATCACCACTCGCAATTGGCGTGATCTCATTCGGCCCCGAGGCATTCACATCGAGAGCGACACGCTCACGGACTTCTACGGCAAGTTCACCGCAGAGCCCCTCGAGCGCGGGTACGGCATCACGATCGGCAATTCGCTCCGGCGCATTCTCCACTCGTCGCTCCAGGGTGCGGCGATCACCGCTGTTCGTATCGAAGGCGCTCTTCACGAGTTCACTTCGGTTCCCGACGTGGTGGAAGACGTCACGGACATCGTGCTGAACTTGAAGGAGGTCGTCCTCAAGGCCGCAAACGCGAAGACCTACACGGTACGCATCGAGAAGGAGGGGCCGGGGACGGTCCATGCCCGCGACATTCAGCTGGTCGACGGCCTGCAGGTTCTCAACCCCGACCATGTCATCGCGACGCTCGACAAGAAGGGCCCGCTGGTTGTGGAGCTCACCGTCAGCGTTGGCCGCGGCTACGTGCCGGCAGAGCGAAACAAGACGCCCACGATGCCGATTGGAACCATCCCGATTGACGCGCTCTTTTCGCCCGTCCGCAAGGTGAACTACACGGTGACCAACGCCCGCGTCGGTCAGCAGACCGACTACGACAAGTTGACCTTGGAGGTCTGGACGAACGGAAGCCTCAAGCCACAGGATGCCGTCGCCTACGCGGCGAAGATTCTGAAGGAGCAGGTCTCGATCTTCATCAACTTCGAAGAGACCGAAGAGACGCAGTACTCGCCCTCCGGCGCCGAAGAAGAGCCGCTCAACGAGAATCTGTTTCGCAGCGTCGACGAGCTCGAGCTGAGCGTGCGAAGCGCGAACTGCCTGCAGAACGCGAACATCCAGCTAATCGGCGAGCTGGTCCAGCGCACCGAGCAAGACATGCTCAAAACGAAGAATTTCGGCCGCAAGAGCCTGAAGGAAATCAAAGAAATCCTGGCGAACATGGGGCTGTCGCTCGGGATGAAGATCGACAACTGGCCGCAGCTGCTCGAGCGCTGGAAGCAGCAGCAACAGCAGAACTAGCACTCACGAGCTCCGTAACCCGTGGGGCCTTCGCCCCGAACGACCGATTTTGAGGAAGCCATGCGTCACAAGAACTCGGGTCGAAAGTTCGACAGGAACACGAGCAGCCGGCGTGCGATGTTCCGCAATCTGACCGCGAATCTGATCCTTCACGAACGAATCGAAACGACGGACGCAAAGGCCAAGGAGCTTCGACGCGTTGCCGAGCGCCTCATCACCAAGGCGAGGCGCCTCGGTTCCGTCGCGTACACGCCGCAGTCGGATCTCTCGCCGACGGATCGGGCACGTCGTCTTGCGGCGTCACGGCTCATCTCCGCCTACATTCCCCGGTTCGGCGTACGCGTCGAAGCGGGAGGTGGCACCGCCCGCGTGGACCTCGTGGAGAAGGTCCTGCTGGATTTGGCGCGACGCTACGCCACGCGCCCCGGCGGTTACACGCGGATCGTGAAGTTCGGCCCGCGGCGCGGGGACAATGCGCCGATATCGCTCATCGAACTCGTGGGCGAAGCCGAAAAGCCGGTCGTCGACGCCAGCCCGGCGGCGCCGTGATTCACCGAGGACTGCGCGCTCCGTAGCGGCGGCGGTGTATTCCGAGGGCGAACAGGCCGACCGTCAGGAAGGTGAGCCCGGCCGCGCCGACCGCGGCCGCGATGCGTCCTTCTCGGGTGCGACGAGAGGTTGCGTCGGCGCGCAAGCGGTCGAGCTGGGCGCGAGCGTGCGCGTTCGTTTGATCGAGAGCCAGCGCCTGCTCGAACGGCACCGTGTCGACGATGCCTTGCGACATTAGGTCGGCGCCTTCGAGGAATCGGATTTCGCTCTGGATGTGGCTGGACGTCGGCCCGGGATCGTCCATCTCCAGACGCAGCGCCCTCCGAAGGTAATCCTTCGCGCGAGCCCGGTCGGTTAGCTCGATCGCTTCGGCGTACGCAACGTATGCGGGGACGATCTCCTTTCCGCGGTCGAGTACCGGTTGGCGTGCGAGGACGTTGTCGAAGTCGGCGATCGCACCATCGACGTCACCGCGGCGCTGCCGCGTCAGTCCTTGATCCAGCCGGGCGTAGACATCGCGCAACCGGTGCCGGTCGTAGGCGTCGAACAGCCTCTGGTCGACTTCGGCGGCCGTTCCGTCGTCAGGAGATCGCTCGCCCGTGAGAGCGGCGTACGTCGCGCGCACCTTGCCGACGGCGTCTTGGCCGTACGCCAAGGTCGCCTCGCGCGCCGCGGCGCGAACAGGGAGCCGCTCCGAGTTGACGAACGACAGAACGACCGGGAGCGCATCGACGTCTCGAATCGTGGCATAGGCCCGGAGAACGTCGACAAGGACTTGGTCGCTGGTCGTCTGGACCGCGTCGCCGGGGGTGCGCTTTCCGAGCGCATCAAGGGTGTCTTTGGCCCACAGGCGGATCTCGGGTGAGGGGTCGCCGCGCGCCTCGATCAGAGCCGCGCTGGCGCGCTCGTCCAAGAGCTTGAGGTCCCGAAACAACTCGGGGCGAAACGCGCCGCCCGCGTCGGACGCCACCTGAACCAGCTGGCGCACGGCCGGGGTCGTTCCGATGCGGACGAGGGCCCGCATCAAAGATACCGTAGCGAGGGCGCGGACGACCGACGGATCGGGCTTCTGGTGAACGAGAAGGTCAACGCTGTCCGCCTCCTTGCCCCCACCCGCGCGGAGATCGCCCATCGAGCTCGGCGTGCGGGCGTCGCCGGAGTGACGAAGGTCGTTCAGCTGCTGCGCGATGCTCTCAATCGCGGCAGGCCCCGACGAGCCGAGAGACTCGATGGCCTCCGCGGCCGCGCGTCGCTCGTCGACAGAGGAGCTGCCGAGCCGCCCGAGATCGGCAGCGGGCAGTTGGGCCGCGAGCCCCCGAACCGGAACGCCGACCACGAGAAGGCCGGCCAGGAGAAGCCATGAGGCCTCGGCGATCCCCGGGCCGAGGCGGCGGCGAGCCATCCAGGTCTTAACCATGCGGGTTTCGTCTCAGTCCACGATGCGAAAATCCGAAAATTCCCCTGTATAGCCACGCCAGCGCACGTCGACGTCGTCGACTCGAGCGGCCGATGGCCCATGGTGGGCCCACGAGATGATTTCCTTGATGGCTTCTTCTTCTCCCTCGGCCACCATCTCGATGCTGCCATCCGGGCGGTTCTTGACCCAGCCCGTGATGCCCAGACGCCTCGCTTCCCGCTGGGTCGCCGCGCGAAAGAACACGCCGCTGACGCGTCCGCGAACGATGACCTGTACTCGCTTTGTCGTCATGTTGACTGGGCTCTGCGGTGACTACAGTGTCCCGTACCGAATCGGTCGCGCGACGGCAACTTTAGGAGACTAGTCGGGGTGACACGCAAGGTCATTGTGACGGGGACAGGCTTGCACACGGGCGTCCCGGTTCGTGTGGTCCTCCAGGCTCGCGAGGGGTCGGTGCGGTTCTCATCGCGCGGCATCGAGGTTGCCCTGGACGAGCTGAGGGTTGCGTCGACCGCTCGGGCGACCACGGTCGAGGCGCGCGGGCTCCGTGTGGGCACCGTCGAGCACGTGCTCGCGGCGCTCGGGGGCCTCGGTGTCTACGACGGCGTGTCCATCGAGATCGACGGGCCTGAAATGCCATTGCTCGACGGGGGGGCCGCCGCGTGGTGCGACGCGGTGAGGGACTTGCAGGTGCCTTGCGGAAGGCCGCGGCTTCGCGTCACCCGGCATGCGGTCATCGAAGTGGGGCGGAGCCGCTACGAGCTGTCCCCATCCCCGGCCGTGGAAGTCGACGTGCGTCTCGAGATTGACGATCCACGGATCTCGCCCGATGCCCGTTGGCGCGGCGACGCCGAGGACTTTCACGTTCGAATTGCCCCCGCCCGGACATTCGCGTTCGCGCATGAAGTGGACGATCTCCTACGGCAAGGCCTTGCGTGCCACGTGAATCCGGCATCCGTCGTTCTCATCGCTCCACACGCGATCCACCACACGGGCCGCCCATTTTCCCCCGATGAGCCGGCGCGTCACAAGCTGCTCGACCTGGTCGGCGATATCTACCTTCGGGGCGGGCCCCCCCTCGGGCGCGTGAGCGCCGTGCGACCTGGCCATTCCAGCAACGCCCGCGCCTTCGACCAGGCGTGCGCGGAGGGAGTGCTGGTGAGTGCCTAACGTCACCCCGCTGGAGCGGCCGCAGCAGCCACGCTCTGCCAGGCGTACGCCGCGTTGACGGCTGGGGGTCGGGGGGAGCGGCCGCGCTCTGCTAGGCCACGCCGGAGGGGCGGAGTCGGAGGCTGCACGAGACAGCCGCACGTCAATGAATCGCCGGCTGGCTCTCGGCCTGCTTGCGCGCGTCGGCTTTCGATCGCGCCATCTGCCGCTCGAGCGCGCTGCGCACGAAGCGTGCGAAGAGGGCGTGGGGTGCGGCGGGGCGGCTCTTGAACTCGGGGTGAAACTGGCAGCCGACGAAAAACGGGTGATCGCGTAGCTCGACCATTTCGACCAGGCGCTTGTCAGGGGACGTTCCGCCGAGAACGAGCCCAGCTTCGACGAGTCGCTCGCGGTAGTCGTTCGCAAACTCGTAGCGATGGCGGTGCCGCTCGCTGATCTCGGTGAGGCCGTACGCGTCGGCCGCAAGCGACCCAGGCGCCAAGACGCATGGGTAGGCGCCGAGGCGCATCGTCGCCCCCTTGTTGCGGACCCCTCGCTGGTCCGGCATGAGGTCGATGACCAGGTGCGGCGCGTCCTTGTCGCATTCGACCGAATTGGCCCCCGAGAGGCCCGCCACGTGGCGCGCGAACTCGACCACCGCGAGTTGCATACCGAGGCAAATCCCGAAGAAGGGGACCTTGTTGGTACGCGCGTAGGCGATCGCGGCGATCTTGCCCTCTGTCCCCCGGTCGCCGAATCCACCGGGCACGAGCACCGCGTCGAGGCCCGCGAGAAGCAGCTCGGGGCCCTGCTGCTCGACCTGCTCACTGTCGATGTACTGAAGCTCCACGCGGCAGTCGTTCGAGAGCCCCCCGTGAACGAGGGCCTCGTGAAGCGACCGATACGAGTCTTTGAGGTGCACGTACTTGCCCACGATGCCGATCTTGATCGTGCCGCGGGACGGCTCCTTGAAGCGCGCGACGATGCGCTGCCACGTCGACAGATCGGGCGCTCGGCTCCAGATGTTGAGCCGCTCGGCGATGAGCTCGTCGAGCCCCTCCTCGTGGAGCATCAGCGGCACCTCGTAAATGCAGCCCACGTCGATCGCGGCGATAACCGCCTCGACCGCCACGTTCGAGAAGAGCGCGATCTTGTCCTTCACGCTCCGCGAGAGCGGCATCTGCGTCCGGCACAGGAGAATGTCCGGCTGGATTCCGATTTCGCGCATCTCTTTGACCGAGTGCTGCGTCGGCTTCGTCTTCAGCTCGCCTGCCGTCGGGATGTACGGCACGAGCGTCACGTGAATGTTGAGAGCGTTCTGCGGGCCAGCCTCGATCTTCATCTGACGCACGGCCTCCAAGAAGGGCAGGGACTCGATGTCCCCCGCGGTGCCGCCGATCTCGATGATCGCGACGTCGACTCCTTCGGTGGCGTCGCGTACCCGCGCCTTGATCTCGTCTGTGATGTGCGGAATGACCTGCACGGTCGCCCCGAGATATTCCCCTCGGCGCTCTTTGGAGATGACGCTCTCGTAAATGCGGCCCGTCGTGAAGTTGTTCTGCCGCATCATCCGCGTCGTCGTGAACCGCTCGTAGTGGCCGAGGTCGAGGTCGGTCTCGGCGCCGTCGTCGGTCACGAACACCTCACCATGCTGGTAGGGGCTCATCGTTCCCGGGTCGACGTTGATGTATGGGTCGAGCTTCACATGGGTCACGTGGAGGCCGCGCGCCTCGAGCAGGGCGCCGACCGACGCGCTGGCAAGCCCTTTGCCAATCGACGACACCACTCCGCCGGTGACAAACACGTACTTGGTGGGTTTGCGGCTCATCTCGCCTCGCCTCCGCGCGCGCTCTCTGTTAGGGCGCGCAATCGTGCCGTCGTGACCAATTAGCCGCGCCGATTAGCACACCGAGTCCTGACGTGCGAGGCAGCGCGGGAGAGCCGGCTCGTGTTATGGTGACCGTTCGCGGCCTTTTCAAGGCCTAATGGGCTCTCCCGGTCCTTCACGGCACTTCGGCCAAGGAGAGCCATCTGCCCTCGGCGCTCGGGATGAAGGCGCGCGCACGCTCGCTCGTGACGACGACTTGATCCTCGTAAACGAGCGGCAAGATGTGCATCTCGTCCCGCTCGCGTGCCTCGACCCGCGCGTAGATGGCGCGTCGCGCGTCGGGATCGACCGTTTCGTCGCCCTGATCGAGCAGGGCATCGAGCTCTGCGTCGCGGACCCTCCCGCGGTTGGCACCCGCGGGAGGCACGAATGCGCCGTGCAGAAAGTGACGAAGCACGTTCGGCTCGCTCATCTCCGGAAGCGTGAGCAGCGCCAGGTCGAAGTCGCCCGCGTTGAGTCGGGCGATCATCGTCCCGAGCTCCAGCGCGACGACATCCGCGACGACCCCGACGTCACCCAGCTCTTGCGCGAGAAACCGAGCGAGGTCGCCGCGCAGCCGGTCGGTCGAAGCGAGCACGGTGACGTGCATGCCCTGCGCCCCCGCTTGGGCCAGCAGAGCTCTCGACCCGACCGCGTCGAACCCGAGCGGCGGTTCCCCCGCGTGGGCCCAGTTCGCGGGCGCGATGAGACCCCCCGCGGGGCTCGCGCGTCCCTCGAAGAGCGACCGCGCGATGGTCGCTCGATCGATTGCGAACGATAGAGCGCGCCTCACCCGCGGGTCACCGAGCGGTGGACGCTCGTGCTGCACGACGACGTAGGTCAGGTTGGCGCCCGGCCGCGACGCGACCGCCAGACCAGCTCGACCGGCGAGAGCGGGCAGCAGCATCGGCGACACCGTGTTGAGCGCGACATCCGCGCGTCCGGCCTCGAGGCGCAGCGCCCGCGCGTTTTCGTCGTGGACCGTTCTCAGCGAGATCGCGTGCGTCGGTCGGGCGAGCGCGCCTCCTTCGGCGGGCACGAGGAGCACGTCGCCCCTTTCGGCACGCGCAACCTGGAACGGACCGAGGCCGTCGAGCGATCCGTCGGGGGCGGGGGGCGAAGTCGCCTGGTCCGCGCGCAAGATAGGGAGCTCCAGGTCGGTCAGCAGTGTGGCGTGCGGGCGCGCCAGATGCACGATCACCCGGTGCTCGCCGCTTTCGCGGGCGTCCGCGATCGCCTCGACGACGCGCGCGTGCCGCGAAGCGACGGCGGGCGAGGCGAAGGCGCGCAGGGTCTCGACGACGTCGTGGGCGCGCAGGGGTGCCCCGGAGTGGAACCGCACGTCGCTGCGCAGGTCGACCTCGAGGGTCATCGGATCGCGCCATCGCCAACTGTGTGCCAGATAGGGCTGCGGCACGAGGGTATCGGGGTCGAGCCGAACGAGCCCCGCGTGCACGAGGCGGGTGGCACGCAGCCCCGCGGCGTCCGTCGCGTACCGGGGATCGAGCGTCTCCGGATCGTTGGTGATCATCATCTCGAGCGGGCGCGTCTCGCCCGGCGACCGGTGTCGCACGCAGCCCGCCGCCCAGAGCAACGTCACCACCGCTTCCCAGTGCCGGCAGCGCGATCTAAAAGCGGGGGTGCGAATGCTCTCCTGGTCACCTGCAAGGCGAGGGGGGGTGGCGCTGGCCGGTGCCCTGGCCCTCAGCGCATCGGACGTCCGCTCCGAAGCCCCCGTCTCCCCCGCAGCGAGCGCGAGCTCGCAGAGTGGTCCGACTTCCGACCGCATCCCCTCGCTCGACGCGTCCGCACGCGCCATCGCATCGAGCCATTCGCTCGAAGGCGCGTCCGTTGGAATCGCCGTCATCGATGTCGACTCGGGCCGCGTCCTCGCGGCGGTCGACGAGCACACCGCGCTCAATCCTGCCTCCAACGCGAAGCTATACACGGCGGGGGCCTCGCTCGCGACACTCCACGGCGAGCACCGCTACGAGACCACACTGACCGGCAAGCTCGACGGCGAGGCGGTTTCCGGACCGCTCGCCATCCGCGGATACGGCGACCCGTCGCTGACGACGGCCGACCTCGCGTCGATGGTCCAGGAGCTCAAGGGCTTCGGCGTGCGTCGCGTCGACGGCGATGTCGTCGTGGACCAGCGCTTCTTCGACGAGCTGACGACGCCGCCGGCCTTCGACCAACAGCCGAACGAGTGGGCCGGCTTCCGTGCGCCGGTGAGCGCCGTCGCGATCGACGAGAACTGCATCACGTTGACCGTTCGCCCCTCGTCGCCAGGGGCCGCCGCACGGGTCGACTTCGATCCGCCGGGCTTCGTCGACGTCGAGGGCAGCGTCCACACGGCGGAAGGAGCGGGCGCGGACACGGTGGAGCTCGCGCTGTCGCCGAGCGGCGGGCGGATGTCGGCCAAAGTGAGCGGCGCGGTGGCCAGTGACGCGCGCGTCGTGCGCTACACGCGGCGTGCGGAGGATCCGCGCCTCCTAGCCGGATACGCGCTCAAAGCGCTGCTCGAACGGGCGAACGTCAAAGTGTCCGGCGACGTAGCGCTGGGGACGGCGCGCGGCCACGTGCTCGCGAGGCACCTCTCCGAACCCCTGTCGTCGCTCCTCTATGCGCTGGGCAAGCAAAGCGACAACTTTTATGCCGAGATGATCTTCAAGGGCCTGGGCGGTGAGGGAAGAGGTCGCCCGGCCAAGAGCGCGGAGGCCGCGGAAGTGGTCACGAAGTGGCTCGATCGGATCGGAGCGAGCGAGCCGGGGATCGTCATCAAAAACGGATCCGGCCTCTTTGACGCCAACCGCGTGACGGCGTGGAGCACGGTCGAGCTTCTGCGGTGGGCGTGGCGAGACCCGTCGGTGCAGCCGGAGTTCGTCGCGCAGCTATCCGTTGGGGGGGTCGACGGTACGTTGCACAAGCGCTTCCGTGGAGAGTTGACGAAGCGCCACGTGCGCGCCAAAACCGGGACGCTCGACGACGTGATCTCGCTGAGCGGCTACGTGCTCCGCGACGGCGGCAAGGGACCGATCGCCTTTTCGATGCTCTTCAATCGCGTCGGGGGCAAGCAAGACGCAGCGCGGCACGCCGCCGACCGCTTCGTGGAGCTGATCGCCAAGCAGACGCGCTGAGACGCGCCCTAGTCGCGCATGTGCTTGCGGATCTTGCCGAGAGCCTGCTCTTGCAGCTGGCGGATTCGCTCGCGCGACAGGTTGTACTTGTCGCCGATCTCTTTGAGCGTGAGCTCGTCCTCGTCGTCGAGGCCGAAGCGCCACCTGATGATCCGCGACTCGATCGGCGTCAACGTCGTCAGCAAGCGGCGCACCTCCGCGTTCCACTTCTGGCTCGCGAGCGCGTCGTAGGGCGAAAGAGCGCCGTCGTCCTGCAAGAAGTCGATGAACTTACGACCGTCTTCGTCGCCCACCGGCCGGTCGAGCGAGAAGGGAGTTTCGGCCCAGGAGCCCTTCACCTTGTCGAGCTTCTCCTCGGGAATCCCCGTCTCGCGCTCGAGCTCTCCGAGCGTCGGCTCCCGCCCAGTGCGAGCCAGCACCGCCTGCGTGGCGCGCTGGATACGGTTGTGGGTGTCGAGCATGTGCACAGGAATGCGCACCGCGCGACCCTTGTCGGCCAGGGCGCGGCTGATCGCGTGCCGGATCCACCAGGAGGCGTAGGTCGAAAACCGATACCCGCGCGTGTGGTCGAAGCGCTCGACCGCCTTCATCAAGCCGATGTTCCCCTCTTGGATGAGGTCGATGAGCGGCAACCGCCCTCGGTTGTATCGGCGAGCAATCGAAACGACCAAGCGCAGGTTGGCCTTCACGAACTTGTTCTTCACGATGCGCGCGTGCACAGCGGCTTCGCCGATCTGGACGGTGAATTTCTTGTAGTTCGGCGTCGCCGGGAGGTGGGGCTTCGAGGGGGTGGGCTCGGCGCCCTCCTCGCGATCGAGGACGCTGTCTTGCTCCTCTTCGTCGCGTTCTTCGCCGAGCTTGCGAACGACGTCTTCGGCGTGGGCGATCCAGAGGCGATCGCTGTCGGCCAGGCGGATCGCCTTGGCCAGCGACACGCACCACGTGCGGTACTTCTTCTCCTGGTCGCGCGTCAGCTTCTCGTGCTGCTTTCGGAACGCCTTGAGAAGCTTCCGAAGCTCCGCGATCTGGGGAAGCTCGAGCCTCTCTTCCTCGGTGGTCGGCAAGTCTTTTTCGAGCGAATCGAGCGCATGGTCCGACGCCGGGCAGTACGACAAGATCGCAACCCAGTGGTCGATCTCCGCCTGCTCGACTTCGATCGCGGTCTGCAGCTCTTCGTCGGGGCCCATGACCGGGTGGGTCGCCATCTCCCGAAAATAGCGGGCGAGCATGGAGTCGCCGCCGCCCTCTTCGATTTCCTTGTCGCTGGGTCCCTTCGGCGGCGCGAGAGAATCTGTCTCGCCGCGCGGCGCGTCGATGGGTCCAGGCTCGATTCCGAACTCCTCTTCGACCAAATCGATCGCCGTGCTCGACCCGCCCGGCCCGATCGAAGGCATCGCGCCCTCGAAGTCATCGTCGACGGCTCTGTCACCCCGCCGCTCGTCGCCGGCGGAGGCCGCGGCGGATCGCTTCCCCACGGACTGAAGGCGTCCCCCCTCGCTTCGTGCCCCTCGTGTCGTGGCAATGGCGGCCGCGCTGCTCTTGCTCTTGCTCATGACCAGTGCTTCCTCGCTCGCGGGCGGGTGGGGGGATGGGAGAGGTAGGTCCGTCTCGTTCTTGGAGACGGTCTTGGGGGCGGAGGGCCGCTTGGCCCTGGCGGGCGTGCCAGACACCGCACGACGCCCGCGGCTCAAAGGATTGGTGTCGTGAGAGGGCTTCGAGCTCAAGCGGCCTCCGCGGAAGAAAGCATGTTCCGTTCCTTCTTCACGTGGTCGCCCGCGCTACGAGGTCGGGCACTTCGCCATCTTCGATGGACGCCAGCCCCTCGGGGTGCGCGACCCGAGTGCCCGCGGCAGGTAGCCGCAAGCCCCTGCGTCGTCTCGAAGAGCGATGTTTCGAATTCGTCATCGATCGACTGCCTACCTCCTGCTTGATGGGCGATCTCGCCAAAAGCCGTCACGGGCCAACCAGCCATCCAAACGTGAGATGATGAAACCCGCTCGCCCATTCGGAACCACTTCCCCGCGAGCCAATCCGAGCCGAGTGACCCGACCGCGACCCAACGCGAATCATGGCCATCCTTTCCTATTACGTCACAGTCCTAAGAAGAATTCTACGGGGGCCTAGTCGCATCGCATTTTTGCTGGCGTCGACGATGCATGCGGTCGGCCAGGCACTCTTTGCCCTCGTCGCTGGCGCCGTGGCCGTGGCGCTGGTCCAGAGCGTTGGCGTCGCGCGCATCCCTCGGAGCAGCGCGCCGGGGGGCGGCGTGGGCGACCTCCTGTGGGGCGAGGCTTTTTTGTGGTCTCTCGTCGGTCTCGGCGTCGCCTTCGTCAAGTGTGCAACGGGCGTCTACGCCACGTACGTTCAGGGGCGCCTCTCCGGCGAAGTGGGATCGGCCCTTCGGCTCGAGCTTCTCGATGCGCTCCTCGCCGCACACCGGCTGCGCCGACCACGACACGAGGATCAGGGGGCGGCACAAGCTTCCGCAACGGCGCACGGTGTCGCCGTCCTCACCGAACACGTTCACGAGGTCGAGATCGGATTGAAGCAAGGCCTCCTCGGAGGCGCGCGAGCGATTGCGCAGCTGGTCCCGCTCGTGGGCGTTCTCGTCGCGCTATCCGCGCGGACCGCTGCGCTGGCGGGGCTGACTTTGCTCTCGTTCGGCGCGCTCCTCGGCCGGGCCCGGTCGGTCTACCGGAAGGCGGTCGCCCGAGCAGGGCGCCAGCGGACTCGCCTGCTCGAGGCTGCCGACGAGTCCGTCCGCCACGCAGAGCTCTGGGTGAGTTACGGGGCGGAGGCGAAGGCGCGCGCCAGCGTGAGGGCGCTCGGAGAGGCGATGGCACGGGGTTCGGCGCGACTCGATGCGCGCGCGGCGGCGATGAGCGGGGCGAACGAGGTGCTGGGGGCGCTCTCGCTCGCGGTCGCCATCGGAGCTGCCAGGGTCTTCCGGTTCGGTGCCGCTCCCGACGGCAGAACGCTTCTCGCGTTTGCCATGGCGTTCTTCCTTGCGTATCGGCCGATCCGAGAGCTGGCGGACGCGCGACTGGCGGTGGCGAGGGCGGCAGCGGCGTACGATGAGCTCCGACCGACGCTCCGGGAGAGCCTCGGGGAGCTTGGGGAGATCGGGGACGGAAAGCCCGCGGCTCTGCCGGAGTGCGGTCGAGGCCCTGGCGCCGAGGGCCGGCCGTGGCCCCTTTCTCCCCTCGAGCTCAGCGGGCTCTGCCTGGTCCGCGGCACGTGCGGGCCGCTCACCTTGCGAATCGAACCGGGATCGATTGTGGCCATTGCCGGTCCCACGGGCGTGGGCAAGACCACGCTTTTGCGGACGCTCCTCGGGTTTGAGCCCGCCGCGGGTGGGCAGCTCCTTTTCGGCGGCGTCTCGATTGGCGATGCCCCGGCGGGACTCGACGCGCGGCCGTTCGCGTGGGTGCCCCAGGATGCCCCGTTGCTCGCGGACACGCTGGACGCGAACATCGCGCTCGGCGCGCGCGGCGCACCGCCAAGCTCTGCGCGAGCGGCGCTCGAGTCGATTGGTGCAGGGCACCTCGTGCCGGCGCTCGACGGCGCCCGGCTGGGCGCCGGGGGGCGCTCGGTATCGGGGGGAGAGCGCCAGTGGATCGCGCTGGCTCGAGCGATTGCCACACGCCAACCCGTGCTCCTCCTCGACGAGCCGACGAGCGGGCTCGACGCGGAAGCGCAGCGCCGAGTGCTCGAAGCGGTCTCGCGCTTGCGGGGGCACCGCACGGTGCTGCTGGTAACGCACCGCTCGGAGCCACTCGGGGTGGCCGACCTCGTGGTGCGCCTCGATTCGACCGGCGCATTGCCGCGCGCCGCTTGACGGCGTGTCCGCCGACGGGTCATGGCAGCATGAGCCGGAGCTCCGGCCCCACGTCGACCTGGGTTTCGCCGGCGGCGAAGACGTCGCCATCCAGCACATACGCGCCCAGCCCACCGCGATGGGAAAGGTGGAGCGAGCGCGCCAGGGCGTCGATGTGCGGCTCGCCGCGGAGCGCGCGACCGGCGATCACACGTGGCAGCTGGGGCCCGAGGGCGCGCGCGGGCAGGCCGCTGGCCACGACGTGGAAGCGGTCGAGCGTCTGCCCCGCCCGGTAGGTTGCCCGAAGGTGAAGCCCGAGGTCGGGCACGACGCTCGCCAGCAGCAGACTCCAGTGGTCCGCGGCGTGCGGGACGTCGTCGACGGAGACTACGCATCGCGTGGGTTCGAGGATGTGCCGGGCGAGCGCCGATCCGACGAAAGAGCCGGCGAACACGCGCGCCGCGATGCCCGCCGCGGCGGCGAGCCCTTGGGCGGGCGCCGCGTCATACACGTCGAAAAACCGCGCAACGAGCCCTGCGCCGAATACGAAGCCGACGCGCTGGCCGCCGGCATCGTCGCGCACGCGCAACGTCATCCGGCGCTCGATTCGTGCCGCTCCGCTGCAGGCTGCCCGAACGACGCGTTCGGTCCATGCGCGAGCGGTTCCGCGCGCTCCGAAGTTTCGAGCGATCGTGCACACGGTGCCGCACGGCGCCAGCGCGACCGGGGGAAGCACGCCGCCGAATGCGCGCGTGAGCGCACTCACCCCCGCCATATGCGACCCGTCGCCTCCCGCGAGAACGACGCCCTCCGTGGACTGCGCAGCGATCTCCCGGGCGACGCGTTCGAGGTCCCGCAACGTCTCGGTCTCGTGAAGGCGGGCCTTCCCGCGCGACGCGGCGGCCAGAAGCGTTCGTCGCAGGGCGGTGCTCGTCGCGAGTCGATGGGTGTTGCGATTGACGATGACGTCGACGGTCATGGGGTTGCCACCGCGCGGGGAGGTTCCGTTGCTGCTACCATGGCGAGCCGCCTTGGCGCGTTGGAGACCCACATTCGTGGCCGCGATCGCAATTGGCGCCGCGGCCTGCGCCGCCTCACCGGCCGAGCAGGCGGGCGCGCGCGGCGACTTTGCGACGTTGCGGGTCGTGATCGCGGCCCACGAGACACGCGGTGACCTGTCCAACGACGACGCGGCGCACCTGGCCCGCACCGTCGCCGAGCGGGATCTGCGTTCGGCGTCAGGGGCCGAGGCGGTCGAGCGCGTTCGCGACGCTCGCCCGTGCGCCCACGAGCTGGACGACGCCCTCTCGACCCGGATGCTCGTTCACGACGCGGCCGGCGCCCAGGCGGCGCTCGCGCGCATCGACGGCGGCGGCATGCGCCCGGACGATGCGCGTGTCTTCGCCGGCGACGCCGATCCCCGCTGGCGCGCGGTCGGTGCGCGGTCTCTCGTGCGCGCGCAAGACGGCGATGCACGGCGGCTGGCGTTGGTCGATCCGGAGCCGCTCATCCGTCGCGAAGCCGCCCGGGCCGCGCGCGACGCCAGGGATCCGGCGGATCTGGCTCTCCTCGCGGAGGCCGCGCGCGTCGATCCGGCACCGATCGTCCAGACAGAGGCAGTGCGCGCGCTCGCTGCGCTCTCGGCCGTGTCCGCGGCTGGTGTCGCGCGCGTCTTGCGCGACCTCTGGGAGTCCAGCGACGACGGGCTGCGGGAAGACATTGCCATCGCGTGGGCCGGGCCGGCGTTGTGGGGCGCGGGCGGGCGCGACGCGCTGCGCCTCTTGGTCGCCTCCGGGCATGGTCCGGCGATCGTCGAAGCATCCGCCGCGGTGCTGCGCCGCCGCGATGCGGACGCCGAGGTGGTCGCCGCGGCCGCAGGGCAAATGCAGCGAGCGATCGAAAGCGGTCCGCTGCGAACGCGGCTGCAGGCGCTGGCCCAGGCGCCGCTCGAGCGCGATGATCTGCTGGCCGTCGTGCGGAACGCCGCGACCAGCGACGACGTGGAGGTGCGCGCTGCCGCGCTCGCCCGCTTGAGCGAGACGAAGGACGCGCGCGCGATCGACGAGCTAGAGTCCCTTGCGCGGGCCGGATCCCCGGTTGCGGAGCGGGCTCGCTTTGCGCTGGCGCGCTCGGGCGACCGGCGCGTACAGGCTTGGATCGAGCAAGACCTCGGCGCCGAGCGCCCCGAGGTGCGCCTTGCCGCGATGACGGAGCTCGCGGCGATGGGACGGGCGGGGCGAGGTGCGCCGCTGTTGGCGGACGGGGATGCAGGGGTGCGGGTGCGGGCAGCCTGTGCGCTGATGCTCGCTGCGCGACGGTAGGGCGCAGGGGTTGGCCGAACGGGGGGCGTGAGGGAGAGCCAACCATTGCCTCGACGCGCTTGCCGGCGGCCGCGTCATGGATCACAATGCTGCGCATGGAAAAAGCGCTCCGCTGTACTGTCTGCACATGGCGTGGCACCTGGGCCGAGGCTTCCGCCACCCGCGTCCAGCCGGTCGAGCTCCCGGCGCTGCTCATGGAAGTGCAGCGCGGCTACGAAGAGAAGCAGGCGGAAGAAGAGCAGCTCGGCGGGCACCGCAACCCTGCGTGCCCGCAGTGCGGCCATCACACCGTCGCCGTCAAGCTGCACCGCAGCCACGCCGCCGCGTGACACCGGGTTCGCTCAAGCTCGCGCGACTCCTGCCGTTCTTTGGGGTGTGAGCCAATTCGCGGACTTGCTCGACGAAGCCCTCTGCGCGGAGCCCGAGGCGCCCGCAGAGTCGCCGTTCGAACGTTCGTTGCGCATGTTCGAGGGCGCTTTGGCGGCCCTCGGGAGCGCGGATGGATTCGCCCTCGCGGCTCCCTGGTCCCAGGAGCTGGGGATCGAGCTTCCCTGCACGGTTGCGGACGTCAAACGCGCCTTTCGCCGGCTGGCCTTCGCCACCCACCCGGACCGCCCGGGCGGCTCGCACGCCGCATTTCTCCGCGCCCAAGCCCTGCTCGACGAGGCCCTCGCGTCGCCGCAACCGGCGACTCAAAAGCCGAGCCGCGTGGCGCAACGCTACGGCTGCGGTGAACGCAACGTCGCCAATGCCGCAAATGCTCCGGTGGGAGCGCGGACGGGGCGGGCCCATTCCACGTACGCGTGAGCTCCGGGCCCCCTGCGATTTGACGCTCCCCCCGTTTCGAGTCACGTTACCCGCCACGATGGCGGCGATGCCTCTCCCGACCGACGCGCCTATTGCGCTAGCGAACCGCGGCTTTGCGAAGCCGCTGTTCGGCGAGGTGTCCAGGGCGTAGTCGCCAGCCGACGTTCTCCTTTCGGGAGCCCCGAGTCGCCTGGTGTGGCGGGGGCTCCCAGAGAGGAGATGAAGATGAGCTGGCGGGGTAGATTGAAACGGGGCATCGCCCACGCGCTCCGCGTCACGACGCGAGGCGCGGGCGGGCGATGGTTCGGAGACGCCGGGTTTGCGGCCACGATGCGCGAGCTCATGGCGCTCGCTTGGCCCATCGCGACCGCCATGGGCGGCGAAACCGTGATGGGCCTCGTCGACACGAAGCTCGTCGGTGGGTTGGGTCCGGCGGCGCTCGGCGGCGTGGGCGTCGCGATGACCATCGCCTTCGTCGGGTACATGACGGTGTTCGGGCTGATGCGCGGCGTGAAGGTCTGCGTCGCACACGCCGCCGGCGACGGACGGAGTCACCTCGGGGTGCGCTACGCCCAAGCGGGGATTCTGCTCGGGCTCGTGGCCGGCGCGCTCTTTTGGGCGTGCACGCGCGACGCGGCGCCGCTGCTGCGCTGGATCGGCGTCGACGCGGCGCTCATTCCGTACGCGCGGGTGTTCCTGGCGACCTACACCCTCGGCGCGCCCGGCAGCTCGGCGCTGTCGGCCCTGACGCACCACCGCCAGGCGGCGGGCGACGCGCGCACGCCGATGTTCGTCAGCCTGGCGGGGAATGTCGTGAACGCGCTGCTCGGCTGGGCGCTCATCTACGGTCACGCAGGGCTGCCTGCGCTGGGCGTGCGGGGTGGTGCGCTCGCGACCGCGACGACCGAGTGGCTCGAAGCGATCGCCCTCGTCGCGCTCCTGGCGCGCAGCGCCCTCCGGTCGAAGGACTACGCAAGAGCCCGCGAAGAGCTTTCTCTGGCGCGCGCCGCGCGAGAAGTCGCGGCGATCGGCGTCCCCACGGGGCTTCAGTTCGGAAGCGAGATGGTCGCGTTCGCGACCTTTACCGCGGTGCTCGCGACGCTCGGCGCCGAGCAGGTCGCCGCCCACCAGATTGCGCTCGCCATCATCCGCATCTCGTTCTTGCCCGGCGCCGCGGTCTCGGAGGCCGCGAGCGTCCTCGTCGGGCGGTCGCTGGGTCGCCGGTCGCTGGCCGACGCCGACCGCGCGACACGCGCCGCGCTCGCCGCCGCGGTCACGTTCATGGCCGGCTGGGGTGTCGTGTTCGCGGTCGCGGGAGGGGCGATTGCGCGCGCCTTCACCCAGGACGATGCCGTGGTGCATGTCGCGCGCACGCTGCTGTTGATCGCCGCGGCTTTCCAGGTGCTCGACGCGGTCGCCATCGTCCTGCGCGGAGCGCTGCGTGGCGCCAAAGACGTGCGCATTCCCGCGCTCATCGGAATCGCCGTCATCTGGACGTGTGTGCCGACGGCTGCGATCGTCCTCGGACGCTTCGCGGGATGGGGGTCGGTGGGCGGTTGGGTCGGCTTCGTGGCGGAGACATCCCTGGGCGCCCTCCTGTTCGGGTGGCGCTGGCGTCGGGGGGCCTGGCGAGATGCCTACCGCACGCCGGGCGGCACCCCCGACGCAGAGGGCGGCATCGCCGAGGGAGCCATGGTCCGGGTAGAGGGGTAGGCGGTCACCTTCCGTGCCCGTGCCCGTGCCCGTGCCCGTGCCCGTGCCCGTGCCCGTGCCCGTGCCCGTGCCCGTGGCCGAGCCCGACTCCAGAAGCGAAGCAGCGAAGGCGGCAGTGGACTCGGCATCCGGCCACCGAGCGTGGTACGCATACGCGCGTGACGCGGCTGCCGCGCTCCCTGGTGGTCCTCGCCGCCCTCTGGCTGGCCGCGTGCGCCCGCGCCCCCTCGCCGCTCACCCCAGCTTGGCGCGGATCCATCGGGACGGCGAACCTCGGGGTGCTGGCCGATGGCGCCGAGCTACCGCGGGACGGCGTCGGGCTGCGCTGGCTGCGGAACAACGATCGCCACTGGGGTCTGCCTCGGTTCACGGACGCCATCGCGCGGGCCGCCCGCAACGTGGCCGGTGAGCGGCCGGGCGCGCGGCTCACCGCGGGTGACCTGTCCACGCGGAGCGGGGGCGGACCGCTCGCGCCGCATTTCTCGCACCGTTCGGGGGTCGACGCGGATCTCTTGTTTTACGTCACGACGCTCGCGGGGACGCCGGTCGATAGCCCTGGCTTCGTCCACGTTGGCGCCGACGGGATCGCGCGCGACGAGCCGAGCCATCGCTGGCTGCGCCTGGACGTCGAGCGCGAGTGGCTGCTGGTCAAAGCGCTCGTCGAGGACCCGCAGGCTCGCATTCAATGGATCTTCGTGAGCGACGTGGTGCACGCCATGCTCATCGAGTGGGCGACGGCGCGCGGTGACTCGATCGAAACGATCCACCGCGCCGAGGAGGTGATGCTCGAGCCGCATCCGGGCGGAACCCACGACGATCACCTTCATGTGCGGACCTCGTGCTCGCCCGACGAGACCGTCGCCGGGTGCGAGCCGAGCGGGCCCCGGCGCGCATGGCTGCCGTACGATTCACCGCCGCCCGACGAGCCCATCGAGGCGCTCGCGCTCGCGCTGCTTCTGCCGCTTTCCACGCCCCAGGTGCCTCCGGCGATGGATCGCGTGAGCCAGGGCCTCGCGACGGCGATGTCCCGCACGAAGTCCCCGCCGTGAGTCACCTGCTTGCACGCTGCGACGCCATCGACCTCGGCCGGCATGTGCGACCGCGGTCCGCCCAGCTTGCTTATCTCGACCCGCCGTTCGGCGTCGGCGCGTCGTTCGGCGCACGCAAAGCACGCGGGGTTGCTCGGGCCGTCGGGCCGGTGGCCTACGAGGATCGATGGCCGTCGATCGACGTGTACCTCGCGTGGCTCGAAGCGCGCGTCGCTGTCGTGAGGGATTGTCTGGGCAGCGACGGCACGATGTGGCTGCACCTCGATCATCGCGCGGTGCACGAGGCCAAAGTGCTGTGCGATCGCGTCTTCGGGCGCGCGGCGTTTCTCGGGGAGGTGGTCTGGGCGACCGGGAACGGCGCGCGCGGTCCGCGCCAGGGTCCGGGTGTCACGCATCAGACGTTGCTCCTCTACGCGGGCGGTCCCGACTTCGTGTGGAACGCGCGCGATCCGAGCCTCCGCGAGCCGTTCGCCGCGACGAGCCTCGCCATGCACTTCGCGCACATCGACGACGCGGGGCGCCGCTACCGCGAGCGGGCGATCGGCGGGCGAACGTACCGCTACTATGCGGACGAAGGGCGCGCGATCGGCAGCGTCTGGAGCGACTGCCCGGCGATGGTGGCGAACACGCCGCTCCGCCGGGAGGCGACCGGCTACCCGACGCAGAAGCCGCTCAAGCTGCTCGATCGGATCGTGCGCGCATCGAGCCGCCAGGGGGGCCTAATGGTCGATCCCTTCTGTGGCTCGGGCACATCGCTCGTCGCGGCCGCGCGGCTCGCGCGCTCGTTCGTGGGATGCGACATCGGCGAGCTGGCCATCGAGGCGAGCGCGCGCCGGCTCGAGGCCGAGGGCGTTGCGTTCGACGTGGACGTACAATCGGCGCCATGGCCGCCCCCGACCAAGCCGGTCTCTACCCGCTCTTCTTGAAGCTCGAAGGGCGATCGGTGCTCGTCGTCGGCGCCGGCGCGGTCGCCGAACGCAAGATCGCGAGCCTGCTCGCGGCCGGGGCTCGCGTGCGCGTCGTCGCGCCCGAAGCGACGCAGGGGGTACGGCAGCTGGCGCACGAGGGGACCCTCGAGTGGCATTCGCGCCCGCTCGAAGAGGGGGACGTCGAGGGCGCCTGGCTGGTGATCGCCGCGACCTCCGACCCAGCCGCCCAGCGCCTGGCTGCAGGGGCGGCGGGGTCGCATCGGGTGTTCATCGTCGCCGTGGACGACCCCGCGAACGCCAGTGCGTATTCGGGCGCGGTGGTCGAGCGCGCGCCGTTCACCGTCGCGATCTCGTCGTCGGGCGCGACGCCCGCGTTGACTCGTTTGCTGCGCGAAATCATCGAGCAGCTGCTGCCGAGCGACGACTGGGTCGAGCACGCGAAGCGGCTGCGCGACAAGTGGCGGACGCACGGGACGCCCATGGGCGATCGCTTCGGCGATCTCGTGAAGGCGTTCAAGGAGCGGGCGGGCTGAATCAGGGCAAACAGCAGAACGTCATCGGCTTGACCGGACTCGCCGTCCCGGTCGGGGTGGTCAGGGTCGACGCGCACGACCCGAGCGAGGCGGTCAACGCGAGCTCCAAGTCGGCCGGCTGTTGGACGGGCTGGCAGTGGCCCGCCTGATAGATCACGGGCATTCCGCTGCAGCCGCCATCCGTCGAGCCGTACTGATCGACGCTGACGGAGCACGTGCCCACGACCGGTGCGCACGTGCACGCCGAGCACCCGCGCTGGTCGTCGACGCCTCCGTAGAACACGTGCTTGACGGAGTAGCCGGTCGACGGGTCCGGCGTCGGGCAGGCAACGTCGCCCGCTTGCTCGACGCACAGGCTGGCCAGGAAGGGCGCAGCCGGGGACGGCGCGCAGACGTTTCCTGCCGGGCAGTCGGCGGGATCGAGCGCTCCGGACGAGCCGCATGCGTGGGCGCTCGTCGTCCACGTGTACGGCGGCACGGTCACCTTGGGCAGCGGCGTGCACGTGCCTTGCGTTGGCGTCGATGCGGGCACGTTCATGACCACGCCGGCAACGCCAGCGTCGCACGTCGCCAATGCGTCGGCCGTCGTACAGACGCCCGGGTTCAGTGTCGTGGTCGCGCACGGCGTGGCGCCCATCGCGCTGCAGGCGAGCGACGAGGCGTAGAAGTCGATGACGGCCGGAGGGCACGGCATTGCCGGCGCTGCGGCGCAGGAACAGCCGCACGCCGCGGGCGGGGCGGTCAGCCCCGCGTTGCCATTGAGGATCGCGCCGGAGAAGCTCGCGCCACACCCGAGCGACGCGACCATGCCGGAGGACAGCTCGAACGGCCCGGCCCACCCTGTCGGGACCAAAGGAGCACAGGCAAAGGCGCCGCCGCAATGCGCGGGCGCGGCGTCGCTGCCATCTCCGGATGCGTCGAAGGGCGGGCGGGCGTCGACGTCGTTGGCATCGCGGGCGTCGCGGGCATCGCCCGCGTCGAGGTTGGCCGCGTCGAGGCTGCCCGCGTCGTGGGCATCGCCCGCGTCGAAGTTTGGCGCGTCGTGGACGTCGCCCGCGTCGAGGTTGGCCGCGTCGAAGCTGGTCGCGTCCGCAGCGGCTTCGTTACCGGTGCCGCGGGAGTCGCTGGAACCGTCGTCGGCGGCCTCCGGGACATCGCCGGACGCATCGGCGGCGCTCGTCTCAGCGGTGGCGTCGCTGGAAGCCTCGTCGATCGAAAATGGCGTTCCGCCGCACGCCGCGGTCACCACGGCGGCGCCACATTCCAAGCTCAGCGCGACCATCCAGCGCATCCGAGAAGAATAGCGGCGATCGTGGCTCCACGACCATCGTCGCGACCGCGTTCGTCGCGCGCCCCCTTACATGGCCCGAGCTGTGTGCGGTCGCTCGTTGGGGACTAGCCAGTTGCCGTGTGTTCTTCTTCCTCGCCGACGGCCCCGGGCGGACTCTCTACGCGCCGTGCGACGACCTCGCCGACGACAAGCAGTGCCGGCGCCTCGAGACCGGCATCGCGCGTGCGCACACCGATGTCACCCAGCGTCCCCAGGACGACCCGCTCGTCCGGCAGGGTCGCCTTCGATATCACCGCCACCGGCGTTTCGCGCGCGCGCCCGGCCGCGACGAGGGCGACGCAAGTCTCCTCGATCCGGCCCAGTCCCATGTAAAAGACGACCGTCCCGTCGGTAGGCACGTTCCCGAGGCTGACGCCGTCTCGCGCAGCATGCGCTGTCGCGAGCGTGACGCCCGATGCGCAGTCGCGGTGCGTGAGAGGGATCCCGGTGCGCGCCGCCGCGGCGAGCGCCGCCGAGATGCCCGGGACGATCTCGAACGGAATGCGCGCCGCGGCCAGCTCGTGCGCCTCTTCGCCGCCCCGACCGAAGACCATCGGGTCGCCGCCCTTGAGTCTCACGACTTCCTTTCCTTCGAGGGCGCGCACGACGACCAGCGGGTGGATGCGTGCTTCGTGATGCTGGCAGCCGTTTGCGCGCCGGCCGACCGGGATGCGCTCGGCGTCGGGTCGCGCGAGCGCGAGAATCTCCGGCGACACGAGCTCGTCGTACGCGATCACGCGGGCACTCGTGAGGAGCCGCAAGGCGCGCACCGTCAGAAGCTCGGGGTCGCCTGGGCCTGCGCCGACCAGCCAGACCTTGCCGCGATGGATGGCCCGCACGCCGTCGCCCGACCCGCTCATGCGCTGGCCACCCGCCACCGGCGCGCGATCTCCCGATCCGCACGGCAGAACAAGAGCGACTTGCTTGTCCGCGCCAGCGCCACGATCACGACCACCACGATCAGCGCTCGTACACGATCACGTTGTGGTAGCGCGCCTCGGAACCCGTGGGATTCTCGTAGGCGTGCGCTCGGTCCGCGGCGAAGGCGATCGAATCGCCCGCGCTCAGCTCGTACTTCTCGTCGTGCACGTGCATGCGGAGCTGGCCGCTGAGAACGACGAGGAGCTCGTGCGTTCCGGCGGCGTGCGGCTCCGAGGTATGCGTAGAGCGCGCCGACAGGCGAAGCTCGTAGAGCTCGACGAGCGGCGAAGCGCCCGCAGGGGCCAGCGGGCGGCTTTCGAACTTCCCGTCCGCCGATCGCAGAAGCTGCGAGTCGTGCCGCCGGAGGACGACCGCCCCGGAGCGCGGAGCGCCGATCAGCTCGGAGATCGGTACACCCAATCCGACCGCGATCTTCCAGAGCACCCCCACCGTCGGGTTGCTCTTGCACGTCTCGATTTGCGACAGCGCCGCGCGGCTCACGCCGGACGCTTGCGCCAGATCGTCGAGCGACAGCCCGCGAGCCTTGCGCCGCTGCCGGAGATTCTCTGCGACGCGCCGCCCGAGCTGCGCAGCGCCGACGTCGTCACCGGTGCTGCCGCTGGGCCGTTTCGACTTGCGCGTGGCCACCCCATCCTCCATCTTGGCGAATGTATGGCGGATAGAGCGAAAGTCCACATTCCTACAAGGAAAACCGCCGTCGGCAGCTGGATTGCCGCTCCGGGCAGAAACGCGTAGAGCTGGCGCAAGGACCGATTTCCAGTACACGAGACAAGAAAGACCCCAGGGAAGACTATCGGGCGGCCCTGCGCTCGGCACTCCGTGGCGGCCACGTTAGGAAATCCGATGAGCACAAGCAGAACGTGGAAGGAAGTCCTCGGCGAGCGTTTGCCGGAGGCCTGGGGCCGAGAGATCGACGTCTTCGAGACCCAGATCGAGCTGCGGAAGAGGGGCAAGATCGAAGAGAAGCTCTTCGCCGAGACGCGGCTGCGGCGCGGGGCCTACGGGCAGCGCTACGACAACGGACAGCGTCACGACGGCGAAAAGACGCAGGTGATTGCGTTCCCCTCGGGAGAGGTGACCAAAGGCCCGAGCACGCTGTGGGACGCCCCCGGAATGCAGCGGATCAAAATCCCGTACGGTCGCGTCACCGCCGACCAGCTCGACGTCCTTTCGGAGGTCGCGGAGGAGTATTCGGACCAAATTCTCCACGTGACGACCCGACAGGACATCCAGCTCCATTTCGTCCACATCGAAGACACCCCCGACATGCACCGGCGCCTCGCCGCCGTGGGCATCACGACGCGCGAAGCGTGCGGCAACACCGTTCGCAACGTCACGGCCTGCCCCTACGCCGGAGTGTGCAAGGACGAGTCGTTCGACGTGACTCCGTACGCGCATGCCCTGACGTTTTTTCTTCTGGGGCACGACGACACGCAGGACTTCGGGCGCAAGTTCAAGGTGGCGTTCTCGGGGTGCAAAGAGAACGCGTGCGGGTTGACGAATTTTCACGACTTGGGCGCGATCGCGCGCATGCGCCAGGTCGGCGGAGAGACCAAGCGAGGCTTCGAGGTCGTGATCGGCGGGGGTCTCGGCGCGGTGCCGCAGTCCGCGCAAGTCTTCGCCGAGTTTCTCCCCGAGGAGGAGCTGCTTCCCATCGCCCAGGCCATGAGCCGCGTCTTCGCCCGCCTCGGGGAGCGGCAGAATCGAGCGCGCGCGCGCTTCAAGTTCGTCGTCAAGAAGCTGGGTATCGAAGAGACCAAGCGCCTCGTCATCGAAGAGCGCGCCAAGCTGCGGCCCGATCCGCGGTGGACAGCGTTTCTCGCGGATCTGCACGCCACCGACGAGAAGCCTCTGCGGCCGCCAGGACGGTTGCCCGCGGGCCTGCCCGAAGAGTTTGCGCAGTGGCGGCAGACGAACGTCGTGGCGCAGGCCCAGCCGGGCTACGTGATGGCCGTCATCACGCTCCCCCTCGGCGACCTGACGTCGGAGCAGGGCCGAGCCCTGGCCGATATCGCGCGGCGTTTCACCGGGGACACGATGCGCACGACCGCCGATCAGAACATGCTCCTGCGCTGGGTCAGCGAGGCCGATCTGCCCGAGGTTTACTCCGCGCTCAAGCGCGTTCACCTGGCGCAGCCCGGGGCCGGGACGATCAGCGACATCACCGCCTGCCCCGGAACCGACACGTGCAAGCTGGGGATCTCGTCTTCGCGTGCGCTGGCCGCCGAGCTGACCAAAGAGCTTCGGGCCGCCGGAACGGACCGCGACCCCAACGCCAAGCACCTTCACATCAAGACCAGTGGCTGCTTCAACTCGTGCGGCCAGCACCACGTCGCGGATCTCGGCTTTCTCGGCGTCAGCCGCAACGTGGGGGGGCGACGCGTCCCGCACTTCCAGCTCGTTGTCGGCGGGCAATGGACCCACAACGCCGGCTCCTACGGCCTCGCGATCGGGGCGGTGCCGTCGAAGCGCGTGCCCGAGGTGGTCAAACGCCTGACCGAGCGGTTTTCCAAGGAGCGGGTCGACGGCGAATCGTTCGCCGACTTTGCGAACCGCATCGGCAAAAAGACCATCCGCGCCCTCGTCGAAGAGATGCAGAAGCTGCCGTCGTACGAGCAGGACCCGAGCAACTACAGCGATTGGGGCGATCCGCGCGAGTACACGATCTCCGACATGGCCGAGGGCGAGTGCGCCGGCGAAGTGGTGCCGTACGTCGAAGTCGAGCTCGCCGCCGCCGAGCGCGAGATTTTCGAGTCGCAGGTGCTGCTCGACGAAGGAAGCCCCGATGGCGCGGCGTCGCGAGCGTTCAGCGCCATGCTCCGGGGGGCCCGGGTGATCAGCCGCGAGCGCAACGCGAACATCGGCACCGACCCGGACGAGATCGTCGCCGAATTCCGGACGCACTTCTACGACACCCGCCTCTTCTTCGACCCCTTCGCCGGGCCCAAGTTCGCTCACTACCTCTTTCGGGCGCACGACGAGCGCGGCAAGCCGGCGACGCCGGAGGCCGCGCACCAGCTGATCGAAGAAGCCACGCTCTTCGTCGATGCGGTCCACCAGTGCTACACGCGCCTCGGTCCCGCGCTGAAGAGCTCCGCCGTCGCCGTCTGATCCACGAGTCATCGCAGGAACCGCATGGACGCGCACAAGCTACAGCTCAAATTGTTCACCTCTGCCGAGTCGGCCCGAGCCGTCGACCTCGCGGCGTTCATCCCGGTGTTTCACCGCTGGATCAAAGAACGCCTCTTGCCGGAGCTCGTCATCGACGTCGCCAACTACGCGCACGTGCCCGAAGGACCGGGCGTCGTGCTCATCGGGCACGATTCGGACTACTTCATTGACCAGGGCGAGGGGCGCCTGGGCCTCCTGCACAGGCGCAAGCGCGGCAGTCCGCCGGCCGCCGCCCGGTTGGGTGACGTCGTGCGGCGCACGTTCCACGCGGCGTTGCTCCTCGAACGCGATCCAACGATGTCGGGAAGGCTCCGTTTCGCGCCGAACGAGCTCCTCTTTCGGATCAACGACCGCCTGGCGGCTCCCAACACCGACGCGACCTTCGCCGCCGTGCGGCCCGAGCTGGAGGCGATGGCGCGCGGACTCTTCGCCGGCCCGTTCGACCTCGCGCGGATCGGGGGCCCGAAGGAGCTCTTCTCGGTGCGATTGACGAGCTCCGCCGACGCTCCGCTCGCGACGCTCCTCGAGCGAGCGGGCGGCCCGCCCGTGGCGTGATGGGCGGGCTGGAACGGCGCGATCGGGTCGCCGGGGCATGCGCGCTCCTCGACCGGGCCTGGCGGCCCACCGGCTGCACGGTCGACCCACTGGTCGCGGCGCTCGATACGATCGCGGAGGATGCCAGGGCCCTCGGGCTTGCACCGCCCGCTTCGTGCCGAACGCTTTTCGGCTAGAACGCATCAGGGAAGGACCCTCGTGGACATCGAAACGCGAAAGCTCACTCACCTTCGGGCGCTCGAGGCCGAGAGCATCCACATTCTGCGAGAAGCCGTGGCCGAATTCGAGAACCCGGTCATGCTCTATTCGATCGGCAAAGACAGCTCGGTGATGCTGCGCCTCGCCCAGAAGGCGTTCTCGCCCGCGCCGTTGCCGTTTCCCCTTCTGCACATCGACACGACGTGGAAGTTTCGCGAAATGATCGCCCACCGCGATCGGGTCACGAAAGAGGTCGGGGCGGAGCTCATCGTCTACACGAACCGTGAGGGGCTGGCGCAGAACATCAATCCGTTCGACCACGGCAGCAACAAGTACACGACCGTGATGAAGACCGAGGCCCTCAAGCAGGCCCTCACGAAGTACCGGTTCGACTGCGCATTCGGAGGGGCGCGCCGCGACGAAGAGCGCTCGCGCGCCAAAGAGCGCGTGTATTCGTTCCGCGATCGGTTCCACCAGTGGGACCCGAAAAACCAGCGCCCCGAGCTCTGGTCTCTCTACAACGGTCGGATCAACCTCCGGGAGAGCGTGCGCGTTTTTCCTCTGTCGAATTGGACGGAGCTCGACGTGTGGCTCTACCTCTGGATCGAGAACATCCCGGTCGTCCCGCTGTATTTCGCGAAGGCGCGGCCCGTCGTCGAGCGCGAGGGAGCGCTCATCATGGTCGACGACGACCGCATGCCGCTCGAGCCCGGCGAGAAGGCGGAGCCGCGCGTCGTTCGCTTCCGCACCCTCGGGTGCTATCCGCTCTCGGGGGCGATCGAGTCGAACGCGCGAACGGTGCCCGAGGTCATCCAGGAGATGCTCCTGACGGCGGTCTCCGAGCGGCAAGGGCGGCTCATCGACCACGACGAAGACGCATCGATGGAGAAGAAGAAGCGCGAGGGATACTTTTGATGGGTACGGAAAGGGAGCTCGTTTCGTCCGACATCGAGGCGTACTTGCGCCGTCACCAAGACAAAGAGCTGCTCCGCTTCGTCGCGGTCGGCTCGGTGGACGACGGCAAATCGACGCTCATCGGCCGGCTGCTCTACGACACCGGGTCGGTCTACGCCGACCAGCTCGCCGCCGTCCGCAAAGCCACGCAGATGGCCGGAACGGAGGTCGATCTCTCGCTCCTCACCGACGGCCTGGCGGCCGAACGCGAGCAGGGCATCACGATCGACGTCGCGTATCGGTACTTCAACACCGAGAAGCGCAAGTTCATCATCGCCGACACGCCCGGTCACGTTCAGTACACGCGCAACATGGTGACCGGCGCGTCCACCGCGAACGTCGCCCTCATCTTGATCGACGCGCGCCTCGGCGTTCTGCAGCAAAGCCGCCGCCACGCGTACATCGCGTCGCTTCTCGGGATCCCGCACCTGGCGGTCTGCGTGAACAAGATGGATCTCGTGGCGTACGACCGCGCCGTCTTCACGCGGATACGGCAGGAGTTCTCGAAGTTCACCGAAGCGCTCTCGTTTTCGGACGTGAGCTTCTTTCCGACGAGCGCGCTCCGGGGAGACAACTGCGTGCACCGGAGCGCGCAGATCCCCTGGTACGACGGCCCCACGGTGCTCGAGTTCCTCGAGTCGGTCCCCGTGCATGAGGCGCGCGATTTGGCGCATTTCCGCTACCCCGTGCAATACGTGCTCCGGCCCAACCTCGACTATCGCGGATTCGCCGGGCGCATTGCGTCGGGCGTCGTGAGGAAGGGCGATCCGATTTTGTCCCTTTCCTCCGGGAAGACGAGCCGCGTCAAAGCGATCGACACGTTCGACGGCGAGCTCGCCGAAGCCTTTGCGCCGCAGTCGGTGACGTTGCGCCTCGAGGACGAGATCGACGTCAGCCGTGGCGACATGCTCGTTCATCCGGACGACGTTCCCCGCGCGACCCGAACGTTCGACGCGCGGATGGTCTGGATGCACGAGGCGCCTCTCGATACGAAAAAGACCTATTTGCTGAAGCACACGACCCAGATCGTCCGGGTCGACGTCGATCGCGTGCACTGGCGAAAAGACATGGACACGCTCGAGGAGGTCTCGGCGTCGACCCTGGCTCTCAACGACATCGGGCAGGTGACGCTGACGGCGCACCGAACGCTCTTCGTCGACGCGTACGACGCCAACCGGGAAGCCGGATCGTTCATCGTCATCGACCCGATCAGCAACACCACCGTCGGCGCCGGGATGGTCATCGGCGAGGCGCGTTCGAAGGATCGTGACGCCGGGAAGGAGCGGGGGCAGGCGGCCCGGCCGGCGACCGAATCCCCCGCCCAACGCCTACCGCTGCTGCGCGGCGCGGCAGGCGCCAAAGCCGAGCTTCTTGCCTTCTTGCGGCGCCATCGCCTGTGCGTACAAGCCTCGGTATCGGCTGCGGGCGGCCCGCAGGCGGCCGTCGTGGGCTTTGCGGTGACCGACGAGCTGGAGATCGTGTTCGACACGCTCGGCACGTCGCGCAAAGCCACGAACCTGCGGCGCGAACCGAGGGTCACGATCGTCGTCGGATGGGACGACGAGCAAACGGTGCAAATCGAGGGGATCGCCGACGAGCCCGGCGGTGCCGATCTGGCTCGCCTGAAGGCGGTGTACTTCGAAGTGTTCCCCGATGGGGTCGACCGCCAGGCGTGGAAAGACATCGCCTACGTGCGCGTGAGGCCCACGTGGCTGCGCTACAGCGACTTTCGGCCGGGTGGACGAGTCATCGAGCTCGACGAAGGGGAGCTGATGGCCGCGTCGAGAGGGTGACGGACGCGTCCGAGTACCTTTCGATGGCGGTTCGGTCGCTCCGGATCGAGGTCGAGTCGCGATGAATCGTGATTGGGTCGCTCTCGAACGAGGTCGAGTCGCTCTCGATCGCGATTCAGACGCTTTCGGTCGCGGCTCGGAGGCTTTCGGTCGCGGCTCGGAGGCTTTCGGTCGCGGCTCGGAGGCTTTCGGTCGCGGCTCGGAGGCTTTCGGTCGCGGCTCGGAGGCTTTCGGTCGCGG
>Ga0265319_1000070_pt1 | contig 81633 bp, 70 predicted proteins | sample 4824metaG_FD_192443 | JGI IMG/M metagenome (GOLD analysis project Ga0265319, IMG submission 192443) | Rhizosphere microbial communities from Carex aquatilis grown in University of Washington, Seatle, WA, United States - 4-8-24 metaG | ecosystem: Host-associated > Plants > Roots > Rhizosphere >... | reverse complement strand
GCCATCAAGACCGCGGGCGGCAATGGCTACGCGGTCGAGATGGGACTTGCCGAGGCCGCGAAGGATCGGCGCGACGAGGCGGCGGAGCGGGCCGCGCTGGAGGCCGCTCACCGGTTCGATCCGACGCAAACCGAGCCTCTGCGCGATCTGTACGACTTGGCGGTTGCCGATAAGCGCGAACCGGACGCCCTCGCGGCACTTCGCGACATCGCACGCCTCGACCAGCACGACCGGCGCGCCTACAACCTGCTGCTCGATCAGCTCGTTTCGGCGCAGCGATGGGAAGAGGCGCGCGAGGTCGGCGCGGCAGCGATCTACGTCGATCTGGCCAGCGCGGCGGTGCATACGGACTATGCGCGTGCGCTGTCGGCAACGGCGAATCACGAGCTCGCTGCGTTCGAGCTCGAGAGCGCCCTCCTCTGCGACAGCAAGCCGCACGAGAAGGCGGCGGCGCATGCGCTGCTGGCACGTGAGCGCCTCGTTCTGGGCGATGCCTCGTCGGCTCGCTTGCACCGTGATCAGGCGCTCCAGCTCGATCCAGACAACGCCGAGGCCCGCGCGCTCAAGCTCTAGGTGAGCGCGGCCTCGTCCTGCCGCCTTCTGCTCTGCCGCCCCGTAGAGCCCCCCCGGCCAAAACCTCGGCACAGGCCCAGGAGAGCGCAGCGGTTCCTCCAGCCCGATGCGGACCCGGTACGCTCGCTGCACCTCGAGCGCAGCTGTGAAGTCCATCGCCGTCCGTGGTTGGGCCAGCGCGCTCGTGGGGAGCGCCCTTGCGATCGGTTGCGTCGAAGAGGAACGCGTGCCCATCGGCTACACGATTGCGCCCGCCGTCACAGCGACGCAGCCGCGGCCGGGCGTCACCAGCGCGCAGCAGCCGCCGCCGCCCGCCGTCGACGACGTCGAGGCGCCCCCGGGTGGCTCGGTGGAGGCACCCCCGGCGGAGAGCGCGACGGAGTCGCCTCCAAACGGCCGCGCGCGCGCGGTCAAGGTCGTCGGGCTCGCCTCCCTGCAAGTCGACCGGCTGCGCCGAATGGAGAGAAGCGCCGGCGACTCCGCGCCGCGCGAAGACGTGGACGCCGCGCTGAGCGATCTCGAGATCAACCGCGGGAAAGTTCTCCAGGATTTGCGTGAGCTCGAGTTGCGCGCCTCGGAAGACGTCTCGGCGAAGCTGGACGGAGACGTCGACTATCTTCAGAACGCCGTCCGCGCCAGCTACGTGATCGCCCCGGACGCATCGCATGGATTGCCGCAACCGACTCCGTTGCCGCCGTCGCAAGCTTGGTAGGCTGGTAGGCAGGTACGCTGGTAAGACGAATAAGACATAGACGTACCCTTCAAGACCTTTGGAACCCGAGCCACACATCCGCTCGGGTCTCGCAGTTCCCATCCAATGCCAGCAAGTACGCAACGATACGGCGGCCCAGCGCCAGGACGCAGTCCCGCCGAATCGGTAGTTCGCCACGAGAATCGTGTCCATGAGCCCCTATTTTGACGCAGCATATTTTTGCAAATAGAACATAATGAGCAGTCATCCGCTTCCTTGTTTGGGCAGGAGGCGTTGGAGGCTCGCTCGATGGGAATGCATGGTCAGGGTCAGTGGGTGCGCCGGCTCGCGACTGCGTTTGCCCTCGGCGGCGCGGTCCTCGCGTGCGGGAGCGGCGCGGGCAGCCAGTTCACCGTCAATGGAGCGGGCGGCGATGCCTCGCTGCCCGGGTCGGGCAGCGACGGCGCTGTGGGGCAGTCCTACGACGGCGCGTTGCTGACGATCGGCGATGGAGGCGGGTGCGCGCCCAAAACGTGCGCCGACCTCGGATTCAACTGTGGAAAGAACAGTGACGGCTGCGGCGGAGCTCTCGACTGCGGCTCGTGCCCGTCGGGACAGATCTGCGGCGCCGGAGGATACAGCGTCTGCGGTGTTGGCGGCGGCTCGAACGACGCCTCGATCGGCGACGGCGGCTCGGTCGCGTGCACGCCGATCACCTGCCAATCGATCGGCTACACCTGCGGCAAGAACGGCGACGGCTGCGGCGGCGTCCTCGACTGCGGCACATGCGCGGCGCCTGAAACGTGCGGCGGCGGCGGGTTCAGCAAGTGCGGCTCGTTCGCCCCGAGCGCGGACAGCGGTTCGTCCTGCACCCCGACGACCTGCACGGCACTCGGCTACGACTGCGGGCCGGCCGCCGACAGCTGCGGGGGGCTTCTCCAATGCGGGACGTGCGCGGCGCCCGAGACGTGCGGCGGCGGCGGATTCAGCAAGTGCGGCTTGCCGCCCGGCATCGGCCCCGATGGCGGACTGATCTCGTCGTGCACGCCGACGACGTGTGCCGCGCTCGGATACACGTGCGGGGCCGCGGCCGATGGGTGCGGCGGGCTTCTCCAATGCGGGACGTGCGCAGCGCCGCAGACGTGCGGCGGCGGCGGATTCAGCAAGTGCGGCTTGCCGCCCGGCATCGGCCCCGATGGCGGTCCCCTCTTTTCGTGCAACCCGAACACGTGCTCCTCACTCGGATACGAATGCGGCCCGGCGAGCGACGGGTGCGGCGCGCTTCTTCAGTGCGGCACGTGCGCGGCGCCGGAGGTGTGCGGAGCCGGCGGCTTCAACAAGTGTGGCCTGCCGGTCGGCGTCGGCGCGGACGGTGGCTCCGTCAGCCTCTGCTCGCCCACGACCTGCCAGTCCCAGGCCATCGGCTGCGGTCCCGCCGGCGACGGATGCGGCGGCCTGCTTTCGTGCGGCTCGTGCACGGCGCCGCAATCCTGCGGCGGCGGGGGTGTCCCCGGTCAATGCGGCTGTCAGGGTCTCTGCCAGCAGCTTGCTGCGTGCGACGGGGGGGCCCAGACGACCGTCACCGGGACCGTGCGCGCGGGCCTCTCCGCCTGGACCGGCTTGCCCGCCGACCCGGTCCCCAACGTGCTCGTGTACGTGCCCAACGCAGGGGTCAGCGGCCTTCAGCCGTTCACGCGCGGCGCTGCCTGCCGTCAGTGCGGCGCGGACGTCTCGGGCAACCCGCTCGTGTCGACCTACACGGACTTCGACGGGACCTTCACGCTGACCGACGTCCCGGCCGGGAGCAGCGTCCCCCTCGTCATTCAGCTCGGTCGATGGCGGCGCCTGCTGCAGGTTCACATCCCTGCCTGCGCGTCGACCGCCCTCGGCGATCTGAACCTGCCCCGCAACAAGAGCGAGGGGGATATCCCGCTCACCGCCGTCTCCACCGGCTCGGTCGACCCGCTCGAATGCGTCCTTCTCAAGATGGGCGTCGACCAGACGGAGTTCACGCCCGACACGGGCAGCGGGCGGATCCACATCTACGGCGGCGGTCCCAACGGCCCCAACGGGGGCACGCCGGGCGCCACGGCGGGCGCGGCCACGCGCGCCGAGAGCTTCCTCTTGGATACGGGCGGCACGTTCATGAACTACGACCAGGTCATGCTGCCGTGCTGGGGCAGCCCGGCCCAAAAGACCGCCGCGGAGCTCGCGAACCTCATCTCGTACGCCGACAACGGCGGGCACTTCTTCGCGACCCACTACAGCTACTCGTGGCTCTCCGGCAACGGCGAGTTCAACGGCGTGGTCCACTGGCATCCGGACTACAACAATCCCGGCAACGTGAACTGGACGCTCAACGCGAGCGTCGTCGCGCCGCCTTCTCCGCCAGCGGCTCACGGCGGGACGTTCGCCAAGTGGCTGAACCTGGTGGGAGCGCTCTCGAACGGGGCCACCCCCCTGCCGGCGCAGCCGCACGTGTCGATCAACAACCCCCGACACGACGCGGACTACGTCGTGGGCCAAACGCTCGACTGGATCGACGGGACCGACCCCCAGAAAAACAACTCGATGGTCGAGCACTTCACGTTCAACACGCCGGTCCCTGCCGCCGACGCCGGCGCGACGACGACGTGCGGGCACGCTATCTTCAGCGACTTTCACGTCTCGCAGATCGCGGGCGGCAAGAGCAGCACCAAAGGCATCACGTTCCCGGCCGAGTGCACGACGACCTTCAGCGCCCAGGAGAAGATCCTGGAGTACATGGTCTTCGACCTCGCCTCGTGCGCGGGCCCGCCCACGACGAGCTGCGTGCCCCTCACCTGCCAGCAAAAAGGCGTCGGCTGCGGCCCGGCAGGCGACGGATGCGGAGGTCAGCTCAACTGCGGCACGTGCACCTCGCCGCTCACGTGCGGAGGAGGAGGGGTCGCGGGCCAGTGCGGCGCCCCGGACGGCGGGACGTGCCACCCGCAGACCTGCCAGCAGCAGGGCCTGCAGTGCGGCCAGACGGGCGACGGATGCGGCAACACGCTCAATTGCGGCATGTGCACCGCCCCTGCGGCGTGCATCGGCGGTCAGTGCGTCGGGTCCGACGCCGGAAGCTGCGTCCCGACTTCGTGTCAGCAGCAGAGCCTCGCGTGCGGGCAAGCGGGCGATGGCTGCGGCAACGTCCTCGACTGCGGCGCGTGCACGTCCCCGGAGACGTGCGTCGGCGGCCAGTGCGTGGGTTTCGACGGGGGCAGCGGGTGCGTCCCCGCGTCGTGCGGTCAACAGGACCTTCAATGCGGTCAGACGGGCGACGGGTGCGGCAACGTCCTCGATTGCGGATCGTGCCCGGCCGGAAGCGCGTGCATCAACGGAAGCTGCAGCGGATCGGACGGCGGGTGCGCCCCCGCGACGTGTGCGCAGCAGAACCTGGCGTGCGGCATGGCGGGAGACGGCTGCGGCAACGCGATCGACTGCGGACCGTGCACGGCCCCGGCGACGTGCGTCTCCGGCCAGTGCATGGGTCCGGAGGGCGGCAGCTGCGCGCCGCTGAGCTGCGAGCAGCAGAAGATCAACTGCGGCTACGCGGGCGACGGATGCGGCAACTTGCTCGATTGCGGCTCGTGCGTGCCCCCGGCCACCTGCGGCGGCAACGGCGTGCGGGGGCAGTGCGGGGGCGTCGCTCAATAGCGCGCGTGCTTCACGGCCCCAGCGCGAGCGACCCCTCGCGCCGGGGCTCGGCGGCGCCCAGCCAAAGCCCGCGCTCGCGGCCAATCGCAGGCGCATCGGCGATGTGCTCCACGTCTTGGGTGGAGTGCCCCATCTTCTCGAGCGCACGTCGCACGTCCTCGGGGAGCGAGTGCGGCTCGAGCAACGTGACGTCCGGCCAATCCTGCTGGTGGAATCGGGGCGCCCGCACGGCGTCGCCGGCGCTCATTCCGAAATCGATCGCGTTCGACAGCTGCTCGAAGACCGTCGTGATGATGCGTGACCCGCCGGCTGCACCAAGCACGAGATCCACACCCCCTCGTGAGTCCAGGACGATCGTGGGCGACATCGACGAGAGCATCCGCTTTCCGGGTGCGATGGCGTTGGGCTCGCCCTGGACGAGGCCGAAGGCGTTGGCGGCCCCCGGCATTGACGTGAAGTCGTCCATCTCGTCGTTCAAGACGAAGCCGGCGGCGGGCACGGTCACTCCGCTTCCGAACCAGACGTTCAACGTCGTCGTGAGCGCCACCGCGTTGCCGGCCTCGTCAACCACCGCCATGTGCGTCGTGTGCGGGCCGCCGCTCTCGCCGGCGGCGAGGTTCGGGAACAGCTCAGCGGTGCTCGTCGCTCGGTCGAGCTTGATCGTCGATCGCTCGTGCAGCGCCCAGGCGTCGCTCATGAGCTCACCCACCGGATTGCTCACGAAGTCGGGATCGCCGAGCTTGGCGTTGCGCGCTGCGAACGCACGTCGCATTGCTTCGACGGTCAGGTGCACGACCTCGGCGGAATGCCACCCGAGCGCGCGCAGGTCCCAGCCTTCGAGAACGTGCGCGATCATGGCTGTCGTGAGCCCGCCGGACGACGGCGGGGGCATGCCGACGACGTGCCTACCGCGGTAGACGTACTCCATGGGCGCGAGCCACTTGGCGCGGTACGCCGCGAGGTCCGCCGCGGTCACCAGGCCGCCGCCCTCCTTCATCGCCCGCGCGATCGCGTCGGACACCGGACCATCGTAAAAGCCTGCGGGGCCCTGTTCGGCGATGCGGCGCAGCACGCTCGCAAGCTCCGGATCGCGCCATGTGGCGCCAACCGCGGGCGGAGCGCCGTTCGGCAAGAAGAGCGCAGCGGAAGCGGGGTACTTCGCAAGGCGCGACTGGACGAGCGCGATCGGCTTCTGGAACGCTTCGTCGACGACGAATCCCTCGTCCGCGAGGCGGATGGCCGGCGCCACGAGCTCCGCCCACGTCTTTCGCTTCGAGCCGAGCGTGTGCCACGCCTCCCAGAGGCCGGCGACGCTGCCCGGAACGCCCACCGAGCGCAGCCCGTCGCGCGAGTCGCGCGTGGCCTTCCCGTCTGGACCGACATACATGTCGCGGGTCGCCGACGCGGGCGCCGTCTCGCGGAAGTCGAGCGCGTACGACCGGCTATCGACGCGCGCGACGAGAACCCCACCCCCGCCGACGTTTCCCGCGCTGGGAAACACCACCGCAAGGGCGAGTGCCGTCGCAACGGCCGCGTCGACGGCGTTCCCGCCGTTCGCAAGCATGTCGACGCCTACCTTCGTGGCAAGCGCAGCGTCGGTCGCGACCATTCCTCGAGACGACTCGGGCGACGGCGCCCCCTGGGCATACGGCCATCCCGGCGGAAAGCTGGGCGGCAAACCGGCCGCCGCCGCCGTCGCCACCGGAATCGGCGGGGGCACGCCGGTTCGCGACGGAGCGGGAGGCGTGCACGACGACAGGGCCAGGGCGAGCGTCAGCAGCGTGCGCCGGGGGTGCATGGGCCACCCGTATCGCACGGGGCCGATGCGATGGCGACACGTCTCTGCGCGGGCGTTCGCACCCCGGCGGCGATGGCGCGGCCTGCCGCCCCGAGCCCCCGCCCATGCTATCTTTCAGAATGCCCCAGCCAAAGCCCGCGAGAGCCATCCCGCTCGAGCTCATCGAGAAGCTGCCGAAGACCGACCTGCACGTGCACCTCGACGGGTCACTCCGCCTGTCGACGATTCTCGATCTGGCCGAGAAGCACAAGATCGAGCTACCGGCCGACGACGCCGAGGGGCTCCGCGCGGCGATGCATCTGGGGCATGGCTGCGGATCGCTCGTCGAATACCTCAAGGCGTTCGACGTCACGTTGCGTGTGATGCAGACCGAGGAGTCGCTGCGGCGAATCGCGTACGAGCTGGGCGAAGACGCGTCGCGCGAGAACGTCCGCTACATGGAGGTGCGCTACGCGCCGATGCTGCACACACGCCGCGGGCTAAAGCTGACGACGGTCGTGGAGTCGGTGCTCGAGGGACTGCGCGAGGCGCAAGAGAAACACGGCATCGAGTCGAACGTCATCATCTGCGGCATCCGCAACGTCTCCCCGGAACACTCCCTCGAGATGGCGGAGCTCGCGGTCGCGTACAAGGGTCGGGGCGTGGTCGGCTTCGACCTGGCTGGCGCCGAATACGACCACCCCGCCAAGCATCACAAGGCCGCCTTCCAGCTCGTTCGCGACAACAACATCAACGTCACGATCCACGCCGGCGAGGCGTACGGCCCCGAGTCGATCGCCCAGGCGATCCACGTGTGCGGCGCGCACCGCATCGGCCACGGCTGCCGGCTGCGCGAGAACGGCGATTTGCTGCACTACGTGAACGACCACCGTATCCCGCTCGAGTGCTGCCCGTCGTCCAACGTGCAGACGGGAGCCATCCGCGATCTCGCGAGCCACCCGCTGAAGCTCTACAAGAACCTGGGGCTCCGCGTGACCGTCAACACGGACAACCGCTTGATCACGGACACCACGGTGAGCAAAGAGCTCTGGCTTTGCCACACGGAGATGGGGCTCGGGCTGAGAGACATCAAGCAGATCATTCTGAGCGGCTACAAGAGCGCGTTTCTGCCGTTTCACGTCAAACAGCAGACGCTGCGCAAAGTGAGTGAAGAGCTGGCGGCGTTCCCGGACGACGAGCCCGTGGGCGTGCATCAGGCGACGTCGCCGTCGGTGCAGTTGTCTTCTTAGTGTGCAGCCTGCGCTCCGCTTAGTGTGCAGCCTCCGCTCCGCCCCTCCTGCTTGGACCGGGCTGAACGCATTTCGGGACTCCGCTCCGGCTGACGCGATTGGACCTGACGCGATCAAACGACTTGCACACGGGGGGAGCGCGGCCGCTCCCCCCGACCCTCCCCCCGACTCCCAGCCGGTGTCGGTCACGTCTGGTCCGCGACCAATTCTCGACGCGCACGCACGGGTCTACGCCGATCTTTGCCCCGGTCACCGGCTGCCCTTTTGCGCGGCGTCGAGCGCTCCGACCAGGAACTGGTCGAACGAGTCGAGTGCCTCCTCCACGGCCGGCGATGCGTCGCGCAAGCGCTCGGCTTGGGCCGCAAGCCGGCGGCCGTCCAGGTCGGTACCGTAGGCGTGGCGAAGGAAGTGGCGCATCGCGAGGAGCTCCTCGAGAGCGTGTCGTGTCGTCCGAGGAAGGACCGCCGGACGCACCCCCGGGACTTCTACCGTTGCCTGCGCAAGAAGCTCGCGATGCCAGCGCTCGCCAGCGGGGACTTCTGCGTCGAGCTGACGTGCCACGCGCTCGAGCAGAGACTCGAGGGCCGTATACCAACCATGAAGCGCCCAGGCTTCGAGCGCGAGGGCGGCCGCATCCGCCGGCTCGAGCCGAAGCCGTCGCAGCGCCTCGTCAAGGTCCGCCCTACGTCGCGCCATCGCGGCGCGGTCGTCGGCCATCTCGCCTCGTAGACGCGCAATGGCGGCCGCAACCCCGGCCTGCTCAGGACTCATCGAGCCGGGCTCCCTGGTCGAGAACGCGGAGGCGGAACCCATCGGGCAGATCTTCGATGCGAAGCAAGTCGACACACGCCTCGACGTCGTTGGATAGCCGCCCCGCGAGCGCGCCGATACGAGACGGATCGGCGCCCCGCACCACCACGTCCACGTCGGAACGGCAACCGAATCCGCCCCAGGCTAGCGACCCGATGAGCCAAGCGGCTTCAAACGCACCGTCGGCGCGCAGCGCGGCGACGACAGAGCGCAGGCGAGCGGCGATGAGCAGTCCGCGCTCGCGCTCTCGACCCCGCCGAGCGCGCGCGCGCTCAAGCAATAAGAGGGCTAAATCGTCGGCGCTTGCGGCCATGAAAAGGAGCGTACTGTACCGAGCCACGGGCCGCACGACGTCGGCGGCCACCCCTGGGTGTTCTTCGAGCGGCTTGGAGGTCCGAAGCGACGCTTGTGATCGGCGTAGTCCGAGCGACGGCCGAGGCGGGTCAGCGTCCTTTGCCGCCACGCGTCGTGACTTCCGCGCCCGACTCGTTTTGTCTTGCACGACGATCGCCATTGGGCCTTAGTTACGTTCCTGACGTGTACGGATGGCCCGACTCGCTGACGACCGCTGCGCTTTGGAACGCCTGACCGCGGCTCGTCGCGCGGCACGATGCGGAACGGCATTCGTTGCGGTGGCCATCATCTGGGTTCTGTTCTTCGGCTGCTCGCCCGCCGGGTCGAACGGGCAGGGCAACGGCGGGGGCTCGAGCGGCGGCGCGGTCACGGACGAGGCAGGTTCGTCAGGGGCTGGGCCTGGTGGAGGAGGGTCTTCGGGCGCAGGGCCGGCGGGGGCGTCGGGCTCGGACGCAACGATGGAGAATGCGCCTTCCGTGCGGGAGGCCGGCGTCTCGCCCGACAGCACGACCGCTGTTCCCGATGCGGCGCCTCCAGGGGCGGACGCTGGATGCGCGGGGGGCACGAAGCTCTGCGCCGGAACGTGCGTCGACCTCAGCAGCAGCGCGGCCAACTGTGGGAGCTGTGGAACGGCCTGTCCGTCGAGCCAGGTATGCCAGAACGGTACGTGCGGTTGTCGCACGGGCCAAGCCACCTGTTCGGGCGCCTGCGTGGACACGACGTCGGACGCGAAGAACTGCGGGGCGTGTGGAAGCGCGTGTGCGTCCGCCATGGTGTGCTCGCAGAGCAAGTGCGCGTCGGGGTGCGCTGGGCAGCTGACGGCGTGCGCCGGTTCGTGCGTCGACACGTCAGGCAGCTCGTCGAACTGCGGTAGCTGCGGCCACGCGTGCCCGACCGGCCAGTCGTGTTGGATGGGGGCCTGCGTGTGTCCGCCCGGACAAGGCGCGTGCGGGGCGAACGGTCAGTGCGTGGACGTCATGACGAGCACGTCGCACTGCGGCACCTGCACGGCCTGCGCCGCCGGCGCTTCGTGCGCCGCTGGGAAGTGCGCGTGCCCCACGGGCCAAACGGTTTGCGGCGGCACGTGCGTCGACCCGAACACCGACCCGAAGAACTGTGGCACGTGCGGTACCTCGTGCACGACGGCCGGGACGCAGTGTCTGGGCGGCGGCTGCATCAATCCGAGCAGCGTCAACTGCGGGAGCGCAGCCATGGTCGGCTATAGCTGCACCGCATACGCGTCGGCGACGATTGGCGAATACTGGGTGAACAACAACCAGTGGGGCGTGGGCAACAGCGGGACCACTGGCCAACAATGCGTCTGGGGCACGTGCCAAACCGGCGACCTCGTCGGCTGGGGAACGAGCTGGAACTGGACCCCCGGCACCGGCCAGGTGAAGACCTACGCGAGCCTCATCTTTGGTTGGCAGTGGGGATGGAAAGTGACCAACACCGGTTTGCCGGTGCAGATTTCGGCCAACAAAGCGGTCAATTGCGGGTGGGACTTCACGGTCACGCAGAACGGCACGCTCGACATTTCGTACGACACGTGGCTGCACACAATCGCCAATCCGGGGTACGCCGACACGCCGTCCGAAGAAGTCATGATCTGGCTCTACTATGCAGGCGGAGCGGGACCGATCGGTTCGACGGTCGCGTCGGGGATCAGTCTAGCCGGCGCGACGTGGGACCTTCACCAGGGGCAGGCGGCCGGCTGGCCCGTTTCGTCGTACGTCCGAACGAGCAACGCCACGACGGCTGTCATGAACTTGATGGAGTTCTACAAGGACCTCGTGTCTCGGGGCTGGATCCCGAACACCCGGTATCTGTCCGGCGTTCAAACGGGCACCGAGGTGTTCACGGGCACCGGCAGCCTGACGACGAACGGGTTCTACTGCCGCGTTCAATAGGCCGGGGGACACGAAGACACTGACCAGACGGGAGTCCACGCATATGGCATTCTTAGGTAGATCGAAGAGAGGCTCGAACCTCGCGACCCTCTCCCTCGTTGGCTGCGTCGGAGCGGCGCTCGGCGCTGCCGGGGCGTGCACCAACTCCAGCGGGGGACCGTCGGCGGGCTCCTCGGGCGGCAGCAGCTCGTCGGGGGCTGGCAGCTCGTCGGGGCACGGTTCATCGGGCACCGGGAGCTCGTCGAGTGGCGGCGGATCGTCCGGAGGCGGGGGGAATTCGTCCGGGACCACTGGGAGTAGCGGTGGATCGTCGGGCAGTGGTGGCCCGTCGGGGAGTGGGAGCTCGTCGGGCGGCGCGAGCAGCAGCTCGTCGGGCGGCTCGGACGCGGCAGCGGGAGGGTGCGTCCCGGTGACGGGCACGTCGCTCATCAATTTCGAGGGCTACAACCCCACGGCGGACGGGGGCAGCTTCAACGGCTCGTTCGGCACTTGGCCGCTCGCCGGTTACATCGGCCCGTACTCGTATTCGGGCGGCGCGCCCGGCGGGCTACCGAACGGGAATACCATGCTGAACGCGGTTGCGGGACAGAGCGGCGGATTGATCGACGGCGGTCAGGATTGGGCACTCGAGCTTCGTGTGTCGCAAGAGAGCATGTACGGCGCCGGGCTCGGGTTCTGGATGAGCTGCGCGAATGCGTCCGCCTACAAGGGCCTTTCCTTTTGGGTGCGCGGCCAAACGCCCTCGAACACCATATCGCTGACGCTGAGCACGCTCGATACGACTCCCATCAGCTCGCAACCGCCGGGGACCTGCCCAGGCATGACGAGTCAACCGCTCTGTTCAACGCCGCTCACGGCAGGCGCGTGCTGCTCGCCCTCGGCGATCAACATCCCGATCAGCATGGTCTGGACCAACGTCCAGCTTCCCTGGGCCATGTTCAGCGGAAATGCGGGAGGCACGGCCTACACGCCGACCGGTGCGAACATCAACGGCCTGACGTTCGCCATGAACCTCACGTACGCTCAGGTGGACGCGGGACCGGACGGAGCGGGGATCTACGGACCGACCACGGCCGATCTCGATCTCCAAGTGGACGATATCGCGTTTATGCCGTAGCAGGCCGTTGAAAAACGAGAGATGAACCGCCAGGAAGCCAGGGGCGCCATGCGAGAGTCAGAAAACCGTCAGTCATTCTCTCTTGGCGATCCTGGCGCTCTGACGGTTTTCTCGCTCTTCTTGCTTTTTGCAACAGCCTGCTAAGCAGGCAGGCTGCCGCCTACTTTGCGATCCCGCCATCCGGCGGCGGAGGCGGTGTCGTCCCCGGAGGGATCGAGAATTCGCCCCACGCGGGTATCAGGTTGTTCACCGTGGAATCCTGATTCCACAGATAGATCGGCGCAAACGTGGTGATCGCCTGGGTCATGTTGTCGACCACGATGCCGGCGACGTAGAGCTGCTGCTTGCGCCGGTTGCCGTTGCCCGTGTCGCGTGGGGAGGTGGGGCTTCGAGTCGACGAGAACGTAATCCAATAATACGTCTTACCGTCAATCACCTGCGGCGTGGGCGCTCCGACGCCACCATCGGCGCTGGAGCTCAGAGGATTCGGCGCCCATTTCGGCCACGTGTTCTGGACGGCATGGGACATCTCGCCCGTGCAGGCGACGGGATCGTTCGACACGAGGGCTTGCTCCGTGCCGCCCATCCCGCCGTTGTACGCAACGACGTAAATATCGGCTTTGGGCTCGTTGTACATGCTCGTCGCCGCCGGAACCCGGTTGAACGCGATCAACTTGTCGTCGGGCGACCAGGCCGGGTAGTACTCGTTTTGGTCGGGCTTGGCGGCGCCCGGCAACGGCTTCGACGTACCGCCTGCTCCGTTGTTGTAGGGCACGACGAAAACGTCCGACTTGCACGTCGGCCCGCTCAGCTCGCAATCCATGCGGCCGTCTTTGGTGCCCAGGTTCGTCGACCCGTACGCGATGGCATCGGTCATCCCGTCGACGTTGTGGCTCCAATTGGGCCCCCCCGCACTGGCGTTGTCCCCGGTGCGAGCGATGATGCCCCAGCCGCCGCCGGGCATGGCAGAAGTGGCACACCCCGCCCCGGTGCACGGAACCGCCAGCGGCAGAGGAGAAGTAAGCATGCCGGACGACCAAGGGTTGTAGGCCGTGCCCGCGGGAAGCGTTCCGGCGAATTCCAGGTCGAACCACACGAGCTGCGAGACGACTCCGGTGGCTGCACCGGGCGAGGCCGCCATGATCTGCATCTCCGTCTGGTTCCAGGCCGCACCGAGCGCCGCGACCAGCTTTCTGTCCCCCGTCGTGTAGTGCGCAGGCGAGAAGGTCTGGATGCCCATCATCACTTGGTTCACGTTGGGGGGCGCATAGTATCCGTTGATGTTGGGGCTCAGGTTGGAGGCCGCGCTCGGCGTGAGCCACGGCGGCGCGGACCCCACCGCCGCCGCACCGGGCCCCGTCGCGATGGACGCGAGCGCGGTGGCCCACGGCCATTGCGAGGTGAAGGACACGTACTGCCCGTCTGGGGTGGCCGTATGACACCCGATGCAGAAGACGCCGTTATAGGAAGCGGGGTTGAGGTTTCCGCCGTCGACCGACTGCGCCCGCACGGGCTGCTGCACTTGGCTGGCCGTCAACGCGGCCGTCGTCCCCTCGTCGCCCACGTGGAACCCGGTCAGCGTGGTGTTGTTCGAGGTGACCGCGAACGACGTGGTCGACCAGTAGACGAGCGCGCCGTCGGCAATCGCGGGTGCGATCGTGAAGGTGGCGGTGTTGCTCACGGACGGCATTCCGCCTGCGCCGCTCATTCCGCGCACGGTCACGGTGAGCGTTCTCCCGATCAGGTCCCCGTCGACGGACGGCGACCCACCGGTGTACGCGATCGCCTTCCAGGTGGCGGCGGGCATCGTCCAGTAGTTCTTGTCGGTGTAGACGACGTAGTCATTCGCTTCGCCGTCGGCGTGCACGCGCACTTCGAACAAGGTCTGCGTGGGCGACGCTGGAATCCACAAGACGCGCGGACGCAGCCAGTTCTTCGGGTAGAGCGCGCCATCGGCTGGCTCCGCGAGACACGGGCCGCCGGTCGTCGCCCCCGTTCCTGGGGCGCCGAACATCGTCGGCGCGCTCATCGGCGCGGCGCCGGCGAACTCGGGGGCCGCGGGGAAATCCATGCACGGACGGTCGGCGGTGCACTTGTCGCTGCTGGCGTCAGGCCGGAGGACGATGACGGGGGCGTTGCCCGAGCCATCGACCCCCATGGGCGTGGAGGTCCCGACGGGGGCGGGCGCGTCGAAGCCCCCAGGCCCCTCGCCGCTGCCCGCATCTTCGGCGAAATCCGAGCTCGGGGCGAGCTTCTTTGCACAGCTTGCCGCCAGCGCGACCGCACAGGTGAGGGCCAGAAACGGCGCGTAGCGGCGTAGCGATCGTCCGATGGGAAGAGACGGCGACATGGAGCCTCAGTCGTGGGGGGGTCGAGATGCGCTCACCCGGCAACCAGCAGTTCCCGGGGGTCGACGGCGCGGCTCAGAATACTTCACCTGCAGGGAATATGGCCGGCTGCCGCCATTTCAGTCATTCGAGATCGTTTGGCAAGGGCCGCGCCATGCTAAGAGCGCTCGCGTGCGAATCCCGGAACCGCCGAAATCGCTGGAGAACACGCCGGCAGCCGTTCAACCCGTGAACGTCGACCGCGTATTCGACGCGCTCGAAGCGGCCGCGCGGGCCGCGGAGGGCAGCTCGCTCTCCCACGACAGCGTTCCTGTGTCCGTGAACGATTTCCACGCAGCGGTACGGCTCGACGCCAAGCAAGTGCGCGCTCGACTCGATCGAGTGGTCATGAGCGAAGACCCGGAGCGCGGGCTCGACGAGCTCCTCGACGCGGGGGCGCTCGCCGCGCTCTTCCCGGAGGTGCACGCGATGGTCGGCTTCGGCGACGGGGAATGGCGCCACAAGGACGTTTGGAAGCACACCAAACAAGTTGTACGCCAGTCGGTGCCACGGCTCGAAGTCCGCTGGGCCGCTCTGTTCCACGATATCGGCAAGATCAAAACGCGCTCGATCACCCCCGACGGCAAAGTGCACTTCCTCGGACACGCCGAGGTCGGCACGCGCATGTTCGACAAGCTCGACCGGCGCCTCGGCATGTTCGCGCACGAGCCCTCGCTAAAGCAGACGGTGCGCTTTCTCATTTTGCATCACCTGCGTGCCAACCAGTACTCGCCCGATTGGACCGACAGCGCGGTGCGCCGCTTCGCGCGGGAGCTCGGCGAGCATCTCGAGGATCTCTTGTGCCTCGCGCGCGCAGACATCACGACCAAGCGCCCGGAGAAGAAGCGCCGCGGCCTTCAGCAAATCGAAGAGCTGCAGCAGCGCATCGGCCAGCTCGCGGCGGAGGACGCTCGTGTCGCGCCCCTCCCGAGCGGCATCGGCGACGAGATCATGCGGGCGTTCGGCGTGCCCCCGTCGCGCCTGGTCGGCGAAGTGAAGCGTGCGCTCGAGCAGGCGGTCGAGGCCGGAGAGATCGCTCCGCAGCAAGAGCCCGAGGCGTACATCGAGTTCGTGCGAGCGAATCGGGCGCGCTTCGGGATGGGCTAGGGGGCGAGCCCTGTTTGCGGCTGGGGGGCCACGGGCGGAGCGGAGGCTGCACTAAGGGCCCGAGTGTGCCGCGCGGTCCTCGATCGCGGTCTTCGCTTCCCAGAGCATCCGGTCCTTGTGCATGCACGGGTAGCAATCGGATCGACTGAGAAAGCCGCAGCCGCGCGTCGACTCGTACGGCTGGAGCGTCGTCAGAAAGCGCGCGTCGCCTTGATCGCGCACGCGATCGAGCAGCGCATGCCTTTCTTCGCACGTCTTGGCGTCGCGAAAGTCGAGCAGCACCGCGAGCGCCGGGCTGGCGCGGCCTCGGACTTCGGCGGCGTCGAGCGAGCGCTTGGCCCGTGCGGCGGCCTGGGGGTAAAGGCGTCCCGACGCGCCGAACGCCATATCGTAGAGGACGTCGACGCCGCGGGGACCCATCTTCGTTTCGAGGAGCGCGAAGGCTTCGTCTTGCGTATCCCTGAGGAGCGCGGCATTTCTGACCTCTTCTTCGAGCTTCAAATCGTCCGCGCCGCGCGGATCCGCCGCCAGCCAGAGCGCCGCCTCACGCATCGCCTCGTGGGTGTTTCGCACCCCCGAGTACGCGCGCTCGAGAAGTCTGTGCACCTCGGCGCGGTCGGGGCCGTTCTTCTCCACCGCCGTCAACTCGTCGATCGCCGTCGCGAAGTCGCCGCGGTCGATGGTCGCTTGTGCCGCGGCCACGACGGCCGCCATTCTCGCGTCCGGTGCGCTCGGTTGCGCGAGCGCGGGCCCGCCGCTTCCGGCGACCCCACCCGCTGCGGGAACCGCACGCCCCCGGGCGATGACGACCACCGCCAGCGCGGCGGTGACCACGGCCGCGGCGGCGACCGCTGTGCGCTGGGATCGGGCCCACGGCGGTGCCGACGAGACGGCGCCGCGCAGCGACGAGCCAACGAGCGACGTGACCCGTGGCGCGGGCGGCCCCGGCGTCTGCTCCGCCAAACGCGTCGGTCCGAGCGCGATGGACGATGAGCTCGGGGCGGCGCTCGCTTCCACGCGGGGCGAGCTCGGGTGTTGCGGCTGCGCGAGGGGCATCGGCGCTGCCGGATCGGCGATACCGCCCCGGGCGGCCGGCGGGAGGCCCGCGGCATCGATCGCATCGATCAGGTCCCGCGCATCGGCGAACCGCGCGGCCGCGTCTTTGGCGAGCAATCGCGCGACGATCGCGTCGACCTCCGGCGGAACGTCGGCGCCGGGGGCTCGCTCGGCCATACTCGGAATCGGGGCCGTCACGTGCATCCCGAGGAGCGTCACTTTGCTTTCATGGTTGTACGGGCGCGAGCCGGTGATCATCTCGAACGCCATTGCGCCCAGCGCGTACAGATCCGCGCGCGCGTCGACCGGTTGGCCGAGCGCCTGCTCGGGGGCCATGTACTCGGGCGTGCCGTACACCATTCCGAGCTGCGTGAGGGCTTGCCCGGCCTGCGGGTGCGGGCCGGCAAGCTCTCCCATCGGCACTTTGGCGATGCCGAAGTCGAGCACCTTCACGAAGTCCGAGGTGCCATCGCGCTCGACCAGCATGATGTTCTCCGGCTTCAGATCCCGGTGCACGATGCCGAGCGCGTGCGCGCGCGACAGGGCACCGGCGATCTGCCGGGTGACGGAGAGCGCTCGGCCAAGCTCGAGTCGGCCCTTCGCGACCGCATCGCGCAAGCTCGAGCCCTCGACGTATTCGAGCACGAGGAAGAAGGAGCCGTCCTCGAGCTTGCCGAAGTCCGTGGCCCCGGCCACGTTGGGGTGCTCGATGTGCGCGGCGGCCATCGCTTCGCGCTCGAAGCGCGCGACCACTTCGGGCAAGCGCCCCATCTCAGGGTGGAGCACCTTCAGGGCGAACCGCTTGCGCATGAGCACGTGCTCGGCCTGGTACACCGCGCCCATTCCGCCTTCGCCGACCAGCCTTTCGACGCGATAGCGCCCGGCAACCACCACGCCGACCAGCGACTCGGGGCCACCCGGGCGAGTGCTCGGCCGCTCCGACGCGCGCCGACCGGGCGACGCACCGTCCTTGCGCTCGCCAGCCGAGGTGGCGGGGCGGGTGCGGTCTGAAGGGGTGCTCATAGCGAGTGCGAGCACGGGGCGGGCAGGCCGCCCGCGCTACAGGGCCAAGCTTACTCCTACGCCCAAAGATACGGCCAGCAAGTCATTGCCGAGGAACGGCTCCACCATGGACGCCCCGGCCGCCGGCGCGGATCGCTGCCCGCCGATGCCCGCGAGATTCCAGCGCGCGCCGAGCTCCGCGCACAGCTCCCAGGGGCCGTGCAGGCGGTAGCCCATCCCTACGCCCACGGGCACCTCGGGCATCGTGGTCGAGCTCGAGCGAAGCGACGGGGTGCTCGGCGCATAGGCGTAGGCGATGCCAAAGCCCAAGAAGCCCCACACCCGCCAGGGGGCAGCGAGCCACGGAGGCGTCACTTTCGCCCTCGCGCCGGCGGAGTACACGCGTCGATCGGGAAGGCCCGACACCGGCGACAAGTCGAACGCCGCGTAAGGCCCGACGCGAAGCATCGGGTACACCGCCACGTGGGCGTGAATCTCCCCGCTCGGCCCCGGCGATCGAGAGGGCACGGCGCCGGTCGCGATCCGGTCCGTCGCCCCCGCCTGCGCCCCCGCGTCCCAGTGGACCTGCGCTCGCGCGTCGAAGGGGGTGACGAAGGCGGCGCTCGAGAGGCCTATCGCCAGAAGCCATCGCCGATCCAAGGGCAGGCGAGAGCGGCGGCTCAGTTCAGCACACTTCGTTTGGCGCGCAGCTCTTCGAGCCGCTGGCGAATCGACCCGGCGTCCGGAGCCTGCGGCACGAGCTCGAGCAAGCGTGACAGGTCGGCTCGAGCCGCCTCGACGGCACCGAGGCGGGCGGCGAGCATGCCTCGCTCCCGGAGGGCCGGCACCGAGTCGGGAGTGAGCGAGATGATCCGGTCGAGCGCGAGGAGGGCCCGGGCGAAGTCGCCACGCGTCGCGTGGATCCACTTCAGATTGATCAGCATCCGCACGAGGATCGTCCGCGCGCTCGCGGGCGCCAAGTGCTCGGCGAGCGAAATCTCCTGCGAAGGCGCGGCGCGCTTCAGCAACGTTTGCAGGCCGGCCTCGTCGAGCCGGCGTCCGCCGAAGAAGGGGTCGACGGCGATCGGCTCGTCATCGCGCGCGGGGGGATCGACCCGGACGAGAAAGTGCCCAGGAAAGCTCACACCCCGCGCACGCACCCCGACGCGGCGCGCGACTTCGCAGTAGACGACCGCAAGGGTGATTGGGATGCCGAGCCGCCGGTCGAGCACGTCGGGGAGCAAGCTGTTCTTCGGGTCGTAATAGTCTTGTTCGTTGCCGCGAAAACCGAGCTGATCGTACAGGTAAAGGGACAGCGCGCTCGCCTGCTCGGCGGGCGACAGCGCCCCGAGGTTGCGCGCGGCCAGGGGCGCCGCCATGTCGTCGAAGCGCGCAACGGTCCGGTCGACGTCGAGCGTCGCGTGCGTGTCGCGCGCGATGAGCGCGGCGCCGATCGCTACGTCGATGCATTCGTCGGGAAGAGCAGCGAGCTGTTCGAACGTGGTCGGCCGCCCGAGGACAGGGGGCTGATCGGGCAGGGGTACTCCGAGCGGCCGTAACGTCGTCATCGACGCCATCAAATGCACCCTTTCGGGTTCGCGGGCAAGCGGCGCTTGACTCGGAGGCCGGGGCCATGTTCGTCACGGGGTGAACCGCGCCGCCGCCGGCGAGCGCTCCGAACCCCGGATTGACCGACCCATCATGTCCTCTCCTCGAGCCAACGGCGCGTCTTTTCGACGCCGCTTCGAACGAGCACGCGACGTCTACCCCCTGGCCATCACTGGGAAAGAGACGCCACGGGATATCCTCGAGCATCGCTTTCCGGCCTACGTGGGCCGGCAGGAGCGAACCGCCCACGAGCTCATGCGACGCAGCGTCGAACAGGGCTGCGCGGTATTCCTGACGTTCAGCGGTGCGATGACCCCGGCAGGGCTCCACCAGTCGTGCCTCATCCCCCTCGTCGAGCGCGGCCTCATCGACTGCATCACCACCACGGGCGCGAACCTCTACCACGACGCGCATCGGATCATCGGCCACCGCATTCGCGAAATCGATCCGAGCGCGGGCGATTTGCAGTACCGGCTGGCGCGGATCATCCGCATCTACGATCTCGGATTCTGGGAGGAGACCCTCCTCGAGACCGACAAGCTCTTCTCTGCCATCATGCGCGGCCCGGAGTTTCAGAAAAGGATGACGACCCCCGAGCTTCATTATTTGCTCGGGGCGCGCCTCGCGAAGATCGAGAAGGCCCTCGGCGTGAAAGAGCCGTCGCTCTTGTCGACCGCGTGGCGCCTCGGCGTTCCCATCTTCGTCGGTGCGGTGCAAGACGGGTCGATCTTTCTCAACATCGTGAAACTCAAGCGGCTGCTCGGCGACGCGTTCAGGCTGGAGATCGACGTCTGCGACGACGTCTTCGAAATGGGGGCGATGCAGCACCATTGCTTCGCTACGCTCCGCGCGCCGATGGCCGTGTGGATTCTGGGGGGCGGCGTGCCGAAGAACTACACGCTGCAGGGCGAGCCCCTCTTGGACCAAATCCTGGGGGTACCGACGCACGGCTTCGACATCGACGTGCAACTCTGCGTCGATCCGGTCGACAACGGCGCGCTCAGCTCGTGTCCGGCGGGCGAGGGCCACACGTGGGGCAAAGTCTCGGCCGAGAGCGTCGAGACCGGGAGCATCTACGTTCACGCGGACGTCACCGCCGTGTTCCCTTGGCTAACGTACGCGCTCCTCAGCGACGCGAGCATGAAGCGCAAGCCTAGGAGGCTCTACGACGCCCGCGACGCCGCCGTGAGCACGCTTCAGCGCGAGGTCGACAAGCGAAAGCGGCCGCTTCGCGCGACGATCGACTATACACTCGCGGACGAGCGCCCGGGCAAGCGCGCCGACGAGCGCAAGAAGGCAGCGCGAGCCAAGTCGAAATAAGCGCGGCGACGGCCGGGGGGATGGGCGCCCCCGTGGCGGTCGAGGCAGGCGTACCTCTCGGTGGCCTGCGCACATGCGGTGGCCTGCGCACATGCCAAAGGAGGGCGGGGGCATTGGCTTTTTCGGCGCGGGGCGGGTTAAGATGGCCCGAGGTTCCGAGCGCAAGAGCGCCGCTTTTGACTCGAGCTTCTCCGGGAGGGAGACGGCCACCGATGACCCAGGACACCCGCAAAGACCGGCGCGTGAAGATCGTCAGCCTGAACGTGCGCTACAAGAGCGCGACGGTCGACGAGTTCATCGAGAATCACGCGCACGACGTCAGCCGCGGCGGCATCTTCATCAAGACGGCCAACCCCTTTCCTCCCGGCACCCTTCTCAAGTTCGAGATTCGACTGGCGAGCGATCAGGCCGTGATCGCCGGCGTGGGCCGCATCGTATGGAAGCGCGACGCCGGAACGACGGGCAGCGAGCGCCCGGCCGGGATGGGGGTCAAGTTCATAAAGATCGACGAGCCTTCCAAGGCGGTCATCGACCGGTTGGTGAACACCAAAGGCGACGCGGGCAAGTCCTTCGAGACCAGCGACGATGTGACGGAGGCGCCCGTCCGGACGAGAACGACCCCGCCGGCCCGACCCGCCGCGCCCGCCGCGGAGCCCTCGACGGGGTCGGTCTCCCAGCGGGCGTCGATCGCGCGATCGGTGACCCTCGCCGCGGGCGCGCCTGCGGCGCCCAAGGGGTCGACTCCTCCTCCACCGAAGTCCGTGCCCGCCGCCTCACCGTCGACGCGCAAGGCGACGATGATGGGCCTGGGCGTCGCCGAGCCCGAAGGCTCGGCGTCCGCTTCGCCTTCGGGCTCCTCGGCCTCCCCCCCTCCCCCGCCCGGTCGCACTTCGTTCTCGACCCATCCCTCTGCACCGCCGCGCCCCGGCGGACGCGCGATGTTTCCGATGGCCGACGACGAAGGCGGGGGCATGCCCCCGAAAGAAGAGCAAACGGTGATGAGGCAAGCCGCCGAGCTGCTGGAAGACGCGCTCCGCGAAGCCGGTGGATCGATGGCCGAGATCGGAACGAACCCGCTCTTTTCCGGAACGGGCCCCGGCGCGGCGGTGAGCGCGATTCCAGAGTCCAGACCGCTGTCGCCGATCACTCCAGCCAGCGAGTGGACCACGGCCGATACGCCCAAGGCCCTGGCGGCCACGGTGGCCGCGCTGCGCGCCGAAGAGGCCGCGTCGCACGCCTCGACCGACAAGCGGCGATCCGAGGCTCCGCGGACCGCGCGCGAAACGCCGACGAGCATCCGACCAGCCTCCGCGGTCGCTGCCGCAAAGAAGAAGAACAGCGCGGGTACGCTCGTCGTCGTGGCGATCGCGGCCGCGTTCGCTTTGGCGGGCGCCGTCTTGTTCCGCGATCAGCTGTTCGGCGGGGGCGGCACCGTGCCGGAACCGGTGGCCGCTCCCGCGGCGCCCCCCGCGGTCCCGGTGGCGACGCCGCCCGCGGCCACGACCATGGCCAGCGTCACCACGGTGACCCTCCCTCCGGCGCAGACCGCCCCCACGGCCTCGGCTGCGAGCGAAACGCCATCGGCGGCACCGCCGGCGCAACCGCCCGCGAGCGCATCGGCGGCATTGCCGGCGCAACCGTCCGCGAGCACGACGGCCAGTGCCGCAGCCAGCGCGACTGCGCCCCAAGCCGGCGTCGCTCCACCGCCCCGCGCAATGAAGCCACCGGCCAAGCGAGCCCCTCCGCCAACGGCGAGCGACACCGCCGTAGCGGCCGGCGAAGCGGTCGCACCGGCAGCCCCGCTGCCTGCGAAGCCCGTTCCGCTGCCAAAGGCCAAGCCGGAAAAGCCATCGGACGACAACCCGTACTGAAGGCGAGTTTTTCTAGAGCGCCCCGCCCTCGCGAATCCGGCGCACGAGATCGTCCAGGATCGCCGCGGTCGCTCCCCAGACGAGCTCCCCTTCGACGGTCCAACCGCGCCAGGGCGGAGCGCCCCCCCTTGGCTGAAGGAACGACCGCAGTGGGGGCGCGAACGCGCGTGCGACCTCGCTTTGGTTGGGCCGAACTTCGGTACCGCGCGCGAGCCACGCGACCCACGGCGTGATCGTGAACCCGGTGACGGTCCGCATGTCGTCGAGAGCTCCGAGGACATCGACGCTCGCGCGGGCGATCCCGAGCTCCTCTTCGGTCTCGCGCAGCGCGGTGACGAGGAGCGAGCCGTCGCTCGCGTCGTGCTTACCGCCCGGAAATGCCACCTGGCCGGCGTGACTGCGCATCGACGCCGGCCGGCGCACGAGCCACACGTGGGTTTCGCCGTCGTTCTCGAACAGAAGGACGAGCACGGCCGCCGCGGTCGAGGCGCCGAGCACGAGCTTGCGCGGCTCGCGAGAGGCCAATGTGGCTCGAAGGCGCTCCCGAAGGATCGCCTCGGCCAAGGCTGGAGCGCCCGCGCTCATCCATCGCAGGATACGACGCCGTTTGGGTCAACCGCGCTGCGAAAACCACCGCTCGAGCTCGTGCGGCCGTGGGGAAGGGCCGCAGCTCCGCGCTCCCTTCCCTCGGCTCGTCGCGCTGGACAAGCGGCAGCGGAAGGTCGATGCGCGGCGGCCGCCGGCGATGGGACCGGCCGCCCTCACGGCAGCGACTTGCGCAGCTTCTCGAGCGCCTGGATGGCCTCGCTGACCGCCGTGCGCGATGCCTCGGACGCGCTCTTGGCCGCCTGCTCGACCACCGCCGCGACCCGCGGCTCGAGCTCGTGCCAGCGATCTTTCACGTCCATCTTCGCGAGGTGGGCCCTGACGCGAACTTCGTCTCGCAAGGCGCGCAGCTGCTCCAGATTCTTCTCGAGCTCGGCGCCTACTTTCTTCGTGGTCTCATCCATGGTCATGCCTCTGTTGCAGGCGGGTTAGCATGGCCCGTGCCGCCCGTTTCCTGCCGGCGTTGCACCGAGTCGTGGCGCGCACGCTTTGCGCGGGCGCGTGAAGTCCGCGTCCGGGCCGGCGGCCTCCGATTCCGGGTGAGCCGGACCGCCAGCCGACGTACTCTCGCGGTCGTGCGGCGATTGTGTGCGGCGGCTTGGATGTTGGCTCTCGGGCTTACCGCTCCCCCCTCGTGGGCGGACAAGCCGGAGCCGGAACCGGCGCGAGCCTTTCTCACCGGCGCCCTAGTGTTCGTCGCCGGCTTCACCGTGGGGGGCGTGCTCCTCGCGACGAGCAAGGACGACAACGTCCAGAACAACGCCGGCTGGCTCGCGATCCAAGGGGCATTCGTCGCAGCACCGTTCGCCGCGCACGCGGTCTCGGGCGAATGGACGCGTGCGCTCGTCTTCAGCGCCTCACCCGCCGCGACGTGGGGGGGAACGGCGGCCCTCTTCGCCGTGGACCCCGAGGCCGTCGAGCACGGACCGCTCGATCAGCAGCGGGTGCTGTGGGCGCTCTTCGGCGTCGGGCTCTTCTCGAGCGCCGTCGGCGTGATCGATGCGACGTTCGTGGACAAGCGTGCCCGCGCGATCGCCGTGGCGCCGGTCTTGGGCTCGGGCCAAGTCGGCGTGAGAATCGGAGTGACGTTGTGACCGCGCGCGGTATCGCCATCGCGCTGGCGGCTGCGGCTCTGTCGGCTTGCGCCACGGTGCCTCAGAACCGGCGCGCGCACTTCGCCGACCCGATGATGGGCCTCGGAGACGAACCTCTCGATGCAGCCAGGCGACAGAAGCTCTATGACACGCGCGAGGGTGCCGCGGGCGGTGACGGGACGACGGCCGGCGGCGGATGCGGCTGCCAGTGACTTGGCCGGTCGCGGGCGCGCTCGTCGTCGCGCTCTTCGGCCCAAGGTCGACGGCCCGCGCAGACGACGCGAAGGCGGCCCTGACCTCCGCGCACGACGTCGAGATCCTCGGACGGCACGACGACGGCCTGCGCATCGAGTCCGTGATGACGCGCATCACGTCCTTCGATCAGTACGGCCACGGCTACCAGTCGCAGGCAGGGCCCGCCTTTGGACCGGGCTCGGAGCGCACGACGATTCTGGAGCCGCAGGTGCAAGTTGTGGCGTCGCAAGGTCCCCGCCTGACCCACGTCCTCACCGTGCCGATTGACGTCATCACCGCGGCCTCGCCGGATGCGATCGACAACGGGCCGACGTCGGTCGACGTCGTCAGCAGCGCGTCGCGACACAACGTCGCCGGCACGATCGATTGGTCTGCGACGTACCGAGCAGACCCCGCATCCTACGTGTCGATGTCGAGCGGGCTGCATCTCGAGGAGCCGTTCCGCTCGTGGCACGGCGGCCTCGGCGGAAGTTACGCGCTCGCCGGGGGAGACACCGTCGTCGCCGGCAGCGTCCTCGAAGTGTTCGACTGGTTCGATCGCTTCGACATCACCGGCCATCGCCACGGACGCACCGAGCGGTCGAGCACCACGGCCAGCGTCGGCGTCACGCAAATCGTCACGCCGACGACCGTGGTCGGCGCGAACTACGGCCTCACGGTGCAGCGCGGAGAGCTCGGCAACACGTGGAACAGTGTCCCTCTGACGGCCTTCGACGCGACGACCGGCCTCTACCGGGGACCGGAGATCCTGCCCGGCGAGCGCGTGCGCCACGCGCTGGTGCTGCGCGCTTCGCAGTTTCTCCCGTGGAACGGGGCGCTCCGCTTCTACTATCGCTTCTACGCCGACGACTGGGGACTCATCGCGCACTCGATCGAGGGGCAGCTCATGCAGCGGCTCTCCCCCTCCGTCTACGTAGGCGCGCTCTACCGGTATCACACGCAGAACGGGGTCGACTTCTTCACGACGCTCGCGGGACCGACGTTGCCCTTGCGCACCGCCGACAGCGACCTCGCGAGGCTCGAGTCGCACACGATCGGCGGCCGGATCGTCGTCGACTTGCCGATGAGCACCCAGGTTCGGGTGCTCCATTTCGAAGTCGGCTACGAGCGCTACTTTCGCAGCAACGAACTTTCGATGAACATCGTCACATGCGCCACTGGTTATCGCTTCTGATCGCACTGGCGGCGAGTCCGGACGCGGGCTGCACGCAACCGGCGGCGCCGGCGGCCGGCATCACCCCGATACCCCTGCCGTCGGTCCCGGTCGTCACGCTCGAAGGGACGCCGACGGACCTGCCCGCAATGGTGCACGGACGAGTCGCGGTGGTCTCTTTCTGGGCGACGTGGTGCGACGTGTGCGTCGGCGAGATCGACGCGCTCGCGCGGCTTCAGGCGCAAGCGGGCGCGCGGAGCGACGCGGTGGTGATCGGCGTGGCAGTGGGCGAGCCGCGCGAGACGGTCGCGGCGTTCGCGCGCAAGCGGGAGCTCCGCTACGCGCAGGTCATCGACGAAGACTTCCGACTCGCCGACGCCCTGGGACAGGAGCGCGTTCCCACGACGCTGGTGGTCGACCGCGCCGGTCGCATCGTCTTCCGCGGCGGCGCGCTGGACCCCGCAGGGCTCGCCGCGTTCCGCACCGCGCTCGGGACGCCGCCATAGGGGCAACGGGGCCTTTGAACGCCCGTCCTCGCCGATCCCATGTTCACCGCACCGCCCTGGCTGGCCAGCAAGCACGTTCAGTCGCTCGGCGCGGCGCTCCCGTTCTGGGCACCCCCGCGGTCCTTCCGGCCGGCGAACGCCGAGTTCTTCCGCATCCCGCTACCTGCCAGGGGTGCGCTGCACGCGCACGCATGGTGGCAAGTGGGGACGCCCCGGGGTCCGGCGGCGATTCTCGTGCACGGCGTCGGGGGCTCGAGCGCATCGCGGTATGTCGTGCGCGCCGCTGTGTCGATGCATCGCGCGGGGTGGCACGTCGTGCGGCTGGACCTTCGCGGCGCCGGCGAGTCGATTCCCGACGCCCACGAACTCTACCATGCAGGCCTCACCGAAGATCTCCGGGTCGCGGTCGACGCGGTCGGACGCCGCGCACACGTCGATGGGGTGGCGCTCGTCGGCCTTTCGCTCGGCGGCCACGTGGTCCTGCGATTGGTCGGAGAGCTTGGGGGCGGCGACGCGGGGCCGCTGCGCGCCGCCGTCGCGATCAGCGCGCCGCTCGATCTGACGCGGGTGACGCGCGCGATCGAGCGGCTGCGGAGCCTTCCGTACCACCGGTACGTTCTCCGGAATCTCGTTCGACAGGGGGAGGCGTTCGCGGGGGCGCACCCCCAACTCGCCCGATACGACGTCCGAGCGCTCGCCCGGCTGCGGACAATCCGCGCCTACGACGGCCATGTCATCGCCCCGATGCACGGGTTCGCCAGCGCCGACGATTACTACGAGCGCGCCAGCGCCGGACCCGTCATCGAGCGCATCCGCCTGCCCACCTTGCTGGTCCACGCCGAGGATGACCCCATGGTCCCCGCCGATACCGTGAGAAAGTGGCTGACCGGCGCCCCGCCTGCTCTCGAGCAGGCATGGTCGCACCGCGGGGGTCACGTGGGCTGGTTCAGGGGGATGAGCGAGTCGCTCTGGGTGAACACGTGGGCGATGGACCGAACGAAGGCCTTCTTGGGGGCGGTTCGCTCCTAACGTGCATCCCGCACGACGTCAGTGATACGCCCTGGGCGGCGCCGGAGCGAACCGGGCCGTGATGGGGGCCGGCTCGTCGGCGGCCCGCGCCTCGTCGCAGTACAGGATGGCACAGTGCTTGCTATCGCTTGCCTGCATTCGGTTGCAGAGAGCGACGAGATCCTCGTCGGCATCCACAACCGTCCCCTCCGAAGGCTGGGCCGTTCGTGGGTCGTATTTGCAATCGTCGAGAGCCACCCACCGCCCTCGGAACGCTTCAGTTCGGCAAATCTGTGGCCAGGTCAGTCGACTGCCCATTCGGTCTTCCTCGAGTCCCCGCTTGGCGTGCCGAGCGGAACACCGCCGGATCGCCCGTTCGCATCGTGTGCGGATCCCCTACCTGTAGAAATCGAATAGCCGTCCCTTTGCGGGGGGTCAAGCAACGGCCTGTAGCAGGACGAATACATGAGGTCATAAGTTCAGGGCAAGGGGATGAGGCAGTCCCACCGAATACGGCACGGTTGGCGCGGCGAAACAGCGGGTACAACCGTACCCGGACCCGGATCGGCCGGGGCCTCCCGGAGGAGCGGCAGCAAGCTCGCCAGGTCGGGCACGAGGCGCGGGCGCGGCTGTGATTCTGCGTGCTAATGGTTCGTCGCAACCATGCCCGACTGGACACCCGATTCGTGGAAATCCAAGGTCGACGCGCAAGCGATCGCTTACGGCGACGCCGGCGCCCTGGAGCGCGCCTGCACCCGCCTGCGCCAGCTTCCGCCGCTCGTCACCTCGTGGGAAATCGAGCGCCTGAAGCAGCTGCTGGCCGACGCGCAACAGGGCAGGCGTTTCCTCGTGCAAGGAGGGGACTGCGCCGAAACGGTCGCCGATTGCCGCTCCCAAGTCATCGCGAACAAGCTGAAGATCTTGCTGCAGATGTCGCTCGTGATGATCCACGAGGGCAAACGGCCGGTCGTTCGTGTCGGCCGCTTCGCGGGGCAGTACGCCAAGCCCCGTACCAAGGCCATGGAGTCGCGCGAGGGCGTTTCGCACCCGAGCTACTTCGGCGACATGGTCAACCGCGCCGACTTCACGGAGAGCGGACGTCGCCCGGATCCGGACAACATGATCCTGGCCTACAGCCACGCCGCGATGACGCTCAATTTCATCCGTTCGCTGTCCGCAGCCGGGTTCGCCGACGTGCATCACCCGGAGTACTGGGAGCTCTCGTTCTTCCGCCGCGCCCGCGTTCCCGATTCGCTCCTGACGGAGTACGAGCACACGACCCACCACCTCGCCGAGGCGCTGCGCTTCATGGAAGCGCTCGGTGAGAGCACGGTGGAAGAGCTGACGCGAGTGGAGTTCTACACCAGCCACGAAGGGCTCAACCTGCACTACGAGTCCGCGCAGACGCGCCAGGTTCCCCGGCGTGAGGGGTGGTACGACCTGACGACGCACTTTCCCTGGATTGGCGAGCGCACACGCGCGCTCGACGGCGCGCACGTCGAGTTCTTCCGCGGCATCCGGAACCCGATCGCGATCAAGCTCGGGCCCACCACCACCACCGATCAGGTGCTCCGCCTGATCGACGCCATCAACCCCCACGACGAGCTGGGCAAGATCGCGCTCGTCACGCGCATGGGCGCCTCGCGGGTGGCCGACGCCTTGCCGGCGCTGGTGGACACCGTCAAGCGCTCCGGCCGCACGGTCTTGTGGGTGTGCGACCCGATGCACGGCAACACGCAGTCGACCCCGTCCGGGCTCAAGACGCGTGATTTCGATCACATCTTGCGCGAGGTCGAGACCACGGTCGACGTGCACGATGCGTGCGGCACCTACCTCGGTGGCGTGCACTTCGAGCTCACGGGAGAGGACGTGACCGAATGCATCGGTGGCGCCGCGGGGATCACCGTGGAGGATCTCGACAAGAACTACGCGACGGCCTGCGACCCCCGGCTCAACTACCGGCAGGCGCTGGAGATGGGCTTTCGCCTGGCCAAGCGCCTCGGTCGGCATCCACTGCCCGCGCCCCGCGAGTCCACGCGCTCCGTGGGCCTCGATCACCCGCCCTCTACCCTATCGGACGCACCCTCGCGCTCGGGCCGCTAGCTACCAGGGCCGCTCGGAACAGGTTCTGCCGGTGATTGCCAGGCCGAGCGGCGCTAGCAAAACCGCGGGAGCGGGTTTGGGGTTCGGGGCGTCGTTGAAGGGGCGCGGCGTGGTGACGGTGTGGGTTGCGGCCGTATGCGCGTGCGCGGGCTCTCCGCCTCGCTTCGGGGAAGCGCCGCCCGGAGGTCTCCAGGAAGCGGGGCTGCGCGGGGCAGATGACCCGACGGTGGCGGGGGCGCGCCTTTTCCCGGGGGCCCTCGACGAAGCGCACGGCTGGGGGATCGAACCGGGCGGCGGGGTCCGGGCGATCGTCGCAGGGGTGCGTTTCATTTCGATGCCCAACGGCGCGATGCTCGTCGCGGGCGATCGACTCGCCGCGACACCTTCCAGCGTCGTCCCGCTGCCCGAGCGCATGGGCGGCGGCTTCCTCTTCGGGATCGGCCCACACCTTTGGCGAGCGGACCGCTGGCTCGGGCCCGCGCGAGCGCTCTTCACCTCGTCGGTCCCCGTGTCCCAAGTGCTCGTCGGGCTCGACCGGGTCTACCTGCGTTCGACGCAGGGAGCCCTCGCCGCGCTCGACCCGGGCACCGGCTCGCCGGTGGGATTGGGACCGCTGCCCGCCTCCCCGAACATCGGCCGGCTCGCCGCGTTCGATGCCTGGCACGCGGTCGCAGTCGCCGACTTGCGCGGCGCGCTGATGACGCACGACGCGGGCTCGACCTGGGACCCGGTGATGCTTCCGATCGAGCCAAGCGACGTCGTCGCTCTGACCGAGTCGATCGCCGTGGGTGGGCTGGACGAGACGCGGCAGGTTGAGTGGTGGGAAGTGCTGCCGGACGGGCGGACGAGCAAACTCTCCAGCGCGTCACGGGCAAGCGCGCATCCCGACCGCACATCCACGACCGAGAGCACGAGCTCGACCCCAGCCCTGAACGCCGACGCGGTACGAGCCTTCGGGCCTCGGCCCCTGGCAAGCGCCATCGAAGACGGTTGGCCGCTCGCGGACGGTACCGCGCTCGTTGCACGGAACGGTGCGCTTGGGCGGGTGCGACTGGCCGACGGCGCGCTCATGGAGAACGTCCCGGACGCGTTCCCTCTCAACCCCGCGCGTTGCCACGCCCTGTCTCTGGGCTTCGACAAGGCGATGGCCCCGGCCGCCCAAAGCGCCGGGGAGGTTGGCGTCGTGTGCGGCGAGCCACGCGGACGCACGATCGTCTACCAATGGGACGCACGCAGCGCACGCCTCGTCGAGCTGCGCCGCTTCGAGACTCCGCGCGAAGTATTGGGCTTCGGCAACGGCGCGCTGGCGGTGCGCGGTCCGTGTACGGACGGTGCCGCGGGCGACGCCCACGGCGGGGAGCAGGCATGGTGCTTCATGCCGCCTGGCGCCCCGTGGAGAGAGACGCGCTTTCCGAGCGATGCGCGACTTGTTGTGCTGGCCGACGGCCGCACGGCGCTCGTGCATCCGCCGCGTTCCGACGATTTGTCGACCGCCCGTTTGACCGTCATCGATGGCGCGCACCGGACGGACATCCCGCTCGCCCTGCCGCCATTGCGCGCCGACGTGGCGAGCGCCCTGCTCCTCGGCGTCTGGATGAACGGCTTCGAGGAGCGCCGGCCCGGCGTCGTTGGCGGGTGGGTCGACGCCGCCGGATCCCTCCTCGGAGTCGAGATCGCCGCCGACGGCGAGACGCACGTCGGCGAGTACATCCGCGACGCGGGCGCGCCGGTCGCGTCGGGACGCTGGGCGTTCGGCTGGACGGCGTCGCGGCTCGGCTTCGAGACCACCAACGGCGGGATGACCTGGGCGAAGATGGCCGTGCCGGACCCGATTGCCTCTGGACGGGCTGTTCACGAGCGCGCTTGCGGCCCCGTTGGATGCATCGCCGCGGGCTGGCTACGCGTGGGTTGGGGCGCGACCGAGCAGGCCGCGGCGGCCGAGCCCGTTCCGCGACGGCTTCACCCGGCGCACCCTTCGCCGACGCTCGACCTCGACTGCGAGCCGATCGCGGGTGCCGACCCGGGGGTCGCGCGCGCCAACCCGGCGCACACGCCCGGCGCCAGCGGCTACTCGGGGTCGATCCGCGGCGTGGGCACTGACCTGCCGCCGTTCGCGGGGGAGCCCAGCCCGTCGATACCCGCAGACGACCTGGGACTGAGCGTCGAGGCGTCCGGCGGTCTGGAGCGAGCCCTGCACGCGGTTCCGCTGGCCCGCGTCTACGCGTGGGGCCCGAAGACGGGTGAATGGGACCCGCTCGGACGATGGCAAGTGCGCTGGCAATGGCCGTGGGGTGGCAGGCTGGACGTGCGTTCGTCGACAACGGTCCCCTCCCCATGGTCGAGCCTCGATGCCGCCGGCCGCGCGCTCGGTGCAGGACCCGGCACGCCGACTGTCTGGGTCGTGGCCGAAGGCGACGATCCGGATCACGCGCTCCTGCTTGCGCATCACGCGATGACGCCCGCGTCGGCCGAGCTGTTCGTGCTCGAGTCCGGACGGCCGCCCGCCGAGGCGCGCCAGTCGAGCGGCGATCCGATCCCGGACGTGGAGAGCGCCACGCGCGTCGGCGGGCGCTGGTACGTGGCGACCGCGCAGAGCCCGGGCGAGCTCGCGGCGACCGTGATCTGGTCGCTCGACGGCGCCATCGCCCGCGAGCTCGTCCGGGTGCCGCGGGGTGGGTTCGAGACGCGCCCGGCGCTGCGGCTTGCGCAGCACACCGATGGCCGGGCCATTGGCCTGCTGGTCGACGGCCAGACGGACGAGCTCCGCGGGACGACGCCCCGCTGGATCGCGAGCGTCGACGTCGAGTCGAGCTCCGTCTCGACGCCCGAGCCGCTCGCTCCGTCCGATTTGTCCGACCGTACGGTCTCGATCTGTACGGGGGACGACACCGGATGGGAGGTCGATCTGCCTTACCCGGGCGCCGTGCGCCTCCGCATCGGCACCCGATGGGAATCGACGTTGCAAGCTCCGGTCGCGAGAATGCGTCTGTCCCGCGAGGGGGCGTGCGTCGATCGGGTCCTCGGGTCGCTCTCGTTCGGCGAGAGTACATCCGAAGCGCGAACCGGATGGCCGACCTCGGCGCCGCGCCCTCACGGGCCCGTTCGCACGGTCGACGTGGGCGTCCTGGCCACGCACGTCCGCTACGCGCTGCGCTGCGCTGCAAGGTGACGGGCGCGGTCGATCCCGGCCGTCCGTCGTGCAGAGCCGAGCGCTGCAGCTTTCAAAGTTGCACGGCGGCAGGGAGGACACCGTGCGATATGCCGGGCTTTTCATCCAAAGTGGGATGGCACGCGGTCTGCACGGTCGTTTGGTGCCCGTGTGGAGTGAGGCTGCCCCCCCGGCCCCTCTGCGCGGGCACTTTCATTTTGTCTCTCCGTTCGCGAGGCCCACGATGGTGGCACCCGGACCGGGATCCCAAACCACCACGTCGTCGCCGACCACGCGCGCGACGAAGCGGCGCTGGTCGTCACAAAGCCCCCGAGGAGCCATCAGGCGGCCGGTCGCGAGATCGAAGACGTAACCGTGCATCGGACATGCGACGCAGCGTCCCTGACGCTCGCCCTCGCTGAGACTCGCGCCCGCGTGGTTGCAGGCGTCTTCGATCGCAAACGGTTGGCCGTCGACGAGGGCGACGAGAACGTGAAAGGGAGGGTAGTCCAGCCGGACCAAGGCGCCCCCTTCGAGGCGCTCGCGCCGAACCTGCCCGACCCGTTTGGCTCCTGCGCTCACCGCCCCAGTCCGAGCGCGGTGTGAACGACCGCTTCGTCGACGTCGCCCCCGGCGAGCGAGACGGTCTCGACGCGCACGCCGTGGGCCCGCTCGCCGCGCGCGATCATGCACGAGTGGCTGAGGACGATGCGGCATCCCGCCCACCTCGGCGCGAGGTGCTTTTGCATCGCGGCGACGACCCGCTCGCCGATTTGCTCCTGGAGCGCGAGCCGGCGCGCAAACGCATCCACGGTTCGAGCGACGGTGCCGACTCCGACCAGGTGCTCCTCGGGCGCGAACGCGACCGTTGCGGATCCGATGGACGGCATCAGGTGGTGCGGGCACGTCGTGACTACCGGGACGTCGCGCACGACCACGAGCTCGCTTCGCCCCGCAAAGACGTTGCTCGACAGTAGGGCGTCGACGTCGACCCCGTAGCCCTCGAGCAGGTCTTCGGCGTACGCACGGGCCACGCGGGCCCCCGTTCCGGCCAGCTCGGGCGCCCGTTGCGGGTCGTGGCCGAGAGCGCGCAGAAAGGCCTCGATCGCCTGGGCCGCCGCGTCGAGATCCATGGGCTAGTTCAGGTGCCGCTGGCGCATCGTGGGCTCGATGGCCCTTCGGCCGACGAAGCCCTCGTCGAGGCTATGGTAATGGGAAACGGCCTCCTCGCCATACTTCCAGCACAGCCACACGAGCTTGCCGTCGACGCGGCCGTAGAAGTCGACGAGCCCGGTGCGCGGATCTTTGAGCACCGCGCCCATGTCTTCGATCTCCCGCCACCCGCGCCGGTAAGCGTCGATTCGCTCGACGAGCTCGCGCTTGAGAACGCGCACGTCCGGCGGATCGAGGTCGTCGACCTGGATCGTTTCGGGCGATTGGCCCATGAGGTCCGTCAGGCGCTCGAGACGCCCTTCGATGTCCGCGCGACGCTCCATCTGCTGACCCACGAGTGCGCGCAGGCGCGGGACGAGCGCGTTGACGGCCTCGAGGGTGAAGACGTTGGGCGCATCTGCCATCACGGGTCCATGATGCCCGCCAACGTCTACGGCGGCAAGATGGCGACGAAGATGCGCGTCAGGCAGTAGTCGGCGACCAGAATCGCGATCGACACGACGACCACGGTCCGGGTCGTGCTCTGGCCGACGCCCTCGGTGCCTCCGCGGGTCGTCAGACCGAAGTGGCATCCCACGATCGCGATGATGAAGCCGAAGATGGGGGTCTTGGCGAGGCCGGAGAAGAGATCGCTGAGCATCACGGTCTCGAGCGAAGCCTGCATGAAGAGCCGCGGGCGGATGTCGTACTCCACCGCGGCGACGAAGAGCGCTCCGAGGGTGCCCAGCGCGTCGGCGAAGATGCTCAAGAACGGCATCACGATCATCGCGGCGACCACGCGCGGCAAGACCAGCTTCTTCGCGGGATCCCCGCCGAGCGCGCGGATGGCGTCCACTTGCTCGGTGACGTTCATCGCGCCGACCTCGGCCGCCATGCCGCTGCCGATGCGCCCGCCGACGATGATCGCCGTGAGCGTCGGCCCGAGCTCCCGCAAGAACGAGAGAACGATGACGCGCGGGATGTACTCGATGCCCCCGAAGCGCTGCAGACCGAAGGCGAACTGGATGGTCATGACCATCCCGATGAAGACGGACGTCACGGCCACGATGCCCAGCGAGCGAACGCCGAGCGACTCGATCTGATACACCGTCGACGCGATCTCCAGCGGACGCCGGGCGAGCGACATCGCCGTTCGGCCCGTGAGGATGCCGATGCCGCCCATGTGATCGACGAAGCGCGTGAGGCCGGCCGCCAGCCACTGGCCGTGCGCCGGCGCGGGCAGCGGTGGCGGAAGGCTGGACGAGCGGCCCATCGGCCGCGACGACTCCGGAGGCTCGGGGATCACCGGTCGCTCCGCGGCGTGGCCGTCTGCTCGCTGCCGATCGCCGTCGGCGACGAAAGCGCGCGCATCCCGCGCGAGAAACGCTCGAAGTCCGGGGCGCCCTCTGCGAAGCGCGCGGGCGGCGCGACGTAGACGACGTCGTACAAGCAGCCGTCCTTCTTCATGACGAAGATGTCGTACTGCATGGGCACGCCGTCGAGCTTGGCGCGCAGGAGCGTGTGCATCGCCTCGCGGCCGTCGAACGGGACGGTCAAGCGGCTCTCGATCTCGCGCTCGGTGGTCCCCATGACCAGGTGGTCGCTGAGCACCGACAGCGGGGCGTCGTCGTCGCGACGCCCGCAGCGCACGTTGACGAGCGTCGAGCCCTCGCGGTCGTCGTCGCGGAACGCGAGGTCCGCGCCGTCGACGTCCACACGTCTCCATCCGGGCGGCTGGGGGCCGAAATGCACCGCGAGGTCGCCCTTGCGAAGGACGCCGTCTTCGAACCCGTCCGCGTGCGCGCACGCTCCCAGCAGGACGACGACGAGCGGCAGCAGGGTGGGACGGCGCATGCGTCCCGAGGAGCAATACCACGCGCGTCTCAAAACGCAGCGGCGGCCATAGAAAACGGTCGACCCGCCCCCTCTCGAGCCCCTCTCGAGCGCGCGTCAGGTCATGTACTCGGCGTTGATCTCGACGTAGCGAGCGCTCAGATCGCATCCCCAGACCGTCGCGGCGTGCCGTCCCTCGCCGATGCGCACATCGACCGAGACGCGCGTGGCCTCGCGGAGCTTGCGAGCGAGCTGGCCCAGGTCTGCGCCGACCGGCTGCGAGCGCGAGAAGACCACTTCGCCCATCATCCGGATGACGAGGTCGGTCGGAGCCACCGCCGGCGTGTTCGTGCGCGAGTCGGGCTTGCCGATAGCCATGACGATCCGCCCCCAATTCGGATCGCCTCCGTGAACCGCGGCTTTGAAGAGCGGCGAGTTGACGATCTTCTTGGCGACGATCGCGGCGTCGCCGGGCGATGCGTCGAGCCGGACGGTGCACTCGATGACTTTCGTGGCACCCTCGGATTGGGCCACGATGTCGCGCGCCAGCTTGATCGACATGCAGCGCACCGCGTCGACGAAGTCGGCTTCCGCGTTGCCGTCGCCATCGATCGACGCGCCGCCGGTGGAGAAAATGGCGACCGTGTCGCTCGTGCTCGTGTCGGAGTCGACGCTGATCGCGTTGAACGACCGCTCGACCGCGTCGGCGAGCACCGCCTTTAGACGCGCGGCGTCGACGGCGGCGTTGGTGAAGAAGTACGCGAGCATGGTCGCCATGTTCGGCTCGATCATGCCGGCCCCTTTGGCCATCGCGCACACGACGACGTCGCCGATCGTTACCGAGCAGACCTTCGGGCCGCGATCGGTCGTCAGGATGGCGCGCGCAACCGCGTCGAGCGCGTGCGGGCGGAGGCTCTTCGAGAGCCCTGCGACGGCGCGCTCGAGCTTGTGCATCGGGAGCGGGACGCCGATGACCCCGGTGAACGACAAGACGATGTCGTTCGCGTCGACGTCGAACTCCGTCGACAGCCACCGGGCCAACGTCCGAACGTCTTCGTCGCCCCGGGGGGTGAAGACGTTGGCGTTCTTGCTGACCACGGCGAGGAGCTGCGCGCGCCCGTCGGCGAGCGTCTGCCGATCGAAGGTGATGGCGTGCGCCGGACACCTGTTCTTGGTGAACACGGCCGCCGCGGCCGCGCGACGCGCCATCTTCACGACGGCGAAGTCGAGCACGCCCTCGTGCTTGATCCCCGCGGCGTGCACCACGCTGGATAGCCCCTCGGGCTGGTGCGCGAGCGACGGCTCGACCCGCACTTCCCGCCCGAGGACGCGCGACTGGAAGGAGACGACGTCTTCGGAGGGATCGCTCGAAGCGGCCGTCTCGATGTACGCGTTCCAGTCGTCGAACAGCTTGCGCTTCACGGGTTCTCGCCCCTGCTTGCCGCTAGTGAGCAGCGGTCTTGAGGTATTCGGCGTACGCCTTCGCGTCCATCAGCGCGTCGACGGCTCGCGGATCGGTCGGGGCGATCGCGATCATCCATGCCGCGCCGAAGCAGTCCTGGTTGACGATCTCCGGCTTGCTCGCCACGGCGTCGTTGATGCGCACGACTTTGCCGGCGACCGGCGCGTACAGATCGCTCAGCGTCTTGACGCTCTCGATGGTGCCGAACGGCTTGCCGGCCGACACCTGGTCGCCGACCTTCACGTCGAGGTTCACGAGCGTGATATCGCCGAGCTGATCGACGGCAAACGCCGTGATGCCGACCGCGACGTCCGCCGCCCCGACGCGAACCCACTCGTGCTCTTTGGTGTAACGGAGATCGGCCGGAACGGGATCGCTCATGTGCTTGCCCTCTTGTAAAACGGCGTCGTCACGACGACCGCCTCGACGTTCTTTCCGCGACAATCGACGAGGAGCCGCGTTCCGACCGGCGACATCGCCGTCGGCACATAGCCGAGCCCGATGTTCTTGCCAACCGTGGGCGCCGGGCTGCCGCTCGTGCAGACCCCCACCTCTCGCTCGTCCATGCTCCGCAGGACGTAGCCATGGCGGGCGACGCCCCTTCCGACCATCTCGAAGCCGACGAGCCTGCGCGCCAAAGGCCGCGCCTTGAGCTCCGCCAGCGCCGCACCGCCGACGAAATCCCCTTTGTCGAGCTTGACGACCCAGCCCAGCCCCGCTTCGAGCGGGTTGGTGGTCTCGTCGATGTCATTGCCGTAGAGGGCGAGGCGCGCCTCGAGGCGCAGCGTGTCTCGCGCGCCGAGGCCGGCGGGCTTGAGGCCGAGAGGCGAGCCCGCCTCGAGGAGCGCGCGCCACACCCGAGGCGCGTCTTCCCACGGGCAAAAGATCTCGACGCCGTCCTCGCCGGTGTACCCGGTTCGCGCGACGGTGCATCGAACCCCGGCGAGCTCGGCGTCGCGCAAGCAAAACGGGCGCAGGCGCGCGAGCTCCTCGCCGTCGCGGCCGAGCAGGGCGAGAATGTCGAAGGCGCGCGGCCCCTGCAGCGGCATGAGCGCGGTCGACGCGCTCTGGTCATCGAAGTCGCAATGCTCGGCGGCGACGCGCGCAAACGCCGCGCGTATCTTGTCGACGTTCGACGCGTTGACGACGACGAGCCAGTCGTCGCTCGTGCGCCGGTACACGATGAGGTCATCGAGAATCGTGCCGCGCTCGTTGCAAGCGCAGGTGTACATCGCCTGGCCGTCGGCGAGCTTCTTCGCGTCGTTCGTCACCAGATAGTCGACGACCTGCGCAGCGTACTCGCCGCGCAGGACGAGCTCGCCCATGTGGCTGGCGTCGAAGATGCCCGCGGCCCGGCGGACGGCGTTGTGCTCGTCGACGATACCGGTGTACTGAACCGGCATTTGCCAGCCAGCGAATGGCACGATGCGCGCGCCGAGCGCGAGGTGCTCGGCGTAGAGGGAAGTTCGTCGAAGGGGGAGCTCGGACAAGGGGGCCGAAGGGTAGCGCATCGCGGAGAGAGGCTCGAGGGCGATAGTCGCTGTCGCTCTCAGTCCGAACCGTCGAGCGGCGGACAGGTGCAAATCAGATTCCTATCGCCCTGCGCGTTGTTGATCCGTCCGACCGACGGCCAGAACTTCGCCGCGCGCGTCCACTCCGCCGGGAACGCCGCCTGCCCCCGGGAGTACGGGTGGTTCCACTCGTCCGCCGCGATCGCCTGCGCCGTGTGGGGCGCGTGCTTGAGGGGGTTGTCGTCGCGCGACATTTGCCCCAATTCGACCGCGGCGATCTCCCGGCGGATCGCGATCATCGCCTCGCAGAAGCGATCGAGCTCCGCCTTCGATTCGCTTTCCGTCGGCTCGACCATCAGCGTTCCGGCGATCGGAAAGCTCATCGTCGGTGCATGAAAGCCGTAGTCCATCAGGCGCTTCGCGATGTCGTCGACCTCGACGCCAGCGCTCCGCTTGACCGAGCGCGTATCGAGAATGCACTCGTGCGCGACCCGCCCGCGCTTTCCCCGATAGAAAACCGGGAAATGCTCGTGCAGCCGATCGGCCACGTAGTTCGCATTGAGGATGGCTACCTCGGTCGCGCGCTTCAGCCCTTCCGCCCCCATCATCGCGATGTAGGCCCATGAGATCAGAAGAATGCTCGCGCTCCCCCAGGGCGCCGCGCTCACCGCGCCGATTCCGTCGCTGCCTCCGACGGGCACGACCGGGTGACGCGGGAGAAACTTCGCCAGGTGCTCCGCGACAGCGATGGGACCCATCCCCGGGCCGCCACCTCCGTGCGGAATGCAAAACGTCTTGTGCAGGTTCACGTGGCAGACGTCGGCGCCCACGTCCGCTGGGCGGCAGAGGCCGACTTGCGCGTTGAGGTTCGCTCCGTCCAGGTACACCTGCCCGCCGTGCTCGTGCACCGTCGCGCAGATTTGTTCGATGTCCTCCTCGAAGATGCCGTACGTCGACGGATACGTGATCATGATCGACGCGAGCCGGCCGGCGTGCTCGCGCGCTTTGGCCGCGAGGTCGGCGAGGTCGATGTACCCCTTCTCGTCGCACGCGACGACCACGACCCGCATGCCGGCCATCGCCGCCGACGCGGGGTTCGTTCCGTGCGCGCTCGCCGGGATGAGGCACACGTCGCGCTGCCCCTGGCCGCGTGAATCGTGGTACTTGCGGATGACGAGGAGTCCTGCGAGCTCCCCCTGTGCGCCCGAGTTCGGCTGGAGGCTCACGGCCGGGAAGCCGGTGATCTCCGCGAGCATCGCTTCGAGCTGCTTGATGATCGTCTGGTAGCCGCGCGTCTGATCGGTGGGCGCGAACGGATGCACGCGGGAGAAGCGCGCCCAGGTGATCGGCATCATCTCCGCGGTCGCGTTGAGCTTCATCGTGCACGATCCCAGTGGGATCATCGAGTGAACGAGCGACAGGTCGCGCCCCTGCAGGGAATGCAGGTAGCGGAGCATCTCGGTCTCGGAGTGGTGCGTGTTGAACACCGGATGCTCGAGATACGCGCTCGTGCGCTCGAGGCCCCCGAGCGCGGGCAATGCCTCGGCCGCCAGCGCCTCGCAGCCGAGCGCCGGGCGACGACCGTCGTTGAACACCGCGAGGAGCGCGTCGACGTCTTGCGGCGAGACCGTCTCGTCGAGGGCGACTCCGACCGTGCGTTCGTCGATTCGGCGCAGGTTGAATCGCCGCGTTCGTGCTTCGAGGAGCCACTCCGCCACCTTCTTCGGTTCGCCGGCGACCCGAAGCGTGTCGAAGAAGCGGTCGTGCACCACGTGCGCGCCGAGCTTGCGCAGACCGAGGGCGAGCGACGCGGTGACGCCGTGAACGCGCTCGGCGATCGCGCGAATGCCCTTCGGCCCGTGGTACACCGCGTACATCCCGGCGACGACCGCGAGCAGCGCCTGCGCGGTGCACACGTTGCTGGTCGCCCGCTCTCTGCGGATGTGCTGCTCCCGGGTTTGAAGCGCCATCCGGAGCGCCGGCCTGCCGTGCACGTCGACGCTCGCGCCGATGATCCGGCCCGGGAGCCTGCGCACCATATCGGCCTTGCACGCGAAGAACGCCGCGTGCGGGCCACCGTATCCCAGCGGCACGCCGAAGCGCTGGGCGCTGCCGACCGCGATGTCTGCCCCGAGCTCCCCCGGAGGCACGAGCAGCGCCAGGGCGAGCAGGTCGCACGCCATCGTGACCATCGCCCCCGCGGCGTGCGCGCGCTCGATGAGGCCCCGGTGATCGTCGATGGCCCCGTCGGTCGCCGGGTATTGGAGAAGGACGCCGAATGCCTTCTTCGACAAGTCGAACGATCGAGGGTCGCCCACGACCACGTCGACGCGATGTGCGGCCGCGCGTGTGCGCACGACGTCGATGGTCTGCGGGTGGCATCCGTCGGAGACGAGAAGGACGCGACGGTCGTCCGCGCCTCGAAACGCATCCATCATCTGCATCGCCTCGGCGGCGGCGGTCGCCTCGTCGAGCAGCGAGGCGTTGGCGATCGGGAGCGCCGTCAGGTCGCTGACCATCGTCTGGAAGTTGAGGAGGGCCTCGAGCCGGCCTTGCGATATCTCGGCCTGATAGGGGGTGTACTGCGTGTACCAGCCAGGGTTCTCGATGACGTTGCGCAGGATGACCGGGGGCGTGATGCAGTCCGAGTAGCCCATGCCGAGATAGGACCGCCAGACTTCGTTGTCGGCCGCGATGGCGTGCATGCGATCGAGCAGATCGTGCTCGCTCTGGGCGGCGGGGAGGTCGAGCTTGTGCCGCAGCCGGATGGTGCTGGGGATCGTCTGGTCGATCAGCTGGTCGAGCGACGCCGCCCCGATGCGGCGGAGCATCTCGGCGACTTCCTCTTCGTTGGGACCCACGTGGCGGAGAAGGAAACGGTCTGGATGCGCGATCGGCAGCGGCATTAGGAGGGGGAGGGGCGGAGCGGAGGTTGCACCTCGGGTGTCTTTAACCTCCCGGAGCGCGGCTGACCAGTCCGGCAATCCGGCGACGGGCGCTCGAGCTCAGCTCTCTCTCTTTCGCCTGGCTACCGGGACGGGCAGCTCGCCGCTGCGCATGAAGAGCTCGACCCGGTCGTCCGCGCTCGACGGGGGCGACGCCTCGCTCGGCGCGAGCTCCGACGGGTCGGTCGGGTGCTCGATCGCCCCGGTCGCCCTGCGCTCCCCCGCTTCCGGGCACGCGTCGAGGAGCCGGTCGGCGAGCGTCGCCACGTCGGGGAGGCGCGCCTCCGGATCGCGGATCAGGCCCGCGTGGACGACCCGCGCGAGGGGCTCGGGCACCCATGGCGCGAGGTCGGCCAGAGGGCGGACGTCTCTCGAGACGATCCGCTGCATCGCGGCGACCAAGCCCCCCGCGTCCGAGATGGCCGGCTGCCCGGCGAGCATCTCGTAGAGCACCGCGCACAGCGACCACACGTCGGCGCGCCCGTCGAGCCCACCCGCGCCCCGGCATTGCTCCGGAGACATGTACTGCGGCGTGCCGAGGGTCGTGCCGATCTCGGTGAGCGTCGGCTCGCCCTGGAGCGCTTCTTCCGAGGGGACAACCCACTTGGCCGGCTGGAGCTTCGAAATCCCGAAGTCGAGGATCTTCGCGAGGAGCGACCCGTCGTCGCGCCGCGTGAGAAAGACGTTCGGGGGCTTGAGATCCCGGTGGATGACCCCGGCTTCGTGCGCCCGGGCGAGACCTCGCGCGACCTGCCACGCGATAGCGGCGGCCTCGCGCACCTCGATCCAGCGCTCGCGGGCCAGGCGTGCCTCGAGGTCCTCGCCGCGCAGGTACTCGATCACCATGTAGAAGCCGAGGCGCTCGTCGCGCCCGAAGTCGAAGATTTGGGCGATGTGCTCGCTCTCGATCGCGCTCGCCGCACGCGCCTCGCGGCGAAAGCGCGCCACGATCTCGGGCGATCCGAAAAATTCGGGCCGCAGCAGCTTGATGGCCAGGCGCTTGCCGAGCTCGACGTGCACGCACTCATAGACCGCCCCCATCGCGCCCGCACCGAGAAGGCTCTTGAGGTCGTACTTGCCCGCGGCACGCTCGCCGATGCGCGCTGTCCCCTCCCCCGTCGGCTCTGCGGCGGCCACTGGTCGTTTTCTCCCCGCTTGCCGGCCCTCGCGAAGTGGCACGGCGGGTGGATTGTCGCCGATGTGCGCTGCCTGACGCAAGGCATGCGGCTGCGCCCCCACCTCCCCGCCTTTGATTTCGGTTGACCTCCGTACTAAGTGAAACGCCTTCCCACCAAGGAGACGCGAGCCACATGTCCCGCTATCGTTTCACGTCCGAGTCGGTCACCGAGGGGCACCCGGACAAGCTCTGCGATCAGGTATCCGACGCGATCCTGGACGCCATCCTCACGCAGGACCGCAAGGCGCGCGTCGCCTGCGAGACGCTCGCGAAGACGGGGATGGTGGTCGTCGCCGGCGAGATTACCACGACCGCCCGCATCGACTTTCCCCAGGTCGTGCGCGAGACCGTGAAAGAGATCGGCTACGTCAGCTCGGCCATGGGCTTCGACTCGGCCACGTGCGCCGTGCTCACCGCGGTCGAGCGACAGAGCCCCGACATCGCGCAGGGCGTGAACGAGGGCGACGGCCTGCACAAGGAGCAGGGAGCCGGCGACCAGGGGCTCATGTTCGGCTACGCGACCGACGAAACCCCTGAGCTCATGCCGGCCGCGATTCAATACGCGCACACCCTCGCGCGCCAGCTGGCCGCCGTGCGAAAGAAGAAGGCGGTCGACTTTCTGCGCCCCGACGGCAAAACCCAGATCACGCTCGAGTACGAGAACGACGTGCCGGTGCGCATTGACGCGATCGTCGTCAGCACGCAGCACGACGAGAAGGTGAAGTACAAGCAGCTGCGCGAAGCCGTCGTCGAGCTGGTCATCGACAAGGCGCTCCCCAAGAGGCTGGTCGACAAGAGCACGAAGGTGCACGTCAACCCGACCGGGCGGTTCGTCATCGGCGGGCCGCAGGGCGACTGCGGGCTCACCGGCCGCAAGATCATCGTCGACACGTACGGCGGAATGGGCCGGCACGGGGGCGGGGCGTTCAGCGGCAAAGACCCGAGCAAGGTCGACCGGAGCGCGTGCTACTACGCGCGCTACATTGCCAAGAACATCGTGGCATCCGGCGTCGCCAAGCGCTGCGAAGTGCAGATCGCCTACGCGATCGGCGTCGCGCAGCCGGTCGGCGTGCACGTGAACTCGTTCGGCACGGGCAAAGTCACCGACGAGGTGCTCGAGAAGTACGTCCTCGCCAACTTCGACATGCGCCCGAAGGCGCTGATCGACGACCTAGGGCTGCTGGCACCGATTTACAAGCGAACGGCTGCGTACGGACACTTCGGCCGACCGGAGTTCGCGTGGGAAAAGACGGACCGCGCCGCCAAGATCGCCGACGACTTGCTGCGCGCGTCCCCCAAGGGAGTGCGCGTCAATGGCACCAACGGCCACGCGACGGCGAAGGCGCCGAAGAAGCCGGCCAAGCGCGGCGGGTTCTCGATCGAGGCATGAGGTCGCCCGGGGGGGCGCCGCGAGGCCTCGCGCCACGTCGATCGCGGGAAGGCCGACGATTCGGGACGGGCAGCCGCTCTATCGGCAATCCGACAGGTCCGTCTCGCGCTCGCGCTCGTAGATGTGCGCGGTCGCCACGAAGAGCGACATGATGACCGGCCCGACGATGATCCCGGCGATTCCGAACACCGAAATACCGCCGATGAGCGCTACCAGCATGAGCAGCGGGTGCCCTTCGCCCCGTCCGACGAAGCGGGGGCGGACGACGTAGTCGTTCAGGGCCATGACGAGCAGCAGGCTCCACGCCGTCAGCAGGAGCGCCCGCGCCAGATGCCCGGTCGTGAGCAGCCAGAGCGCGGCGGGAACCCAGACGAGCGGCGCGCCGAACACGGGAATGAACGAGAGCACCGCGAGCAGCGCCCCCCAAGCGATCGCCTGGGGTACGCCGAAGATCGCGAACCCCGCTCCGGCCAGGGCTCCCTGAATGACGGCGCTCGCAACGGTTCCAACAAAGGCCTGTCGGCCGACGTCGCGGAACTCGTCGACCAGCGCGCGCGTGTGACGAGGATGCAGCGGCAACAGGCGCTCGAGGTGACTTGCGATGCGCGGCCAGTCGCGCAGGACGTAAAACATCGTCCATAGAGCGACGACGATCGTCAGAACGACGCCCGCGGAGGCCTGCACCACCAGACCCGCCGCTCGCGCGACGAGATCCGATGCGCGCCCGAGCTCGTCGCGCAGCCTGGCCGCGACAACCTCGCGCGAGATGCCGAGCGAGTCCAGCAGCCGCGTCGCGCGCGGTCCGAGCAGCGACCCGAAGCCGCTGGGAAGCTCGCGCTGAACGAGCCCCACGGCGGCGCCGAGCTCGCGGCCGACGATCCAGAAGACGAGCGCGCCGCCGCCGGCAATCGTCAACCCGCCGAGCAACGTCGTCGCCGCCGAGGCGAGCGCGCGCCGCTGACCCATGCGCACGGAGAGACGTGCGTGCAGCGGCTGCGCCGTGAAGGCCATCACCGTCCCGAGCGCCAGCCCGACGAGGAGCGGCGCCGACATCCACGCGACCACGACGAAGGAGAGCCCCATGAGAACGGCGAGCGCCGAGCGCTGCGCGCGGCGCCGAGGCCCGATCGTGGAGCGGATCTCGTCCATTCTCTCCGACGCCCACGCAAGCGCTGCTCCGCGGGCGCTCGGCGGGTGCTGCGCGTACGGCATGGGCATTGCTGCGCTGTAGACATGATGAACTCGCGCCTGCTCCTTGCCGTGTTCGCGACCGCACCTCTCGGTTGCGCCATGGCACTTCAGCCGCCGGTCGCGACCGTCGGTCCCCAGAACCCCGTCCCTGCCTCGGCCACAAGCGTCGCAGGGCCCTTCGTCCAGGCCGGAGCCGTGTTCTCCGTGAAAATGGACCAGCCGATCGACACGTATTTCTCGGCGCAAGGCGCCCCGTTCACGGCGACCGTCGTCAGTCCGCTCGTCGATTCGAGCGGGCAGCTCGTCGTGCCGTACGGGGCCAAGCTGCGGGGCACGATCTCGTCGGTAGGAACGGACGAGCTTCCGAACGTTCGCTTCGCCTTGCAGTCGATCGACACCGTGCGGGGGCCGGTTCCCGTCGAGGCGGCGGTGCGGGAGGCGCAGTACTACGAGTGGGCGGGGCCTGACCCCCTGATCGTCGAGGCCGCGCCCCGGCTGCCGTACGCCACGGCCCGTCAAGGCAGTGGGCTGGGCACTGCGTCGGCCAACTTGTTCGGCTATCAGTCGGCCTACGGTTACGGAACGACGCAGCCGCGCGAAGTGCGCATCCCGACCGGAGCCATTCTGGAGCTCGCACTCGTCGCGCCCCTCGCCATGCCCTGAGCTGCGCCCTCGGCCTCACGTCTGTCGGCCATGGCGGCCGATGCAACTGTCGGCGAGCGCGAGGTTGTGCGCCGTGTTCAGCAGGGCCACGTGCGAAAAGGCCTGCGGGAAGTTGCCGACGAAGCGGCCGGCGACCGCGTCGTACTCCTCCGACAACAGACCCACGTCGTTCCGGAGATCGATCAGGCGCTCGAACATCGCGCACGACTCTGCGCGGCGTCCGACGAGGGCCCAGTTGTCCGCCAGCCAGAAGCTACAAGCCAAGAACGACCCCTCGCGGGGAGGCAGCCCGTCGATCGAGCGTTCCGGCTCGTAGCGCCGCACGAGGCCATTCTGCATCAGTCCTCGTTCGATGGCGCGCACGGTGCCGCGGACCCGCGGGTCGGTCGGGGGCAAGAAACCGACGAGCGGAATCAAGAGGAGGCTCGCATCCAGCCGCTTCGATCCGTACGAGTGCACGAACGCGCCCAGAGCGTCGTCGTAGCCTTCGCAGCAGACGTCGCGATGAATGCGCTCGCGCGCCGCGTGCCAACGCTCCACGGGCCCCTTCATTCCGAGCCGTTCGATCGTCTTGACCCCGCGGTCGAACGCCACCCAGGCCATGACTTTGGAGTGTGTGAACTGGCGCTCGGGCCCGCGCACCTCCCAGATGCCGCTGTCGGGCCGCTCCCAGGACGACTCGAGGTACTCGAGGAGCGCGCGCTGGAGCTTCCAGGCGGCTGGATCGGGCGCGAGTCCGACGAGGTGGCACTGGTACATGGCGTCCAGCAGCTCGCCGTAGACGTCGAGCTGTCGCTGCCCGGACGCGGCGTTGCCGACGCGCACGGGCCGCGACCCCTCGTAGCCAGGGAGCCAGCCGACCTCCCATTCGGGGAGCCTGCGCGCTCCGTCGAGGGCGTACATGATCTGAAGCTCCGAAGGCTCGCCGGCGACCGCGCGCAGCATCCACTCGCGCCACTGGCGGGCCTCCTCGCGATAGCCGCCGGCGACGAGCGCGATCAGCGTGAACGTCGCGTCGCGTACCCAGCAATACCGGTAGTCCCAGTTGCGCGAGCTGCCGACTGCCTCCGGCAAAGACATGGTCGGCGCCGCGATGATCCCTCCCGTCGCCGAGTGGGTCAGCGCTTTGAGAGTCACGAGCGACCGGAGCACCACAGAACGCCACGGCCCCTCGTACGTGCACTGCGCCGCCCATTGCCGCCAGACCGCCTCGGTGTTCTCCACCATCGCTGCAGCATCGACGCCGTTCGGCTCTTTGAGGTGAGACGGCGACCAGGTGAGCGAAAACGCGACGGTCTGCCCTTCGGCAACATCGAAGTCGGACACGGTCGTCAAGTCTTCGCCGCGCAGCGGGGCGTCGCTCCGGATACGCAGCAAATGGGGCCCTGCGATCGCGACTATCCCGTCGTGGGCCTTGCGGACCCATGGAACGACCGCGCCGTGATCGAATCGGACGACGATTTCGGTGCGCATCGCCACGCGCCCGCGCAGGCCGCGAACGATGCGGACCACGCGCGGCGCGACTTCGCGCGCGGGCATGCAGTCGGTGACGAGGACCGATCCGCCGTCGGCGTCGAAGGTCGTGTCGAGGACCAGCGTTCCGTCGCGGTACGCGCGGCTGACGCGCTTCACCTCCCCGCGGGGCGCGAGAAGCCACCGGCCGTGCTCGGGCCCGCCGAGGAGCGCAGCAAAGCACGACTCGGAGTCGAAGCGCGGCAAGCACAGCCAGTCGATCGAGCCGCTGCGAGAGACGAGCGCGGCTGTCTGGCAGTCGCCGATGAGCGCGTAGTCCTCGATCCGCGACGACACGAGGCGCGTAGGTGCATCCGTCGTGCCCGACTCAATCGATCCGCTGCTGCGTCGACGCCCGCATCAAATTGCGGTCGAGCGCCCGCGTTTCAGGGCGTGGCGCCCCCTGGATACCCTCGCCATACCCAGACCAGCGAATCGCCCATGCTGGTCTGCTGAACCCGGGCGTCGCTGCAGTGCTTGGCCCCCATGCCCTCGAGCCACCGGTAGTGGTAGCCCATCATCTTGAGATCGGCCGCGGTTCGCTGTCCAGCGAGGAGCCAATCTTTGGCGCCCGCCTCGCCGGTCCCCGCCCCGTTGTCCATCTCGTTGTCGTCGAACATGATCCGGATCGGCTCGATGGGTGAGTTGAGAATGAGCGCGAGATCGGAGTGAAGGTCCCACGCCCCGAGGGGGTACATCGCGGATGACTGCAAGTCGACGAGCGAAGCGTCGTACCCGATGACGCGGCGGAACAAATCGGGCCTGAACCAGGCCATGATCATCGCGGCCGACCCGCCCGAGCTGCAGCCGATGGCACCGCGACCCTCCGGATCCTTGGTGAACGCGATGTTGGGATAGGCGGCCTTGACGGCGGCGTCCGAGAGGACCGCGGGAAAGACTTCTTCGTCGATGTACCGCGCCCAGAGGTCGGACATCGTGTCGAGCTCGATGCTTCGCTGGCCGGAGGCGACGGCCACGAGGATGAACGGCGGCACCCGGCGCGTCGGATCGGTCGATTGACTCAGGTTGTCGAGCCCCGCCTGTACCCGGAGAAACTGGCTTCCCGCGCCGTCCATCACGACCATGACGGGCGCGGCGGTACCGTCGACGTACTTGTTCGGAACGTAGACCGTGATCGCGCGCGAAGCGGTGCCCGGGAAAAGCTTGCTCCCCGTCTGGTTGAAGTTGAATCGCTTCCCGGCGGGGCTCATCCCCGGAGTCAGCGCCGGATCGACCGGATAGGTCATGATCTGGAAGTCGCCGTCACCGGTGCTGCCCGGATCGGTGAGGCCGGGCGTCGAGCCGGCGGCGCTGCCATCCGGATTCGTGTAAACTCCCACGCTGCGCGTCGCGTCGACCCCGGCGTCCAGGTTCGCGCCCGTCGGCACCGTGCCCCCGGAGCTTCCGGACGACGCGGCACCCGAAGACGACCCACCGGAAGACGACCCGCCCGACGAAGGGGCGCCGCCGCCCGACGAGCTGGCTCCTGTCGGGGCAGCGCCGGATCCAGACCCGCCTTGCCCGGCAGGCGCCCCGCCGCTCGAGCTGGAAGCCCCGGACGACCCGCTCGGCTGCCCGCCGCCCGATTGCTGACCCGAGCCGCCGGGCTTGGGGCTCGAGTCGTTGGGCGCGCTGCACGCGAGACATGCCAGAGCGGCCGAAACCCATATTTGATTGCGCCAGACCAGGCCGTGTCCAATTCTCATGGGAGCTCCTCGCCGAGGTCGCGCGTCGTTCGTGCAGGCGCTATCCCGCTATTTCTGAAAGGGTTTTTGTTTCGGATTCCTTCCATTTACCGAGGCTTGCCGGTCGCCTGATGCTCGTAGAGGAATTTTCCAAGATGACTCGAGACGAGCCACGCCACGGACGGCGTTCGACGGAGTCCTCTACTTGGCCCGCGTGAGCTGATCTCCGCGTCGTCGTCACTGGATTCGACGATGCCACGACGTCTCGTCTTCGCGTTTTTGGGCGCCTGGGCAGCGGCGGCCTGCGCAACCTCCGGCGACTCGGCCACTGCAAGGCACGGGGACGGACACGCTTCCGGAGACGGCGCCGTCAATGAAGCGGGCGACGCGAGCGCCCCGAGTACGGGCAGCGGAAGCAGCGGCGAGCGCGCGAGCGGCGGCAGCTCCGGAGGGGGAGGTGACCGCGCGACCAGCGACGGTGGGGCCAGCAGCAGCGGCGGGTCCAGCACCGGGAGCGAAGACTCGGGCAGCGACGGCGCAAGCGAAAGCGACGGCGCAAGCGTCGCAAGTGACGACGACGGCGGAGGCGACAGCTCGAGTGGCCGCTCGTCAGCGGGCCCTGGCGCCGGCGGCGACGCCGGCTCGGCACCGAATCTTCAGTCTTTGAAGCAGGGGATCGTCGATCTGCGCTTCGGGATGTTCCTGCACTTCGGAATCCTCACGTACACGGGGTCCTGGGCCCAAGGCAACCTCGACATCACGCAGTTCGACCCAACCGGCCTCGATCCGACGCAATGGGCCGCGACGGCCAAAGCGGCGGGGATGAAGTTCGGCGTCCTCACGACGCGTCACCACGACGGCTTTGCCCTGTGGCCGAGCGCGGCGAGCGCCTTCAACGTCGGACACATCCCGTGGCAGAGTGGAAAGGGGGACGTCGTTCGCAGCTATGTCGACGCGTTTCGCGCAGCGGGCCTGCTGCCCGCTCTTTATTATTCGATATGGGACAATACAGAAGGCGTGGGCAACGGGCCGGTGACCGCCGCGCAAATGACTTATCTCAAGACCCAGATTACCGAGCTATTGACGAACTATGGCCCGATTCCGCTCATCGTCTTCGACGGCTGGGCCTGGAAGATGGGACACCAGGCGGTCCCCTTTCAGCAGATCCACGACTTGGTAAAGAGCTTGCAGCCGGACATCATGATCGTCGACCACAACGGTTTGCAAAGCCCGTTCGACGAAGACTTGGTCATGTACGAGGAACCGAAGGGGACGTTCGCGCCGGTCGACAACACGTGGGCCGCGACGCAGGGCAACAAGATCAACAGCAGCGGGGGCAACGACTGGTTTTGGGCCCCGAACATCGGCGGCTTGATGACGGTCGCGACCATCGTCGGGGGGCACCTGGATTTGCTCGGCCCCCGGCACACGACGTTCATCCTGAATTGTCCCCCCAATCGTCAGGGCCTGCTCGACCAGAGCATCGTCGACACGCTCACGATGGTCGGACAAGCGTGGGTGCCCGGCGCGGCGGTGCCCCTACCCGACCAAGGCGTTCAGAACAATCATCCGTACACGCCCGTCGCCGCGACGGCGAAGAGCGGGACCGCCGCCAGCGCGATCGACGGTCTGAACGACTACGGCGTACACACGGTATGGCAGTCCGCGGCGAGCCTTCCGCAGTGGATCACGATCGACCTCGGCGCCGTAGAACGAGACGTCGGCTTTCTCGGGTATCTGCCGCCTTATGCGGGCACAGCCCCGACCTCGACCGGGGCGATCACCTCGTACATGATTTCCGTCAGCACCGACAACACCACATTCAGCCAGGTCGCGTCCGGCACCTGGCCGGCCGACGGGAGGCTGCAACACGCGACGTTCGGTCCCGTCGCGGCTCGTTACGTTCAGCTCCAGGCGACGGCCGCCAGCGGCGGGTTGGCCGCGGCGACGGAGCTCTCTGTGGGCGCCGTGCCCTGAGTCGGAGGCCGCAATCTGCGCGCTCGGGCGATGAGGGCGGTCCCCTTACCGCCGCCCGACTCTGCGCTGGCGCTGGCGTGACACCCTCGAATAGATGCGGCACACGTCCTTGCAAAGGACCTGGCCCTAGCCGGAGGCCGCCGCAATTGACCCGCTCGGGCAAGGGGGGGTGGGGGGGCGTTCGTCGCTGCCGAGCGTATCAACGAAGCCTGCGGTGCTTCTTATACCGATTGATCAGGGCGTTCGTGGACGAGTCGTGCGACGACACGATCCCCGTGCCTTCGAGCTCCGGCTCGATCTTCTTCGCGAGCTGCTTGCCCAGCTCGACTCCCCACTGGTCGAAGCTGAAAATGTCCCACACGATCCCTTGCACGAAGATCTTGTGCTCATAAAGGGCTATCAGCATCCCCAGGGCCTCCGGCGTCAGCTTGGGGAACACGATGGAGCTCGTCGGTCGATTGCCGGGGAACGTCTTGTGCGCGGCGAGCTCGGCGACGCGCTCGGGGGATAGTCCCTGTGCCTTCAGCTCGGCGCGCGCCTCGTCCAGCGTCTTGCCTCGCATCAGGGCCTCGGGCTGTGCGAAGAGGTTCGCTAGAAGCACTTCGTGGTGCCTGCCGAGGGGGTTGTGCGTCTCGAGCGGCGCGAGAAAATCGGCCGGCACCAAGCGCGTTCCCTGGTGCAGCAACTGGTAGAAGGCGTGCTGGCCGTTGGTGCCCGGCTCGCCCCACACGATCGGCCCCGTCGTATAGTCGTCGATCGTCTGCCCCGAACGATTGACCCGTTTGCCGTTGCTCTCCATGTCGCCTTGCTGAAAATAGGCGGCGAAGCGGCTCATGTACTGGTCGTACGGAAGAATGGCGTGCGTCGCTGCCCCGAAGAAATTCGCGTACCAGACGCCGAGCATCGCCATCACCACCGGCGCGTTCTGCTCCATCGGCGCGGTGCGGAAGTGCTCGTCCATCGCGTGGCCACCGGCGAGCAGCTCCTCGAAGCGGTTCATGCCGATCATCAGTGCGATCGGCAGTCCGATCGCGCTCCAAAGCGAGTAGCGGCCGCCGACCCAATCCCAGAATACGAACATGTTCTGGGGATCGATACCGAACTTCTTGACCTCTTCGGTCGCCGTCGACACGGCGACGAAATGCTTCGGCACCGCGGTCTCGCTCGCGAGCTTCTCGACGAGCCACGCGCGCGCGCTGCGGGCGTTCATCAACGTCTCTTGCGTGGTGAACGTCTTGCTCTCGACGACAAAGAGCGTTCGCTCCGGCGACACCTCGCGCAAGACCTCGGCCAACTGGGTTCCGTCGACGTTCGACACGAAATGCGCGCGCAATCCGTCCTGCCAATACGGCTTTAGCGCTAGGCTCACCATCGTCGGCCCGAGGTCGCTGCCGCCGATGCCGATGTTCACTACGTCGGTGATCCGCTCGCCGGTGTGTCCGCGCCATTGGCCGCTGCGGACCGCGTCGGTGAACCCGCGCATCTTCGCGAGCACGGCGTTCACCTCGGGCATCACGTCTTTGCCGTCGACGAGGATCGGGCGATTCGAGCGGTTGCGCAGCGCCACGTGCAGAACTGCGCGGTCTTCGGTCCGGTTGATCTTCTCGCCAGACATCATCTTGTCGCGCCACTCGAAGACCTGGGCTTGCCGAGCGAGATCGAAGAGAAGTTTCATCGTTTCGTGCGTCGCCCGATGCTTCGAGTAGTCGAGAAGGAGCGCGCCAATCTCGATCGAGAATCGCTGGAAGCGCTGCGAATCGGCTGCGAAGAGATCGCGCAGATGCACCCGGTCGATCTCGGCTTGGTGGCGCACGAGGGCTTGCCATGCAGGCGACTGGGTCAATGCGCTCATGGGTGTGGTCTCCGGTTTGAGGTCCGCAGGATATTCGACCTCGGGGCGGTCGCAGATCTAAAACGAGGCGATGAACGGCGGCCCCAAGTGTTGACAATGCCCCGGCGGAGGAGAATCGGCGCCGGCGCGCAGGCGCCGCTCCTGCTCGCGCTCGCCTTGGCGTGCCTCTTCGTCGGGGGTAGACCCAGCGCGAGGGACGGCGAGACCAAGCCCCTGCAGGTGCGTGAGGTCGTTCCGAGCGAAGTCGAGGTCGGCGACCGAATCGCGATTCTGGGCGATGGCTTCGCCGTGGGCAAGCCCGCGCGGGTGACCTTTCGCGGCACCCTTCACCGCTCGGGCGAGCGCCCGCTCGTAGGCGCCGATATCGTCGCGTCGGCGAAGGTGGTCGATCCCGAACGCGTCGAGCTCGCGTTCGACGAGGCGACCCAAGCTCTTTTCTCGGGCACGGGCGACCGCGCGAGACACACCACGTTCGCTGGCGACGTCGAGGTCGCATTTGCGGCGGCGGCACCGGGCGAAGCGCCTCTCGCCGGCCTCTTGCACGGGGTGACGCTCGACGTTCGCCCGAGCGCGAACGGGTCGACGATCGACCTCGAACCGGAAGGAGAGCGCGTGCTCGCCTGGATGGGGGTGCAAGGCGCTGCCAGGGGCTCGGGTCTGGTGGTCGAGGCTGTGAAAGCCGGGTCGCGCGCGGAGGCCGCGGGGATGGTGGGAGGCGACGTCATCACGAGCTTCGACGGGGTCCGCGTCACGTCCGCGGCGGACGTCGTGCCGGCCCGTGGCGAGCGAACGGCCACCATCGCGATGCGCAGCGGGTCGGGCGCGAACGAGTCCGTGCGCGTCGTGCCTTTGGACGGGCTTCGACGCGTCCTCCCCTCGGAACGGGTTGCGGGCACGCTGATCGCCTTGACGGCGTTTGGATTGGTCCTGCTCTTCGCCGCACCGACCGGGTCCACTTCGGCCGGAGCCCTCCAGCGAGTCGTATCGCGGGTGCGAGACCGGGTGGGCGCGGTGCGCTCGGCCCGGGCCAAAGCGCAACCGGGGAGTCGAAGGCGTGGCCGGGGGGCCGAGCGGTGGGCGCTGGCGCGGGCGATGGCGGCGGTGGCCCGCGCGGCATGGCCACCTTGCGCGCCGCACGCGGTGGCGGACCTCGTCGTGTGCGCGCTGCTATCGGCGATGCCCTTCGGGCAATATGTGATCGCCGCGCGGCTCGACGTCGGTTTCCTCTTCGTCGGCGCCGCAACGTCGCTCGCGGCCGCCGCGTTCTTGACCAGCGGCTCGGCGTGGCGCGGAGCGCGGGCCGCGCTGAACGTCGCGTGGCAGCACGTGCCATCCGCCGCGGCCGTAGCGAGCGTCGTCATGATGAGCGGTTCGCTCCGCATCCAAGAGATCGAGCGCGCGCAAGGAGGCTGGCCTTGGGACTGGCTCGCGTTCAAGAGCCCCGCGGCGCTCGCCGCGCTCGGCCTCCTTCTCGCGAGCGCGCGGATCGAGCCGCACACGGACCCCGACCGGGGCCTCTCGCGCCTGCTCGAAGACACGGACCGGCCTCACGGCCGTCGCGGGCCGTGGCTCGAAGCGGCATGCCGCGCGCATCGCCTTGCGATAGCGGGGCTCGCGAGCGCCCTTTTCCTGGGCGGCTGGCATCTCCCCGGGATGTCGACCGCGGAGCCGAACGCAGGTGTGGCGTTGGAGCTGGCCGGGGCCGCATGGCTGCTCGCCAAGACATGGGCGGTGGCGGTGACAATGGCATGGATCGGGTGGGCGGTTCCGCGACGGGACCGGAGACTTCGCGCAACGTGGCTGCGGCTCGGCCCGAGCGCGGTGGCCATGCTCGCAGCGACCGCAGCCTGGAGTTATTGGAGTCCAAGTCCCGCGTCGCAACTCCTGGTGAGCCTATCGCTCGTCGTGGCCGTGGGGCTGGTGGGGATCGCCATTGTTCATCGTGTGCATCACGGGCTGACGTCGGCCGCGGGCGACGGCCGGGTGAGCGGGTTTATCTGATCGGCTCCTGCCCTACGCACGCCGCCCTTCCGCCTTCCTGCACGCAGTTATCCTATTGGTCCACCGTGGGTGGCTCTCGCAAATCCTCTCGCCCTGACGACGCTCTATTCCGCATCACGGCAACGCCATCGGCGACACGAGGTCGATCCTGATCTCCGCGCAGCGGCGAAGCATTGCATCCGCAAAGTGCGGCGGGCGCTCGCGCCTCACTTCTCGAAGCAGTACACGGAGTGGAATCCCTGGCACGTGACCGTGTCGCTCGCGGTCCATCCTGCGTTCGGATAGTCGAGCTGTCCAATCGTCGCCTCGTCGGTCGAGGCATTGCTCGTCCAGCTCCGGCACGTCGCAGCCGCCGTCGTCGACGCGGTACCGCCGCTCACGGTGCCGGTCCACACCTGCGTCCCCTTGCCGGGGGATTTTCCGGTCACAGAGAGTATCGGGGTCCTCAGCGTGTCATGCGCCAGGTCGTCCTTCGTCCCGAGGAGCGTCGTCCTCACGTACCACGGCCCCTCACCGATGCGAGCCAGGGCGCTGTCGCCGTCGGTCGAAAGGTACGCCGCGAACGTTCCGCTAAGGAAGTCCTTCGCCTCGTCGTTGCAGAGCGCGTCCGCGGCCGCGATCCCTTCGTTCGGTGCGAAGTCGCGCTCGGTGACGAACACTTGTTTGTCCTTCGCGGCCGGCGTTCCGTTTCCGGGCGGCGGCGTCTGCCCCGACGATGACGTGGGCGCGGCCGTCGCCGAAGCAGGCGGAGACGGCGTTCCGGAGCCGCCCGTGCCACCACCACCGCCACACGAAATGAGGAGGAAGGACACGACGATGACGATACCGGGCATGCGAGATTAGACGGCCCAACTGGCCGGACGCTTCAGAGCGCCTTTGGTCACCACGGCAGAAACCCTCCGTGCGACATGTCGTGAATCCGAAGTGTCACCGGGACCGAGTCGTGGTCCCAGCGACCGCCCGCGCGGTAGTCCCATCGACCGCCGTACCAGTACGCGACATGCCTTTCGAAATACACGGGTTCGATCGCGCTTAGTACGTGGCCCGGCGAAGAGTCGAGCGGGTCGCGTCTGGCATTGAGCGACACCTGGATGCACAGCGGGGCGATCGTCTCAGGCGGAGCGGAGGCCCGGCGTGCAAGCGCGCAGCGGAGGCCCTTCAATCGAGGCGGCACGTCGAGGCGACACTCCATTGCGCCGAACGTTCGTGTGGGTACGTAAACCAATCGTGCGCGCATGACGAACAAGCGCTCTGCGCCGCTGCATCGCGCGAGTACGTCGAAGACTCGCGCGCACAAGCCGAACAATCGTGCGCCCACGCCGAACGCGCATACGCGGAACGCTCCGACGTGCGCGCGAAAAGCGAGCGCGCCAACCCAACGAAATCGCTCGCGCTTGAAGAATAGTTGCGGCAACGTCATGGCGGAGCTCGTCGTGACGCCCATCCCGCCTCCGGCCAAGGCACCCGCGGCGACCGCCGCTCGGCGGCGCGAGGAACACCGACGTCATGTTCCCGAATCGCGCGCTCCCCATCTTCGATCAGCGACAGACTGGACAGCCAGACGCGGGCGATGCAATGTGCGTGACTCGACGTCGCGTTGGAGCGGGAAGTGCGGCCGGTGCATCGACTCGCGTTTGTTCGCCACGCTGCCGGGGTCGGCGGGCTCCTGGCGATCGCGGCGCTTTGGGCAGGCGGGTGCAGTCAAACCCCCAGGCCCGCGGCTGGCCTGGAGCTGATCATTGTGGCCGACGGGCTTAGCGCTCCGGCGGACTTCGATGACATCCAACTGCAAGTCAGCCAGCAGTCCCATAACGGAAGCTGGAACGAGATCTGGAACCACGGCTACGACGTGCCGTCGCCAGAGGCGACGCTGCCGACGACGTTCGCGGTGATCGCGGGCCAGAGCGCCGACCAGGAAGTGCTGATCGTGCTCACGGCCTTCAAGGGAGGTCGCTTCGGTCAGCCGGTGGTGCAGCGCGTCGCGCAAGTTCAGGCGCCGACGGATCGCGTGGCCGCGCTGTGGCTTGTACTCGCGGAGGTGTGTCGCGGGCAGGTCGCGATCGTCGGCGCGGAGGGCGAGCCGACTTCGACGTGCCCGTCGGGCCAGAGCTGCCAGCCGAGCACGGGGGGATGCGGGACGAGCGTGATCAGCAACCCATCCAGCCTGCCGACGTACGCGCCGGGGGAGAGCTTGGACGCCGCGCCGGAGGGGTCGGTGGTAGTCCAGAGAGGCGAAGCCGGCGGTGGGGGAGACGCGGCGCAGCGGGATGCAACGATCGACGCCAGCCTGCCGACGTACGCGCCGGGGGAGAGCTTGGACGCCGCGCCGAAGGGGTCGGTGGTAGTCCAGAGAGGCGAAGCCGGCGGTGGGGGAGACGCGGCGCAGCGGGATGCGACGATCGACGCCGACTCCGATGTGGATTCGCTCGCTTTGCTCGACGGCGGTGCGTGCGGGGCAAACGGCGACGTCTGTTGCCAGGGCAGCACTCCTTGCGCCATCCGTACGGATTGCTGCGATCCTTCGAGCGGGACGTGCATGGCAGCGGGTCAGTGTCCTTCTGTGCTGGCCTCGGGCCTTGGTAATTCCGAAGCACTTGTGATTGATTCTACGTCTCTCTATTGGCCTGACAGGGACGGCACCGTGATGAAACTTTCGCTGGACGGCGGAGCGCCCATCGCAATTGTCTCCGGGGTGGGAAACGCTGAATTCATCGCCGTCGACTCGGCCTACATATACTGGACCAACAGTACTTGCTTTCGCGGCGACGCGGGGGACGTCTGCACCGGCACGATAAGCAAGGCTCCCCTCTCGGGCGGACAGCCTGCAACAATCGCGTCCACTCCCGGACTTCCGGAGGGGATCGCGGTAGACTCGACGAACGTGTATTGGACCAATTGGTTGAGCGTGTACGGGGGGAACGTCTTGTCCGTTGGGCTGGACGGCGGCGCCGTAACGACGGTCGCCCCCAATCCTGGGGGTGTCGAAAGCATCATCGCGACCGCCGGCAACTTGTATTGGACGGGAAGCGGAGGCTTGACTCGAATGCCGCTAGGGGGGTCGCCCACGACCCTCGCTGCCGATTGCTTTGGCGCGGCAATGGTTCTTGACTCGGTCGATGCCTATTGGGTCTGCCAGGGGCAGGGGGGTGATTCCGGCAGCGTGATGAAGGCAGCCCTCGACGGCAGCTCGGGGGTGACTGTCGTTTCCGGACAAGGGCCGTTCGGCGGCATCGCAGTCGATTTCGGCAGCATCTATTGGACAAACGGGTTCGGCGACCACACGGTCATGAGGGTGCCTATCGACGGGGGGACGCCAACGATGGTCGCCACAGGTAAGCAACCTTGGGCAATCGCCGTGGACTCGACGAGCGTCTACTGGACCGACGACGGTATCTTATTCAGGATTGCCAAATCTTCAGTCCATTAATGGGACGGGGCGGAATCATGGTAAGCGATGGGCAGGACTGAGCTACCTTCACACGCGGCTCTAGGCGCCGTCGCTCGCGAGACACGCCATCAAGCCCTCCGTTGGAAGGGCCTCGCAACGATCTGGCCCAACCTCACCACCTCGCGCAGGGCGCCATGCAACGCGAAACCGCTCTCGCGCTGGCGGGTGCGAGCAGCCATCGGGCTTTGCATTCTGCAAGAGCGATCCTCTTCGTCCCGGCATGCCTGTTGCTTCCTGCGAGTCATGAACCACGGCAAGAAGCTCGCCTACACGACACGCAACGACGTTCTCACGCTGCTCTCGGACGAGGAAGTGGCGCGCGTCAGCAGCGCTGAGACGGCCGCGGGGCTCGTGGCCGGCGACGAGTACCTTGATTTGGAGCAGCTCGAGCGAGGCGTCCTGCGTGCTCCGGGCCCAAGCACGCCGATGGGGCGCGTGCTGCCGAGAAAGTCGGTGGGGGACCCGACGTGGCGCCGAATTCTGACCGCGCTTGGTGCATCGCATCCCGACACCCCGCCGGCGCGCAGCTAAGTCGGGGAAGCCCATGCGCACCCGAGCGCGCCTCCCGGGTCCTCGCTCCGGGCGCGCGGCGCGTCCACAGCACCGACTCGGGGGAGGGCACGGGTCGGCCGCTCCCGCGCAGCACATGGGCAGGCTGCGTGGCGAGGCTGCACCATAATAAGAAAGACCATGGTAGCCTCCGGGCCCCCTCTCGATGCCCGATTATGCAGGCCCGCTGCTACAGCGCGTTGTCCTCTCGCGAACGCTGTGGCTCGTCGTGGCATGGCCGATCGTCGGGTTCGTATGGCAGGTGCTCGTCGTGCGGCGCCGCTTGGCGCGTGCGCGCGGACCCGACGCCACCAAGCGCGCGCTCGGGTCGGCGCGCAACGCGGGAGTGGGATGCCTGGCACTGGCCGCGGCAGCGACGTTGGCCCACGCGTTGGTCCTCGCCGGCGCGCCCCATGCCGAACAAGCGCTCTTCGAGCCCGGAGCGCGGGGCGTGGTGGTTGGGCAACTCGACGCCGAGCTCGATCTCTCCTTCGACCCCCTGTCGGCGACATTTTGCGGGCTCGCGTGCTTCGTCGCGCTCGGCGTCGCCGCCTTCCTCGCGGTTGGTCGGAGCCAGGCGGTGGACTGGCGCCCGTGGGCGTGGCTTCAGCTTTCGCTGGCGGGCGCGCTCGTCGCGTTCGTGTCGGATGGGTTCGTGGGAACGGCCCTCGGGTGGGCGATGTCCGGAGCCGCGGCGGCCTGGCTGGCCGGGTGGAACAACTCTGCCCTGGGGATCGTCGTAGCTCTCCGAAGCGCCGTGGCCATCGCCGCCATGTGCGTGGGTGCGGCGCTGCTCTTCTGGGGCCTGGGCGGCTCGTGGGACGGCGATGATTACGCGCCCGACCCTCCACCGCGCTTCGCGGCCGTACGCGTAGGAGGGTGGGCCGAGGCCAGCGAGGGGCGGGATTCCGAAGGCTCGTCCGCGACCAGTCCTGGCGTCGGTGCGCTCACGTTCACGAGCGTACCGGGCGCGGTCGTTTTCCTCGACGACGCGCGCTCCGCGCTGGGGCAGTCGCCATTCGCGGGCCTCCCCGTCCGAGCGGGAACGCATGCGCTGCGCATCCACTCGGGCGACGGCACGAACGACGACATCCTCGGACGCGTCACCGTCGAAGACGGGGCAGAAGTCGCGCTCGTCCCCGTGGGGCCAACCCTCGCTTTTCGCGCGATCGCGGATCAGCTCGGGCTCCACGACCGCACCGACGATACCCCCGTGCGCAATCAGCTCGAGGCCCGTGTCGGACCGGGTGCCGGGTCGGTGGTGGCGGCGTCCCTGCTCGCGTTCCTGGCGGCCGGAGGGCTCATGAGCGGGGCCTCGCCTTCCAGCGGCTCGCCGCCGGTGCTCGCCACACTCGCGCACGGCGCCACCCAGGCGGCGCTCGGTTTCTACCTGGTCGCCCGGCTTGCGTTTTTGTTCCCGCTTGCGCAAAGCACGTGGATTGCGGTCGAGGCCGCGGGCGCGGCCATTCTCTTCGTGGCGAGCTGGCGGGCGCCGACCTCGTCGGGGATCCGGCGATGGGTCGCGTTCGCGAGCGCCGCGCCGCCCGCGTTGGCGTTGCTCGCGCTCGGCGCGGCCGGCGTCACGGTGGCGACCGGGGTGTTCGTGGCGTGCGGGGCAACGGTCGCGATCCTGCGCCTTGCCACCGCGCGCCGCCTGGAGCCCGTGCCCGAACAGCCCGGGGTGGTGGTGGTGCCGCCGTCGATCGAAGAGCAGCTGCTGGTCATCGCCCCCGAACGTCTCGGCGTTCTTCTCGTTCGCATGGACCGGTGGGTCGTCAGCTCGATCGCCGGCACGATTGCCGCGCTCACCCGCGCCGTCGCGTGGGTGATGGTCACGCTCGACGAGCAGGTGGTCGCCGCGCCCGCGGACTTCGTCGCGGGAAAGATCATGCGGTTGGAGCGCGGCGTCGAGCCGGTGGTCGGCGTGCCGATCGGGCGGGCGGCGTGGGCATTGCTCGGCACGCTCGCGTTCGCTGCCGTGGCGCACGCGCTTTGGACGGGCCGCTGAGGCGGGGTCAAGATGCGTGCGCGCCTCGTCGTTCTTGCCGCGATGTCGGTCGTCGCAGCCCTTCTCTGCCGGCCCGCCTGCGCGGCGCCGGCGTCTCGTAACGCCGGGCGTATCGTCCTGTCGCTGCCGGGCGGCTTGCGCGGACCGCTCGTGCTCGCACCCGGGCAAGGCGGTTGGGTGGGGACGGTGACGGTCAGCAATGTCGGCGGCGAGCCGCTGGTGGTCTCGCGCGTGGCGCTCCTCGGCGACGAAGACGACGTTCGCTCGCCGACGCGGCTGTCGACGCGGTTCGTCGAGGGAGCGGCGACAACCGCCGTGCTGGCGGCCGGAGCTTCGAGAGACATCCTCGTCTCGTGGATGCCCGAGAAGGATGCGCGTGTGCGGCAGGCGTTCGGGCAAGTCGTCGTCACCTCCACCGACGAGCAGGCGGGGGAGGTCGCCATGGGCTTTCGCGCCCAGCTCCCGACCGGCCTCGGGTGGATCGGCGCGCACGTGCTATCGCTGCTCGTCCTCTTGCCCCTCATGGTCCCGCTGCTGGCAGGCGCGTCGCGCCTGGCCGGTCGGCGCGACTCGATGGCGGTCCGACGGGCATTGGTCGGGCTCGCGCTGGTCGAGCTCGCGCTTGCGTTGTGGACGTATTGGCGCTTCGCGCCGGATGTCGGGCACAGCGACGGCAATGACGGCTACCAGTTCGTCGAACGCGGCGTGTGGGTGCGCTCGATGGGCGCGGAATGGTACCTCGGAATCGACGGAATCAGCGTGGTGCTCGTCCCGCTCGCGGCGACCCTCGCGCTCGTTGCCGTGCTGGTGCACGAGGTCGACCGCCGGAGCGACGCGTACTGCTCCGCGTTGGCCCTCCTCGCCGCCGGGGCCATGGGAACGCTCGTCGCGCTCGACGTGACGCTCGTGTTGGCGTCGTGGCAAGTCGTCCTGGTCGCGCTCGTGATGCTCGTCGGCGGCTGGGGGGGCGTGCGCGGCGAGCGCGCCGCGGCGAAGTTGGGCACGTACGGCGCGATCGGATCGACGGCAATGCTCGCGGCCTTCGTCGCACTCTCGCGCGCGTCGGGTCGCGCGTTCCTCGTCGACGGAACCGTCGTTGCGCATACCCTTTCCATCCCCGAGCTGGCACGGACGTCGTTCGCTTCCAAGGGGCCGGTCCTCGGAGTTCCGTTGGTGGAGCTGGTATGGGTGCTTCTGCTGGTCGCGGTCGCGGTGGCGACGCCGATCGTTCCGTTTCACGGGTGGCTCGCCGACGTCCTCGCCGAGGCACCGGCCGGAGCGGCGGTGGTGGTCGCGGGGGTCGTCGTGGTGCTCGGTCCTTACTTGCTGGTGCGGGTGGGACTCGGCGCGGTTCCGGAGGGGGCTCGTTGGGCGGCGAGCTCGATGTCCGCGCTCGGTGTCCTCGGCGTCGTCTATGGCGCGCTCTGCGCCATGGCCCAGAGCGACCTGCGCCGCTTCGTCGCGTACACGACGATCGCCAACGCGGGCGCGTGCTTGTTCGGCATCGCCGCCCTCGGCCCCCAAGGCATCGCGGCCTCTTTGGTGGGCCTGTTCGCACACGGTCTCGCGGTGGGAATCGTCCTCGGCTTCTCGTCCGCTCTGGAGCGGAGGGTGCATACGAGCGAGCTGGCGCGACTGGGCGGGCTCGCGGCGGAGACACCCCTGCTCGGCGGAATGGCCGCCGCCGGGCTGGCCGTGTCTCTCGGTGTGCCGGGTCTCGTCGGGTTCTGGGGGCCGCTGCTCTCGCTCCTGGGGGGGTTCGTGCGGCATCCCGTGCTCACCGTGGTGATGGCCGCCGCGTTCGTCGCCTCCGCGGCGGCTCACATGCGCGTGGCACGTCTCTGCCTGCTCGGGCGCATTCACCCGGCGTGGCGGCGCAGCCGGCTGCTCGAGCCGTTTGGCGGTCGTTTCCCGGACGCGACCCGCCCCGAGATCGTCGCGCTGGCCCCCCTCGTGGCGCTCTCGCTGCTGCTCGGCATTTGGCCCGCGCCGCTGATGTCGCCGATGATGGTAGCGGTGCGGGATGTGAGCGCCTCGGCGGATCCCGCCGGGCCGGATCCCACGGTCGGGGGCCGGTGACGTCGGCTTCTGAATCGATCGGATCTGCGCGATAAGCACCAAGCCCGTTCCGCCTGTTCCCTATGGGGGCCGAATCAAGTCCTCGCGCCGAACGCCGTTCCAACGATACGCGGGGCGGGCGACAACATTCGTGAGGAGCAGTGATGAGCAGGTGCGGCGGGCGGCAACGTCCGATCAAAGCGATCGTGTGTGCGATGACCGCGGCGGCGGTCGGCGCGCTAGCGTTCGACGCCCCGGCGTTCGAGCTCAAGCGCACGTCGCACGGACAGCCCTTGCACTGGAACGCATCGCAGATCACGTACGTGATCGACCCGACCGTCGAAGAGGGGGTGCGCGGCAGCGCCGCCGCCGTGTCGAGCGCCGTGTGCGGATGGAGCCACGTAGGAGGCGGACCCGCGGTGTCGACCGCCGTCGGGTCGGACGAAGCCAAACCAGGGTTGGACGGTCGAAACTCGGTGATCTTCGCGCGCCACGGGTTTGCTCCGGCAGGCGACGCGCTGGCGGTGACCGTGACGAGCTACGACGAAATGAGCGGCGTTATCGTCGATTCCGACATTGTCATCAACGGGGTACACCCATACGCCGTGCTCGACGCGTCCGCGCATGCATCGAGCGGCGCGACGCCCGTCGCCACGGACGGCTCGTCGGACGACGACGATTCCCTTCGGCCCGCGCCATTCGACATCGTCCACGTCGTGTCCCACGAGGCGGGTCACACGCTGGGGCTGGCCGACGAGAAGGACAAGCCCGCTTCGCTGATGTACGCCTACACGACGCCGGGCGACGCCTCGGTCCGCTTACTCTCGAACGACGACGTCGACGGATTGGACGCTCTCTACGGCACCGCGGGCTCCGCGGCGTCCAGTCAAGGCGGCTGCGGGCAGTCGAGCGTCGCGGGCTCGCGCACGCGAACCGCGGATGTCTGGTGGGCGGCGGCAATCGTCGCCCTGGTGGGCGTGCGACTCGTTTCCCGGCGACGCGCGCGGGCGGCCGCTCGGATCGCTCTTCCCATGGGCGCAGCGCTCATCGCCCTCGTCGCGTGGCCGGGCCCCGCCCGCTCGGCAACGCCGGCTTCATCGATGCTGGCCGACGCGGTCGCGCGCGTCACTCGCGTTTCCACGTCGAACGCGGGTGGGCTATTCGAAACAACCATCGATCTGGTTCCCTCGGCGTGCAGGCACGACCCTTGCCCGGCCGTAGCGCAGGCGCACGCGTGGGGAGGAACGCTGGGCGGCATTACGCAGTTGGTCGGGGGGCAGGAAGCGATCCCGCGCGTCGGAGACAACGTGGACATTGCGTTTGTTGCAGCGTCAGAACGAAGTGAGGCAGCCGCGACCCAGGCCGCCGTGGTCGCCGTGCGCCATTAAGGGCCGCACAGGCACGGCCGTACCAGAAACGGAGGACCGATGGTGGCAAGCGTGAGGCCCGAGTTGACCAGTCGCACACCGCCAGCACCGCAGAGGGCAAAGCGCATCGGGGAGCTCTCCGTCGTACGCGACGGGTTGACCACCCTGCTCGCGCACGACTTGAAGACCCCTCTCGCGGCCATCTCGATGAACCTCGACTTCGTGCTCGCAGAGCTCCCGTCGGACGCATTGCCCGGCACGCTCCGCGCCGCGCTCGACGACTGCCGCGCGGCGAACTCTCGCGCCATCCGGATTCTGACGGACATGGCGGATGCCGTGCGCCTGCAGGCGGGCGAGCGGCGCGCGAGCCTCACGGACATCGACGTCCGTGCCATGCTCACGACGATCGCTCGGCGCGCCGCGGCCGACGCTGCGTCCCGGAGCGTGCGTCTCGTCTGGAGCGCCGACGTCCAGTTCGTCCGCGCAGACGAAGACTTGCTCGGTCGCGCCGTCGACCGGGTGCTCGAGCGCGCCCTCCGCCACGCGCGCGCGCGCGGGACGATTGACCTCACGCTGCGCGAAGGCACCATCGTCATTCGTGTGCGATCGGCGGCGTACGACGAAGCCGGCTCGTCCCCTCCCGAATCGGCGATGCGCGGCCTCGCCATGCACTTTGCCGACACGGCCATGCGTGCCCAGGGCGGCGCGGTGTGGACCGAGGCCGACGCGGACGGGTCACTGCTGTTTTGCGTGTCGCTGCCCTAGGATTAGGTCTTGAGCGCCTCGGCGCCGCCGATGATCTCCATCAGCTCTTTGGTGATCGCGGCCTGGCGCGCGCGGTTGTACATGAGCGTGTAGCGGGCGATCATGTCTTTGGCGTTGCGCGTCGCCGCGTCCATGGCGGTCATCTGCGCTCCGAAGAAGCTCGCCTGGCTGTCCAGGAGCGAGCGATAGACGCTGATCTCGACGTACATCGGCACGAGCCGCTCGAGCAGCGCCAGCTGGTTCGGTTCGAAGATGAAGTCGCTCGGCGCGATCCGCTGCGCCGCGTCTTCGCTTGCCCGCGCGGGCGATCCCCCGGCGGCGCCGTTGCCAGGCTCGCCGAGCGGGAGCAGGCGCTCGATCACAACCCTCTGGGTGAGCGCGCTCTTGAATTCGTTGTATGCGAAATAGACGGCGTCGCACTCGCCTTTTTCGAAGCGGCGCACCAGCCAAGTCGCCACGAGCCGCGCCTTCTCGATCCCGAGCCCGTCGTATATGCGGGGGAAATCGCGGACGGCGTCGGCGCGGCGCCGGTTCAAGTACTCGCGTCCTTTGCGACCGAGGGTCGCGAACGAAACTTGAACGCCGCTCGCTTCCTTCTCTCGCCACGCGCGCTCGACGCTCTTGTTGATGTTCGTATTGAGCGCGCCGCACAGCCCGCGATCGGACGAGAACACTAGAAAAAGCGCCTTCTGCTCAGGCCGCCGCGCGAGAAGCGGATGAACGGGCTCGTTCTGCGAATCCGTCGCCGCCGCCATCGTCCGAGTCACGGACTGGAGCACCTCGGCCGTCTTCACCGCGTAGGGGCGCATCGCCAAGATCCGCTGCTGCGCGCGCGTCAGGCGCGCTCCCGCGACCATCTTCATGGCACGCGTGATCTTTTGCGTCGCCTTGGTGCTCGAGATGCGCTTGCGGATGATCTTGAGCGACGGCATGGCTACTTGTGCTCGGCGCCGGACGCGAACGCGGTGCCGAACTCGTCGAGCGCCTTCTTCAGCATCGCTTCGGTCTGATCGTCGAGCGACTTCTTGGTGCGGATGTTCTCGTAAATCGCGCCGTACTTCTTCTCGATGAAGTCATAGAGCCCGCGCTCGTAGTTGGCGACCTGCGCAATCTCGAGCTTGTCGATGTACCCGCGTGTCCCGGCGTAGATGATGACGATCTGCTTCTCGACGGAGAGCGGCACGTACTGACCCTGCTTCAAGATCTCGACGAGCCGGGCACCGCGCTCGAGCTGATCGCGCGTGACTTTGTCGAGATCGCTCGCGAACTGAGAGAAGGCCGCCATCTCGCGGTACTGCGCGAGCTCGAGCTTCATGCGGCCGGCGACCGCCTTCATCGCTTTGATCTGCGCGCTTCCGCCGACGCGACTCACGCTGATCCCGACGTTGATGGCGGGGCGGACGCCGGAGAAGAAGAGGTCCGTCTCGAGGAAGATCTGCCCGTCGGTGATCGAGATGACGTTGGTCGGAATGTACGCGCTGACGTCGCCCGCCTGCGTCTCGATGACCGGCAGCGCGGTGAGCGACCCTCCCGAGCGCGGGTTCTTGAAGACGTGGAACCCCTCGCCCTTCTCTTTGAGCTCCGCCTCGGCGTGGTGTCGACCCAGCTCGCCCTTGTAGACCTTCGCGTCGCCGCGCTTGTCCCAATCGGTGACTTCTTTTCGGACGACCGCGACCTCGTCGGCCATCTTGGCTGCGCGCTCGAGGAGACGAGAGTGGATGTAAAAGACGTCGCCCGGGTACGCTTCGCGGCCCGGCGGCCGGCGCAAGAGCAGCGAGAGCTGCCTATAGGCGACCGCTTGCTTGGACAGGTCGTCGTAGACGCAGAGGGCGTGCCGTCCGCTGTCGCGGAAGTACTCGGCCATCGTGACGCCGGTGTATGGCGCGATGAACTGAAGGGGTGCCATCTCGCTCGCCCCCGCGACGACGACCGTCGTGTATTCCATCGCACCCTGCTGCGACAGCTTGTCGACGACGCTCGCCACCGTGGACTGTTTCTGGCCAATCGCGACGTAAAAGCAGTAAACGCCCTGCCCCCTCTGGTTGATGATCGTGTCGACCGCGACCGCCGTCTTGCCCGTCTGGCGGTCACCGATGATGAGCTCGCGCTGCCCGCGGCCGATCGGGACCATGCTGTCGATCGCTTTGAGGCCCGTCTGGAGCGGCTCTTTGACCGGCTGGCGCGCGAGGATGCCGGGCGCTTTGAGCTCGACGCGGAGACGGTGTGGAGTCTCGACCGGTCCCTTGCCGTCGATCGGCAAGCCGAGCGCGTTGACGACGCGTCCCACGAGCGCTTCGCCGACCGCGACGTCGAGGATGCGCCCCGTGCGGCGGACGACCGATCCTTCTTTGACGTTGGTGACGTCGCCGAAGCACACGGCGCCGACGTTGTCCGCCTCGAGGTTGAGCACTAGGCCCATGAGGTTGCCCGGGAACTCGAGGAGCTCGCCGGCCATGGCCCCCTCGAGGCCGTAGATGCGGGCAATTCCGTCTCCCACGCTGAGCACCGTACCGGTCTCGGTGGTGAGCGCGGCCTTCTCGTAGTTCTGGATCTGCTTCTTGATGATCGAAGAGATCTCTTCCGCCCGAAGCTGCATGGTCGTTTTCCTGGTTTCTGGGGGCTAGAGAGGACGGTGGATACCGGCTGGCGCCGGGGCCATTCAAGTACCGGGGGGCGTCATGGCGTCTCGAAGCGAGTGCAGGCGCGTGCGCAGCGAGCCGTCGACGATCCGATCGCCGATGCGCGTGACCACGCCCGCGATGAGGGATGGGTCGGTGCGCCGGTCGATCGCGACGCGCTTGCCGGTCATCTTCTCGAGCTGCGCCTGGAGTCGCGCGTAGTATCCCTCGCTCAGAGGTGCGGCGGTCGTCACTTCGGCGCGCACCACGCCTTTTCGCTCGTCGGCGAGCTCGCGCAGCATCTGGGCGATGTAAGGCACCGTTTTCGTCCGGCGGCGGTCCACCAGGAGCAGGAGCGCGTTGCGTGCGGTGGCCGAAGCGCCGATGCGCTCCGCGAGCTCGGCCATGACCGCCTTCTTGGCGCCATGAGGCACGAGCGGATTCTCGATGGCGTTGCGCAGATCGGCGTTGGTCTCCCATGCCGCCGCAAACGCGCCGACTTCGTCGACGAGCCTGTCGAGCTGGCCCGACTCCACGCCCAAATCGAGAAGGGCTTTCGCATAGCGACGCGCGACGATCGAGACGCTCATGTGGGACTCCCGGGCTCCACCGATCGACCTTGCCCGGCGCCGCGCTCGCCCCGCGTCTTGCCGCCGAGATCCGCGAGGTAGTCCTCGGCGAGGCGATCTTGGTCGGCTTGTGTCACGCCCCGCTTCAGAAGCTCCTCCGCCGCGGCGACCGCCACGTCCAGCGTGTCCCGCCAGAGGTCTTGGCGTATTTGTTTCATTTCTTGCTCGACCAGAAACTGGGCATCTTTGTGCAGCCGCTCGGCTTTCGCCTCGGCCTCGCTCACGATGCGCTCGCGCTCGGCCTCGCCGGAGCGGACGAGCGCTTCTCGAGCGGATCGCACCTCTTCTTCGAGTCGGTCGAGCTTCGCCTGGTAGGTCTTGGCGCGCTCCTCGGCCTCGTGCCGCATTCTCTGCGCCTCTTCGATCTCTTTCGCGATCGAGTCACGACGGTTCTGGAGCGCGGCCGCGATGGGCTTTCTGCCGAAGAGGTAGTAGCCCGCCCCGAGGATGGCGAAGTTGACGACCATGGCGAGAAAGGGCGGCGTTTCGGTGCCGAACTCGAACCAGTTGATCGGCGCCGGCTCCTCGGTCGCGGCCTCTTGCTGCGCGTGACGCTCGAGCGCCGGTTTCGGCTGTGCCCATGCCCAGATGGACCACCCCGTCACGAGCACCATCACTGCGAATGCGAGGCGTCGCGCGCCCGGCCGTCGCCCGACCCAGTCTGCGGTCCGCGTGCCGTTCGTCATGGCTGCACCTCCCTACCGAGAACGCGGCCGGCCATATCGCGCGCCATTTCGGTCGCCTCGCCCTTCAACGCTCTTCGGACACGCTCGGCCTCGGCCTGCGCCACGCGCTTTCCCTCATCGACGACCTTCGCGCTGGCCGCTCGCGCGCTGCCGAGGATCTGCTGCTCACGTGCCAGCCCCTCCGCGCGGATCTTGTCTCGCTCGGCGCTTGCAGCCGTGCGGGCCTTCGCCATTTCCGTCTCGTATTTCCCGAGCGCACTCGCGGACTTATCATCGATTTTGCGCGCTTGGAGCTTGGCCCCCTCGATCCGTCGCTCGCGCTCCTCGAAGAGCCGGAGCATCGGATCGAACAGGAGCGGCTTGAGCACGAGCATGAGCGCGACAAATAGAACGACCTGAACGAGGAACGTGAGGTCGACGTCGACGTTGATGGCTTGGGGGGCGACGCCCGCCGCGAGAAGGCCGGCGCCGAAGGAGGCAAAGAGCATGCGTCTCCGTCGATTGGGGGGGACTAAGTCGCCGGGGCCAGTAGCATCCCGTCGGGCAGCTGTCCATGCGTTCGAGGCTGGTCTCCGCCGCGATTCGTCAACGTTTCGGCCCTGTGTTTCGCCGGCGCTTTCTTCCGGGCGCGGGCGCCGGTGCGGCAGAGTGTCGCGGGGGAGCTTCGCCCGCGGGCGCTCGCCCTTTCGCGTCGCGTTGGGGGGCGACGCCATAGGGACGTTGCGACTCGGTGCGACTCGCCACAAGAACCGGCCCGCCCCCCCGCAACTCGGGGTGAACGCTCGCGAGCCCCTCGGACTGGGCAAAGCCGCCGAGGTCGCCTCGATGGCCCTCCATCCAGTCCGCGTACCGCTTCCAGAACGCGCGCGCCTCGTCGTCGGCGAGGGCCGTTCCATCGACCAGAACACGAAGCGCGGTCACGATCGTCGACCGAAGGGCCAGAACGCGAGGACGTCAGGCGCCTCCACCCAACGTCTCTCCGATGCGATTTCCGAGGCGCTCACAGCATGATTCGTACTGCAGATCCGCGTTCCCGCGCTCGTCGAAGTGAACGCGCACGTTGTGCGCCGTTCGAGCGTGCACAGGACAATGGATGGCCGAGAGTCGTCGCGCAATATCCTGCCCTGCGCCGCGCAGCGTGGAAGCCAGGCGCGCATCGGCCAGCTCGTCGACGCCCACGGAGCGACCTCCCACGGCGACGGTGACGTGCACGGAAAGCATGCCCTAGCCTATTCGGACGCCTTTTTTGCAAGACAGAGCGAGAACGCGCCGTCGTCCGCCGGAAACCAGCGCTCGAGGCTCATGCCGCCGAGCGCCAGCATGCGCTCGACGCCCGCGCGCGTGAACTTGCGGCTGATCTCGGTCAGGATGCGTTCGCCGGGGGCGAGCTCGACGCGCAGGTCGATCGCTTGAAGCGTGGCCACCTGGCGCCGCTCGGACACGAGGTGCATCTCGATGCGCTGCCGCTCGGCGTCGTAGAACGCGAGATGGTCGAATGCGCGCTCGTCGAAGTCGGCCTCGAGCGAGCGCGAAAGGACGCGCAGGACGTTCTTGTTGAACGCCGCGGTCACCCCCTGCACGTCGTTGTAGGCCGCGTGAAGCACGCGCACGTCTTTGACGAGGTCGACGCCAAGGAGAAATCGGTCGCGTTCGGCGAGCAGCTGCGCGACTTGGCCCAGAAACGCCGGGGCGGCGCGCTCGTCCAGGTTGCCGATCGTGCTGCCAAGAAAGGCGACGAGGCGGGCCCCCGCGGACGCCGGCGCCGCGATGGGAAGGCGGGGCAAGTCATAACCGAAATCGCCGATCAGCCCGCAGACGCTCAACTGGGGATACCGCGCGAGGAGAGCGCGCGCCGAGGCCTCGATGGGCTCCGCGGCGATGTCGAAAGGCACGTAGCGTGGCGAGGCTGTGCGGGCGCAAAGCGCCCCGATGAGGAGCCCGGTCTTGCGGGCCATCCCGCTCCCAATCTCGACGAGGGTGGTCGCCCCCATGTTCGCGACGATCTCGTCGGCATGACGCTCGAGGAGCGCCGCTTCGGCGCGCGTCAAGTAGTACTCGGGTAGGTCGCAAATCGCGTCGAAGAGGCGCGAACCGCGCGCGTCGTAAAAGTACTTGGGTGGGATCGACCGCGGCGCGTGCGCGAGGCCGGCCCGCACTTCGCGCGCCATCGTGACATCCCGGTCGCTCACGGCGCCGCCCGTCCTGACTTCGAAGCGAGGTGTCGTCACGTGCCCCACCCGTAGCGCGGCCTGTGCCAAGACGAAATGGTCACGGTCCCGGCCCGTGCCGCTCCGCCCTCATCCGCCAGATGCCCACCTCATCCATGACGAAGTCGACGAGCTGCCCCGCATCGCTTCGCACCTGCACGCGCAGCGGGGGGCCCGCGCACCACGACCACTCGACGACCGACCAGGTGCGCGAGTCGTCCTCGAGCTCGCTGGCTGCGGAGGTCGCCCGGAAGCGATCGAGATTTCGCATCGCGGTCTCGGTAACGTGGGAGCTGGGCATGCGGAGCATTGGCCACATGGGCATGCCAAGCCGGCGGGCTGCCCGCAAGGGCTATTGGCCGCCGGGCGACCGAATCGCTACCCTTTTCCGACGACTCGGCGGCGCCCGGGCGTCGTGTGGTACTCTGCGGCCGCCGATGGCGGGAGGTGCCGCCCACCCCGCGCGTTCGGACGTGGCGCTTGTCCTCTTCGCGTGTTGGGGCTGCCGCGACGGCAATTCGGCGAGCCGCTAGTCATACCGTTCCGCGTGCACTTGCTCGCGCGGCAAGCCCATTTGCTTGCGCAAGAGATCGCGCACGGAACCGACCATCCTCTCCAGCCCGCAGACGTAGGCGTGCGGCTTGGAGTCGCTCGTCGCGACGAGCGCTTCCCACAGCTCGCGGACGTGCGTCTGCACGTATCCGCGGCGGCCCGCCCAGTCGCCAGGCGGTTGCGACAGGGTCGGCTCGAAGCGGACGAACGGGTGCTCACGGGCGAGCGCCTGGAGCTCGTCGCCGTAGAGCAGGTCCTGCTCATGACGCACGCCCAGCAAGAGCCACATCGGCGTGCGCGATCCCTTCGCGATCGCAGCTTTCATCATGCTGCGCATCGGCGTCATTCCCGTGCCCGTCCCGATCATCAGAGATGGCGACGCGGCTTCGAGCGGGCGGGTGAAGAAGCCCTGGGGACCGCTGAACAAGAGAACGGCGGGGGGCTCGATCGCGTGCAGCCACGTTGACCCCGGGCCTCCCTGGACGTGCGTCACGGCGATGTCGAAGCGCGCGGAGCCGTCGGGCGGCGACGCAATCGAATACGAACGCTTGGTTGCGCCCGTGCCGGCGAGCGCGTGGGGAAGAAGGGCGTTCACCCACTGCCCAGGCTCGAACACCATCGGCGACCCGTCGACCCGTTCGAACGACAGCTCGCGAACGTTCGGAGAGAGCCGGCGCGCGTGCAGAAGGCGCGCTTCGAACAGCGGCGGAGGCGGCATCGCCCTCGCTTATGTAGGCGTTCTGGCCGCACGACGCACCGGGACCGCGCTGCCGTGGGCCGTCAGCGCATCGGGGCGGTAGGCGTAGGCCGCCTTCACGCGCGACAGCGATCGGAGCATCCGCTCCATACGGAGCAGAGCGTCGAGCACGTCGTCGGTGGCGAGGTCACGCGCCCGGGCCGCCGCGAGGACAGGCTCGATCGCGGCGGTCGCGTCGCGAGGATGGAACACCGCGCCGGGCAAGAGCGCGACGACCCAGCCCGCATCCGCGTCGGTCGACCCATCCATCGGGGCTCCGCCGGAAAACCCTACGACCCTCGCGTCGAAAAGCTGTCCGGCGGCCGCGTCGAGCTCGGCGCGCGACGCCTCGTCGACGACCGTGACGACGAGCTCCGCCCCGCTCCAGACATCGACGAGGACTCCTTCGCTGGCGCGGAAGAGACCCCGGTGAGAACGCTCGAGCGGGGCCAACCATCGGCGCTCGCCGGCGGTGAGCTCGCCTTCGATTTCGCGACCGAACCTCATTCGGGTGACGGCGTCGGACCAGAACGCTCGGCTCCGCTCCTCGAACCAGTCGTCGTCGGGCGCGAACGCTCCAGTCCTCTCTTCGAAGCGCGCGCGCATCGCGGCGACCCGCGCGGCGCGGACCGGATCCCCGCCGAGCTGCACGATCCGTGCGACGGCCTCGAGCACTGCCATCCCGCCGGATGTGGTACTCTTTTGCCGCAGAGTGCGCATGGAAAACCGCGTCTTCTTTCCGCAGGCAGCGCTCGATCGGTGGATCGTCGACGGGACGATCGACCTGCAACAAGGCGAGTTGTCGATCGTCGCCGAGGGGCGCGCCTACCAGCTTGCGGAGGCCGTGCACGTCGTCCGTGAAGTCGGCGGCGGAGGCGACCCGCACGATCTGGTCGGAAGGGTCAAGACACGCGCCTACCTCGAGCCGCTCGGCGCGGAAATCGTCGAGTCGTCGTTGCTTCTGGGCGATGCGGCGTACGACGTGGAACCGGGGTGGCTGGGGACCCCGGTCGGCCGGTTCGTCGAGCACCTCGGCTCCGAGGCGCGGGAAAAGGCCCGCGCGGGCCGGACCGGCTCGGATCCCAGGAGCGAGGAAGACCTCCTGACACGGTTCGGGGCGGGGAACCTGTGAGGCGCATGGGCTGCGGGCTGGCGGATCGGGCGCGGACGTAGCACGATCCCTCCAGCGTGAAAGTCGAGCTCGTCGATCTTCTCTTCGGCGCAACGGTCACCGCCTACTCCGCGGCGTGCGTGATGTTCATCGCGTTCCTCCTCGGTTGGCCGTCCGCGGAACCCGCCCCCGGCGGCCCGCGCCCGCTCCTGCGCTGGGCCCCGCGCCTCGTCGCCCTCGCGGTACCCCTCCACGCGGCGCACATCGTCACTTCGTCGCTCGTGCTCCACGTGTGTCCCGTCGAGGGTATCCATTTCGCGATGAGCATCGCGTCGATGCTCGCGGCGCTCGCCTACGTCGTGGCGCGCAAACGCTTCCGCATCGACGTAGTCGGCGCGTTCGTGGCGCCGCTTGCGCTGACGTTTCTCCTCGCATCCCGCTTCGTCGGCGCCGGAGGGGGCCACAAGCTACGAGGCGCCATCCTGCCGTTCCACGTCGCGGCCAACCTGATCGGCGTCGCCCTTTTCACCCTGGCCTTCGCCGCCGCGATCGCATACCTGCTGCAAGAACGGCATCTGAAGCAAAAGAACCTCCACGGCGTCTTCCAACGCCTGCCACCGCTCGACGCCCTCGACCGCGCCGAGCATCGCTTCCTCGTCGCCGGCTTCCCGATGCTGACCATCGGCATTCTGACCGGAACGCTCTGGGCGCGCGAGGTCGAGGCGGGAGGCGCGGCGGAGATCGCGCGTGCGGCGTTCGGCTACGCGTCGTGGGCGCTGTTCGGCGGCGTGCTCCTCCTGCGCGCGGCAGCTGGCTGGCGCGGTAGGCGCGCCGCCTACGGGACGATCGCCGGCTTCGGCTTCACGGTGCTCGTCCTCTTGCTCTACGTCATTCGCGACGCGACCGCGGCGGCAGCTGTGGCGGCCGTGAGGACCACGTGATCCTCGCCGTCGGCCTCTCGCACCGAACCGCGCCCGTCGAAGTGCGTGAGCGCCTGGCCACCGGGGCCGATGCTCTGGCGACGGTGCTCGCTCGTTTGAGCGCGCGGAGCGAGCTGTCGGAAGTGATGTTCGTCTCGACGTGCAACCGCGTCGAAGTGATCGCGCTCGCGCCCGACGATCACGTCGAGGGGGCGCTTCGGGCCATCCGCGAAGAGCTCGCGCGCCATGGCGGTCTCGCCTACGACGCCGAGCTCGCCGCGTACCTTTACGATATCCGCGGCGACGAGGCGGTTCGACACGTCTTCCGGGTGGCGGCAAGCCTCGACTCGATGGTGCTCGGCGAGCCGCAAATCCTCGGCCAGGTCAAAGACGCGTACGACGCGGCGGTGGCCGCGGGGGCCATGAAAGGCAAGCTCGGGCGCTGCATCAGCAGGGCCTTCGCCGCGGCCAAGCGCGTGCGGACGGAGACCGGCATCGGAGCGGGGTCGGTGAGCATCTCGAGCGTCGCCGTCGACCTCGCGCGGCGGGTCTTCGGGGATCTGTCGGAGCACGCGGTGCTCCTGCTCGGGGCGGGCGAAATGGCGGAGGCGGCCGCCCGAAGCCTGGGGCGGGGGGCGCGAGCGCTTCGGGTCTGCAACCGGAGCTTCGAGCGGGCCGCCGCGCTCGCCGGAGAAATGCACGCGTCCGCGGTGCCGTGGGAGGGGCTCGAGGCCGAGCTTGTGCAAGCGGACGTCGTCGTCGCCAGCACGGCGAGCCGCACCCCCGTCGTGACGCGCGAGATGGTCAAGCGGGCGATGAAAGCGCGACGCGGGCGCACGCTCCTTTTCACCGACATCGCCGTGCCTCGCAACGTCGAGCCGGAAGTGCACGGGATCGACAACGTGTACGTGTACAACGTCGACGACCTCGAGCAAGAGGTGGGGCGCGGGATGAACGCGCGCCGGGCGGAGCTCGACGCGGCGGAGAAGATCGTCGCCGAAGAGGTGGCGCAGTTTCTCGCGTGGTCGCGCGGCATCGACGTGCAGCCGACCCTGGTCGCCATGCGCACGAAAGCTCGGGCGGTGTTCTTCGCCGAGCTCGAGAAATCGCTCGGCAGGCTCAAACATCTCGAAGGGGATCGTGCCGCGCTCGCGCAGATGCTCGAGAGCGCGGTCAACAAGTTCTTGCACGCGCCGACGGCCCGGCTTCGGGCGCGAGCCTCCGGCACGGGCGACGCAGGGGAGCTCGCCGCGGCCGTGAGGTATCTCTTCGACCTGGAAGAGGTCGGCGTCGAAAAAGACGCGGAGCGGCCGGAGGGAGCGGAAGACGGGCACCGTGCCGACGACGACGAGCGGACGGTCAACTGAGGGGGTCGCTAGTCGTGCGAAAAGCTCGCACTCATTCGCTACCGCCCGCCGAACCTCGGGCGAGATCGCACGGTTGCCCTGGAGCGCAACGGTCGTCGATGTTGAACGCGTCGACGCGGAAGGCGGTGACGGGCGGGTCGCCGCGCTTGCTGTTCTTGCCCCACTGGGGCGCGGCTCGGTTGCGTGCTTGTCGGCCCGCGTCAAGCGCGGCCGTTGACTGAGGGGTCGATGCCGGTATGCTTCAACGATTGCTGCGGAAGCCACAATGAGCGCACGTTGGCCGCTCGGCATGATCACGTTGGTCGGCTGTGGCGGCGCGGTGGCTGGGGCGCCCGATTCGGGTGGCGCTTCGCATGTCTCGGGCGGGGCTGGTTCTCTCGTCGCCGACGCAGCGAGCCCTGTGGAAGCGTCACCGGGCGTCGGGCCCATAGACGCGAGCGGTCAGCCGACCGCCCTTGTCATGGCGTGCGATGGCATGACCACGGCCGTTTCTGTGAAGCTTCCGTGTCTTCTAGGCCACAATTTGTCCGGAACGGATGCGCCCGGATATCACCTTCTCGAATGCCAAATATCGGGCGCGCCCGATACCATATCGCCAACGGACGTCGCGATCAGCATGATCGTTCCTCTAGTGAACCTTCCCATGATGCTGGGCCAACCGGTAAGCTTACCATTCGAAGGTATCCCGCCGCCTCCCGGCCCCGGCAGTGGTCAAATTGCTGGCTATCCGGGCGAGGGATTCGTGGGAACGCTGACGGGCGCCGCAGTCTTTTCGCAGGTTGATCCAGTCGGTCGCGCGTTCGTCGGCCAGATCCAACAGGCCCATGTTACCTGGAGCGGCGACCGGGGCGACTCACTTTCCTGTAGCGTCGTCGACGGGCCGTTTTGGGCAGTGCCGGGCGGATTCTACTGACGTTCGCGCGGCGGGAGAGTCACATACCGAACGGCCGAACGGTTCGTGACAGCGCCTATTCCAGCTTGTCGAGCTCCGCCCAAAGGGCCGAGATATCGCGTACTCTCATGCGAACGCCGGGGCCCAGGTTCAGACGTCGTTCATGGCTCACACCCGCGCGCGGCGGAGCCGCAGGGCGTTGCTGACGACCGACACCGAACTGAAGCTCATCGCCGCCGCTGCGATCACGGGGGAGAGCAGCAAGCCGAACGCGGGGTACAAGACGCCGGCCGCGATCGGTACGCCCACGCTGTTGTAGACGAACGCGAAGAAGAGGTTTTGCTTGATATTCGCGATCGTCTCGCGGGAGAGGCGTCGAGCCCGCACGATGCCGCGCAGGTCGCCTTTCACGAGCGTGACCCCCGCGCTCTCCATCGCCACGTCGGTCCCGGTCCCCATCGCGATCCCGACCTGCGCCTGCGCGAGGGCCGGCGCGTCGTTGATGCCGTCGCCCGCCATGGCGACCGTCCGGCCTTCGGCCTGGAGCCGCTTCACCGCCCCCGCCTTCTGGTCGGGCAGGACCTCGGCGATGACTTCGTCGAGGTGAAGCGTCCGGGCGACGGCCTGCGCCGTCGTGCGGCTGTCGCCGGTCAGCATGACGATCCGGACGCCCTCCCGGTGCAGAGCTTCAATCGCCTCGGGCGTTCCCTCCTTGATCGGATCGGCGACGCCGACCAGGCCAGCCAGGCGCCCGTCGACCGCTACGAGCATCACGGTCTGTCCGTCCGTGCGCAGCGCCTCGGCCTTCTGGGCGAGGGCCGAGACGTCGACGCCCATCGCATCCATCAGCATGCGATTGCCGAGCGCAATGCGCCGGCCGTGGACCTCGCCGCGGACCCCCTGCCCCGTCACCGACTCGAACCGCTCGACGGCGGCCATCGAGGCGCCGCGAGCCTCCGCGCCCTTCACGATCGCCGAGGCGAGCGGGTGCTCGCTCCCTCGCTCGAGCGCAGCGGCGAGCGCCACGAGCTCTCCCGCTTCAAAGCCCTGCGCTGGCTCGACGCTCACGAGCTTCGGCTTGCCCTCGGTCAGGGTCCCCGTCTTATCGATGACCAACGTATCGACCTTCCGCAGCGTCTCGATGGCCTCCGCGTTCTTGAAGAGGACGCCGATCGTGGCGCCCTTGCCCGTCGCCACCATGATCGACATCGGGGTCGCGAGACCGAGCGCGCACGGGCACGCGATGATGAGGACGGCCACCGCGTTGACGAGGCCATGGGCCATCCGCGGTTCGGGGCCCACGAGCGCCCAGACGGCGAACGTTGCGACGGCGAGCGCGATGACCACCGGTACGAAGTACCCGGCCACGACGTCGGCCAGCTTCTGGATGGGTGCGCGGCTGCGCTGGGCCTCTGCCACCATGGCGACGATGCGCGAGAGCAGCGTGTCGGCGCCGACCTTCTCGGCGCGCATCACGAACGTCCCCGTGCCATTGAGCGTGGCGCCGACCACCCGGCCGCCGGGCTCCTTCTCGACCGGGATCGGCTCCCCCGTGACCATGGACTCGTCGATGCTGCTGTGACCCTCGAGCACCACGCCGTCGACGGGCACCTTCTCGCCGGGCCGCACCCGGAGCCGCTCACCGACCTTCACGGCCTCGAGCGGGACGTCCTCCTCGGTCCCGTCGTCGCGCTGCCGGCGCGCGGACTTGGCGGCCATGCCCAGGAGCTTCCGGATGGCCGCGCCGGTCTGGCTGCGGGCGCGAAGCTCGAGCACCTGGCCGAGAAGCACGAGCGCCACGATGACGGCGGCCGCCTCGAAATAGACCGCGACTTCCCCCGAGGGACCCCGGAAGGACGGGGGGAAGATGCCCGGCAGGAGCGTCGCCACGACGCTGTACGCGTACGCCACGCCTACGCCGAGGCCGATCAGCGTGAACATGTTCAGGCTCCAGTTCTTCACGGAGAGCACGGCTCGAACGAAGAAGGGCCACGCCGACCAGAGGCAAACGGGCGTCGCGAGCGCGAGCTCCACGAACCCGCGCGCTCGCATTGGGAGCAGGCGTCCCACCGGATCCCCCGGAACAACGTCGCTCATCGCGATGGCCAGCAGGGGCACGGACAGCGCGACCGCAAACCAGAAGCGACGACTCATGTCGCGGAGCTCGGGGTTCGCCTCCTCTTCGGCCGCTAGGGTCCGCGGCTCGAGCGCCATGCCGCATATCGGGCAGGCTCCCGGATCCTCCCGCACAATCTGCGGGTGCATCGGGCAAGTCCACTGCGTGCGTATGGTCGTCGGCGCAGGCTGAAGGGGCTCGAGCGCCATGCCGCACTTGGGACAGGACCCCGGGCCCCCGTGGCGCACCTCCGGGTGCATCGGGCACGTGTAGACCTGCGCCGTCGGAGTTGCCGTCGCGGGCCGCGATCCAATCTCGGAATGGTTTTTGGCGACGAAGGCGTCTCGGCAGTGAGCGCTACAGAAGAATTGGGGCATCCCGCCGGCTTCGTGCTTCCAAAGCGTCTTCGAAGGATCGACGCTCATCCCGCAGATGGGGTCGATGGGCTGAGCCGGACCCCCTGGGGCGGGCAAGCTCTCGCCGTCGCAGCAGGGTCCGGGCTTCGTCTCGACGGGGGGATGGGGGTTCATGGGCACCTTTGCTGATGGAGACGCACGAGCGGGAGCGAGAAGGGATGTCAGCTCCGTCTTGTTCGTGTTGTCCGGGCCAGGCCTTTCATCCGTGCGGTTACAACCCCGATGCCGAACACTAGCATTCCGGCGAACGCGTACGGGACGCCGGGACCCCTGAGGCGAACGATGGTTCGGACGTTTGGGCGGACGGGCACCACGATGGCAGGCACCACGCTGGAAGATGGAGGACGGTTCCGTTCCATCTCGCCGTTGTCGAGGCGACTCTTCGCTCCTCGATGTTGGCCGTCGTGTACCGCCGGAGGCCGAAGCCCGAGGAAGCGCAACCGTGACCCCCGAGCATTTGCAGGGCCATGCGCACTCCCGCAATGCCGAAGGAGCTCTCCGATCGGTCACGAGTCCCGCTGGTATCGATCCCGGCGATCGAGACGCGCGGTTTCGCTAATACCGCTGGCGGGCGGAGGATGGGGTACAGGGGCGGTGAGACCTCGGTCGGCGGCGGCCCGCACTCGGTGGGCTTGTCGTTGCGCGCCAAGGGCTAACGAGGAGGTCGCCATGATGAGACCGATTGTGCTCGTGGCGTTGTCACTCGCAATTGGCTGCAAACAAGGTGCCTCTCCCAGCCCGGAAAGCTCGGCGTCGCCCGCGATGGCGGCCGCCACGCCTTCCCTCGGGATTGCCGTGCCCGCGCCACCGGCGGCAACGCCCTCCCCTGCAACCGTCGCAGGCCCTTCAGTTCAAGCCGCCCCCTCGCCGACCGCGGCCGAGAACGCGTCCGGGTTGTGGACCTTCGACGCCGAGAGGACGGAGGCGCCCCCCTCCCGGTTCTCCTTCGGGCGAACCGGTGACTTCACACACGTCGGCGACGCATGCACGTTCGAGACGCAGGTCGAGCAATTCGAGCTGAAGGAGGCCGGTTTGTCGACGATCGGCGAGATCATCCACGACATCGACGTCAAAGACGGCAAGTTCGGACGGGCCGAAGGCCCGGGCGTCGCCGCGCTCATCGCGGGCATCGCTCTCGCCGAGAAAGACGACGACGCGCGCATCCAACTCGGGGTGCGCGTGTTCGACGCGCTCTTGGCCCTCTACCGCCGAAGGCGGGGCTGACCGAGGAGGCAGTATGGTCACAAAGAGCACAAAGCGCTTGCTTGTCACCCGACCCTTGCAGGTCCTGCTTCTCTTGCCCTCGTCGATGTCCTGCCACTCCGGTGCAAGCGGCGGCACTGGCCCAAACGCAACCGCGCCGCCTTCGACCGATCCGACGCCGCCCGCTCTTCATTCCGCGCGGGCCACCGCGCAAGACGCCGCGGCGGCGAACACGAGCGTCGTATCGCTCCCCGGGGCTTCCGGGGGCCTCGGGTTCGACGATCTCGTCTTCGCTTCGCGGATACGCAGGATCCTCGCGCCGGCCGCGGCGTCGGGAATTCTCGACCTAGTCGATCCCGACACGATGCAAGTCACGCCGATTGCGGGGTTCAGTAGCTCCCGAGGAACCTTTCGAGGAGGGCACGGCGAAGGCACGACTTCCGCCGACGAGGGCCGCGGTCTTCTCTTCGCCATCGACAGAACGAGCGGCGAGCTCGACGCGGTCGATCCAGGCGCGAAAGCCATCGTCGGGCGGGCGAAGCTCGCCGGGAGCCCGGACTACGTCCGCTGGGTCGAGCCGACAGGAGAGGTATGGGTGACCGAGCCGGACAGCGAACGCGTCGAGGTGTTCTCGATCGCGCCAGGGCCGAAGCCGAATCTGGTTCATTCGACGAACATCCCCGTGAAGGGGGGACCGGAGTCGCTCGTCATCGACACGACACGCAAGCTTGCGTTCACGCACCTCTGGCGCGGCTCCTCGGTCGTCATCGACATCGCAAAGCACGCTCCCATCGCCACCTGGCCAAACGGCTGCGGCGGGTCACGCGGCATCGCCATCGACGCGAAGCGCGGCTTCTTGTTCGCCGGATGCGCGGAGGGTCGTCTCGTCGTGATGGATGTCGATCACGACGGCAATGAGCTCGGCGAGGTGAGCGCGGGATCGGGAGTGGACGTCATCGCGTACAGCCCTACGCTCTCTCACGCGTACCTCCCGGGGGCGGGCAGCGCGACGATGGCGTTCGTGGGAGTTGCTGCGAACGGTCAGCTCACGGTGCTTGGAACGGTGCCTACGGCTCGAGGAGCGCACTGCGTGACGGCCGACGACCGCGCCAACGCGTGGGTATGCGACCCCGACCGGGGACAGCTCCTCGTCTTCAAGGATTCGTATGGGCCGGGTGGCTCCTAGAGCCAATCAGCTCACTCGTCTCGCGTTTGCATCTCGTGTCTCGCCACCGCGCGCCCGTCAGCCGCGC